>Ga0256829_1000049_pt1 | contig 161891 bp, 146 predicted proteins | sample 131447metaG_FD_185979 | JGI IMG/M metagenome (GOLD analysis project Ga0256829, IMG submission 185979) | Hydrothermal vent microbial communities from Lau Basin, Pacific Ocean - 131-447 | ecosystem: Environmental > Aquatic > Marine > Hydrothermal vents | place: Pacific Ocean: Lau Basin... | reverse complement strand
CACCGCCCCATACTTCAGCACATACGCGCGTCAGTGCAGCAGTCAGTGTAGTTTTACCGTGGTCAACGTGACCGATAGTACCCACGTTTACGTGGGGTTTGGAACGTTCAAACGTTTCCTTAGCCATAACCTTGTCTCTCTCGTTTCTGTGGGTACAGGTTTTTTTCGTCGTATACACAAAAAGGCAGACCTAGGGTCTACCTTTTTGATTATGGTGCTGATAGGCAGATTCGAACTGCCGACCTCATCCTTACCAAGGATGCGCTCTACCGACTGAGCTATATCAGCGAATTATTGGAGCGGGTAGCGGGAATCGAACCCGCATCATCAGCTTGGAAGGCTGAGGTTCTACCATTGAACTATACCCGCGTCGCAATCAGCCCAGGCAGTTCAGCGTTCCAGGCTGTTTCGACAGTGATTCACTGTCTGAAAATGGTGGTGGGGGCTGGATTCGAACCAGCGAAGCTTTCGCGTCAGATTTACAGTCTGATCCCTTTGGCCGCTCGGGAACCCCACCAAAGTGGCGCGTATTATCAGTACGAAGCCGGGGTCTGTCAACAACTTTTTTGCTTATTTATTATTAACTTATGGATTATCCGTCAGCGGGTTGGTGACGACAGCTCACCATTTGCCACTGAACATCTTTATCTTCTTTGTCTTCGCCTTTAACACGGCGACGCATGGTTTCATCAAGTTTAGAGATTTCGCGGATCTCAACCCAATACTCTGTTGTGGTACTGCCAACCTCACGGATTGCTACATCCGCAAACCCCAGGCCAGACACTTTCTTCTGCAGGGCGTCGGCGGAGCTTTTCTGCCGGAAGAGCCCGAGCGAGATACCGTCCGCCAGATCCCCTTGAGTAATGATGTAGCTATCGACTGAGCGGGCCTGCAGTTTACGCAACAGAGCCATGGCCTCACCGCGACTCTCAAGCGGCGGAACATGCACCCAGAATTCGGCATCTTTCAGGTTGGGCACTTTATGCTGACTGATTAACCCTGTAAGGCCCAACTCCAGTGAGCGTGCCTGAGCGACACGTGCGCTGATGTCATCAAGATAGGGACCTAGGGCATAGCAGAGTTTTTTACCCGGTTCTGGTCGGACAGGCTGCTGACTGGATGGTAGATTTCCGGATTGTTTTTCAGAAAGTAAGACAAGTGTTTTACCTTCTCCGTGATTGCCGTCCTGAGGGCGGGCAATGCTATCTTCTGCAGGACGCACAATAAAATACCCGGCGATTCCCAAATTAATTACGATCAGGCTGTAAACTATCCAGCGCATAACAATTCCATGCCATCAAATATAAGGTTTGGATAATATCCACTATCCAGCCAATCAGCCAGCTGAGCGCCATCTCCCCCCGTAACCACCAGCCTGAAGTCTTTATAATTCTCAGCGACTGACTTCACCAGAGCAGCCTGCTGGTGCAGGACACCAGCTTTAACGCAGGCAACTGTACTTTTACCAGGGGCCAGATTCGTATCGTGCTGTTCGTCACTGAATGGCCGGACCCGATCAGTACCGCCAAATAAAGCACGCTGAGCCATCTGGATTCCGGGCACTATATAGCCGCCCAGATGCTGATTGTTTTTGTCGAGTAGATCGAGCGTCAGAGCCGTCCCGGCATCGACCACCAGCAAGTCCTCGCGGAATATGGCTCTGGCTCCGAGCATGGCTAACCAACGGTCAACTCCAAGGCGTTTCGGTTCAGCGTAACAGTGATGAAACCCTGCGCGCCCTTCGACCGGGTGTGCAATCCAGCGCAAGCGGTTGCCATAGCGCGCATTGAAGAGTTCGCGCAGTTCTTCATTGGTGCTAACACTGGACACCGCGACTTCGTCGATGCTGTCTGGCCAGGCGTAGTGTGGCGCCTTGTTTTTATCGACATGCCCTTCCGCGAGGATCTCCCCCCGCTGACGGGTTTGCCACTTTATCCGGGTATTCCCGATATCAATCAGCAGGACGGACACTGAGTTCTCCTGCGCTGATAATTTCCATACCCCGTTCAGTTCTCAGCATCAATTCGCCTTTGCGGTTTACGCCTTTTACGGTGCCACTGATCTGCTGTGTTGGTGAACTGATAACAACGTCTTTATCATGGTAAATATCTTTCTGGGACCAGTATTCCTGCAAGGGTGCAAATCCTTCTCGTTGAAACGTATCAATACTGGACAGCAATTCGTCCAGTAATACTCCCGCGACCTGATTTCTCGACAAGTCGGGTTTCAGGCTTTTCAGATCGACCCAGGGCTGGTCTATGTCCCGTGCTTCGGCTTCCGACATCGATAAGTTAAGGCCAATACCAATTACCACCTGACAGTGACTGTTGTACTCGCCTGTGACCTCCAGAAGTATCCCGGCAAGCTTGCGACCGTCGGCATACACATCGTTGGGCCATTTGAGACCTACACCATCAATCCCCAGCCGCGAGAGCGCCTTTTCTACGGCCACTCCAACCGTCAGACTCAAACCTTCCAGCGCCGACATTCCTCCGGAAAACGACACCAGCAACGACAAATATATATTGCGACCAAACGGGCTGATCCATTGCCTTCCACGGCGACCACGGCCATTACTCTGCTTTTCAGCGAGAACCGCGTATCGCTTACCCATATGATCAGATGCGCGCTCAAACAGGTAGGTATTAGTGGAGTTCACCTCGAGCAGCAACTCCAGGCAATCCAATCGCTGGCTAACTACGCTGCGTATCGCGTCTTCATCCAGCAGCTCTATCGGATCGTGCAAACGATACCCCTTACCCTTAACAGATGAGAAAGGCACCTCCAGCTCTTCTAGCTTTTTCAGCTGCTTCCAGACGGCCGCCCTGCTGACGCCCATAGCCTCACCGAGGGCCTCGCCTGAATGGAAGTGTCCATCAGAGAGATGGCGAAGTAATTTCTTGAGCATAGAGGAGTACCTTTGTTAACCGCATCACTATATCAGAGGGCTATTCGCTGTCAGAGTGTAAATCCAGATGACATCCCACCCGTCACTAAGTGATATTTATCCAACTGGGCTAAACTATAAGAGAGCACAACCGAGGTTCCCATGGCCGGCTGGCACCGTATTTCATCACTGTTCATCGTTATTTACGCAAGCATCCAATCGTATTGGTCTTATGCGGAGACCCTCTATATTCAGCCACCTCGAGCCCTGGAGGATGCTTCTCATAGTTATTACCGTGACTTATTAAGCGCCCAGCTCACCTCCAGCGATCAGCTTTCGACTATTGAGCGCCCGGTCACGCAGGAACGCAGTATGCTATTACTGAACAGCGGGGATCTCACAGTGACCTGGAGCGGCACCAGTTATCGACGGGAAAACCTATATCGACCAGTAAGGGTTCCTCTGTTTCTCGGACTGCTTGGAGTAAGAGTGCCTGTAATCCGCCGGTCTGACATCGATCTCTTTGATAAGATCACCGAAGAAAAACAATTGCAGAAACTGGTGGCGTGTCAGGGAGATCAATGGCCGGATTCGGACATCCTTGAGCGCAATCATTACACCGTCGAGCGTGTTGCTAAATTTGAAAGCATGTATCGCATGCTCAAAGGGGGGCGCTGTGATTATTTTCCAAGGTCAATCATTGAAGTATACGGCGAACTTGAGGCTCCCGACCGCACTGACCTTATCGTTTACGAGCGCCTGCTGCTTTCGTATACATTCCCGATGTATTACTTCATGTCGTACGAGAGAGAAGCGCTGGCGAAGTCACTGGAATCAAGTCTTTATGATTTCGCAACTTCCGGACAATTACTTGAGTTTATGAAAACACACCCGGCAACCCGCCCCGCATTTCCTTTATCACGGTTCCGCGAGTCGACGATTTTCTATCTGCATAACCCCGATCTGCCAACAGAAACTCCCCTTAGTGATACCGCACTCTGGCTGATGCCTGGACAAAATTCTGATGCAGACTTACAAGCCATCCACTTGTTCGAATAAAGGTCAGCGCTCGATATCTTTCAGTCGAAAGTTAAAGTGATTTTCAATGGCCCGATGAACTTCCTTGATTTCAGGCACGTGTTCCGTATGAACCAGAATCAACAATGATTGCGCATGCACATGATGGTCACCATCGGGGTGTGTGATAACTTCGCCATCACGCGTAATGTACGCCAGTGGCGTACCGACATTCGCCTGCACAATCGAATTAACCACATCCGCCCAACGCTCACCCTCCAGCCATACCGGGTAACGCACCGTATGATCATTTGCGTGTGTGAACATATCTTCGATCACGACTTCGGAGCCTGGCGCCGTCATCGAGCGTACCACCAGCTCTGGGTACGAGCGAATTGGTCGTAAAAGCGAACGGATATCTAAGTCGTGGATACGTGCGCGGTTGTTATCGTCCACCACCTCAACAATCGCTTTACTGGCCAGTGACATTTCCCACAACCGATGGGCAACATCAAAGGTGTAACTGTCACTGTCCGAAGAGTACTCATCCCGGGCCAGCACCACGATATGCCTGGCGCGCTCTGCATTTGCCCGCTGCAGATCTTCCGGACGACTCGCAAGGCCCGTGACATGCACCACACCAAGCTCACGAAGACTGTCAGGTAAACCGTCACGAAAGTCTTCGCTCAGCAACATAATTGGCGTTTCTGCATAGTCGCGACTTTCGCGGACCTGAGTGACGAGTCGAACGAAATATTCCTCACGGTTATATTTCGGCGTATTAATAATGAGAATGTGCTCAGCCATATTCCAGTTCCAATGTCCGCTTCTGATGCGCTCACGGCGCGCGATTCGATAGTCCACGTAATCACTGACAAGCAACGTCATCAGCCTAATACCGACACCAAATATAAGTAATATGGTCGAGAACTGGCCAGGCACCGTCTGTGCCGAAAGGTCGCCATATCCCACGGTGGTCAGCGTCGTCAACGTTAACCAGAACGCCTGCCACGCAGACAGTCCTTCAAACACCACCATGGCGAGCATGTGCAGTGCGATAAAACTGAGAAGAATCAGAGCGATTTTCCGCACACCACGCATGATATGCCGATCCGTCATGTAAATAGCATGACGAACCCGATTCTGATGCCGGACGAAGCGAGTGAGTTTATTCATCGCTGCATCATAGCCCGTCCGCCCCTTCTCTGCGATCCCTCACCTGATACCAGGCCCGCTTTCGGTTACACTCACCGCAAATATACGAACAATGGAACCGCTATGAGCTACCACATTTACGGCATCGGCAACGCCCTGGTTGATAAAGAATTCGAAGTTGATGACGCCTTCTTTAAAGATGCAGGTATAGAAAAAGGCATGATGACCCTGATCGAAGCCGATCAGCTGGCGTCCATGCTGGATACTCTGACCACCCGCTATGGACTCAAAAAGCGTGCCTGTGGTGGTAGCGCAGCCAACACCATTATCGGCGCGAGCTACTTCGGTGCGAAAACCTTCTACACCTGCAACGTCGCCAACGACGAAGCCGGCGACTTTTACATTGCCGATATGAAAGCAGCCGGGGTCGATACTAACCTCAGTGACGACCGTGACGAAGGTGTCACAGGCAAATGTCTGGTGATGGTAACGCCTGATGCAGAACGCACCATGAACACCTATCTGGGCATTACCAGTGAACTGCATTCAAACCATATAGATGAAGAGGCTCTGGCCAAGTCTGAATACGCTTATATTGAAGGTTACCTGGTAACCTCCGAACCAAGTCGAGCCGCCGCTATTCAAGTGCGCGAACTGGCCCGTAAGCACGGCGTAAAAGTCGCCATGACCTTCTCTGACCCTGCGATGGTTCAGTTCTTCAAAGAGGGCGTTCAGGAAATGGTCGGCGATGGTGTCGATTTACTGTTCTGCAATGAGCAGGAAGCAAAACTGTTCGCAGACACCGACGATCTGGAAACAGCGATCGCAGGTATTAAAAAAGTAGCCAATACCTTTGCTATCACACTGGGACCGAAAGGAGCACTGGCATGGGATGGTACTACCCTGCATGAGATTGCTCCCAACTCAGTGACCGCAGTCGACAGCAACGGGGCCGGTGACATGTTCGCCGGAGCCTTCCTGTACGCCATTACGCATGGCCACGATTTCGCAGCTGCTGGCCGCCTCGCCAGCGCGGCCTCGGCGCAGGTTGTCAGTCAATTCGGGCCACGCCTGGAAGCTGAGCAGCATGCCCCTTTGAAAGACGTTTTATAACCCGCCAAAGGGTAAACCTGTGCTCGCGCCCAGTATGGTGGGCGTGACGCTCAGAAAGTACTCGCTTTTCTGCCCTTCAACGTGACTTTTGTCCCTCGCCTGCGAAATTCGGTGTCGCACCAGGACAGAAATGTTTACTTATGTAATCCTTTTAAATACATTTTCAACTCGTCCTGTATGCGCACATGCCGTCATCGGGTAGTTTTTTATATCAAAATGGAGTTGTAACTATGGCCTCTCATCAGTTGCCTTTCAAAGCCAGCCTACTAGCGGTAACCATCTCATTAGCCGCCTGTGGGGGAGGGAGTAACAGTTCTTCTGATGATCCGGTCGTAGATTTACCGAACACGCCTGCTGTTCCCGACACCCCAGCGGCACCAGACGTACCAGAAGAGCCAACGCCACTCCCTACTTATAGCATGAACATAAATGGTGGAGATGGTGCCGAAGGTGGCGATGGAGGCGGCCTCTATGTTGTTCGCTCAGGTGCCGCTGGTGCAATCAGAGTATCTGGCGAAGCTACGATTGACCCAACAGTGGATTCAGGCATCATCATTCCCGAATTATCAGAGAGCTTAGGTGATAACCCTCTTATCGTGTCAGAAGACATGACAATTGAGGTAAACACCACCGACCTATCCGCTGGCACGATTTACGGCTACAACGACAACCTCTACGTGTATGATGGTGCAACGACCGAGGACGTAGTGCCAGAGCCGGTTCTCGGTAATGAGGCAACGCGAATCACCGGTATTAAAGTGGAAGCTGGTGCAACCTTAGCTATTTCCACAACAGCAACTCGCTCGACGCTCCACATTGTCGTTGAGGGAGATATTGTAAATAACGGCATCATTACTGCCGTACAATCGCTTGCAGACATACCCTACCCACTTTCCCTCGAAGCCCGTGTTTATTCCGGCAGCGGTGCAATCAATCTACGAACCACTACACTCGATATCACTGCCGACATCATAATCAACAATGGCTCAATAGATGTCTCGGGCGAACGTGGTGGCTATGCAGGCTCCGATTCTGATCCTGCATTGCAGCTCAATGGCGTTGTTGTTGTGAACAATGGCACTTTGCTTGCCGAGGGCGAGGCGGGGAATCGAGTAAGGCAAGCTGCCAGAGGGCATGGCGTCGGGGTCTCAGGCTTTGCTGTCCTGAATAATGGCACCATTGACTCGTCGAATGCCGCCGGTTACTACAACGATGATGAAGATGATGATGACTTTACAGGCAGTGGTGCAGTGGTGCTTGCCGGTCACTTCGCCCTTGTAAATAGAGGTTTCATTGATGTATCAGGCGATGACGGCATCCCAGAGAGCTTCGTAGATGGTGGCGATGGTGGATACGCTAGACTGACTCTGGACGCACAGAGCATTAACGCCTTTAAGTTAAATAATGAAGAACTGAGCAATCTCGCCCTGGAGCTGATCGACGCCTACGATGAGACGGCATCTCCATTTATATTGAATTCGGGTAGCGTAAACGCCAATGGTGGTGTGGGCGTTGAATATGGCAATGGAGGCGACGCTGGTACTATCGGGTTTTTCTCGAGTAACGGCTATGCAGGCGGGATCATTGCATCTGCTGATATTGAACCTATTGTTACTGTCGCACCACCAGTACTCTTCAATGTTACCGGACAAATTTCGCTAGACGGTGGTAACGCTGGTGACACTGGATACCAAGGCGGTGACGGAGGCGAGGGATTTTTCATTCAATTCGCCTCAGAAGCTTCAAATAATGAGCTTCACCTTTCTGGCATCACTGCCGTAAACGCGGAAGGAGGTGATGGTGCAGAGGGAGCAGGCGGCTCTGCCGGTATGGGAGGGTCAGGAGGTGAAGTTCTCTTCCAGGCCACCCCGCTTGAGGACATGGGACCACTGATTGCGCTCACTGAAGAGCTCGAGCTTGAGACTACTTCAGTAAGCGGCCCGGACGTTGTGATCGACACTGATCTGAATCTCTCTAGCGGAGACAGTTCGACCCCAATCACCGGCAGTATCGATGTTGCCGAGGGAGGTAGCCTTTCAGTCTCAGCGACGTCTGGTGACGAGAACGGCGCAAATATCACCATCAACTCAGACATCAACGCCAATCGAGGCTTGGTTTCAGGCCCAATGACGAGTGTTTCCTACGGTAATCAAACAGATTTAAACATCGTAGCGACAAACAGCATCTCAATCAGTGGCAGCATTCAGACAAGAGGAGCCGAGTTAGAAAGCACCATCGTCGAGCCTTCCGAAGGCAGTATCCTCCCTGCTATTTCAACACCGACAACACTGGATGGCGGTGACGGTGGCAGCGTAAAGGTGATATCCGAACTCGGCGACATCAATATTTCCTCGAGCCTCGACCTGAGTGGCGGAAATGGCGTATCACAAGGTGGATATGGCGGAACCCTCAACGTCCAGACTGAGGAAGGCACAATATCTCTCACCAGTTCTTTCACTTCTACTGGTGGTAATGCAGATGTATCAAAGCTCGATTCTATTGGTGGAGATGGCGGCGATATTATACTCAAGTCATTACTGGACACCTTCGGTACGCTCTACACAATCCCAACCACTTACCTATTAAGTGGAGGAGATGGTGCCGAAGGCGGAGCAGAGGGTCAAATAGTGGGCTACAACATTGAAATTGAAGAGTTTGATTGCCTAGCGGGTTCCTGCCCTGAGCTAATTTTTGATTAAATAATCAATACCAGCTCAATGACTGATACCACAAAACAGGGGGGGGCTTAGCCTCCCTTTTTTGTATCCACGGAGTAACTCATGATTCCTATTCCAGAGGGCAACACAACCCTCGCTCTAGCCATGCAGTACCGCCTGCAGCAAACACAGTCGATCAATGTGGCCGCCGCCAACCAATTACGGGACCAGTCACTTCAGGCCTTACTGAAACACGCATTAAGCACTGTCCCGTACTACCGGGAGCACCCTGCGATTAAAGCAATGGGCAATCAGATAGACTGGGGAGCTTTCCCAGTCCTCACCCGATCAGCACTTCAGGCCAATGAGAGCCTGCTCCGTAGTACTGCGCCACCGAAGAATCATGGAAAAATCATCGAATTCCGTAGCTCTGGCTCGACAGGCAGGCCCGTGCATACATGCAGTTCCGAATATGCTCAGGTGTATTGGCGTGCGATGACGGTCAGGGATCATTTATGGGCGAGGCGCGATTTCTCGAAGAAAATAGCGATCATTAAATTCTTACCCACCGGCCAGTCCATGTATCCGGGCGTCGCCTCGAAAACATGGGGGCCTTCAGCAGCAGCACTGGGTTATCAGGGCCCGTCTGTCATGCTCAACAGTTCTGAATCAACAGCAACACAATATCGCTGGTTAACAGAGCAGCAGCCGGACTACCTGCTGACCTACCCTAGCGCATTACTTGAGCTCGCCCAGATTCAACTGCGAGAAAAGAAGATCAATCGCCTCAAGAGTATCTCCACTCTTGGCGAAAACCTGTCAGATGAAACCCGGAAAATCGTAGAAAAAGCGTTCGGTTGCCGCATTCATGATATGTACAGCTCTCAAGAGATCGGTTACATCGCACTTCAGTGCCCGAAGCACAATCACTACCACATCCAGCAGGAGAACTGCATGGTCGAGATTCTGGATGAGAATAACCAGCCATGCTCACCCGGCGAAATGGGCCGTGTGGTAGTGACCAGCCTGCAAAACTACATCATGCCGCTTATCCGCTATGAAATCGGTGACTACGCCGTTCCGGGGGAAGGCTGCGACTGCGGTATTACTTTGCCTGTTATTAAGCATATCGCTGGTCGAACCCGAAATCTGTTGACCTATCCCGACGGCCGCAAAACCTGGCCTTCATACAACCCGATGGCATTGATGGAGATTTTCCCATTAGCGCGATTTCAGCTCGAACAAACTGCGGTCAATGACATTACTTTCCGGGTGATGACTGAAACGGAAATTTCGCCAGAAAATAAGCAGCAAGCTATCAAAATCATTCAGGATGCTATGCAGCACTCATTTAATATCACGGTTGAAAAAGTAGACGACCTCCCACGCTCAGCCGGTGGTAAATACGAAGAGTTCAAATCGGTACTGTAATTATGTTTTCACCGGAAGATTACGCCTCCATTTTTAATGCTCGCGCCGACGCGTATCACGAAGCCATGCGCCACTGGCCTGAAGCGAGAGACGCTGAGTTCACCACCTTATTTAAAGGTATGTCGCTGAAAACAGGGATGCACATAATCGATGTTCCCTCCGGTGGCGGATATCTCGCTCGATACCTGCCAGATGATGTCAGCCTGCACCACCTCGAAACCAGCGAGCTGTTTGCTCGCCTGTTTGAAGAAGAAGCACATTCCGGCAGCAAGCACCCACTTACCCTTTGTGAGCTTGAAAACCTGCCCGAGCAGGATAACTCTACCGACCTCGCCTGCAGCCTCGCCGGCTTGCATCACATTGAAGATAAAACCCCACTATTCAGAGAGCTGTTCAGGGTACTGAAACCCGGAGGCTGGGCCAGAATCGCGGATGCGCACTTAGAGTCTGCGACGGCAGCGTTTCTGGATGGCTGGATGGGCAACCACAATAGTATGGGACATCACGGCTGGTATCTGAACGAGGGCACGCTGGGCACCCTGCGGGAGATAGGTTTCACCGACGTCACCGCCGTCAATGAAGAGTACCACTGGGTATTTAGCTCGGAACACGAGGCCGCTGCCTACTGCAAACGCTTGTTCGGCATTGACCTGGCCAGTACCGAAGAAACCGAAGCTGCAATTCGGGAATTGCTCGGATTCGACACTCTGGAAAACGGCCTCAAAGGTATGCGTTGGTCCTTATACTATGTGTCTGCTCGCAAGCCGTGAACAAAGGCTATTAACCTGGCTGCTCAGAATGCAGCCAGATTGAAAGCGCCCCTGTGACCATGCGGGTCAGAGCATCTTTCCCGCAAACTTCCCACAAAGTTATCCACAGATACTGTGGAATACCCACAGGCCAAAAGAGATCAATTCTTAAACAGATTTTTACGAAAAACCTATATATTTCATAATCTTATCTCAGTTTTCGGAGAGAACGACAGAATTACAACACGTCAACACAAAATATTCTGAAATCTTGGGCTTGACTTATCCACATCGTGCAAAGAATCACCAGAAGTGAGTTCCTGCTCACGCGCTAGCAAGCGTTCCTTCAGTTCTGTTCCCCAGCGATACCCCCCTAGAGAACCGTCTGAGCGAACGACCCGATGGCACGGAATCAATATTCCCAGCTTGTTGGTGCCACAGGCGTTCGCCACAGCCCGAACCGCACCCGGCTGACCGATACCCTCAGCCACCTCGGCATATGTCCGGGTCTCGCCGACAGGAATCGTTTGCAGATATCGCCACACCCGACACTGAAATTCCGTTCCCAGCATATGCAGTGGTGTTTTCAGAGTTCTGCGTGGAGACTCCACCGACTGAAGTACATCACTGAGTACATGCGCGGCGCGTTTTTCAGATGTCAGAGTTATATTGGGAAACAGATGCAGCAGCTCATCCAGGAGTTCGGTACGACACTCTCCGGGAAGCACAGCGAAGAGCTCTCCATCACACACGGCCGCAGCAATAACGCCGTACGAGGAAAGCCCAAAGGCAACATCTAATGAAGGAATATATTTACCGGGCATAAATCAATTTAGGTTAACGTTTCTGTAACCTTATCAGGTGCAGAAGAAGCTGTACGAAGAATCAGAAGAAAGCGCAGGAATGTCCGGTTTGAAGGCGCTTCGGAGTGCGCCTTCAGGCCAGAAATTTAGCCAGCAAGTAGCAAAACCGGACATGTGTTCACAATGCGGAACGGCAGTGTCAGGAGGAAAAAGTAAGCAGTGCTTATTGATCAACCCTGCTTAATGATCAACCTTGGATGGTATAACGAATCACTTCCACCACCTGCTCAGGCGTCGTGGCCCAGCCCATGGCTGATCCATCCACTTCCTTTAAAGGGTGAATAATGTCTTCGCTGTGCAGCGTCACATAGGGCTTACCCAGTGCCGCGCAGAAGCCAGCGTCAAACGCGGCATTCCACTGTTTGTACTTATCACCGAAACGGATGACCGCCATATCGCAGTTTTCGATCAAGGTCTTAATGCGGATAGCATTAATTTTTGCTGACTTATGGTCACGCCAGAAGCCTTCGCACTGAGGGCCAAGTACATCACCGGCAGCATCGCTGGAATCGTGATCCGTATTGGCCGACGAAAAACTCACAGGCAGTTCCAGAGCCTCACAGCCCTTAATGATCTGCTCGCGCCAATCAGTATGAATCTCGCCGGACAGGTAAATATTCCAGTGCATAATCTCTCTCGCTATAGGTTATAAAACGGGCTGTAACATTGGATACAGAAGCCGCTATTATGCCTGACTGACTCTATGATTCGAGGCCTGGCTTCTGTGATCCGCTTTGCACTGACGTTTCTTTGCCTGCTCCTGCCTGTTCTGGGCCATGCAGACTCCTTGCGTATCGCCGTGGCATCGAACTTCGCGTACACCTTACAAACACTGCTTCCTGCGTTTGAAAAAGCAACTGGACACAGCGTTGAAGTCAGCAGCGCCTCTTCCGGCAAGCTGTACGCTCAGATACTCCATGGTGCTCCATTTGATGTCTTTCTTTCGGCCGATACCAATAAGCCGCAGCGACTCGCACAGAAGCTCTCAAAGCAGCTTTCAAAGCAACTACCAGAGACTGAACCTGCGCTGTTTACCTACGCTATTGGCAGGCTCGTTTTCTGGTGCCCTGTAAAATGTGAGTACCCACTCTCCGGGATAACAGCGAATAACCAGACCATAGCCATCGCTAACCCACGGCTTGCGCCTTACGGTCTCGCGGCGCAACAGACGATGGATGCCTTCGGGTTTACCGCCGCAAAAGTCGTCACAGGCGAGAACATAGGCCAGGCCTATCGCTTTATCGAAAGTGGCAACGCAGCAGCGGGCTTTGTCGCGCAGTCACAGGTCATAACAGCAAAGACATCCTCGGATCAGTACTGGCTTATCCCGGATGAGCATCACCAGCCTCTGGAACAAGCAGGCATACTCACGGCTCAAGGACTAAACAAACCGGCAGCACAGGCATTCGTAACCTACCTTCTCAGTACCGCGGTGCAGGCACGGATAGCCGAACACGGGTATGATCCCCTGTATGACTGATTCCTTACTGGCACCGGCTGATATAGAAGCACTCTGGCTTACCTTAAAACTAGCCAGCGTGGTCACCGTTCTGCTCCTGATCATCAGCACGCCTCTGGCACTTTGGTTGAGCGACGACGACACATCGCAGACCAGAAACCGCTCAAAGGTTAAAGGCATCGTTCAGGCTGTTATTGCACTCCCATTAGTACTGCCGCCGACTGTGCTGGGCTTCTATCTCTTGATCGCTTTCAGCCCAAACTCCCTGCTTGGACAATTCAGTCACGCCATCGGGCTCGGATCTCTCGCATTCAGTTTCAGCGGGCTGGTGATCGCCTCCATGATTTACTCCCTGCCTTTTGTTGTTCAACCACTCGTTAATGCGTTCAATGCCATCGGGCCACGTCATGCGGAAGCCGCAGCAACGCTCGGCGCCGGGCGCTGGGATACCTGCCGCTATATCACCCTGCCACTGGCACGACCCGGCTTTATAACTGCTGGCGTGCTCGGCTTTGCCCATACGGTTGGCGAGTTCGGAGTGGTACTCATGATCGGGGGCAATATCGCTGGCGAAACCCGCGTTGCCTCGGTACAGATATACGACCATGTGGAAGCGCTCGCTTACCCTCAAGCGCATACGCTGTCTGCGATTCTGCTGTTGTTCTCGTTCGCAGTATTGCTCTGGGTCTATGCGCGGCAGCCTGGTAATAAAGAGGCCAAAGCATGGCTGTAAGCGGACTCACCACGCGCCTGCGGGTGCGCCTTGAACCATTTGAGCTGAGTACAGACATCACACTGCCTGCCAAAGGTGTGAGCGTGATATTCGGGCCATCGGGCTCCGGCAAAACCACCCTATTGAGAGCCATCGCAGGGCTTCAGCCCTGCGACGGTGACATCTGGTTTAACGGTGATTACTGGCAGGGTAACGGGCGTTACCGGAAAACAGCAGAACGCCCGCTTGCTTATGTTTTTCAGGAAGCCAGCCTGTTCCCGCATATGACAGTATCTGAAAACCTCGACTTTGCTGAACGCTATACCTTACGCCCGGGTAATGCCTCAAAGCGTGATGACCTTGTTACGCTGTTGGATATAACTGACCTGATGCCTCGCAGACCGGAACAGTTATCGGGGGGTGAACGCCAACGTGCCGCCATCGCCAGAGCGCTTCTACGTCAGCCCGACATTCTTTTGATGGATGAACCTCTGGCGTCACTCGATGACGCTCGCAAACACGAAATCCTTCCTTATCTGGAACGCCTCAAAAACGAATTTGAGCTGCCCATCATCTACGTGACCCACTCCGCCTACGAAGCCGCACGCCTGGGCGATTACATAGTTGCACTTGATAAAGGCGAGGTCGTCAGCCAGGGGGAACTGTACGACGTCATCAGCGACCCGAAATTTCCGGGGGATATCAGCCGCGAAGCCGGTACCGTCGTCACAGGAACCGTCCACTGCATCGACGCGAAATGGCACCTCGCTCAGATCAGAACCGGCAGCTCGGCGCTTATCACCGTTCCTGCAAACAACCTGAACCCCGGTGATGCCGTGCGCCTGTGGATACGCGCCAGTGACATCAGCCTCAGCCACGAGCCGTTAAAAGAAAACAGCATCAGCAACAGCCTGCCCTGCCAGATTGAAGACATCCGTCACGACCCTAATCCGGCATTGATGATCGTCAAGCTGCGTGCTGAGAAAATAGAACTCATCACCCGGATAACGCGTCAGTCTGCCAGTCAGCTAGGGCTTGAACCTCAGATGCACATCTACGCACACATCAAAACGGCGGCTCTGATCTGAGTAGCATCCTCTCTCCTTTGCAGGGAGTAGAGGCTCAGAAGAAAACCATATACAATGCAGCCACTTACGGCGAGAAGCTCACCGTAAACCGCCCGTAGCTCAGCTGGATAGAGCGCTGCCCTCCGGAGGCAGAGGTCAGAGGTTCGAATCCTCTCGGGCGGGCCATTATTCCCTTTTGTTCGAAGCGACGCACTTCAACTTCACCACACCGTATTCATAGACACCGATGCCCGAGTTGGATGAGAACCTCTGATAGGTTCGACTCGGAAGGAGCTTGCGACTGGAGAGAACGGAGGAGCCTGCGACGACGGTCATCCTCCGGGCCATTGCTCCCCACTGCCTGAACCAACCTATTTCAATTTCTCAACGCGAAACTAAATAACCCTGCTGTTCTGAAAGTCGAATACTTACGTGGGTTCCTGCATTAAAGTCTATGGCATCGGACACTATGCCATCGGAAAACACCACCCCACCCTCCGGGACGTATGAAGACAGCACGAGCTTTTTACCCGGCTGAATACGCCCATATACGATGTCTGTTGATGTTGTGTTCGACCGGAAAGGCTCTCGTACACCAAACATCAGATCCTGTGCAGCCCAATCACCAGCAAAAGGAGCAATCTCTTTGCCACTGATACCTTCAGCGCCAGCGATCAGGCTCGACATCCAACCGGTCGCTCCCAGGCCGGTTGATACAATCACTCCTGATGATGACTGGTTTTCTTTCTGGCCGTCCAGTTCAATACAATAACGCACCGATACTGGCAGTTTAGGGCCGATATAAAAGTCGTTGACCGCCAACATCGACTGGCCGTCGTTAAAGTCTGCACGGGCCAGGCTGACGCTTTTAATCGTCATTTCATCAGAAGCAATCAGGCTTCGTACTACAGCACTGACGTCGCTGGGTGAGAACGGCAGAAGTATTCCATCAAACACTTCTGGCAATGGATTTACAGCAACTAATGGCTGCCCCTGAAGATATTTCAGTACATTCGCCACCAGCCCGTCCTGACCAACAACCAAAGGAATATCATCTGGGCCGAAAAGAAAATTCGGTAAGAAGCTACGCTCTAACGGCTGAACCCGCCCAAGCGAGGCAAGCTCTCTGGATATATCCCGTATTACCGATTTCATTTCGCGATCTTCTTCGTCGTAGTCAGCAAATGATTGACTACGACTTTCGAGATAAAAGCGCACCTGTTCCCGCGTGTTATAACGTCTGATCAACTCATCTAATCGCGTATCGCGATAGATAAGAATGATCTTACGCTCACTGATACGGTTCATGGCTTCCTCCTTTACCAGCGGTCAATGGCCGGCCTTACGACCGGCTCCGTTGCATCAGACCTTCCAGTAAATCTGGCGTGATATTCAGCTGACCAATTTTGCTGGCGTTACCCGCGAGTCCTTTGAATGCCTGAGCGATAATACGGTCTGGCTCCATGCCGGAATTCGAGATCGCTTCAACAAGCGCAGGGTCGAGCTTCGACAATGCCAGCATCATCTGCTCGATACCGTAGGCTTTAGCCACTCCCTGTTTCTTCTCGTTTTCAGTCGCCATATCGACCAGTTCTTTTCGTTTCACTTCAAGGGCCACATCCGCACTCATCTGTTCTTGCTGAATCTGGCGTCTTTTTTCCTGCAATGCGCGCTCTGCTTCAATCTTACTTTCACTGATCTCGCGACGCTTTTCTTCCACCGCTAACTCGGTACGTAACTCGCTTTCTTTGATCGTCCGTTCCTGCTCGATTGCGGATTTGCGTCGCGCATAGATCGCTTCATCCGCTTCACGCAGCAGCTCTTCCCTTGCCGCAGTTTCTAGCGCTCTGGCCGTCTCCGGCGCTGGGCGAATCGCCTGGATCGATAAGTCCACCAGCTCAATGCCGAGTGTTTCAAGGGTATTGGAGGCTGCCATCTCGGTACGAATCAGATCAACCAACTGGCGTGAGGCCCCAAGTGCATCCTGCAATTTCAGAGTCTGTATTTCAGACCGTGCAATAACCTGAGCAATATTCAGCACACGATTACTGAGCTTCTCCGGGTCTTCGCTGACATAGCCATTCGCGCTTTTATTCAACGAATAGTTCATCATCCCCGATATCTTTTCCGGATCACTGATACGGAAAACCAATTGCCCCTGTACCGATACTTCCTGATAGTCTGCGGTGGTTTCTTTCATAATAAACGGGGTTTCCTGCGTTGCCATTGGGACGGCAACCAGCGTTGTACCGGGTTCAAAATATACGAAGGATAACCCCCGCCCTTCTTGTTTTATTGCGCCTTTTCGATAGCGAAAAACATACGTCGTTGGTTCTGCTTTGTAATATCGGATATTCAACATGGTCAGTACTCCTTTACTGTTTATTGTTGCGCTGCACGCGCTCGGATTTCATCAAACGTGATCTGATTGAGCATGTCGCCATTGCGATACACTGTGATCAATTCGTTCTGTCGATTGCCAAGTTCAGATTCACGAACCGTTTGATAACCTTCATCGTCACGAACCAATGCAAGGCGACCACGTTTCGAGCGCTTGCCCGGATCAGTAATCGGATCTTTATATACATCTCGCCATTGGCCATTGATGCTGATCGCTGATGCCTTCATGGCAAACTTCTGGGTGTCACGATTCACTTTCTGAAGCAACTCGCCTCCCATACCAAAAGCGATATTTTCAGCGCTGATTTTCCGGGCTTTGAGCGCATCCAGAATCGCCGCGATAGATGCTGCATTGACACCATCACCCTGAATCAAGCGAACGCAATCTGGCAATACCCGGAATCCCATCGCGTTAACCCGATAACCGAACTTCGCCATTAAACGCTCAATGGCTTCAGGGACAATCTCCACCGGCTCGCCAGAATCAGGGCGCACGACCAGGGTACCGCCCATAGTCTCAACCTGTTCTTTCAACTCGCCGCCCCAGATATTGTCGATGGCATTCCAGATATCATAGGAATCACTAACGACGGCAACTAAGCGCCCTTCGCCGCCGAACTGCGCGATCATGTTGGCGTAAGCGTCGGATTCGCCGTCTTTGCCCCAGCTCGTGATAGTGCTGTGTTCCGCCGCTGGTATCGAAAAACCCGCCATGTCCACTCCGTACGCACGACGTGCTGCGATAATGCCGGAAAGTGTATCGGTACCCGAAAAGTTAACTAAGTGTGCAGCGCCACCCAAAGCGGCTGTCTCTTCAGAACTCGCACCGCGGGCGCCAAAGTCGTGCAGTTTGAATTCAATACCGTCAGTGCTGCCGGCAGTGTCTTCCATGTAACGGGCAATAATGTTTCGGCATTCTTTCGATACCGTAGCAACCGTTGTTGAGTACCAGACAGCGCGGAGCAGTGCCGTTTCAATGTAGCTGGTCAACCAGGCACATTTAGGGTCGGTGTTAATGACCTGAACCATGACGTTACCGGTCGGCAATATAGTGCCTTCTTTCACCGCCTGAATTTCGAGCGGTAAGTAACCGTTATAAGTCTCGAGAATGTATTCCCAACCAGCGCGGTTAAACGGAACACCGTGTGCGGTGAAAACTGCATCAGCTTCATCAATATCAGCCGCGGTTATTGGCGTGGTCAGATATTCTTTAATAAACGCCTGCAGGCCGAAGAAGAGAGTCTCGCTGTATACGCCACCACGGGACTCGATGTAGCTGGATACAAACTCGGCACCCTGTGGGTACTGAGCAAAGTGAGAGGCTTTGTAAGAATCGGTATTCAGAATCAGGTTTTTCATGACGGAGCTCCTCCAGTCGTTTTATGAAACAACGCCGGTCTATCCAGTGTTGTTGTTCGTTGTCAGGTAGCGGTTCCCGCTGCCGATGAACATATAGTGGCGTACAGCCACTATATTGTCAACAAAAAAATCCGGAGAAGCTTCCGGATCTTTTCACAACCCCGCTCTGGCAGTGCCGAAGCAGTGCTCAGCCGGTACCCAGCATGTCCTGAATCACAAAATAGTGATCTTCGAACATATCCTGAGGTTTCAGGTCTCCCAGCGGCATCCAGCACGCCTGGCGAGCATCATCACTGCCCTTCACTTTCGGTAGCGATGCATTGGGTTCCAACTCAATATAGAAAGCGTGAGTGATAGTACGCCCACGGGCAGAACGATAAGGATCATCAAACACCGCCTGCTTACGGATAGAGCCTTTTAACACTGGCGCAGGGACTTTAAGGCGCGTCTCTTCACGTAACTCCCGCAGGCAGGCATCCAACAAACGCTCATGCGGATCAACAAACCCGCCTGGCAGAGCCCACAAACCTTTGCCCGGATTCGCGCGCCGCTCAACCAGAAGAATATGCCCAGACTGCACCAATACTGCGTCCACGGTTACAAAGGTCGGAGCATAAGGAGCTGCCTCCCAGGCCGTTTTATACTTGTGAACGAAGGCGATTTCCTCACAGATCTGTGCGTAGCCTGGGGAGGACCGGCTGAACTCATCCAGCCAGCTAACCACAGGGGCTGGCAGCAGTCCGTCATTGATCATTGCGCCCAACTCCTGCTCTTTCCCCTGAGAGAAGAATGCTTCACGGATAGGCGTTGCGCTGATGCTTCGATAGTTATCCACACCAATGCTCTGCCACTGCGGAAATAAACTGAGATAAAAGCCCGTCTGATCTTTCTTATGGCCGATCAGCGCGATCTTTGCAGGTTTATGAGGCGTCGAATAGTGAGCGGTTACCAACCCTGAAACTGTGGTCTGCACGTTACGCACCCAGACTTCATCGTTGTACGGCACATCCATCAAGGGAACGCAGATCAGACGCTGGTTTTCATCTTCTGACAAGCAGGTACGAATCATATGTTCACGCTCACTGTGCAACCAGGGGTTACGCGGATTCCGAGCCTGCCAGGACGAACCAATCAGCACGATCAGTTTGTCAGCCTGCTTTAATCCGGACTGGATGACCTGTAAATGCCCCTGATGAAAGGGCTGAAAACGGCCAATAAAGACCGCAAAATCGAATTTCTTGTCTATCGGCATACAGCAAGCTCCTTGCCGTTGATAATCTTACTGCCGGTCTATCCGGCATGTGAGTCCACCATCTAAATTGATCTTATCGTGGATAGCGCTGTATTATTGGCCAATCGCCACTATTGTCAAGTAACTCTCATGCCCGAATCACCTGAGCAGTCGTCCCTCGATAGCTATAACCCGAAAGAGTTCGATACCCCAATTTACTCAGTAGATATAGCTATTTTCACCCTCCATGAGGGCCAACTAAAAGTGCTTATTGTGGAGCGCAACGAATACCCTTATAAAGACTACTGGGCACTGCCGGGTGGTTTCGTTGACTTGAAGAAAGATAGCAACATTAACGCAACAGCCCGCCGGAAGCTGGTATCCAAAACCGGCGTCGATGCCCCATTACTGGAACAGGTGTCGACGATCGGCAATGCCCACCGCGATCCCAGACACTGGAGTATTACCACACTCTACATGGCGTTAATCCCATACGCACCGACCGCTGAGTTTATTGAGGCAGTGAATGAAGCGCGCTGGTTTCCAATAGAAGAAATCGAACAGTTACAACTCGCCTTCGATCACTCTGAACTACTTCAACTCGCTAGGGAGCGCCTGAAAAATAAGACGGCTTACACCGTATTACCGATACACGTTCTGAAACGCCCGTTCTCATTGTCGCAGTTACAGAAAGCGTTCGAGCTACTTATGGATACGGAATTAGAAAAGAAATCGTTCCGGCGAAGACTGTTGAACGCCGACGTATTAAAAGAAGTCGGAGAAGGTATACCAGACGGGGGCAAAGGTCGCCCCGCTGCACTTTACGAACCCGCAGATGGCTCAGAGAACCATCTGTTTGTTCGTGTATTTGGAGACTGAAGACAATCAGCCCGCCATTTTCTCCGCATGACTCTTCAGCATTCCTTCACGGGTGATAAAGCTGATGATGTCGTTCAGGCCTTCGATGTCTGTGCGCAGATTCGAGAACACATAAGGCTTCTCGCCACGCATACGCTTGGTATCGGAGTCCATAATGCTCAGGTTCGCACCCACCAGCTCAGCCAGGTCGATTTTATTAATCACCAGCAGGTCTGACTTGGTAATACCCGGGCCGCCCTTGCGGGGAATCTTCTCGCCCGAAGCTACGTCGATCACGTAGATAGTGAGATCCGCCAGTTCAGGGCTGAAGGTTGCCGAAAGGTTGTCACCGCCACTTTCAACGAACACCACATCCAGATTACCGAATTTCTTTGCCAGCGTTTCTACCGCCGCAAGGTTCATCGATGCGTCTTCACGAATCGCCGTATGCGGGCAGCCACCTGTTTCAACCCCCACGATACGCTCTGGCTCCAAAGCTTCCGCCTGAGTCAGGATACGCTGGTCTTCTTTGGTGTAAATATCGTTGGTTACCACAGCAATATGATAGTCGTCGCGCATGGCTTTACACAGCTGCTCTAACAGTGCAGTTTTTCCTGAGCCCACCGGGCCGCCAATACCAACACGGAGTGGAGATTTGTAATCAGCCATTTTTATTTCCTGTTTTATCAATTCTTTAATTCTGGTTTTTCCCGCTATTTTTATGAGCGGAACAAACGACAATATTGTGTTTCATGCAGACTGCTGGCAATCGCTTGCGCTGGTGAAGAAGCCCCGATGTCATCATCTTCAACATCGAACGCCTCCTCACAGGCCGTACTCAGATAATCCGTAAAGCGGAACAGTACCCGCTGCCCATCACTCTGCCCTAGGGGAATAAGCTTAACGGCACCAATAACCATATTCTCAAGCCAACTCCATAGGTACCCTCTCAGCATATCTTCGCGGGATATATTCCACTTGTAGCAAGCGAGTGCGAAGCCTGTGAGCTGGCTGATATCCATAGCACCGCGCCAGACCGGGTCACTTAACTCTGGCCAGGCAGCGGCTTCAGGCAGCTTATCCAGCAGAGCAGAAAACGCCTGACCCCGCTGCTGTTCTTCTGCGCGCAATTCACTGGTTTCCCGGCAGGAAAGAAGATAGGCCGACCAGTCATGGCAACCCTGCGCATCTTTATTTTCAATGCAGTCTGCGATACGTAGAAGCAGGGGTAGCTCCATCGTCACCATGGTGCCGCTGAGTACAGAATCCAGCCATGCATACAGGCTTTCTGCATCTTTAATCCAGCCACTTTCTACGGCCCATTCCATCCCCTGTGAATAAGTGAATGCGCCAATAGGCAATGACGGGCTGATCAGTTGCTGCAAGCGAAAGTAGGCTGCGGACATAGCGTATTACTTGTCTGCGTTCTCAGAATTCGCACGCGCTTTCTGGCTACGCACAAACATCGCCACACCACTACCGATGACCAGTACAGCGCCAAGCAACATCAACAAGTGGTCGGCATCAAATAGAGAGTGATGCACCAGACCACCCAAAGATTCGCCGGAGTGATCACCTTCGTGCGCGAATGCAACAGTAGACATTGCAGAAGCCGCGAGGCCAGCCAGTAATTTTTTCATTTCAAATCTCCAATCGATATTTCAACCACTCGCATTCAGTGCGAGTGGCTATGTGTATGTGAATGGTCATCATGGTCGTGCCCATGGTGGTGATGCCCACCGCCCTGCTGATAGGCGCCCGACTCAGGCTCAAAAGGAGCCTGCTCACAGATCACCTCTGCAGCTTCGGAGGCACCCGGCAGCTGACGCACCATATCTTCAAGGACATGATCATGCTGGAAGCGCAACCAGCCAGACTCGATCTGCAACGGAACGTGACGATTACCCAGGTGATAGGCGATTTTTGCCAGTAACAGAGGATCTGCACAGCGAACAGTAGATACCGTTTCATCAGCAGCCACTACTCGTACCAATATTCCCTGCCCATCAGTAATGATGTCACCACCACGCAGCAGAGTACCGCGTTCTAAAAATAAGCCGGCTTCAGCGCCGTCTTCCAGCGTTACTCGCTGACGACTCTTAATGCGCAGATCAATCGGGAGGCTCAGTGTTTTCGCTGCAGATAAATCTGCGTGCGACACTTCGTGAGCGGTTAATTTTTTAATCAGTTCAATCATGTTTTTCTTCAATTTAAAAAAGCGGCTTTGCCTTTAATTAGAATAAAAAGTATCTCTGCGCCATAGGCAATACTTCCGCAGGTTCACAGGTCAGCAACTCACCGTTCGCACGCACTTCGTACGTCTGAGGGTCGACCGAAATATCCGGCTGCCAATCGTTAAGCACCATGCTCGCTTTGGTTGCAGTACGGCAGCCTTTCACCACACCAATCAGATTTTTCAGACCCAGCTTCTCCGGCACACCCGCATCCAGCGCGGCCTGTGAAATAAAGGTCATGCTGGTTGCGTTACGGGTTTTACCGTAAGAACCAAACATCGGACGATAGTGGACAGGCTGTGGCGTCGGAATAGACGCATTCGGGTCACCCATTTTTGCCATCGCAATAAACCCGCCTTTCAAAATCAGGTCGGGTTTAACACCAAAGAATGCCGGGCTCCAGACCACCAGGTCAGCAAGTTTTCCGACTTCGACGGAACCGATTTCGTGCGACATACCGTGGGCAATGGCAGGGTTAATGGTGTATTTCGCGATATAACGTTTTACCCGGAAGTTATCATGAGTTTCCGGGTCTTCAGGGAGATTGCCACGCTGTACTTTCATTTTGTGCGCAGTCTGCCAGGTACGGGTCACCACTTCGCCAACACGCCCCATCGCCTGAGAGTCTGACGAAATCATCGAGAATGCGCCCAGGTCGTGAAGAATATCTTCCGCAGCAATGGTTTCAACACGAATACGTGACTCAGCAAAGGCAACGTCTTCTGGAATGCTTGGATCAAGGTGGTGACACACCATCAGCATATCGAGGTGTTCGTCTGCTGTATTTACAGTATACGGGCGCGTTGGGTTGGTTGACGACGGCAACACATTAGACAGCCCGGCGGCTTTAATAATGTCCGGCGCGTGACCACCACCCGCACCCTCAGTGTGGTACGTGTGAATGGTACGACCTTTAAATGCAGCAATGGTGTCTTCAACAAAACCCGACTCGTTCAGAGTATCGGTGTGAATCGCGATCTGGGTGTCGGTTTCTTCTGCCACCGTGAGTGCGCAGTCAATCGACGCTGGCGTTGTTCCCCAATCTTCGTGCAATTTAAGACCAATCGCTCCCGCTGCAATCTGCTCACGCAGACCTTCAGGTTGACTGGCATTGCCCTTACCCAGAAAACCAAGGTTCATCGGAAATTCGTCAGCAGCTTCAAGCATGCGCGCCATATTCCAGGGGCCCGGCGTTACCGTTGTTGCGTTGGTGCCTGTTGTCGGGCCTGTGCCACCTCCCAGCATGGTCGTGACACCGGATGCCAGTGCTTCTTCGATCTGCTGTGGGCAAATAAAGTGAATATGAGAGTCGATACCACCCGCCGTGACGATCTTACCTTCTGCGGCAATCACGTCGGTACCCGGACCAACTTCAATGGTGACGTCCGGCTGAACATCTGGATTACCGGCTTTACCAATGGCGGCAATACGCCCACCTTTAATACCGATGTCTGCCTTATAAATTCCGGTGTAATCGATGACCAGAGCATTCGTCATGACACAATCCATGACTTTTTCTGAGGTGCTTTGTGATTGCCCCATGCCGTCACGAATTACTTTACCACCGCCGAATTTTACTTCATCGCCGTACGTCGTATAGTCGTTCTCAACTTCAATCCAGAGTTCAGTATCCGCAAGGCGCACTTTATCGCCCTTTGTGGGCCCGAACATATCGGCATAGGCCTGACGCGAAATCGTTTTATTGCTGTCCGTCATTACAGGTCTCCCATCACTTTGCCCTGGAATCCATACACTTTCCGTGCACCGGTATACTCAACTAATTCCACCGTTCGCGTTTGCCCCGGTTCAATGCGGACTGCGGTTCCCGCAGGAATATTGAGTCGGTAGCCGCGGGTCTTTTCACGATCAAATGTCAGTGAATTATTCACTTCGTAAAAGTGATAGTGAGATCCAACCTGAATAGGACGATCGCCCGTATTCGCCACTTCTATTTCTAACGTCTGACGACCTTCATTGAGTGTGATACTGCCTTCCGCAGCCTTAACTTCACCAGGTATCATTGCGTGCTCCTCAATCCGTTAAACTGCCGTGATCAGACAATAGGGTTATGAACAGTGACTAACTTAGTACCATCGGGGAAAGTCGCTTCGACCTGCACTTCGTGAATCATTTCGGGTACACCTTCCATCACGTCATCGCGGGTAAGGAGAGTCCGGCCATGCCCCATTAATTCAGAGACAGTCCGACCATCACGAGCGCCTTCCATAATCGCCGCGGTAATAAAGGCGACGGCTTCCGGATAATTCAGTTTTACTCCCCGAGCCATACGACGCTCGGCTAACAGAGCAGCGGTAAAAATAAGTAACTTGTCTTTCTCTCTTGGTGTCAGTTCCATAAGTCTGCCTGTCAGGTATTCCAGATTCGCGGAATTTCCGCCCCTTTATTTAATACTTTCTGGCGCAGCAGTTGCCACACCGGAATCATTAACGACTGCATTTTTTCAGTGCTGATGCCCAGCACTCTCAGAACAATCAGATCATCCAGCAGGGTCAGCCCAGCAGGAAGTGGGCTTTCCAGCTTCGTCTGCGCCTCAGCGAGAACATCGCGGCAGGCCTCCAGTAGTGCTTCAGTACCGCCAGTCGCCACAAACAGCCCCTGCATCGGATAGTCCCGCAATCCTGCAGCCGCACTGAGATGCTTAGGATCAGAGACCAACAGGTGATCGCTCAACAAGGGCCGTCCGTTGCGTCGGACAAAAAACTTCGAGTGCACCTTGCCATGCAGAAAGCGTTCTTCATTAACCGGCCGCCCGAAGCAGCTGATTTCCCAGCCCATGAAATGAGCATCATCCTCAAGATCGATCTGAGTTTTTGCTTTCACTTTGGCGCCGGTAAAGAAAATGCTCTCCTGAGGGAACCATTCCAGTGCACATCCTGCACCAATATGAAGCACCTGTGTTACATCCGCGGTCGCGCCTGCACTCAGATAGAACTTGGTAGCTCCCGGCGTAGTAAACAAACCATGAGCGTTCTGACAGCATTCAATATCAATCGATAAGCCATCTCCGCCCACAACGCCGCCCGGTGGATGCAGAAGATAAATGTGACTGGTTTCGCCCTCAGGGTAGAAGGGGCGCTGCACGCGGAGGGGGCCTCGGTGCGTCAGACCGGCCATCACGGTTCGCTCGCCTCGCTTTTCAAGGCGCATATTCATCTTGGCTTGCCAGCCGGGTCGAACGTTTTTTACAGCCTGCAACATGGTCTGAATCAGGTATCCACGATTGTATTCACTTTATTGTGCACTAACAGAGCAAAATGCAGGCCAGATGCACCAAAAAGAGAAGCCTTTGAGTACCAGGGCTTAATAACTCGGCAAGAAGTCAGAAATGGGTGGGAAGTGAAAGGCCAGAACCCTGGGTAAGGAGCTGTTCAAGAGTAGCAGCCGACATCGCTCCCATACGGCCATTCAGCAGCTTACCCTCCTTGTTAAATACGAGAGTCACAGGCAAAGCGCTCTGGCCAAACCAGTGCCCCATACGTCCTTCCATATCGAGCCATAGGCTATCAAACTGATACCCCTCCGCTTCGATAAAGGCTGCGACCTCAGCCTTGCTCTCCCCCTGGTTGAGCATAACAAAACGTACATGTGGGTAGGCTTGCTGGGCTTGTTCAAACACTTCCATTTCAGCCCTGCACGTCGGACACCAGGTCGCCCACAGATTCACAACCGTGACATTCGCAACATCAGACCTGAGCGGAAAAGACTTACCCGTCAGGTCGTTAAAGCTGTATTCCGGCCACAGATCTGGCGTGCTATGAGTGAATTTAAACAAGCTGAATCCTGCGCCAATCCATAGCAGAGCAATCGTTACCATGACGATTAGTGGCCTACGCCATGCTACTTCCCTTAGCAGCATGTGCCCGATACCCAGTGCGATAACCACCAGGAATGCGATGGGCTCGAATCCTCGGTCACGGATATCTACAATAGCGAATGCGGGTGTTTCCGCGGCAAAGTACTGATCGCGGTATTGGACGACGAATACCATGCGCGAGATCACCAATGCGACAAACACTCTCGAGATAATGCGATCAACCAGGCCGGGGACTCCGTCGGGTAAAACACGATTCGCAACGGCCATCAGCAATAGCGCGCTGAGGCCTAGAAAAGGAACCAGAGGGAAACTGACACCAAAGATCGAAAGACTGTTCAAAGTGCTACTCTGCGGCGCTTGTATAGATCAGCGATGCTTGTATTGAGTCGGGCAGTACGCCCGGTCGATACCTGTCGGCCGCAATGCAAGGTGCTTGGTGGCCCGGCCACTTACTCGCTTGCGCCACATGCGGAAAGATGAAGGTTTCATCTCTCTGCGCATAAGAGCAATGACCTCTTTTTCAGGCAACCCGAAAAGTGCTTCAATTGCCTCAAAAGGCGTTCGGTCTTCCCAGGCCATCTCAATGATTCGTGATAAATCTTCAGTGGAAAAATGGTGATCTGAACCTGTCACTCGCATTACCTCTCAGCCTGCACCTGCCGATCCCTCACCCAATACTCGATGCAGAATCATGTTCACATCCGAGCTCTGAAACGTCTTACGGATGTAACCAGCCACACCATACTCATCGGCGCGTTCCAGATCGCGATCGGCCTCCGATGTCGTCATTACCCAGACAGGCAGGTCCCGATAGGACCTCAGCTCATCATTGCAACGGAGCTTCTTCAGAAGCTCAAAACCCGATATGCGCGGCATATTGATATCCAGCACAATGACGGCTGACAGACTCAAACGACCTTCGCTAAGAATGTTGAGCGCCTCTTCACCATCGTTCGCAACGATGAGCTTTGGCGGATTACTGATACGCAGCAGCGCGCGGCGTATCGCCATAACGTCAACGTCGTCGTCATCGATCAGAAAAATTTCATCTATCTCAGACATCCGGTTGCCACCCTCAGAATACTACACCACAATAGCTTACCACCGCGTAAAACTACAAGAAGCCAGCGCCTGACTCACATGAGATAAGAGTCACCTGATAAAGGAGTTCACAGGAAGAAGCTACAGGGAGTCGCCATGCAAAAGGAAACCCATTACCTCTATACAGGGCTCTAAAATAAACTGAGAGAAGATGCAAACCTGTTCGACTGGTTCGAACTGGGCGCTTCGGATGGCGACCGACATCACTCGCAATCATCATATTCTTACGCGGTGGCATCAGGTAAATATGATCAGGGTAGATCTCTGTAGAGTCAGAAATTTCCTGAATTGGCATCTCCGAGTAGCGACTTAGTAGCTCCGATACCATACTTTTATAATCGGGCGAGAGATGCTGGACAACAATATAGGCCCCCCTGTGTCTGAGGGCGTATTCGCAAACAGATCCTGAAGTGCCTCCAGACCTCCTGCCGATGCGCCGATGCCAATGTAGTGAGTAGGAGATACAGCGTCGGTTGAGTTGCTCAACAGGGTCCGTCCGGGAGATTCAGTTAGTCTGTGCTATTTCACTGGCAGCTCATCGAGAATACCTGAGATTTCGACCGGCTCAACCGGCGGCGAGAATACAAAGCCCTGCTGTAACACACAACCATGCTCAAGTAGCCAGTCACTGGTGTCTTTATCTTCAACTCCCTCAGCAATAACACCCAACTCAAGAGAATCTGCCAGACTCAGAACCGCACGCATAATGCGTTGTTTGCTTTCAAGTGACATCAGATCAGCGACACATGTCTGATCAATTTTGATACAGCAAATTGGCATATTCTGTAGATGCATCAGCGCAGAATAGCCAGTACCAAAATCATCCAGATGGATACTGAAGCCCTGGCGATTCAGGTTATCCAATGCCGAGGCAGCTTTCTCAGGGTCGGCCAGCAGCGCTTTCTCTTTCACCTCCAGAACAAACCAGGAAGGCTCCATTTTATACTTGCGGGCAAGGATGAATATTTCGTCGGTCAGTTCGTTATTGAGGAACTGTCGCTCGGATAGATTGATCGATATTTTGAGCCCTTTTTCGAGCTGTTCTCGCCACTGCTGACTCTGCCTGAATACCTCATCAAACAGCCAACGAGAAAAATCAATAATCAGACCCGACTCTTCAATCTGTTTAATAAATACGGAAGGACTGACGTTATTACCGACATCCGTATTCCAACGGGTTAACGCTTCAATACCTATCATTTCACCACTGCGGGCACTGAACCAGGGCTGAAAAACAACATTAAAGTCTTCTTCGACACTTGCCTTCACGCTCTGTCTTAAGCTCATCATCATATGAGCATCACGATTCAGCTCAGACGTATAAAAACGGTATTGGTTACGACCGGATTCTTTTGCTTTATACAGAGCAATGTCTGCTTGTTTCAGAAACTGCTTCCGGTCGGTCATTTCCTCAACTACCGCAATGCCAATACTGCAGGTGACATAGACATTTCTCTCACCCAGACTAAAGGGCTCAGCCAGGGCTTTGAGTAACTTTTCTGCGACCATTTTCACCGCAGTCTGATTACTCAGGTGGGTGAGAATCACAGTAAACTCGTCACCACCCACTCGTGAAATAGTGTCCACTTTACGAATCTGATCCCGCAGACGCTGCGCGACCTGAATCAAGAGCTCATCGCCTGCATCGTGCCCAAGGGTGTCATTAATATGCTTAAAGTTGTCGAGGTCGATGAACATGAGGGCGACTGGACCGTAACGCTCGGACTCTTCAAGCGCGGAAGTAAGTCGGGCATGGAAGCTGGTACGGTTCGTCAGACCGGTTAACTGATCGTGCTCCGCTATCTCACGAAGGCGCTGCTCTTTTCTCAGGTAGTCAGTAATATCACTCTGCGTCATCAGCAGGCCATCAACAGCACCGGTTTCGTCATACAACATGCAAGCACTGACAGATGCCCAGCGAACATCGCCTAAGGGAGTCTGAAAGCGTATATCCCCCGTATAACGCCCATGGCCGGCCGCTTCTTTTCGCACACTGTCCAGAAACCGGTCGCAGTCGAGCTGGTGCAGGGCATTTACCCAGCCGCCCCCCATAATTTCATCCGCTGTCATACCAACAAAATCACACCAGGTATCATTGGCGTAGGTGCATTCCCAGGCTCGGTTAAGTTGCAGAATTCCAACGGGTGCTAGCGTCGTCAGGGCACGTAAGCGCTGCTGAGCTTCACGGAATTCAGACGCCGATCGCATCTGGTCCGAAATATCATCAATAACGATCCCACGGCAGTCGCTCCCAAAAAACCCACACGGAAATACACGTAAATCCGCCAGTTTCTCCGACCCATTCGCCGACCGTACGGTAATACCACGGATCACCGAAAGAGCAGCCTTACTTTCAGCGCTGGCCTTTAACAAACCCGTGCCATTGAGCAGACTCACGACAGAGTAATCAAAAAACTCCTCTACAGAGCGCCCGCTGACCTGATCCCGCGGGAGCTGCAAAATCTCTGATGCCGCCCGATTACAACGAATAATCTTGCCATGTCCGTCCACCAGAACTACGCCATTAAAAAGTGAATGAAACAACTTCTCCATCGACACTTCAGACGATTTGGCCACAGGTTCAGGGCATTTCTGTTTCAGCGTCTGGGACCAGCTCATTCTCAATAGACAGCAGGCTGCCGTGACGAACGGTCTTAGCCGCTCTGTGACCAGATTCTCTGGATTCTCTGGATTCTCTGGAAGATTACAGAGATATATCACGCCGTATAAATTGCGCACATCCGCGAGCGGAATACACAACACATTATTAATGGAGTGGTCTCCAGTCAAAGCCGGATGACCCTCAGGAAGACCATCATCGGATGCGATAAAGCGTCCACTCCGAAACTGAAATAACAACGCGTGAGGAATAGTCCGGGCGGTTGTGATGGCCGGTTCAAGTTCAAAATTGGCATCCAGGCTGCCATAGCCAGCGAGACCCCAGTGGACGTTTCCGCCTTCCATCGGCTGCACTTCACAGACATAACCAAACTCAGCTTTGAGCAAGTGCCCCAACTCCTGCAAGCAGCGGGACAAAATCGTATCTGCCCCCTGGGTGCTCACCAAAAGCTTCTCAAGGTTCGAGATGGATTGTTTCAACTGATGATCGGTTCTACGGTTCACATTGGTCATCCCTTATAGCACTATCCCTGCTGGCCACCATTCTGGCGGGGTGAAGCTCCTGTGGGGCAACTCAGAGCCCCGCACCTGAACTATAGACGCCTCTGGCTGCATGTCCAGAGAGGCCACTTATGGGCGTATAATTGCCGTATAAACTGCATCACGCTTCAACATACAGGACTCTGTCGCCGCATGAAGTACCCCATTACCCGCCACGGACCGAAGCATCGTTCTGTGGACGAATACATCTCGTTCCGTGAGGTACGTGAACGCTTCGGCTTCTACGCCGTTAAAACCGGGCGCTGGGTAACGGCCAGTGAACAAGAACAAGCTGCAGTGCATTTTTACGATGCACTCTGCGATCTTATGCACATCCTCAGGGTTCCCGAGACTGTGATTTCATTGAGGGGGTCTATCGCCCTGCACTTCGGCACCGGAGGCCGCCGAGGTGTTGCAGCGCACTACAGCCCACAGGAACGAGCATTTGCTCTGGCCAAGAATGCCGGGCCGGGGAGTATCGCCCATGAATGGTTTCACGCCTTCGACCATTACATTGCACAGCAGGCTTTTGCTGACCTCCCAGCGAACCGCTTCGCCTCACCAGAGTGGCTCAATCAAAAAGCCACGCCAGTAGCTCACCCTCTCAACGATCTTCTTTTCGCTTGCTTCCGGGCAGTCATCCTCGACCCTACCGGCGACGCTCCCAGCGATCTTTTCAGCGCCTCTGCAGAAGCCGACCGCGCATCCGGTATTCTTTACTATTCTCGCCCGGAGGAAATGACCGCCAGAGCGTTTGAAGCTTTTATTCAGGACGCAGCGATCAAAAACTCCTTTCTGGTCAAAGGCACAAAAAAGTCACGTGAAGCGGCGCTGGGGCTGTATCCCTCAGGCGACCAAAGGCAAAGAATTAACTTTGCCTTTTCACGCTACTTCTCTGCCCTCGGCCAGGCACTGACATCGCGATGACCTCAGAAGCGTTGGCGGAACCCTACGCTGTAAAAATTCACCTCTTCCGAAAATGCCGTAAACATCAACTCCACATACCCCTCGCGCCCCAGAGGGTAATCAGCACCAAGACTCCAGGCCGGAATCGTGGCTGATTCTTTATCAATGTTCAGTCCTTTCTCACCTGTGTATTTCATCCGGTTTACTCCCGCCTTAAGTTGCGGGCGAAAGCCAAGATATTGAAGCGCCTCAGGACGATAGCCGAGGAGTATCGCCTGACTCTGATAACTGACCCAGCCGGTGCCAACACCCGCCTCACCCAGTTCGGTATGAGCAACTTCCGCACTCAGCTCACTGTTAAGGTGGTAACCAGCATTGAGCTGAAAACCCAGACCTTCGCGGTCGGTTAATTCAAGATCGGGGCCAACGATGTTCGTATCGTATTTACTCAGACCAACCGCCGTGCCGATACTCCAGTGGTTGTTATCATCTTCTGCTTTCACCGCCTGAGCCGCTAACAGCAGAGGCAGCGTCGCTGCCAATATCGGCTTGCGACGCACCGCCACCAGCACTAAGCCCAGAGCAAACAGGGTGGCCAGGCCGGCACTGCCGACGCCAGTAGAGACTTCAACGTCATTCCCAGTGTTCACCGATGCATCAACATCGTCGTCCACGCCATCACCATCGGCATCATTGTTACCCGGCGCCTGACCATCACCTGGTCCCGGATCAACCGGCAGAGAGATATCGTCATCAACGCTGTCGTGAATGCCATCGTTATCTGCATCGTCATCCAGGTAATCGACCAGACCGTCACCATCGAGATCAGGAAGTTCACGATCATCACGCACACCGTTGTTGTTGGTATCGGTACCATGAGTCACGCCATTGATTTCGGCATCGAAGCCATCATCAATGCCATCGCCATCGGCATCTTCTCCAGTGAAGAATTGCGCAAGCTCAGCGTTTTCTTCGATGTCTGAGATGTTGTCGTTGTCATCATCCGGATCAAGGTGATTCGGGATTCCATCACCATCGAAGTCTTTGGCAGAGCCAAAGGCGCCGATCGCGTTATCAACGACATCCATTAAGCCATCGAGATCAACATCCGTAGCGCTATCGAGCTGACCATCACCGTCCTGATCCAGTGCCACGATCATGGTTGCAGTGAAGACGGCAGACTGGCTGATGTCACGGTCTGTACCGTTACTCAGTAGTTGCAGGAAGTCTGCACGGCCATCGCTGTCTGTGTCAGGCAGGTCATTGGCATCCTCAATAAGAGCAGTGCCATCATCGACCAGGGCATCGTCATTGCTATCGGAAAGACCGGCCTCAATCACATCCGGCACACTGTCGTTATCCGAATCGATATCCAGAGAGTTGATCAGGCCATCGCCATCGGTGTCGACTTCGGCAGTCTTAACTACCACCGTCGCCGCTCCGGAAACAGCCCCCGGAGCTACTGGTGCTGGTGTACCTGTCGCATCGACCGAGAAGTAATCCACCAGCTCTTCCAGAGTATCCAGCTCGTCGATCACACCATCCAGGTTGGCATCGCTGAAGTCTCTTGAATCTGGGTAGCCATCGCCGTCCTGATCAAAATCGAAGAGATTTACAATGCCGTCGGCGTCATCGTCATCCATGTCGGCAATAGCATCGATTTCAAGGTTATCGCGGATGCCGTCATTATCGGCGTCGACATCGTCGCGATCATCGATGCCGTCGCGGTCGGTGTCCTTAAGGCCATCGTCTTCCACCAGATTCGGCAGGCCGTCTTCGTCGTCGTCCTGACCTTCCATAATGGTATCGACCAACGCTTCCAGTTCGCTGAGTTCATCAATATCGGTCATCGTTGCCTGCTGACTGACGGCACGATTCAGAATCGACATAATGCGGTTCAGTTCATCATCACTCGGGCCACTGAGACCGACATTACGGTAGTCATCAAACGACGCTGGCGTCGAAGGTGAGCCCACACTGTCGCCGATGTTGTTCCAGGCGCTCTGCTCGATGCTGATAATCACACCGGTCAGAGCGGAAGTGACATTTTCGGCATAACCTGCGTCATCGGTATATACAGCGTTAACGCTCAACTGATTCCCCACATCGCTGGCTTGCAGTGTGTAGGTTTCGGCATTGCCAACACTGTTTCCGTCAGACACCCAGTCGTAGGTCACAGCACCACTGACGCCATCGCTGTCTGAGAGCTGAGCGGCCAGAGTCTGGCCTTCAATCTCATCACCGCTAATCGCAATCGTCGGTACGTTATTAGTATCGACAGAGACAGACGCGGAGGCTTCGTTGCCATTGGTCGCAGCGTCTTCTGCCACATCTGCAGCGATACTCAGGTTCACCGGAGAGCCGACAACGTTCGGGGTGACTTTCGCAGTATAGGTCGTGCCAGAACCGGCAAACTCACTCAGGCTACCGCCCGCTATCGTGATGTCCCCTACCACGAAGTCAGATACTGATTCGCTGAAGGTCACCGTAATATCGAACGGATCAGGTGACGCGGTCGGTGCCGTAATGCTGACCGAAGGCTTTGTAGTATCGACCGTAAAGGCGGCAGATGTGGCCGGAGCTGCACTGGCGTTACCAGCGTCATCTTCTGCCGTACCCGCAGCAATATCGATGGCCAGAGTACCGTCGCCACTGAAGTCGCTCAGAGTAACGGTTTTCGACATTGGTCCACTTCCTGTCACGGTAATCGTACCTGCCGCGGCATCCCCCGTGGACGTTAGAGCGATGTCGTCCGCACTCAGGCTGATGCTGTCAGCATTGGTGTACTGAACCACGTAGGTAATGGCGGTACTCGATGTCAGTGTCGCCGATGGCGCCTGAATATTTACCGCAGGGGCCGTGTTATCGACGGTGTAGGTTTCATCCGTCGCGGGCTCACCGCCCGGCAATGCATTGCCCGCTAAATCAGTAATCCCCGACGTTGCAGCGAGGTTAAGCCCAACCGTTCCATCGAGTGCTGCAAGATCACCACCGCTGGCGGTTACCTGATACAAGCTGTCGGAGATCTGTGCAACAGCAATCGCTGCAGTTGTACCGGCGAGTGAGAAGTCATCTGCTCCAACACCGGAGACTGCTTCACTGAGCTGTACCCGCCAGGTGAGAGTGTCACTGGCGGTGGTCTCGGCCAGCGGATTATAGCGACTGATCGATTGCACTACCGGTGCTGTGGTGTCCACGCGATTAGCTGACGTATCAGGCACGCTCGTGATCGTCAGATCCAGCGCGTTGCCTGCGGCATCAGTCATATTTCCGCCGTTGAGGCTGATCGCTCCGATAGCAAAACCGTCGCTGTCATTATCTCCGGGCTGCACTGTGTAAGCGAATACGATGCGGTCAGAGCCAGAGCCTGCACTATAGAGCGCAGCGACGCTTGACCCACCGATATCCAGAGCAATGGACGGCGCTCCGCTAATGGTTACTGCTTCGCTGGCAACTGCCGTAATAATGATTGTCTCACCCGCCATTGCGTAATCAGGTGCAGTGACTTCTACCGCACTGATCGAAGGCGGTATGGCATCGACCGTCATCGCTGAGGTGTCTGCCGTTGGCAGGGCGCTCAGATCGGCAAGCGTCCCCGATGCATCGGAAATAACACCACCGTTAGCTTCAATGCCTGTAACACTCAGGCCATCGGTATCGAGGTCTCCCGCCTGAGCCGTGTAGGTAAAGGTCATATTGCTTCCAGCAGGCGCCGACGCCATTGCGTAGCGCGTGACGCCACCCACATCGAGCACCAGACGCGGGGTTCCGCCAGCGCTGTTGAGACTCACACTTTCACTGAAGGTCAGTACAAAAGTGTGTGAACTGCCCTCTGTAATTACCCCCGAGGACGTCGCTGTCAGTGCCGCCAGAGTCGGTGCCACTGCATCAGCCAGAACAGCGGATGTGTCCGCGACGCCATTCAGCGTAGTGACCAGTGCATTGCCTGCAGAATCCACCGCATTTGCGCCGTTGAGGTTCAGACCCAGCACAGAAATACCATCGGTATCCAGATCACCTGTTACCAGGGTGTAGCTGAACGTCAGGCTGGCTGTGCCGCTGCCTGCAGTCAGAGCGGCTTCGCGTGTGACCCCGCCGATATCGAGAGTCAGAGTTGGCGTTCCGGCTGATACGGTGACCGCTTCAGAAAGAGTCATCGTAAAGTTCAGCGTGTCACCAGCAACATAGGTTCCCGCCGTTGGTGCGGAGACCGACTGAACCTCTGGCGCGATAGCATCGACCAGTACCGCAGAACTATCGGCAATATTGTTTAACGTCAGGTTAAGTGCATTGCCTGACGCATCGGTCAGTGCAGCACCGTTGAGGGCCAGTGCCCCGACGCTGACACCGTCCGCATCAGAGTCGCCGCTCTGCACTGTGTAGCTGAAGGTCATCGCATTGCCACTGACGCTACTCAGACCTGCCGAGCGCGTAACAGAACCTACGGTGAGTTCCAGTGATGGCACACCACCTGCAGTATTCGCAGTGATCGGTTCGTCCGCATTCACCGTAAATTCAAGCGTCGTGCCTGAAACATAAGTGCCGTCCGCAGGCACAGTAACACCAGTGATTACGGGCGCCAGACTATCGACAAGAATGCCAAACATAGGGTCACGTCCATGTAACGCCAGTTCCATCGCATTGCCCGCGGCATCCGCCATGGTACCGCCGTCCAGCGTCAGCGAGAGTGCTTCAACACCATCGGTATCCGCCAGACCAGGACCGATAACCGCGCTGAATACCAGCGACTGAGTGCCAGAACCGCTGCTGTAGGTCGCTTTGATGTTCGTACTACCAACCTCCAGATTGATTGCCGGGCTGCCGGTCACATTAACGACCTCGTTGGTGTTCACTGTGAAGGTCAGCGTGTCACCAAGGCCGTAGGTGCCATAGGCAGGGACATCGACGGTGGTGACGATAGGCGAGGTCAGATCTGAAGCGATCTCAAACGTACTCAGGCTCAGTGTACCTGTATTGCCTGTGCCACCTGTGCCATCTGTGACAGAGATGGTGCAGTTATAGATACCATCAGCAAGTTGAGAAATGTTATCCGGAGCGGTCAGAGTGAGCGTCAACGGGCCAGCCGGTACTGATCCTTGCTGCGGGCTGCCGCATCCCCCACCGACGGAAAGGTCGCCTGGCTCACTGATACTGAGTATGACGTCCGGCGTTTTGTCCGTTGTCGGCGTCGTGACCGGGGTATTCTCTGTGATCGCCGGCGCTAGCGTATCGACATTGATCGTCAGCGTCTGTGACGCCGAAGTATCAATACCGCCATTCGCAGTACCGCCGTTATCCGAAACACTGACGCTGTAAGATGCCGAACCTTCCACATCCGCGGCAGGAATAAAACTCAGCGTGCCTGATGGGCTGATGGTCAGCCCAGAGACTGCATTCGACGGGTCACTCGTTTCACTGATGTTGTAAGTAAAGGTCTGGGTTGCCTCGTCTGCACCACCGCCTGCGGATGCACTGGCAAATGGATTCGGAGAAGCATTCACAGGTGAGCCACCCGTACCCGAGTAATCGTAGGAGGCTGCCATAGTGAAAGACGGCTGGTCATTCACCGGCGTGATGGTCACATTCACATCACGGCTGTCTGTCGCCGAGCCATCATTGACGGTGACGGTAAAGGTATCACTGCCTGTGGCGTTGGCGTTCGGTGTGTATGTGACCGACGCAGGTGAGGCGCCGGTCGTCGGCGCTGACACTGACCCCGTTGCGCTGGCGGTGCCTTTCGTGGCCCCGCTCGCTGACCAGCTCAGTGTGCCCGTCGCGCCGGTTGCCGCAGCAAAATCCGCAGCGCTGAGTGCGGTAAGCCCGGCATCCTCAAGAATCATCAGAGACACTGCGCTGTCACCGCCGGTCATCTCCAGTGGATCTGGCGCTACACCCGTATCGATAAAGAAGGTGTCACTACGGGAATTACCATTTCCATCGGTAGCCGTTACGGTAATGGTCGCGCCACCACCGCCCACTACATTGTTGATCGCTATGGTGTAAGTATCGATCGCGACCGCGTCACGAGTAATCGTAATATCGGCATCGCGTACCGCGGCCTGGTTACTGGACGCGGCGGTCAATGAAATCGAGCTGAGGTTCTTGTCGGCCATTTCAAACAACTGAGAATCTGAGTTGCCGGGAAGAATCGTCATATCGACCAGAGTTTCCTGGCCAATACCGTCTTTGAAATGCGGGGGTTGCTCGTCCTGACCAGGAATCCAGTTCACGCTATAAGAGGAGGTACAGACAGAACTAAACACAATTGGAAACGTTCCGCCTGGGTAGTAATACGGTGCACCACTTTTCGTGCAACTAAGAAAATGCTTCCGGCCCGTCAAATCATCCAGGTCGCCACTTTCATATCCGGCCCTTTCTTCGCCAGCAGATAACAAGTCATTGCTGGCAAGAAAAGCGAGCGCGTCCTGATCCACTGTTCGTGAAACTGCTCGTGCATCCGCGCTACCGCCAAACGCTGAGAATGCTCTTGCCGCTTCAGGGCGACTGTGTTGCTCAACCTGAGAAACGACTGCACGCTTATTCAGGCCATTTCGGCTTACACTGGCTAAACGCGAAGAGGCATTGGCCATAGATGCAGAAAAAGGCGCAGAGAAAGGCACGGCCATGGCGATCATCGGCGCTATGGCTTTCAAGGGTGTCAACGCTCCTGGTCGTTTCTTATTGGTATTGTTATCCATAATGAATCCTTCAGGTCGGAAGTCCTGGATGAGAAAAGTGGTTCCGCATTCTCGGGTGAGTCGGTTCGATCACTTCCGGAAAGCTGGTGTTATATAAAATGGCGATGTCGTAAATCTGATCAACATTGCCCTGAAATTTAATGGTGCCGATCACTTCGTGCGTATCGAGGTTGAACAGCCAGATACCTGAGCAGGTTTTCTCGGGGTCTTCGGTCACCAGACCGGGGCTGGTCACATCACTTTGACGCTTGCGGGACAGGCCGACAAACATAATGCTGCCGTAAATATCGATTCCCCGGGTAAAGCCCGGCAACTCTGCAATCACTTCCATTTTACCTGTGTCAGGGTGATAGCAATTGAGATGGCCCAGCCCCGAATGACAGAAATACACCCGGCCATTGTGCCAACGCGGTGAGTGAGGCATTGCCAGTCCACTGACCACCACTTCATTGCGTTTAACGTCAATCAGCGTACCCGTATGCTTGTTGCTGTCACGCCACTGTGTACGGTCTTCGTACTGAGAGAAGGTGGTGACATACGCAGGTTCACCATCGCGGAGCGTCATACCATTTAAGTGGCAACGGTCTTCTGGCGTAAGTGCTTCAATAAAGGGGGGCTTCCACTGAGGAATGAAACTGTAAGAAGGATCGATAGTGCAGAGACACGAAAAACTGGAGTTAACCGCCCATAACCCGCTGTTTCCCCATTCGATGTCATGGATGTTAATCATGCCGGTGTAGTGAGCTGAACGGGTAATAAAACAAGCATCGACGCGTGCGTCGACCGGTTTTAATTTTTCAACATAGGCTTTATTCGCCAACCGCTGTTCAGCATCGGCCTGTTTCTCTTCATCGTTTTTGTGAGCACGGGGCGCAGTAATGTCCTGAGCAATATCCGGCAGGGGCTTCTTAATCTGCTCGAGCAGACCGTCTTCCCGCTGGAACTGAATAATCTGAGTAAAGGTACCGAGTATCAGCCCCTGATCTGTTGCCGTCAGGCCCATTGGTCGGGGGAATTCTTTAAAGTTAATTTCCAGGTCTTCGCCGTCGGTACGAACCAGCATCAGACGACCCGCCTGATAGGAAGTAAACGCCAGAGAGATATTCAGGTGCTTGAGAATCGCCGGGATATTGCCCGAGTAGGTAAACGAAAAATCCGTCGCGTTTTCCGCTAAGTCGCTCTGTGAAGCGCCGCTCTGTGAAGCGTCGTTCTGTGCAGAATCTTCCTGCGGCTTCTGTGCTTGAGGCGTATCAGTCATGACTCAGGCTCCAGCGGGCTGGACTGATGTTGAGACAAGCGCTGTTGCAGCCGCGCAACCAACTGATGAAGAGTAAGCGAAGGGTCTTGCGAGAGAAGCAGGGCAAAATAGCCACTGGCCACAGCCGCAGACAAGGAAGTGCCGCTGAAGCGTCCGTAGCCGCCCGGCACCACTGCGGGCGCGGCGTTACCATAAAGGTATGCATCCACTGTCTGTCCATAGTTGCTGAACCTCGTCCTTTGTCCCTTCCCATTGTCTGCTCCGATAACCACAGCGGCCTGCAGCTGAGATTCAGAATCATCTTCAGCCAGATTCATGCCGCTGTTTCCGGCGGAAAATACCACAGCAGAGCCTTTTCCCCTGCGGCCATTTTGCGCCAAGTCCGCAACAATATCAGCCATAGGCTCCAATAACCATTGAGAGCGCCAACTAGCGTTAACAATGTCAGCTTGAGACAGTTTAGAGAGGTAGAAACTGAGGATCGTATGACTCGTCCAGGTGTCTGGCTGACGGATGGCGATCAGGCTCGCCTGCGGCGCGATTCCGTCAATGCCGACGCCATTGTGAGCAGCGAATATCGCACCCGCGACTCTGGTTCCGTGCGAGTCATCAGCTCCACCTGGGCTTACATCCTGTGAACGACTGGCCGTGTCGTAACTGAAAATCACCTGAGTGTGCCGGAGCTCCTCATGGTTCAGATCAAAACCATCATCAATAACGGCAACGCGAACGCCGCGCCCCTGAGTAGCCGGCCAAAGCTCAGGGATACCAAGCTGGGTAAGATAGATGGGAGTTGTCTCCGCGAGGGCCTCAGCTGCATGCTTCTCCCGCAGTTGCAGGATATCTGGCTGCACCAGACTAACGCCCTGAACCTCCGATAGCGAACGCATCACTACGGGTAAACGGTCTGTTACCCCGACATTAACGGAGTAATAGACGGCATCGTCCATGAGGTAAAGCTCGCTGACCGCCTCAATGCGGGAATCAAGTGCCTGCAGGGATTCGCGAGTAAAGCCATTTGCCCGGACAATCAGGCGATCAGACACACGTACCTGCAGATCTTTGCCGCTGACCCGGTACACGCCCGACTGGGAGTCATTGGCAGCAGGCACTAAGCACCATACCTTGCCGAAATTCGGAAATGGCAATTCGCACCCCATAACAGGGGCCGAAAATATAACGAGCAACAGCAGTAGGTTCCGCATTAATTCCATAACCAACCAAACCGAGAGAGGGGCCTCTCTACCCCTCTCTCGTATACACATCACTTATCGTGATTAATCCTCGCCGTTAATCCTGGCCATTAGCTGCGACTTGGGTAGAGCCCCATCAGCGCAATACAAAAATTCATGCCCATTAAAGGCTGACGGTTTTCGTGCGCCTGGCTTCCCCCCATCGTACCGATGGCCTCCGTTGCCATGACCGTATTCTTCGTCGATGCGGTGTTCAGATACACGATATTGTCGCCAGAAGCCGGCCTGTCTCTCGCCATCATTCTGGTATTCGATGGAGACGCCTCTGTCCCCGCCGTCTGAGCACCGTAAAGGACGTGTTTATGGTTGGGAAGTTCAGCCTCTGTGAGCGTGACTTCATCGACGCCGGTTTTTTCCCCCAGGCGACGCGCCGTCAAACCAGGACCTCGTCCCGGGTGCATCGGTGCACGGCCCTGCAGGTCGGGCAAGGCAAGTGTCGTACGACCGTCACCACCATACGTTGTGCCCAGAATTGAGAATAGTGCTGTATTCTGAGCGATGGGCAGTAATTGCCCCTGACAGAAGGCCCAGCCACGTGGGGCAAAGTTGCAGCCAAAAATACGGATTTCTCCGATAAATGGTTCAGACATAATAAAACTCCTTTTCAGTGCCGCGAGGGGTAAATACCGACCAGGGCCATAATGTAATTAATGCACAGTGACGGCATCATATTCTGGTGCGCTTGTGAGCCACCCGTAGCACTGACTGCATCACTACTCAGGCTTGTGATTTTGTCGACTGACGGCACATCAACATAAGGAAGGTCGCCATCATTATGAGACGCTACAACATCACTTGCCGGGTTGTTGCTATCAGCGATATTGGCTGATCCCAGATATTCGTGATTGTGGCTGGGGATCTGATTGATGGTCAGGTTCACTCTCTCACTGCCATAACGCGCACCCAAGCGGCGAGGGCTTAACCCCGGTCCTTGCCCCTGATGAACAGGCAACCGACCACGCATATCCGGCAGAGCGAATGTAGTGCGACCATCACCACCGTAAATGGTCCCGATCAATGAAAAGAGGGCATCATTCTGGCTGACAGCCAGTAGCTGACCATCACAGAATGCCCAGCCACGCGGAGCGAAATTTCCGGCGAACATTCGAATTTCGCCAACAAATGGTTCTGACATAACTGGCTCCTTAATTACGCGATGGGAAAAGGCCCTGCATCGCGATGCAGAAATTAACGACGAGGGATGGCTGTTCGTTGCTATGCGACATAGAACCGCCAATATAAGACACCGATTGCGATGCGAACGAGACCAGATTCTGAGGCTCTGCATAGTAATCCGTTGGCGACCCACTATCGACAGCCGACGCTAATATATTACCGTCAAAGGACTTGGTCGTTCCCGCTTCTGTGGTCGCATTCACTGCATGACGGTGCACTGGTATATTCGCATCCGTCAGGGTCACGTTTTCTACCCCCTCACGCTGGCCCTGGTGCAAACTTGCATCCATTCCCATTGGCGTCCGGCTGCGAAGGTCAGGCAGTGCAAATGACGTACGCCCATCGCCTCCATAAGTCGTACCCAGCAATGAATACAAAGATTGATTTTGATTAATAGGTAAAATCTGGCCATCGCATTCCGCCCAGCCACGCGGTGGCCAGCCGAATCCGAACATGCGGATTTCACTCAAAAAAGGTTCTGCCATTCTGATCTCCCTCTGTTTACTTTATTCGTGGTTTTACCCACACTTTCTTTCTAAGAATGATCCCGGTAATCAAGGAACTACCAATGACCAACCAAGCTTGGGAAAGCCGTATTGCACTTCGCCCTGCCAGCGACAGTGATTATTCGTTTATGGAGTCGTTATACCGCACTACCCGCGAAGCGGAGCTGGCGATGACGCCCTTTAACGAACAACAAAAAACGCTTTTTATTCAGCAGCAGTTTTCGGCGCAGACACAGCACTATCACAGTCATTACTGCAGCGATCATTTCTGCATTATTGAAATTGATGGTCGACCTTCCGGTCGTTTCTTTATTGATTACTGGAGCGATGAAATACGCATTGTTGATATCGCCATTCTTCCTGAATACCAGGACTCTGGCGCGGGCAGCTACCTGCTGCAGAACATAATCGAAGAAGGTAACGACAAAGGCCTGCCGGTAAGAATTCACGTTGAGCAGAATAATCCGGCCAAAAAACTCTATGAGCGCCTTGGCTTCAAGGAGGTCAGCCGCTTTAATGAGGTCTATGTTCTGATGGAGACGACGCCCGAATTGATGTCTGTCTGATCTGCATCCATGCATAGATAGCTCCTAGCGCTTCCTGCTGATCACGGCCTGATACTCAGTCGGGCCGTGCGCAGTAATAAAGAGCTCGCCACTGCCAATCGCTTCATGCGTGAGCCGATACATACCCTGCGGCACCCGAAAATCATCCTGCCCCTCAAGCGAGACCGCAAACGCTTCCCAGTCATCACCATCCAGCGCAGTACGCTCAACCTCTGAGATGGTCAGTCGCACGGCATTGTCAGCCTGGTCCGATAAAGTCACTTGCTGGCCGAGCAGAGATTCCATTGAGTCGTATGTGATTGCTTCCATAAATACGTCCTGTAAAACACAACACAGGTATCAGACGCACTACGACTGAGAGTGTCAATGGACGACAGATGACGATTGTCCACTGCGATGCGATATCCACCACGATGCAAAGCTTTATCATGCCACAAGCATACATCTGTCTCATACGAACTAAGCATATCCACTTGTATATCACCCTGGCCGGATCACTCGGTGAAACGAACATGTGCAACGGCCAACAATTGTCCGTAGTGCATGGAAGGCGTACACTGATCCCAGATTTACGCCGAAGCCCGGCAACCTTCATCCCACATGGATATGGTTGACGGGCCGCGACCCGGACTGAGGAATCCGCCTCAGCTCTGCAGGTTCGCCGGGTTCGTTGGGAAACTGACGGGCCTCCCGCGCTTGGAAAGGTGTACCCATGACATTGCAGGACCATCACGGTCGGCGCTTTAACTATCTGCGCCTGTCGGTGACGGACGTGTGCAATTTCAGCTGCAATTACTGTTTGCCAGACGGCTACCAGTGCAGCGATAGCACGCCCCCGTTGTCGGTGAATGAGATACGTCGCGTCGTGACCGCATTCGCCCGCCAAGGCACCCGAAAGATCCGCATTACCGGCGGAGAACCCTCCGTGCGCCGCGATCTCCCAGAGATTATCCGCACAGTTGCAGCCGTTTCCGGCATCGACGACATCGCACTGACCACCAATGGCTGGAAGTTACCCACCTTCCTGCCTGATTGGATTGATGCCGGCCTGACACGCCTTAATGTCAGTATCGATAGTCTCGACCCACGCCAGTTCAAAGCCATTACGGGTCACGACCGCCTTCAGGATCTGCTCGATGGACTGGCGATGGCTCATGAGATGGGATTCAACGATATCAAAGTAAACGCTGTACTGATGCGAGGCCACAATGCCGACCAGCTACCGCACTTTCTGAACTGGATCCGGACGACCCCTGTGTCACTGCGCTTTATCGAATTGATGCAGACCAGCGACAATCACAAGTTCTTCGAAGAGAACCATATCAGCGGTGACAGCATCAAAGCTCAATTGCTTGATTCTGGCTGGCAGTCCGTACTGAGAAAATCCACCGATGGCCCCGCTCAGGAGTTCTGGCACCCGGACTACGCCGGGCGCATCGGATTGATCATGCCCTACAGCAAAGACTTCTGCTCCAGCTGCAACCGACTCAGGGTATCAGCGAATGGACAGCTTCACCTGTGCCTCTTTGGCGACAAGGGCTACGACTTCCGCCACCTGCTCGGCAGTGACGAGCAGATTACAGACGTCATCACATTCCTTCAGGACAGCCTGAACGAGAAGAAAGAGACGCATGCCTTGCACGATGGTGATACCGGAGTTCGAACGCACTTTGCGGGTATTGGTGGCTAAGTTGGCGATTAATCTGAGGGCGCGGCCATGAAGAAAAAACAGCCATGAAGCAAAACACAGTCATGACTCAGGAAGCAGCCAGAGAGCAGATTACCGCCGTTATCCTCGCAGGTGGAAAGTCAGAACGAATGGGGCGCGACAAAGCGCAGCTGATTCGGCCTGATGGCCGCTCGCAGTTGTCATTTACCGCCGATTGCCTGAGAGAAGCTGGTATCGAAGATATTTTGGTCAGTGGTGCCGGTTTAAGCGGACTGAAAAGCATCAAGGATATTTACCCTGAAAAAGGACCTTTGGCAGGCATTCACTCAGCCCTTGCTCATTGCAAGCCAGACACAGACGCCCTGGTCGTTGTTCCGTGCGACATGCCCCTGCTGACGTACGATGTATTTTCCAGCCTGCTGAAAAGTAGTCAATCGACTGCATTTGATCAGAGCTTTTTTCCACTGATCATTCGCAATCTGGAACAAGCAAAAGAAGTCGCTGAAAATATTTTATCGAGTGACCAGAATCCTTCAATCCGTTCTTTTCTGAAAAATATGAAATGCGATTTTATATCTTCAGAAAATACAGTCCAACTCAAGAGCTGCAACACACTAGAATCCTGGGATGATGCATGCGATATACTAAACAATTATAGGAATTAAATGATGGTAAAAATGTTTAACGATGATTTTATGCGTCTCAATATTTCTGTACTCACAGTGTCTGATTCAAGAACAGAAGAAAATGATAAAAGCGGTGATTTTTTAGTCGATTCAATCAAGAGTTCAGGACACAACTCTATTGAGAAAAAAATCGTTGTCGACAACATTTATAAAATTCGCGAATCGCTTTCCAAATGGATCGCCGACGACTGTACACAAGTCATTATCGTCACGGGAGGTACAGGCTTCACCGAGCGGGATTCGACACCCGAAGCCGCAGAACCTCTCTTCGATAAAAAGATCGACGGATTTGGAGAACTGTTCCGCCAGCTTTCCTACGAAACCATCGGCACCTCGACCATTCAGAGCCGGGCAACGGCCGGTTTAGCCAATGACACTCTGATCTTCTGCGTGCCAGGCTCAACGAACGCCTGCCGTCAGGCCTGGGAGCAAATCATTTGCCAGCAACTTGATAGCCGCCACAAGCCGTGCAACTTCGCCATGCGTCTGAAAAAGGTAACCAATGATGACTGAGTTCTCCCACGTCAACGCCCGCGGAGAGGCTTCTATGGTCGATGTATCGGGCAAAGAACCCACCGTTCGCGAAGCCAGAGCAGAGGGCTATGTCACCATGCAGCCGTCCACGTTGCAGGCTATCGTCGAGGGTAATCATCACAAAGGCGACGTGTTTGGCGTAGCGCGTATCGCAGGCATTCAAGCAGCAAAGCAGACCAGTCAGCTTATCCCGTTATGCCACCCATTGATGCTCAGCAAAGTGGCTGTGGAGTTTGACGTAGAGCCAGATAACTCGCGAATACGGGTCCATAGTCTTTGCCGGCTAACAGGGCAGACCGGCGTTGAAATGGAAGCACTCACTGCGGTTTCAGTTGCAACATTGACCCTATTTGATATGTGTAAAGCCGTCGACCCCGGGATGATCATCGAAGGCATAAAAGTACTTGAAAAATCAGGCGGAAAGACCGGTCGCTGGGAGAGATTCTGATGGTGCGCATATACTTTTTTGCAAAAATTAAAGAAGAACTTTCTCTTAATTTTTTTGATCTGGATATAGAAACACCCTGCAGCGTTTCTGAAATCAGAAATTCATTGATTTCTGAATTTAACAGTCACAAATATTTGTTCAACATCGACTATTCGATATGCGCAGTAAATCAGGAATTATCTGATGATAAAAAATGTGTAGAGAGTAATGATGAAGTTGCTTTTTTCCCTCCAGTCACAGGAGGCTAGAATGAGCAACAAGACACCTACTGAAAACATTAAAATATCCATTCAGGAAAGTGATTTTTCGATAGAAAAAGAAAATCATTTTTTGAGCAATCAAGCCCCAGAAATCGGGGCTGTCGTCACCTTTACCGGGCGTGTCCGCGAGTTCAGTGAGCAACCTGATGTCACCGGGCTCTTTTTAGAGCACTACCCCGGCATGACAGAGAAATCATTAAAACGCATCATAGAACAAGCCCAGCAGCGCTGGGACATTCAACGTATCAGTGTCATCCACCGAATCGGCTCACTGGCCGTTGAAGATCAGATTGTGTTTGTTGGTGTCAGCAGTGCGCACAGAGAAGCTGCTTTCGAAGCTGCCCGTTACATCATGGATTACCTGAAGACTGAAGCGCCTTTCTGGAAAAAAGAAATCACCCGATCTGGTGAGCACTGGGTTGAGGCAAGAGAAAAGGATCAGGCAGCCCGGGCGCGCTGGGGCAACCCGGACTGAAATCACATATTGGATCAGTCCTGCAGACGCAGGTTACGCGTTGCACCTTCTAATCGGTCGGCGTTGGTTTCATTACCCAATTTAATCATCAGGCGCAGATCGTTCGGCGAATCAGCATGGGCGATCGCGTCTTCATAGGTAATCTCACTCTGCTCGTAGAGTGCGTACAGCGCCTGGTCAAAGGTCTGCATACCCAATTCTGTCGAGCGTGCCATCAGGCTCTTCAGCTCGTGCACATCGCCTTTACGGATCAGGTCCGACACCAGAGGTGTATTCAGTAAGACCTCGACAACAGCACGACGACCACGACCATCAGGCGTCGGGATTAACTGCTGCGCCACGATCGCTTTCAGGTTCAGAGAGAGGTCCATCCAGATCTGCGAATGTCGCTCCGGTGGGAAAAAGTGAATGATACGATCAAGCGCCTGGTTAGCGTTATTACTGTGCAGAGTGGCAAGACACAGGTGGCCTGTTTCAGCAAAGGTAATCGCGTGTTCCATCGTTTCAGCAGAACGTACCTCACCGATCATGATCACGTCCGGTGCCTGACGCAGGCAGTTCTTCAACGCAATTTCATAACTGTCCGTATCCAGACCAACTTCACGCTGAGTAACGATGCAGGTTTCATGCTGATGGATAAATTCGATCGGGTCCTCGATGCTGAGAATATGACCCTTACTGTTGCGGTTACGGTAGCCAATCATCGACGCCAGCGAGGTCGATTTACCCGCCCCCGTTGCCCCCACAAACAACACCAGGCCGCGTTTAGCGAGCGATAATTCTTTAATAACTTCAGGTAAGCCAAGCTGATCAATGTTCGGAATTCGCGTTTCAATCCGGCGTAGCACCATCCCAGCGACATTACGCTGGAAGAACGCACTGGCACGGAAACGACCAATCCCCGTGGCGTTGATCGCGAAGTTCAGTTCTTTCCGTTCTTCAAACTCGGCCTGCTGTCTGTCATTCATCAGGCCATAGACGATATCTTTCGCCTGCTCGGCACTGAGGACCGTTTTGTTGAGAGGAACCAGCTTGCCATGGACCTTCATGGACGGCGGAACGCCCGCCGTAATGAAGAGATCGGATGCGGTCTTTTCAACCATTAACCGCAGAAACTTATCCATTGACACAATCAATTACCTCAGAAGTTTTCTGGCATTTTTGCCTTTTCACGAGCGATTTCACGACTGATCAGGCCTTTGCTGACCAGGCTTTGCAGACATTGATCCATGGTCTGCATTCCGTGCGCTGCCCCAGTCTGAATGGCAGAGTACATCTGCGCAACCTTGTCTTCACGAATCAGGTTACGGATCGCCGCGGTGCCAACCATAATCTCATGGGCTGCAATCCGGCCGCCACCGCTCTTTTTCAGCAGCGCCTGAGACACAACGCCTTGCAGCGACTCAGATAACATCGAACGCACCATGGATTTTTCTTCCGCCGGGAATACATCGACAATACGGTCAATGGTTTTCGCCGCGGAGCTGGTGTGCAGAGTACCGAACACTACGTGGCCGGTTTCTGCAGCGGTCAACGCCAGACGGATGGTTTCAAGATCACGCAGCTCGCCCACAAGAATTACGTCAGGGTCTTCACGCAGCGCTGAGCGTAGCGCTTCATTAAAGCCCAGCGTATCGCGATGCACTTCACGCTGGTTAATCAGACTCTTTTTCGATTCGTGAACAAATTCGATCGGGTCTTCGACGGTGAGGATATGATCGAACTTGGTCTCATTGATGTAATCGACCATGGCCGCCAGCGTGGTTGATTTACCTGAACCGGTTGGGCCAGTCACAAGTACAATGCCACGGCTGATCATGGCGAGATCTTTAAACACCTGCCCCATTCCCAACTGATCCATGGTCACAACTTTCGACGGAATGGTACGGAACACAGCGCCCGCACCGCGGTTGTGGTTAAAGGCATTCACACGGAAACGGGCAACGCCAGGCACTTCGAACGAGAAGTCAGTTTCCAGAAATTCTTCGAAATCTTTTCGCTGCTTGTCGTTCATGATGTCGTACACAAGGGCGTGCACTTCTTTGTGACTCAGCGCCGGTAAATTAATACGGCGCACATCACCATCAACACGGATCATAGGAGGCATATCTGCTGACAGGTGGAGGTCAGAGGCCCCCTGCTTCGCGCTAAAGGCCAATAACTCGGTAATATCCATGTGATCCTCTCTATGATCCTGGGCCAGATGCGCCAGCTCTGCCGGACAGCCCTATAAATGCCAAAATATTAATGATGTGACCAGTCGGATGAAGCGGTCAATCCCTCGACTGGTGTATGATGTAATGTAATCGCTGTTCAACAAATTTCTATGAACAGCGTCACTACAGCAACAATCAAGTTAATCCTAAACCAAGCAAGCGTAATGTCTACTGTCGAACAGAACTATCAACGGATCCGTGAGCGTCTTAACGCGGCCTGTGCAAACACTTCACGCGAGCCTGACAGCGTTCGCCTGCTGGCGGTCAGTAAAACCAAGCCCGCAAGTATGGTACGCACCTGCTATGAACTGGGTCAGCGCGCCTTCGGCGAGAATTACCTGCAGGATGGACTCGACAAGATTGAAGCGCTGTCGGAGCTGACCGACATCGAGTGGCATTTTATCGGCCCGCTGCAATCAAACAAAACACGCCCAGTCGCCGAGCACTTTCATTGGCTGGAAACGCTGGATCGCGAAAAGATCGCCCGTCGCCTTAATGAACAGCGCCCGGACGATCTGCCACCGCTGAACGTACTTATTCAGGTCAACATCAGTAACGAAGAGCAGAAGAGTGGCATCGCGACAGACAGCGTCGCGAGTTTTGCGCAGAATCTCCTATCCTTGCCTAGACTGAAAGTTCGGGGATTGATGTGTATCCCGGAAGCAACCAGCGATGAGGAGCGACTGCGAGATCAGTTCCTCAAAATGCATAGGCTGTGGCAGGAATTAAAGGAACTATGCCCGGACGCAGACACGCTGTCGATGGGCATGTCGTCCGATCTTGAACTCGCGATTGCATGTGGATCAACGGAAGTTCGTATCGGCACAGACATATTCGGAGCGCGGGACATCCCGGGCGCTCAGTGAAGGTATTCAGAAGCAGGAACCAACAATGACACAGATAGCATTCATCGGCGGTGGCAATATGGCCACCAGCATCATCGGCGGCCTGATCAGAGAGGGTGCAGTCAGCCCGGATCTGATTCACGTCAGTGACCCAGGCGCAGAGCAACGGGAACGCCTCACCCGCGATTTTGGCATTGTGACCCATGAGTCCAATCTCGACGCTATCAGCAGCGCGACCGTGGTTATCCTTGCAGTAAAGCCACAGATGATGAAAGCCGTACTGGAACCGCTGCAAGCCACGCTGAACACCCGCCAGCCGCTACTTATTTCTGTTGCAGCGGGTATCAGTCTTCCAACGCTTAAAGAATGGAGTGGATGTACAGCCGTCGTACGCGCAATGCCGAACACGCCTGCGCTGACAGGTTTCGGCGCTACCGGGTTGTTTGCCAGTGAAGAAGTGTCGCTGGACCAGCGTAATCTGACGGATACCTTGCTCGGCGCCACAGGCCTGGCTATGTGGGTACAGACCGAAGCTGAAATTGACGCGGTCACGGCGTTGTCTGGCAGTGGCCCGGCTTACTACTTCCTGCTGATGGAATCCATGATCGATGCCGGTATCAAACTCGGGCTGAGCGAAGAAACCGCACGTCGCCTGACATTACAGACGGCGCTGGGCGCAGGAAAAATGGCGAGCAGTTCGGATGTTGCCCCGGATGAATTACGTCGCCGGGTAACGTCTCCGGGCGGCACCACTGAGCAAGCAATCGCGACGTTCGAAGGCGCACATCTGCGCGATATTGTCAAAGCCGCCATGGATGCCGCCGCAAGAAGAGCCGCTGAGCTCAGCGACGAACTGGGCAATGGCTGAATCCTGACTCAGCAGGGGGTGAAATTTTCTCAGGCGTCCCCATCTGAGGTAATACGTATTTGAGAATATAAGCACTTGAAATAACAAGTGGGTTAACAAGATCGTACCGTGCGGCCCAAAAGCCGCTCAATTTTAACTGGAGTATTCATGGGTTCACCACTCACACAGGCGGGTCTGCTGCTCGTCAACGCCATCGGAAGCCTTGTCTTGCTGATCGTTATGCTGCGCTTCCTGCTTCAACTTGTCCGCGCTGATTTCTATAACCCCCTGTCACAGATGATTGTGAAGTTCACCAATCCACTGCTTATTCCACTGCGCAGAGTGATTCCCGGCCTTGGAGGTCTCGACATGGCGTCACTGGTACTCGCACTGGCCATCCAGTACGTCATCATGGCGCTGATTCTGATGCTCGCGGGTTACGGAACAGGCATGCCCTTTGTCGCCATGATCGGCTGGGCCGCGGTGGGCATTATCAAGCTTCTCATCAGTATCTATTTCTGGGGCATGCTGATCATGGTGATCGCCTCCTGGGTTGCTCCTGGGTCATACAACCCAGCGCTGATCCTGATCAATCAGCTACTTGAGCCGGTTATCCGCCCGGTACGCAAGATCATGCCGGACATGGGTGGCCTTGATCTGTCACCACTGGTAGTCATCCTTGGCATTCAGCTCGCTGAGATCCTGATTCTGTACCCACTGAAACAGGTTCTGCAGGTGCCTTCGGGCTTAATCATGGGTCTGTAAGCTAAAATTTTCTGCGCGGCAACAGGCCTTCTGTTGTCGCGTATCTGATGTATAAATAACCAACCGTGAACCTCAGTGCGAATGGCCCTCCCCCGCCAACGCACCATTACCTTTCCCGACAGGCACAGCCAGTGCCAAGCCAGCTCTAAGCCTGATAAACTTGCTGTATTACTAGCTTGCAAATGGATACCTGACTCCGATGCCGGACGTTATTCCAGAAAACTCGGTCGGACTGGTCACACCCAAGGTTCAGCACTTCGACACGCCCCTGACATTACGCAGCGGACGAGTGTTAGAACAATATGACCTGATCTACGAGACTTATGGCGAACTCAACGCCGACCGCTCCAATGCTGTCCTGATCTGCCATGCCCTGAGCGGTGATCATCACGCCGCGGGCTATCACAGCATGGACGACAAAAAGCCCGGCTGGTGGGATACCTGCATCGGCCCCGGTAAGCCTATTGATACGAATAAATTCTTTGTCGTTTCGCTGAACAACCTCGGTGGTTGCTCTGGCTCCACTGGCCCGGTCAGTATCAACCCTGAAACCGGCAAAGCGTACGGACCCGACTTCCCTATCATGGCAGTCCGTGACTGGGTGAACAGCCAGGCTCGCCTTGCCGATGTTCTTGGTATTGATGTCTGGGCAGCCGTTGTCGGCGGCTCTCTCGGCGGTATGCAGGTACTACGCTGGTCTATCCAGTTTCCAGAGCGCCTGAAACACGCCGTTGTTATTGCTTCTGCCCCCAAACTTTCAGCGCAGAATATCGCCTTTAACGAAGTCGCCCGACAGGCCATCGCCAAAGACCCCGACTTTCACGATGGCTGGTATCAGGAGAAAGGTACACTGCCTAAAGCAGGCCTGATGCAAGCGCGGATGCTTGGGCACCTGACGTACCTTTCAGACGATGCAATGCGGCAGAAATTTGGCCGGGAATTACGTGAGGGTAAGCTGAACTTCAGTTTTGCTCCTGAGTTTCAGGTAGAAAGCTACCTGCACTATCAGGGCGAGAAGTTCAGCACACGCTTCGATGCCAACACTTACATGCTGATGACCAAAGCACTGGACTACTTTGACCCGGCACGCGACCACGATAATGATCTGCGTAAATGCCTGAGTCAGGCGAAATGTCGTTTTCTGGTCGTATCCTTCACAACTGACTGGCGCTTTGCTCCGGCGCGCTCGGAAGAAATCGTCAATGCACTGATACACGCCGACAAAGACGTCAGCTATGCCTGTATTGAATCTGACAACGGCCACGATGCCTTCCTGCTTCCTATTCCGCGCTACCTGGATATCTTTCATGCGTATATGGCAGGTGTGGCAGCACGTAGTTTCGGAGGTAAGTCATGAGCGAACTGCGTCCTGATCTGAGTATTATTCAGCAGTGGATTCGACCAGAAAGTGAAATCCTTGACCTTGGTTGCGGTGAGGGAGAATTACTCAGCTATTTGAAGACTGAGAAAAACGTTCACGGCTATGGTCTGGAGATTAATCCAGAAAAGCTGACCGCCTGCATCCGTAATGGCGTCAATGTCATCGAACAGAACCTGGATAACGGTCTCAGCAACTTTGAAGATCAGAGCATCGATACCGTTGTGATGACTCAGGCACTGCAAGCGGTGCAGCGACCGGATGAACTGCTCGACGAAATGCTGCGTATCGGCAAAGAAGCCATCGTGACCTTTCCGAACTTTGGTTACTGGAAAACCCGTTTCTATCTTTTACTGAAAGGTCGTATGCCGATGTCGGATACGCTGCCGTACAACTGGTACGACACGCCGAACATTCATATGTGCACCTTCCGCGACTTTGAAATTCTGTGCCGTGAAAAAGGCATACGTATACTTAATAAAACCGTAGTCGACGATCAACACCGCGAACACTGGAGCATTCGCCTCTGGCCAGCCATGCTGGGTGAAATCGCGGTTTACCACATCACCAGGAGATAAGTATGAACGCACTGAGTAAGATCCAATGCATTTTAGTACTGGCGCTGGCCACCTTATCGCTGCATGCGGCAGCAGATCGCGGTGAGCAGAAGCAGGTCTTCGGCGACTATGAGGTTCACTACATTGGCCTCAATTCCAGTTTTTTGCCGGAGGATGTTGCCGAAGCCTATGATATTCCGCGCTCCCGTTCGCTGGCGTACCTGAGCATTTCGGTACTGAAGAAGGTCAAAAATGATGTGCCAGCTCCAGTCACCGCAGAACTGACGGGCACGATCAAAAATCTTATTGGTCAGAGCCGCAGTATCGAATTCCGGGAAATCAAAGAAACCAATGCGGTCTATTACGTATCGACCTTCCGCTTCGATAAAAATGAAGTATATCGCATTGATCTGGACGTCACCCCAGACGGTAGCAACCGTACTTTTGACGTGAAGTTCAGCCAGAAATTTTATCAGGAATAATCATGACCCGAATCGTTCTTGCCAGTGGAAACAAAGGCAAACTGCGTGAATTTTCAGCCATGTTTTCAGAGCACTTTGCGAATGACAACGTTGAGCTGATTCCGCAGACAGAACTGGATGTCTCTGACGCCGACGAGACAGGCCTGAGCTTCGTTGAAAATGCCATCATAAAAGCACGTCACGCCTGTCAGGTCACTGGACTGCCCGCTCTGGCCGATGATTCGGGCATTGAAATTGATGCACTTGACGGTGCCCCAGGAATCTACAGCGCTCGCTACTCCGGTGAAGGCGACCAGGCAAATAACGCGAAAGTCCTGGAAAATATGAAGGGTATTCCAGAAGCGCAACGTACCGCGCGCTTTCAATGCGTTCTGGTATATATGCGCCATGCCGAAGATCCGACCCCACAAGTATTTCAGGGGGCGTGGGAAGGCATTATTCTGACCGAACCATCGGGCACTGAAGGCTTTGGTTACGACCCTATATTCTATGTTCCGAGCGAGCAATGCAGCGCAGCTGAACTGAGTCGTGAGCGTAAGAACAATTTATCTCATCGCGGTCAGGCCATTCAGCAACTGCTGGCCCGCTGGCGCCCTTAAAGCGATCAATGACTGCTAAAACATCACAAAGAAGAACACCTTGAACATGCTTGAACAACTCGAACAGAAAATTCTGAATACAGTTTCTGCACTGCAGGAAACACGGAAAGAAAATAAAGCCTTACAGGCAACCACCGAAGAATTAAATAATACGATCGCTGAGCTTCGTCAGACCGTTCTGGATGCTGAAGAGCGCCTGCAACATCGCGACACCGCCATTACCGCACTGCAACAGCAGTACGAGTCCGTTAAGAGAGAAAATACTCGTCTGTCTCACGAAAAAAATGAGTGGGAAGTAAAAGTATCTGCGCTGATGGAAGCCATTGACGAGACAGAGTTTGAACTCGAGTCGCCTTCTACAGGGCCTTCTTCAGCGACCGGAGTCGCCTGAAAGGATCATGGCACTGCCTCCTCTGAGTCTGTACATCCACGTTCCGTGGTGTGTACGCAAATGTCCTTACTGTGATTTCAACTCTCACGAGGCAGGCAGCGATATTCCTGAGACAGGGTATATTCAGGCGCTTCTGAATGATCTTGAACAGGACCTTCACTGGGTACAGGGGCGCCCCATAGAAAGTATCTTTTTTGGTGGAGGCACCCCAAGTTTATTATCTGCCAGAAGCTACGAAGCGCTCTTCACCGGACTGACTGAAAAACTCACGTTCAGCCCGGATATAGAAATTACCCTGGAAGCTAATCCCGGAACGTTCGAAGCGGATAAATTTAAAGCCTATCGCCAACTCGGCATTAACCGCTTATCCATGGGTATTCAGAGTTTTCAGCCTGAACACTTAAAAAAGCTTGGGCGAATTCACGACAGAGCACAGGCACTCGCGGCCATTGAAACAGCCATCAATGCCGGATTCAGTAATTTTAATCTGGACCTGATGCACGGCCTGCCCGATCAGACGCCAGAGCAGGCGCTCGATGATTTAAATACCGCGCTGTCGTTTCAGCCACCTCACCTGTCCTGGTATCAGCTGACGATTGAACCCAACACCGAATTTTATAAGCGTCCACCGGTTCTGCCTGAAGACGATACCCTATGGGATATTCAGGAGCAGGGACAAGAAAGACTGGCACAAGCCAGGCTGAGTCAGTACGAAATTTCGGCGTATTCGCAGCCTGATAAGCAAGCCAGACACAATATTAATTATTGGCGCTTCGGTGATTATCTCGGCATAGGTGCAGGTGCACACGGAAAAATCACGACCTCTGGGCCACAAGGGCTGACCATACTTCGCACACGCAAAACGCGCCTTCCGAAAGACTACTTAAATACCGAAAAACGTTTTCTTGCAGGGCAAGATCGCATCGCGCCTGACGACACAGCGCTGGAGTGCATGATGAATGCGTTACGCCTGCATGAGGGCATCCCTGTCAGCGACTTTGAGGCCCGGACAGGCATGACGCTGAGCAGTATTCAAGCCCCACTGAGCAAAGCGCGCTCTCTTGGATTAATTGAATGCGATACTACTATCCGGGCTTCTGAGCGCGGCCAGCAATACCTGAATGAACTGCTTGCCCTCTTTCTGACCGATTAAATATCGTCAGGAAATCAGGCGACCGACACTATCCGCAGGTCTGGTTGCGGGGCATACAGCTCCTCAAGATAAGTACTCGCCGCCGCGACACCCATGTCGTAACCATCCACCAGCTTTTTCTCATTCATACACAGGCGCGACACAGCAAACTCCGGCGGTGGAGCAATAACGCGTACCCGGCAGCCTTCTGGAGGCGAGGCAATAAAATCGAGGCTCTCGTTATATTGTGCGGTGCGGAATTTCATGGCATTCATCAGGCCCGCTTCACCCGCAAACATTTTCTCAAGCAGCCAATGGCTCTGACTGTCTTTTTTACGAAAACCCAGAGGCTGTGAAAGCACCACCGTAATGTCGTCAGCCCCCATGTTCCAGGCCTGGCGAACAGGGATGGAATCAGCCACGCCACCATCAACATAGCGTTCTGAGTTGACGGTCACAGGCGAACGATAGAAGTAAGGGATTGCACAGGTTGCCACCATGGCGTCATGCACTGTGTTTCCTGTGACGGGCAGATAATGTGCCTGCCCTGTGTCGACATGCGTCGCAGTGGCATACAGTTCCATATCACCCACGAACTCAGCCAGAGGAAGCTGCTGGTGTGTGTAATGCCACAACCAGTGTACGTCGGTCATATGCCCGCCCCGGACGAAACGTACCGGGCTGAAGAACTCTTTCTGGCGTGCGTATTCCATAATCGCCGTGCGTGCCCGTCCGGGTTGCCGGGACAGGTATCCTGTCAGGTTGGTGGCTCCTGCCGATACACCGATGGCAAAATCAAACTCGTGGTAACCTCGTTCGAGAAAGTGATCAATCACGCCGCTGGCGAATATGCCGCGCATCGCACCACCTTCAACAACGATCGCTTTCTTTGACCCACCAGCCGTATCGTTGCTTGCCACACTGTCTTTTACGCTATTGCTTACAGTATCGTCGCTTGCCATATCGATCTCCGCTTAGTTCCAACCCTCGTGGTAATCGCTGCTACCGATCTTTATTTCTGATCGTGCATTGCCAACATATTTCAGAAGGGTGACACCCATATTGGTTCCATTGAAATGAATTTTTCCAATTCAACCAATAGGCAAAAGCTTGCTGACTGCGACAATCAGGGCAAACAAAAAAGCCCGATGCAGTACACCGGGCTTTTATCAAGGAGTAGCTATCAAGGCTAAATCAAGCTCAACTAGACACCTGCGTCATAGCGATAAACTCTTCCATGTCACGTAATTTCTCGAAGCTCGGATCATGAGCAGCCTGCTCGCGCAGGGCCTCCGACGTTTCAATCGCCTCAGAGAGATCACGCAACGCTTCTTCAATGTAGCCACTTTCAGCGTGTGCACAAGCACGTTGGTACTTCGCGTGACTGTTTTCAGGATCAATCGTCAACGCGCGATTCGCCAGAGCGTTGGCCCATTGGTTCTGGCCAAGCAGTAAGGCCGCATCCGCCTTGTAGGTAATCGCTTCAACGTCATCAGGTCGCAGGGCAAGAATCTGATCGTAAATGGCGATTTTATTCTGCGCACTCGATTCCTGAGACGCTTTTAACCAGAGTGAGTGGACTTCGTTCGTCAGCTCAATCTCTTCCTGAGTCGCCGCAATATGACGGGACTTGCTGTGCAGCTCACGCTCAAGTTTCTCAAGACGTTCTTCATAGGAACTGGTAATCCGGGAGATCTCGTCATTGGCGAGGGCACTCGCTCTGTCTTTAATCTCGCGTAAGGAATTCCAGCCAACCAGTACCAACAGAGTTGAGGCACCAGCGATAAGATAGAAAAAATAGGTAACGGTATCGGTCGCGTACATCAACGCTTTATCAGCTACACCAAGCTCGCGATCCGTCATTTTCTCGGTGACTTCGACACGGTGGTCGGCCAGCATCTGACGAAGCACTTTGACTTCATCCAGCAGGTAACGCTCGGTGAACGCAGAATAAAGAGGCGCATCAAGCGCCTCTATCGTTTTTTCAGCCTTGGCATAGTTTGCCTGTACTTCTTCGGCCGATTCAGCAGTTTCAGTTGTTGGGGCGGCGTTGACCCGCGCCGGTAAGATCACCAGCGCTGAGGCGAACACCATCAGGGACAAGAATATATGCCAGACGGTTCTTATCATGCGGACTGTACCGCCTCCCAATCACTGTTGTTCTCGATCAGGCCAGTGTGCAGTGCTTTTACCGCAGCAGCATAATCCTGGTCGGCAACAATGAACATCATATCCACCTGACGCATCGCCTGGTGAACAGAAAGAATGTTCACACCCGCGTCAGACAAAGCGGACGCCGCGGACTTCAACAGGCCCGGAACCTTCATATCACTACCGATTGCACTCACCATTGCCATCTTCTCAACCCGAATATCAGCATTAGTGTAGTTGGCCTGTAAACGATCCATCAACCAATTGATGCGACGCTTGTTGCCCTTAAGGTAGAAAGTCACGGTGTTAGCGTTGAAGTCTTTCGTCAGAACACGTACGCCAGACTCAAATACCAGGTCGTTCATCTTCTGGCCGTAAGACGGATCGCCCACCATGTCCTGATCGAACAATTCCATCGCCCAGACGCTGCGGGTACCCGCAATGATCTCGACCTTAGGTGTTTTACTGCTGTAGTCACTGCGGATTTCAGTACCGCGGTGCTCAGGTTCGAAGGTATTTTTCACGCGAAGCAGGATATTACGCTTACGCAGGCCCGCCGCGGCACGTGGGTGGATAGCTTCCATACCCAGGTTGGCCAGCTGGTCAGCAACGTCATAGTTGGTCAGACCAATCGGGTGTACGTTCTCAGCACCGACCATTTCCGGATCGGCCGTACTCAGGTGATATTCTTTGTGAATAATCGCTTCGCCTGCGCCCGTGACGGTCGCAACTTTCGAGAAAGTCATTTCACTGTAGCCACGGTCATAGGTTTTCATCAGGCCTTCACGGCACTGGGTATAACCTGTCACGATCGGCATTTCCTGAGTGAAATCGACGTCAGCAAAGGCATCGCTGATGTGATCTTCCAGCGTCTGCTGGCTGTCTGAGCGCCAGTTCGTCAGGTCAATAAAGCGTGCGTTGATATCATGCAGCTTCAGCAGCTGAACCGAGTTGTAAGCACTGTGAGCTTCGCCCAGAGCACTCAGCATCTCGCGCACACGGTGCAGGTGATCATCCAGCTGGAAGTGGCCGAAAGTACAGACGTTTTCCAGGTGCTCCAGGCACTGTTTAACGTCTTCGATACGGCTGCTGATGAACTGATCGGCACGACGACGAACAATATCCTGTCCTTCAAACATCTCTTCATTCATGGCCAGCATGGCTGCCTGTACTTCGTACAGTTTCTGCTGCCATGGACGGTTTTCGTCCATCTCGGAGAAGAGAGCGTAAACACCCGGCTCACCGGTCTTTTTGTGTTCAAGAAGTCCATTGGTCATACCGGCATAGGCCGATACAACGAAGGCGCGCTGATACAAAGTCGTTTCAGTACCGCCATGGGGCACCTGTGGGCGCTGCCAGATATTCTTCAGTACATCGTCGTAACGGCTCATTGAGGTGCCGCCGATTTTTTCTACACTGTGCTTAATCATGTTATTCCTGCTGATTCTGTAAGTTAGTTGGATTGGCCCGTTTCCAGGCCATCACGCGAATCAGTCTTCGATGGTCTCGGCTTCCAGTGCATAGACGCCGTTTTCATCGTGGACTTCCTTGCCGTTCAGTGGCGGATTAAACACACATGCCATGTGCATATCTTTGGTCGCGCGCAGCAAGTGCTTATCGTGCTTATCCAGAATATAGAGAGTGCCCGGACGGATCTGATAAATCTTGCCGTCTTCTACCGTCTCAATTTCACCTTCGCCCTGCATGCAGTACACAGATTCGAGGTGGTTCTGGTAATGTATAGGAGTTTCAGTACCCGCGAAGATAGTAGTGATATGGAATGAGAAACCCATGTTGTCGTCTTTCAGCAACATGCGCACACTTTCCCAATTACCACCGTTAATAGCGCGACTACTGTTTTTGCATTCTTCGAGTGTTCTTACGATCATTTTCTGTGTTTTCCTGAACTCGTTCGCGTTAAAGGTTTAGGGAAGGCTTCTTAAGAAGCCTTACTCACCTGATCCGACATTACCTGGGCAACACATTTCTCAAGAATATCGAGACCCGCACTCAACTTGCTTTCTTCAATGGTCAGCGGTGTGAGAATTTTCACAACCTGACCGTCAGAGCCACTGGTCTCAATGATGAGTTTGTGCTCGAACGCTAACTCAGTAATTGCATCGGCGATCTCACCGTTAGCAAACTCAAGACCCTGCATGATGCCACGGCCTTTGTGCTTCATCTTAGATGTACCACCGTTTTCTGCCTGAATCTCTTTCAGACGACGACGGATAACACTTGCCTTGTGCTGAATTTCTTCAGCAAAACGATAGTCACTCCAGTACTCTTCAAGTGCGCGACGTGCCGTAACGAAGGCATGGTTGTTACCCCTGAAAGTACCGTTGTGCTCACCCGGACCCCAGATATCGAGCTCTTCTTTGAGCAGAACGACCGCCATCGGCAGACCATAGCCACCCAGAGATTTCGATAGAGTAATAACGTCTGGCTCGATACCGAATTCTTCAAAGCTGAAGAAAGTACCTGAACGACCACAACCCGCCTGAATATCATCAACGATCAGCAGCATATCGTGCTTCTTACAGATCGCCTGCAGACCTTGCATCCATTCTTTAGATGCGACATTCAGACCGCCCTCACCCTGAATACATTCGACAATAACACCGGCCGGGTGACCCAGACCTGACGAACCGTCTTCGAGCGCCTTGTCCAGATATTCGAGCGTATTGAAATCGCCAAGGTAACCATCGTACGGCATAAACTGAACACCGGTTGTTGGCAGACCGCTGGCCTTCTTGTAGTAACCGTTACCGGTAACCGCAGCAGAGCCCTGAGTCACACCATGGAAGCCATTAGTGAACGAGATAATAGTCTGACGACCGGTATTCTTACGCGCTACTTTCAAAGCAGCTTCAACTGCGTTGGTACCCGTTGGGCCAGTGAACTGAACTTTGTAATCCATGTTGCGTGGCTCAAGGATCAGGTCACGGAAAGTCTCAAGGAAGGCAGCCTTCGCATCGGTATGCATATCCAGACCGTGAGTCATGCCATCCGCTTCGATGTAATCAATCAGAGCCTGTTTGAACGCCGGGTTGTTGTGACCGTAGTTGAGTGTGCCTGCGCCACCCAGAAAATCGATGTATTCGTTGCCATCGCTGTCGGTCACGGTAGCGTTCTGCGCCTTAACAAAGGTCACAGGGAATGAACGGCAGTAACCACGAACGTTTGACTCAAGATCTTTAAAAATACCCATATCAGATTTCCTCTGTATTTGGTTTAAATTCTGTTATTGCGCAGCGCTGATATCAGCACTACCGAAAGGACCAATGTGGACGAGCATTTCTGTTTCATGCTGTCCTGCAAAATGCTGTTCTTTATCGAACATAACGCGTTCGTTCAGCGGTGCATCTAATTTGCGGGCAAGCCTTCTGAATAAATTCCATGAAGCTTCGTTACCCGGCGTAATGCTGGTGTGGAGATGACGAACCGTACCTTCGTGACGGGAAAGCAGCTCAAGCAGCATTTTGCTGGCAAGACCCAGACCGCGAGCTTTGGGGCTGACAGCTACCTGCCAGACAAAGAGAGTGTCTGGTTGTTCAGGCAGAAGATAACCGGAGATAAAACCGATCGTTTCACCCTGCTCTTCAGCAAGCACCGCGGTATCGCGGAAGTGAGAACACTGCAGGTTGTTGCAGTACATTGAATTTGTATCCAGAGGCTTGCAGTTTTCCACAAGATTATTCACTACAGAGCCGTCTTCCGGGTTTGGCTTGCGCATTGTGATTAGGCGCTGAGACTGATCTTTTTCGTTGGGCGCTGCCTGCGCCAGAATCTGATTCATTTCCTCTTCGAGATCCGCGTACCGGCGTAAGCCATTACGTCCTCGTCAATTGCTAGGGTTAGTCAATTACTTTGAACTCTAAACATTATAGCCAATCGAAAAATATATACAACTCTAAATATATTTCATCCGATCTCAGACTTTTCGATTGAGAAGAACGCATTTTTTTGTACAATAAACGAACTAAATAGGCGTATTTTGTGTGATTGCCACCAATCCCTCGAGAAAAATATATAGAGATCGATATTTTGAGATCTAAATATAGGACGGGATGCGCCACCCGGATTAGCGGTCAGGAGGCCCCCTTATGAATATTTCGTACTCTATTGATCAGCAACAAGGTAAACTACAGGGCAAGAATCACGATCCTCTGCTGGAAGACGAAAAATCTATGAACCGCTATGACGAGGTGCTGGTTGCACTGCGGCGCATCATCCGCGCTACTGATCTACACTCTAAGCAACTGAGCAAGGTGTCAGGCCTGACTTCCCCGCAGCTTCTTATCCTGCAGACCCTGCGTCACCATGGCGAACTGACTGTCGGAGATGTAGCACGTAGAGTCAGCCTCTCTCAGGCGACAGTGACCACCATTATCGATCGCCTCAGTAAACGCGGATTTGTTGTCCGCGAACGCGGCAGCACAGACAAACGAAAAGTATTTGTGCACCTCACAGAACAAGCGATCCAGGCTTTGGTTGATGCCCCCCGCCCGTTGCAGGATAGTTTCGTGCAGCAGTTTCAGGATTTGAGAGACTGGGAGCAAAGCATGATCCTGACGTCTCTGGAACGAGTGGCCTATATGATGGATGCGCAGCACATTGACGCTTCCCCCGTACTTGATCTTGGTCAGCTTGATCGAACTGACCCGGGCAACCACTGACAACACCCCCTCTCATGAGGTGCATTGTCATCAATGTGCCTCCCGCTTATCCCGATTGCCTCCTGATCGCGCATAACAGTCTATACAGTAGAATTGTTGTAGCGCATCAGCGGGCGCTCATCCCGCTTTTCTACTGTTTTACTGGAGATACACATGACTGACGTTGTCATAGTTGCAGCTACCCGTACCGCTATCGGAAGCTTTGGCGGATCACTTGCCGGACTGTCCGCCGTCGACCTCGGCGCGGCGGTGATTTCATCCATCATAGAGAAAACTGGTATCGACGCAGGACTCGTCGATGAGGTATTGATGGGCCAGGTACTGACGGCCGCCGCCGGCCAGAATCCTGCGCGCCAGTCAGCGATCAAAGCTGGGCTTCCCCCTTCTGTTCCTGCCATGACCATCAACAAAGTCTGCGGCTCGGGACTGAAGGCCGTTCACCTTGCCGCACAGGCCATTGCTTGTGGTGATGCTGAGGTCATCATCGCGGGCGGCCAGGAGTCTATGTCCAACGCACCGCACGCCATGCCGGGCTCCCGTAATGGTCAGCGCATGGGACCTATTACCATGGTCGATACGATGGTCGTGGATGGCCTCTGGGACGCATTCAATGACTACCATATGGGAACAACAGCCGAGAACATCGCCTGTGACTACAACATCAGTCGCGAAGAGCAGGACGCCTTTGCTGCGGCATCTCAGAACAAAGCGCTCGCCGCGATTGAAGCAGGCACATTCGATGCTGAAATCACCCCGATCGAAATCCCTCAGCGTAAAGGCGACCCTATCGTATTCAAGGTTGATGAAAATCCGCGCCCGGGAACAACCGCAGAAAAGCTTGCAGGCATGCGCCCGGCCTTCAGTAAAGACGGCTCAGTCACCGCTGGTAATGCTTCATCGCTCAACGATGGCGCCGCCGCCGTTATGCTCATGAGTGCAGCCAAGGCCGCAGAGCTGGGTCTTCCAGTGCTGGCGACTATCAAAGGTTACGCCAATGCCGGTGTTGAGCCACGCATTATGGGAACAGGGCCGATTCCAGCGACTAAAAAATGCCTGAGCAAGGCAGGCTGGTCGGTTGCTGACCTGGATCTGATTGAAGCCAATGAGGCCTTCGCAGTTCAAGCGCTGTCAGTCAACAAAGGGCTGGAGTGGGATGCTGATAAGATCAATGTGAACGGCGGTGCCATCGCCCTTGGCCATCCGATCGGGGCCTCAGGCTGTCGGATTCTGGTCACACTGCTGCATGAAATGGCTCGGCGTGATGCGAAGAAAGGTCTCGCCACCTTGTGCATTGGCGGAGGAATGGGCGTTTCTCTGGCGGTAGAGCGGGACTGAATATAGAGAACCAGCCCCCTAACGGGGGCTGAGTAAGCCTGTTAAACCGCCGCCACAGAGTATGTAACCTGCTCTGAGTGAATGACCGCACCTTCGTCATCGTATACCGTCAGAGTCAAGCTCACATATGAATTCGAGCCACCGACATATGCCTCAACAGCGGGCGACGCCGACTTTCCGATAAAGGCTTCAGCCTCAACCGTCGTCTCAGCCTGTAAAGCCCCATCACGGGATACCTCCAGCTTTACACTACCAACGGTCTGATCACCGCCTGACCAGGACACGTCGGCGGTAAAAGTCCGGGTGGAACCTTCATTGAGCGAGAACACAGGGTTGGGTGTATACGCAGTGACCAGAACGAACTCTTCAGGCTCCGGTTCTGGGGCACCGGTGACAGGAGGCCCCGGTAAAAACGGTATATCTGCAACCGGGAAAGAGCCAGCTTCATCAGTAATCCGGATATTGTCTACCATCCAGCCGCGGAAACCGTTATACAAGTTATCCTGAGTACGGAACACGAAGCGCAAAGTAACGTAGTTACCTTTCAAAGCATCAAGCGATACCGGCTCGTGAGATATCCAGCGGGGTGCGCGGTTAAAGCCCGTATTGGAATAAGGTAACGGCGCGCGTAATTGAGCCTGGTCGGTTATCGCCTCTTCATTGGCACCTAAGCCATCGATGGCTTCCGTCACAGGGTCAGTCAGCGGATTGAGACGGATCAGTGTTTGCCAGCCCTCATCTTCTCCGAGGTCATATTCCACGGACATCAGGTCAAAGCCATTTTCATTTGGATTCACTGACTCTATTTCCCACCAGGTATCAAATGAGAGAGACACAGGGCCATCAATACTGGTCATATCAATCTCAGGAGAAACGATCGCCCCAGCGTTATAGGTTACAGACTCGCCACCACTCAGAGAGTCTTCCTGCCCTTCCAGGGCTTCACCCATAAAGTTTCCTGTGGTGGCTGTACCGGAAGTGTCATCACCATACCAGCAGGCCACGTTGGAATCTGGGTCGGCGACCTTACCAGCACTGCTATCGTCCGGAGCCATCAGAACAAGACCATCAAGGTAGGCCTGGTTAATGATATTCTCGCCGTCGGTGTGCGGGTTCCACAGGGTATCTGCGGATGCAGCCTCTACCGCGATTTCTGCGGCAGCCGCTTCAAAAGAAGCCTCATCGGGGAGGTCGCTAACGTCTAAGTAGTCACTGGATTGCAATACGTACTCAGTCCAACTCCCGCATGACGAGCTGGAAGATTGCTCAAAGTCTTCGCTGTAGTAGACCGAAACCTCGTCTTCGCGCGCTGTCAGCTCAAAGTTAAGTCCTGAGAAAGCAGTGCTTCCGGCAATCTCGATCTCTTCACTGACGGTGAGAAGCAATGGCACATAGCCGTCCGCATATACGCGGATACTGCCTTCGCTGATTGCAGCAAGCTTTGCCGCTGCGACGTTGAATGTCAGCGTGTAATTGCCTTCAGTATCTGAAAAACCAGTGGCGACGGCACCGTTAGTTTCTTCACCACCGGAGATACTTAACTGTGCACCGGAAACAGGCCCATCTACGTCAAATACGGTTCCCGACAGTGAGACAAACAACCCGCTATCAGAAAGATCGACAGCGACAACACCGCCACCAGCGTCCTCAGATATCGATACAGGAGCGATAACCAACGTTGAGTCGTCGGCATTTGCTTCCCCAACAATCAGGGTGAAGGTCACACTGACCGTTCCAATAGATACGTTGATCGAATAGGTACCCGGTGCAAGGTCGCTGGTAACAAGATTCCCGTTAGAGTCGGTCACTGACACGACCGGAGAGGAGAACGCCCTGACTGATGCACTTGCTACGGTCGATAACGGAGATATGGTGACATTCGCATTCGGAATAGGAGCGCCGTACGCGTCCAACAGTGTGATATTAGAAATGCCCGTGACTTCGGGAGAATAGCCAACCTCTGATTCAGGTGCCGGAACATTGGGCGGAGTCTGAACCGGCTTGTCATCTGCATTACCAGAGCTGCCCGAGCCACCACATGACGCAAGGGCACAACTGAGTGCCACCAAAAGAAAATGGTGCTTCATAAAAATTCCTTTTCACTAGTTGTAAGTCAGGCGCGTATTCTAACGCAGGTCGGCCTGATTGAAACAGATGTAGATACCTACACCTCGGTAAACTCTGTCACTTTACCTTCAATGATTAATACGTAGGGAACGAAGGTTCGATTAAACTCGCTGCGCTCTATGGTAATCATGCCCGCAAATGGATCACGCAGGTAAACGTACTCTTCGTCTTCAAAGTAGTAGAGGTAGAAGCGGTCAACACCTTCCGGGTTGTCCTTCAACAGGAGATAAGGACCATCTTGCTGCTGAAGCTTGCGCTGTGCCAGATCCAGTAACAGATCGTCAGATTTAAAAGCGCTGGCACGAAGTCCCAATGCAGCTGCTGCCTGTTTTATGTCGTAGAAGTTGAAGCCGCGCTGCTCACGGATTCTTACCGGATCACCGTGAATGAACAGCAAAGCAAATATATCGACTTCGCTGGTTTTCACACCCATGCTCTCCTCGAGCATGACAGACACCATATAAGCACAACCCGACGACTCAAGAGCAGCATGCGTCTGCTTATCTTCCAGCGCTGGGGTATCTTCGACTGCGAATGCACACGCAGAGCTGAAGAACCATACAAGCATTGTCAGTACTGCGAATTTCATCTGGGAATATGCTCATGTCGCAAAACGGGCCAAGAATGACGGGACACCCTCAAACTGAACAGGTGATATCCCATCAACTTCATGTCCTGATATGTCCTATTTAAAATTAGTCCATACGAGCCAAACCGCGATACCCGGTAACCTGTCTTTTTCTATTTGGCTGCAGAAGCTCCCTGAGTAGCAGCAGAGTTAACAATCTGCACGTTTGCACTGGCTGACTCTGCCAGCTCGGCATAAGCTGATCACTCTGAATGGTGAGATCCCCATAGCACCTCACTGCTTCTCTCATTTTCGCGCGCACCATGCCGCGACACTGCAAAGGAACGCCATATGACAACCGCGCGACCTGTCACCGGGCAAATGTTGACGCAGCCTATGCTGATCAGTGATTTACTGGAATACGCAGCCGCTCATCACGGCTCTCGAGAGATCATCAGCCGCAGGCTTGAAGGGGATATTCACAGATACACATACAAGGACGCGCTACGGCGGAGTAAGCAGCTGGCACATGCGCTGATTTCACTGGGAGTACAACCCGGTGATCGTGTAGCAACGCTGGCCTGGAACGGCTATCGCCACTTCGAGTGCTACTACGGGATATCGGGCATCGGTGCCATCTGCCATACGGTGAACCCGCGCCTGTATGCGGAACAGGTCGAGTACATTATCCAGCACGCTGAAGACTGCTATGTCTTTCTCGATGCCTGTTTTGCCCCGCTTCTGGAGCCCATCGCCGACAAACTCTCCAGCGTTAAAGGGTTCATTCTGATGATCGACGAAGATCAGATGCCCGATACATCACTGCCGTATGTTCACAATTATGAACACCTGCTGGCTCAGCAACCAGATATGTACGAATGGCCCCGTTTTGAAGCGGATACCGCTGCCTGCCTGTGCTACACCTCTGGCACCACAGGCAACCCCAAAGGCGTTCTGTACTCACACGCATCCACCGTTCTGCACGCCTACGCCAGCCGCAACCCGGATGCCCTGAATGTCTCTTCCGATAGTGTTGTGATGCCTGTTGTCCCCATGTATCACGTATGCGCCTGGGGAATGCCGTACATTGCTCCTATGTCAGGTGCCTCCCTCGTACTTCCAGGGGAGGGAATGGATGGTCCGGACCTGTATGAGCTGATTGATGTTGCTCAGGTCGACATGATGCTCGGTGTGCCTACAGTCTGGCTGCGCCTGATCGATTATCTGAAAGCCAACGACCTCACCATTCCGTCAGTCAAAACCGTTGGCGTCGGCGGTTCCGCCTCGCCTCGTTCTCTGGTCGAAACACTCGATAAAGACTTCGGCATTTATCTGCTTCCAATCTGGGGGATGACCGAGACGTCGCCGCTGGCAACGCTTGGAGCACCGACCAAAGCCATGGCCAGTATGTCTGATGATGAACGCTACCGGATTCAGACAACCGCCGGTAAGCCCATGTTTGGTATTGACCTGGAAATCTTTGATGACGACGGAGAGCCACTTCCACACGATGGCACCAGTCGCGGCTTCCTAAGGGTCAGAGGCCCCTGGGTGCTAAGCAGTTACTACAAGACAGAAAAGCCCGATGCCTTTTTTACTGATAAAGATGGCGGTGTCTGGTTCGACACCGGTGACATTGCGGTGATCGATGCACAAAGCTACCTGCAGATCGTCGACCGGGCGAAAGACGTTGTGAAGTCAGGTGGTGAATGGATCTCATCCATCGATCTGGAGAATGCTGCGGTCGGCCACCCAGAAGTCGCAGAAGCCTGCGTTATTGGTGTGAAGCACCCCAAGTGGGATGAACGGCCTCTGCTGTTTATCGTCGCACTTGAAGGCAAGACCGTCACAAAAGAAGACGTCTATGCCTATCTCGATGGAAAAATCGCTAAGTGGTGGATGCCCGACGATATTCTCGTGGTGGACGAACTCCCTCATACCGCCACAGGGAAGCTACAGAAACGTAGCCTCCGGGATGAGTACATCAACTATCTGATTGATAAAAACTGAACCGGCCCTGAGATAAAGCCAGACTGAACACCTGAAGTTGAATGCCTGTCTCAGCCTTCAACTTCGGGTAATTTTATAGCCATCCAACTACCCGCCATCCCCATAAATGACAGTATCAGGATAACGCCACTGACACCTATCAGCGGCTCCAGCAGGCTGATAAATCCTGTCATCAGCAACATAACGCCAATTAGTGTGTTGCCCACAGAAACATAGTCCGTACGCTTATTGCCTTCACCGAGGTTAACGACATACGTCTTTCTTCCCAGACGAACACCCTGATGGGCAATGCTCAATACGAAGTACAACAGAGGTAGTACCCATATTTCTGACAGCCACTCTGTCCGGAATGCTCCGACGAGAAATATCACTCCGCCGACAGCCGCAGACATCATCCCCGCACGAACCATGACAAGGCGACTGGAGACATCTGCGAAGCGCCCCCAGAAACGTCCTGACACCAGACTTCCCGCCCCGCTGGCGGCCATAAACAAAGCCAGCATACTGATCGCTGCATCCAGTTCCTGATGAGCAAGAACTACAATAAAAGGCGCAGTAAGCGCTGAACAAAGAAGTAACGAGCGGGACAGTAAAAAACGCCGGAAAGGTGCGTCGGTTTTCAGTAACGACAGTCTGGCAAAGGCTTCCTTGAGTCCATTGTTCCCACCGTCTGTCTCTCCCGGAAATTCATTAATTCCGGCATAAACGCCACCAGCAATCACCCACATCAGGGCTGCCAGAGCAAAACCAGTGGCGTAGAGAGTTGTTGAGCCTTCTCCCAGCACCCCGCTGATCAGTAATAACGCAACCGTCAACGTAATCAGCCCCGCAGCTGTCTCGGCCCAGCCATTCAGGGTTCCGCGCCGGGCTTTTGGAATCGTCTTACCCAGAACGTCCTTGGATGCGACAGAACTCAGCCCCCGTGACAGACTGAAGACAACGACTAACACCAGCATCGCCCAACCTGCCGATGCTCCTTCCAGCGAGAAGGCGACGGCTGCAATACCCAACACCGCCAGTGCCTGCAGTGCACTGCCCAGAACCGACATCCATTTACGGATAGCCATGGTGCGTACGACACTGGCGATGGCCAGCTGTGGCAACATCGAACCCGACTCACGAATCGGCACCAACCAGCCGAGCATCCACGCAGGAGCGCCGACTGACTGCATTAGCCAAGGTAAGGTAATTTTAGGATTGACCAGTGCATCACCCAGCTTGGAGAAAAACATACTGAGCAAGGTTTTGAGGAAATTGCCGGGGACTTCCTGACATGCGCTTTCAGGAATCGACTTACAGGCGCGGGCGTCTTCGTCATTAACCAGTTTTTCATAGATATCATCGGTCAGGCCTGACCGGTGAGAAGCGTCTGTCATGAGCAGTTCATCCTGTAGAACCCGTCACATAGGAAGGCTCATGATAGCAAGGGCAATGAAAGCGAGCCATTGAGCCGGACCCGCATGGATCCGGCCGGCAGGTCAGCTGTACTTGGTCATAAAGGCCTTAACGGCAGGGGCAATGCTCTCGCGGAATTTACGACCGTTAAAAATACCGTAATGGCCTACACCCGGCTCCTCGCGGTGAATTTTCATTTTGTCGGGAATACCGGCACAAAGATCCAACGCGCAAGCGGTCTGCCCTTTACCGGTGATATCATCGAGCTCGCCCTCAATCGTCATAAGAGCCATATCTTTAATGGCCTTCAGATCAATGACTTTTCCGCGATACTCCATCGTGCCTTCAGGCAGCTGATACTCCAGGAATACTTTGCGGATGGTATCGAGGTAATAGCGGGCTGGCATATCCATCACCGCGAGGTACTCGTTGTAAAACTCTCTGTGCGCTTCTGCGCTGTCGCCGTCACCCTTCACCAGATCAGTAAAGAACTTAAAATGTTTACTGACGTGGTTGTCCATATTCATCGACATAAAGCCAGACAGCTGGATAAACCCGGGATACACCGACTGACCACGACCGGCAAAACCATCCGGCACGTGACAGATCACATTATCTTCGAACCACTCGAGGTCCTTTCCAGATGCGTAATCGTTTACTTCTGTCGGGCTGATACGCACATCAATCGGCCCGCCCATTAAGGTCATGGACTTGGGTACCGCTTTGCTGCCCTGCTCTGACATAACACTCGCCGCGACAAGTGCCGGAACACAGGGCTGACACACTGCCAGAACGTGAGTATCCGGGCCAAGGAACTCCAGAAATTCGATCAGATAATCGACATAATCATCAAAACTGAATTCACCTTTAGAACGCGGAACATCACGAGCATTCAACCAGTCGGTGATGTAGACCTCATGATCTGGTAAAAACTCAGCAACTGTCCCCCGCAACAAGGTGGAAAAGTGTCCGGACAGTGGCGCTACGATCAGCAGCTTAGGCTGTTCAAGGCCACGCTTCCGACGGCGGAAATGAACCAGATCGCAATAAGGCTTTTCAACGACACTGCAATACTCGATGCCCACTTCACGGCCATCAATACGTGTCGTATCGAGTCTCCATTCCGGTTTTTCATAGAAATCCGTTAAACGCTCAACCAGTTCAAGCGAGGCACGAACAGTGCGCAGATACCAACCATAATTCATCGGGTTCCAGGGTTGGTAAAACATCTGCCGGGACAGGCGTGCCGCCACATGCATCGGGCGTAGCGCATTCATTACGTGGGCATTGATTGTGTAGAGCATTCCATTCCACCTCGTCATCGCACCAGAATTTATCCGGGTCATGCCCCGGATCAGGGAAGACTTCCAGCATAGCTGAAGGTTCAGATGTGTCTGTTCATTCATTGAAATTTAATCTGAACCAACCGGACGATCAGGACGTTTATTTTCCTCTGGGGTCAAATTGTCTATACTGTGAGTTAAGTTTGCCTCTTTATGGCCCGATAAGTTCGGGATTTGGCGCACCGCGCCCTGTGGGTAACACTGGTAATGACGTTATTTTGCAATGTGCGGAAAACCCGCCTGCCAATAATAATAACGAGGAGAGGTGGCCATCATGAGTACACAAACAAAAAACAGCGAAAGCGCTGTCAGCAAAGATCACAGATTCACGAGCTTTAGTGAGTTTTATCCTTATTATCTCTCTGAGCATCGGAACTCCACCTGCCGCAGCCTGCACTACATTGGCAGCTCGATTGGCTTGGGTGTTCTGTTGTTTTCACTGACCAGTGGGAATTTCCAGTACATTCCGATGGCTCTGGTAGCTGGTTATGCCTTTGCCTGGATCGGACATTTCTTCTTCGAACACAATAAACCTGCCACTTTCCGCTATCCTTTATGGAGCTTCATGGGTGACTGGGTAATGCTGAAAGATTTTTTGCTGGGACGTATCGACAAAAAACTACCTCGCTCCTGACAGAAACGATCGATTGCAGCCCAATGTGGAGGCGATGATGAGACGCGCGTTATCCATCGCAATGACCGCACTTACCGGTGCACTAAGTGTGTATCAGGCCAGTGCAGACACCATCAGCCTGAGAGCCGATATCTGGCCCCCCTACAACGCGACACCCGGCAGTGATAAACCCGGCTACATCGTCGAACTCGCGAACGAAATCTGGAATAGCGAAGGTCATCAGGTCGATTACTCAACGATTCCCTGGGAACGGGCCATCAGTGAAGCTCGTTCAGGAAACATCGACTGCATACTTGGTGCGTTACCAGAAGAAGTTCCCGACTTTGTATTTCATTCTCTTTCACTGGGGCTTGATCAGAGTACGTTTTACACCCGCTCTGGAAACCCGTGGACATATCACTCTCCCAGTCAGCTGAGCAACATCCGTTTGGGCGTCATTGGCGGCTACTCCTATGACCAGGGTGCTGTCGATGAACATATAGCAATGGCCATCCGCGACGGCTCTCCCGGTAGCCGGGTGCAGTTAATGAAGGGCGATAACGCACTGGAGAAAAACCTGCAGAAACTTCTGTCTGGCCGTATTGATGCCATTGTGGGTTCGGCCACTGTGGTCAACTACACAGTCGCTACGCTCGGTATGGAGGGCGCAGTACAACCCGCAGGCAACATCGGCGTTGCCGATGAGTTATATATTGCCTGCTCACCTGCGACGCCTGACAAGTCTGAGACATACACTCGCCAGCTGGATACCGGCATCCGACGCTTGCGAGAGTCTGGTCGACTTGCAGAAATACTTGAGCGTTACGGACTTCAGGACTGGAGCTCTGAAACACCCCGAAACCTTGATATGTGAACTATGAAGTATTGAACCTGTCATAGTCACTCGCTATTCTGCAACCGAATACAGTCGTATCAAGGAATATCCAAATATGCTTCGTAAGCACGCACTGGTAGCGGCCATCGTTATCGCTCCAACCGCAGCAATGGCTGCAGAACCTTCGTGGGATGGCGCCGCCGAACTCGGTACCATTTTCACTTCAGGTAACACAGACACCCAGAGCATCAACGCTAACTTCATGGCAAAGCGCACCGGTGAAGTCTGGGATACCACATTGAAGTTGGAAGCCCTGACCAGTGAAGAAGACGGTGTTAAGTCAAAAGAAAAGTACAGCGCTCTCACTCAGTTTGACCGTAACTTTACTGAACACTCCTATATGGCCATCGTTGCTCAGCAGGAGCGTGCGCGCTTCAGCGGTTATACGTACCAGAGCACAGTATCGGTGAACTATGGTTATCGCGTTCTGAAAAACGACACAATGGAGCTGAACCTTGAGGCCGGTCCGGGTTATCGTCGCGACAAACTGAAAGAAAGTGATGAGATTCAGGAAGAAGCCATTGGGCGTCTGGCTCTGAGCTACGACTGGCAGATCCGCGAAGGCGTAAGCTTTATTGAAAACTTCACTGCTGAGATCGGCAGCGATAACTCAATCTACAAATCAGAAACCGGCCTGCAAAGCCAGCTCAGTGGCAGTCTTGCATCCAAGTTGACGTATAAGGTGAAGCACGTGGAAGAAGTGCCAGAAGGCACTGAGAATACCGATACTGAATTCGGCGTTACCCTGGTTTATAGCTTCTGAGGTTTACAGCTTCTGAGCACTGAAACCTGAACAGTAAACCATTCACCATTGAAAAGGGGCGTTAACCGCCCCTTTTTATATTGTTCGCTCTTGAGTTATTCACTCTCGTCCTGACCTTTCTCACCGCGTTTTTCCTTCAGGCGGTCCATGTCGTGGTGGCGCCACTTATCACGCTCTTCACGCTGCATCTTACGCCATTTTTTCTTCTGCTCATCGGTGAGAACCGACTTCACTGTTTTTTCAAAATCACGGCGGTCTTTCTCGCGCATTTTCATACTGACTGGCCATTCTTCTTCAGAGCACGAGGATAGCTTTTCTTCGAGCTCTGATTTCTGCTCACTCGTCAGATCAAGTTTCCGGGAAAGGCGTTCAAGGTGCTCTTCACGACCTTCTTTTTCACGCTTGCGAACCTGCTCTTCCGCGATGGCTTGTTGCTCGTCAGTCAGAACCGAACGGATTTCTTCACGCATCTGTACGTAGAGGTCCTGACGCTGCTCACGGCGCTCTTTGCCTGCGGCCTCACTGGGCTTCATCTCACGAAAGCGATCCCGATACTTATCTTCAATCGCATCAATCTGCTCCTGCTGCTCATCGGACAGATTCAGTGAGCTTTCCCAATCGACCTTCTTCTGACGATCGTCAAACCCCCAGGCTTGAGCAGTCGTCATAAGTACACCGCAGGCAACAAGGCTCAGGGAGCGTTGAAAGCGGGCAATGGGAGTGGGCATTTTCATAAATCGATCCAGTGATGCGGTGCTTATTATCAGGTTATACTAGGCGTCACAGCCTAATATTTGTGTCCGACATTGCAAAGATTTGTCGCTGCCCCGGAGGATGTAAAAATGACTGAAGAAGATGAGCTCTTTCTGCAAGAGATGCAGGGGGTCAAGAAGCTGCAAACGCAGGAGCGCGTCCCCCTTCGTCGTGATCAGAAAGACAACAATGTTGCTGCGCGCCGCTCTGCGGCTGTATCCCAGGAGACTTCCAGCGACAAAAACCACCTGCGTGCCAGTGAGGTTCCCAGAGTCGGTCCGCACGATGTGCTCGGTTTTAAGCGCCCGGGTATTCAGGACGGTGTATTCCGTAAGCTACGTTTGGGAAAATACGAAATTGAAGCCCGCCTCGACCTCCACCGTCGAACGATCGAAGAGGCCAGGCGAGAAGTCTATCGCTTCGTTAACGACTGCATAGGCGCCGATCTCAGAAGCGTCCTGATCATGCCCGGCAAGGGCGATCGCAATGAAGGTGACCCCGCAGTATTGAAGAGTTATCTGGTTTTCTGGCTTGAAGAGCTGGAAGACGTTCAGGCCTTCCATACCGCTCAGCCGCAAAATGGTGGCGCAGGTGCTTTCTATGTATTGCTGAAAAAGAGTGAGCGTAAGAAGCAGCAGGCACGAGAGCAATTCAGCAAAGGCAGAGTCTACTAAAGGGCTACCGCCCCTGCGCTATGTCTGCATCCATCTGATCGATCTGTGCAGCCATGAGGGCCTGGACCTCATCGGCAAGGCGCTTAGCATCGTCGCGGGTCAGGCCTTCGGTGCTGATCGCCGGTAGCTGCACCAGACGGCACTCACCTGCGCGCCAGCGCTTCAGGTCGATATTTTTATGAGTGCTACTTGCACAGACGGGAACAATCGGCAAACCGGCCTCAATTGCCAGAATAAAGGCTCCACTTTTAAAAGGTAAAAGGCCTCTGCCATTGCTACGGGTGCCTTCTGGGAACATATACACACTGCAGCCCTTTTCGCGAACAATCGTTGCGGCTTCTTCCATCGCTCCGCGCGCTTTGGAACGATCGCCGCGATTAATAAAGATATTGCCCGCCAACCAGAACAATACACCGAACAAAGGAATGTACATCAGGCTGTGCTTACCAAGGATCGCCATGTCATCCGGCAGGCTTTCGCCGTACATGTACATATCAAGGGTGCTCTGGTGATTCGCAACGTAAATCCCTTGAATGCTGTCCTCAGGTCGGTTGCGAACATCCACACGAACATTCATTACGAATCGTGCCCAGGAAAATATTATGGCAATAATACGACTGTTATTCCGGTTGAATGGTCGAATAATACAAATCAGAAGCCCAAGCAGGCACACAATAGGGAAATAAAGGGCTAAAAAGACGATTCGAAAAGCAGCTAACATAAAAAATCCGGCTTGAGGCAGCAGCGAAGCAGTCTAAACTCCTCTGCCAGCCCCACAAGGTGAACTTGTATCACGACACTGGCGTATTAACGCAAAAAGCGCTGATAAGCCGTATTGTCTGTCTCATCCCAGTAACGATAGCCGAGTTCTTCAAGATATCCCTGAAGCTGTTCACGTTTATCATCAGAAATCTGCAGGCCGACCAAGACACGGCCGTAAGCAGCACCATGATTGCGATAGTGAAACAGTGAAATGTTAAAACGCTTACCGAGTTTTTTAAGGAAGTTCAGCAAGGCCCCCGGGCGCTCCGGGAACTCAAAGCGATAGACCCGCTCATCGGTAACAGACGCAGGTGCGTGACCACCGACCATATGACGGATATGGTATTTCGCCACTTCATCATCGGTAATATCCATCAGCGTATAGCCCTCAGCCTCAAGGTCCGAGACCAGTGCTTTACGCGAACCCGGCTCGTCAGAGACTTTTACGCCGACGTAAATCTGCGCCTCATCATCGCGACTGTAACGATAGTTAAACTCGGTGATTGGTGATTTCCCCAGAAGGCTACAGAAACGCTGAAAGCTTCCCGGCTCTTCGGGAATGGTGACCGCAAGAATAACTTCACGACCTTCACCGATCTCAGCAACTTCCGAGATGTAGCGCATACGATCGAAATTCACGTTGGCACCGCTGAGGATGGCAACCAGATTTTTATTCTTACACTGCTCACGCTCGATGTACTTTTTCAGACCGGCAATCGCCAGGGCTCCGGCAGGTTCGCTGACGGCGCGGGTATCATCAAAGGTATCTTTGATCGCTGCGCAGATTTCATCCGGTGTGCAGGTGATCACCTCGTCAACATAGTCTTTGCAGACTTCCCAGGTATTTTCTCCAATCTGTGCGACCGCGACACCGTCGGCGAAGATACCTACTTCAGGAAGAACCACGCGACTGCCAGCAGCAAGTGCAGCGGCCAGACAAGCCGATTCACTGCTCTCAACCCCTACGATGCGGATTTCAGGAGCCAGCGCTTTGATGTAAGCGGCAACACCTGCAATCAGCCCGCCACCACCGACAGGAATAAAGATCGCATCCGGACGAACCGGCATCTGCCGCAGGATTTCCATACCGACCGTTCCCTGTCCAGCGATGGTCTCCGGGTCATCGTACGGATGGATGTAGGTATAGCCTTTTTCTTCGACCAGCTTCTGGGAGTACTGAAAAGCTTCATCAAACGCATCGCCATGCAGAATCACGCGAGCGCCACGTGCTTTTACAGACTTCACTTTAATTTCAGGTGTTGTCCGCGGCATAACAATCACGGCTTTGATGCCAAGCTTTTTCGCAGCCAGCGCCAGACCCTGAGCGTGATTGCCCGCCGATGCAGCGATCACTCCACGCGCTTTCTCTTCGTCAGTCAGCTGCACAACCTTGTTGTAAGCACCACGAATTTTGAACGAATACACAGGCTGCTTGTCTTCACGTTTAATCCATATCTGGTTTTCCAGTCGCTCACTGAGAAACGTTGCAGTATGGACAGGCGTCTCTTCAGCAACGTCATAGACGCGGGAAGAGAGTATTTTTTTAAGGTATTCGTTTAGCATGCCGCTGTTCCAAAAAAATCGAGAGCGAACGCGCATTGTAGCGCATGAAGCCTTATAATTCGCGAAAGCATTTCACCCGGATACAGACATTATGAATCAGGACGAACTCAAGCAGGCGGTTGGTCAGGCCGCGGTTGATTACATCAAGCCCCAGCTCGACGAAGACAGCATTGTTGGCGTCGGTACCGGCTCAACAGCGAACTGTTTTATCGACGCTCTCGCCGCCGTAAAACACCTGTTCGACGGTGCAGTTGCAAGCTCCGAAGCATCGGCTGAGCGCCTGAAAAGTCATGGTATCCCGGTGTACGACCTGAACAGCGTCGATGGCATGGATTTCTACATTGATGGTGCTGACGAAATTAACGAGCACCTTGAGATGATCAAGGGCGGTGGTGCTGCTCTGACCCGCGAAAAGATCGTTGCGGCAGTCGCAAAGAAATTTATCTGTGTTGCGGACGAGAGCAAAATGGTCGGCATGATGGGCACGTTTCCATTGCCTGTAGAAGTCATACCGATGGCCCGTTCACACGTTGCCCGTGAGTTGGTGAAACTGGGTGGTGACCCGGTCTGGCGTGAGGGAGTGGTCACGGATAACGGCGGCCAGATCCTTGATGTTCATAATCTGAAGATTCAATCACCGATGCAACTTGAGTCCGACATCAATCAGATCACCGGCGTCATTACCAACGGCCTGTTTGCGCAGCGTGGCGCGGACGTTCTGCTCCTCGGTACTCAGGACGGCGTTAAAACCCTGAAAGCCTGATACGCCGCTATGAGTGAGCGCAGGGAATCAGATCAACAAGCGCCGGCTCTGATCCGGCGAGGCTGGTTTCAGGGCATAGTGATCGCCCTTTTGCTAACGGGCGCCGCGATAGTGGCGCTCTATTTCTCGATCGTTCCTCTGCTGAACAACTGGCTTCCTCCGCTTCTTGATCGCCTGGTGGCTCCAGGCAGCCACCTTCAGATACGCAGCCTGACGAGCCAGCAATTCGCTGTCGATGAGCTGGACATTCAACCGGCGCCCGGCGTCCTTATTCAGATTCGTAACGCCGAACTGAATTACCACGGTACTGGCTTACTGCAAGGAAAGGCTGACAGCCTGACCGCCGAAACCCTTCGGGTTCATATCACTGCTGTCGATGACGCTCCTTCGCAGCCTTCATCGACTCTGAGTCCGGGCTTCGACGTTGACCTGCCTGTGATCACAGAACTAATGACACTGCCGGTCGACGATATCCGGGTCCAGACATTGGAGATCGATACCCCCGACATATCTGCCCGCCTGACAGGCTCTCTCCGGCCTGACCACTGGGGAGTCTCCGGTGACCTGAGATTGCCGCATATTCAGGAGTCAGTGACCGTCAATTTACAGCTGCAACGTAATGAACAGGGCAATGCTGAACTCCTCGCAATGCTCTCCCAGCAGGAAGCTTTGCTGGCACAACTCTGGGCCGGCCTGACCCAGACAGAGGATACCAGTGACGCCCGCATCAGGCTTGAGGCAGACCTCAGCAAAATTCAGAACAGCCTGCCACAGATGGCCGATCTTCCGCTCAAAGGTCAGCAGGTATTAATCGAAGGAAAGCTGAACAGCCCCGCTCAGGCCCGCTGGCCAGAAGACCTGATCGGCGATCTTACAGCTACGCTGACCACTCGAAAGTCAGTGATCAGCGAGAACATGTCGGTGCAGCCCGCCGGGTTCGCTTTTTCCGTCAGACGCTCAGCAACAGACGACGACTGGAGTGCCTTGTTGGCAACCCAGCCCATTGCAGCCTCAATCAGAACCAGCACTGACGGTCAGGTCAGCGACTGGAAAGCCACCACGCCGGGGCAGGCGCTGACCGCCACGTGCTCTCCTAACGCTGACAGCTGCCAACTCGAAGGCTCGCTCTCCGCGGAGCTTTCTGGGTTATCAACGACCCGTATCACGCTGGAACCTGAAGGTGTCTGGACCGCAGCGGGGGCTTCCTCCATCACACTGCCAGTCTCAGTCAGTTATCAACAGCCGGCACAGCAGGAGTTACCAGAATGGTCGATGACTGGAAGCGGACGTTTCAGCGCAAAAATCAGTGACACAGGACAATGGTCGATTATTTCGGATGATGGGCTGGTCCTGAATACCGATATTGCTCCCTGGCAAGGGTGGGCTGTATCACCGCTGACCGTTTCTGTATTGCAGAACCTGATGGTCAAAGGCAGCCTTGATGACAACCGGCATGTACAAGCCAGAGACCTGCGCCTGAAAATAGCGCCTTTCACAGCGACATCGAAAGAACAGGATGCCCGCCTGCGGTTTGCGCCGTCACATCTTGGCTGCGATCCGGGCGACATCGACCTTCAGGACCTTGCAAACGGTCTGCTGGGTAACTGCACGTTCTCTGCGCGCCTCAATGATTCTGACTGGGGCCTATGGCCAATACCGGACATCAGCCTCAGCGGCCCGGTTACCATCACGATGGACGAGATCCGTGAACGAGTGGATGCGTCACTTGATCTCACCGCTGCGAACGGAGAGATTCATTTCCGCACCCGGGCTGAGCATGACCTGCTGTCCGGCAATGGTTCTCTGCAATGGCATCTGACCGATGCGAGCCTCGACTGGATGGCGCTCGGCCTTGCAGACATGGCCAACCTGACCAGCGTTCAGCTACTTAATGGCCACCTGTCAGGACAAGGCTGGCTGGACTGGCAAAGCAGCGAAAATGGATTCGAGCTGACTCCCGATATGATGCTCAGAGCTGATGGCGTAGGCCTGATTTACGACAACAGCATCACCCTCGAAGAATGGAATGCCATGCTTGCCCTGCGCCGCCCGCAGCAGGGCGAATACCAACTGGATGCACAATTGTCTGGCAGCAAGCTCGACAGTGGTATTCCATTGACCAACCTGCTTGCCCGGACGCAGACACGCTTCCCGGAAGATCTCAGCTATTTCGAAGTGGATGTCTACGAAATCCACACCGACTTATTGGGTGGTCGGATCTATGCACCTGAGATTCACTATGACAGTCGCAAAGACGTCAATGCCTTCGGTGTTCGTCTTGATCATCTGCAGCTCAGTCAGATTGCCGCCATTGAGAAAGAAGCCGGTATCAAAGCCACCGGTTTGCTGGATGGTATGTTGCCGATTGTGCTGACCAAAGAGGGTCCTATGGTACCGGGAGGCAATCTATTCGCCCGGGACCCGGGTGGTACCATCAAATATCAGGACGAAAGTGCCGATGCCCTCGCTCAGGCAGACCAGAGCGTCGGAATGGCAATGAAGCTGTTACAGAATTTTCAGTATGACGAGCTACAGTCAGGTGTGCGCTATCAGCCGGATGGACAGTTAAACCTGTCACTACAGTTTGAAGGCAAAAACCCCGACTTCTTCGATGGCCAGAAGACCCATCTTAACGTCAATCTGGACTACAACCTGCTTGATCTTCTCGAAAGCCTTCGGATTGCCAATGACGTGATTGAAAAAGTCGAACAGAAGTACAAATAAAAACGCCCGGGCAGCAAAGCTGACCGGGCGTTTCTGAGCGAGCAAGGACTTATTTGCCCTTACGCATCGAATCAAAGAACTCGTCGTTGGTCTTGGTCTGACGCAGTTTATCGAGCAGGAATTCAATGCCCTGTACGTCTTCCATTTCAGCCAGCAGGCGACGCAGAATCCACAGACGCTGCAGATCAGCTTCGTTGAACAGCATATCTTCACGACGGGTGCCTGAACGACGGATGTTGATCGCAGGGTAGATACGCTTCTCGGCGATCTTACGGTCGAGGTGCAGTTCCTGATTACCGGTACCTTTAAATTCTTCGAAGATAACTTCGTCCATTTTAGAACCAGTATCAACCAGCGCAGTCGCGATGATGGTCAGAGAGCCACCTTCTTCGATGTTACGTGCCGCACCGAAGAAACGCTTTGGTTTCTCGAGGGCGTTAGCATCGACACCACCGGTCAGTACCTTACCTGAGGAAGGGATAACGGTGTTGTAAGCGCGGGCCAGACGGGTGATAGAGTCAAGCAGAATGACCACGTCGCGTTTGTGTTCAACCAGACGCTTGGCTTTTTCGATGACCATTTCAGCAACCTGTACGTGACGGGCTGGCGGCTCATCAAAGGTCGACGCCACAACTTCACCGCGTACAGAACGCTTCATTTCTGTTACTTCTTCCGGACGTTCGTCGATCAGCAGGACAATCAGCTCACACTCCGGGTTGTTGCGGGTAATAGACTGCGCGATGGTCTGCAGCAGCATGGTTTTACCCGCTTTGGGCGGCGCAACGATCAAGCCACGCTGACCTTTACCGATTGGGGCGACCAGATCCAGTACACGGGAGGACAGGTCTTCAGTAGAGCCGTTACCAGCTTCCAGAATCAGACGTTCGTTCGGGAACAGCGGAGTCAGGTTTTCAAACAGTACTTTATTTTTCGCGTTTTCTGGCTTGTCGTCGTTAATCTCATTAACTTTCAACAGCGCGAAGTAACGCTCGTTATCCTTCGGAGGACGAATTTTACCGGCGATTTTATCGCCCTTGCGCAGGTTAAAACGGCGGATCTGGCTTGGGGAGACATAAATGTCGTCGGGTCCGGCCAGGTATGAGCTGTTCGCACTGCGTAAAAAACCGAAGCCATCCTGAAGAATCTCCAGTACGCCATCACCGTAGATGTCTTCACCACTCTTTGCGTGGGTTTTCAGAATGGCGAAGATGATGTCCTGTTTACGGGTACGGCTGACGTGCTCAATTCCCATATCGCCGGCGATTTTCAGCAATTCGGGGACTGATTTGAGTTTCAGGTCTGAGAGATTCATAGGTATAGGTATATACGGTTAGGTTATTTGAATTAGATAGATGCTGGATCTGAAGAAAACCTGGCAGAATCGCCATGGAGGGCAGCGTTGATCGGAGCTATGGCCCGCTTTCAATGTTGCGGAGTCAATATAGACAGATATAGGGGGGTTGTCCAGCACTGCGGGGACATTTGTCCCCATTTGCAGTGCGGAATACAGCTGACAGGGAGATCAGATCGCCTGTTCGATGAACGCAGCCAGTTCAGACTTGCTCATTGCACCGATCTTGGTCGCTTCAGCGTTGCCGTTCTTGAACAGAATCAGAGTCGGGATGCTGCGGATACCAAACTTAGGCGCAGTGGCTTCGTTTTCATCAATGTTCAACTTGGCAATTTTCAGCTTACCTGCGTAGTCATCGGCGATTTCTTCCAGAACCGGCGCGATCATTTTGCAAGGGCCACACCACTCTGCCCAGAAGTCCACCAGTACAGGAACGTCTGAACCCAGCACGTCAGCGTCAAATGAATCGTCGGTTACGGTGATAATGTTATCGCTCATGAAATTCCCCTGCAGAAAAGTGCAATCAGTTAGAAAGGGTTATTGTACGCCACATTGATGCGGAATCAATTGGATTATTCGACTGGACGCCAGAGACGCCGGAAGGCATATTCATCATAGGGTTATTGGAAACAGATAGTTATGTCAGAGCAGTATTCAGCAGAGGTCGAATCCAGCCGTATTGCCGCTGTCGATCTCGGATCAAACAGTTTTCACATGATGATCGCAGAAGAATTTCAGGGTGAAATACGTACTCTGGAAAAACGCGGTGAAAAAGTTCAGCTGGCCGCTGGCCTGGACAATCAGAACTATCTCAGCGAAGACGCCATCCAGCGGGGCGTCGACTGCCTCGCTCAGTTTGGTCAGCGCCTGCAAGGCATGGACCCAGACAGAATCGTGGTATTCGCCACCAACGCACTGCGGGCTGCTCGTAACCGTCGTGAGTTTATTGACCGCGCTGAAGAAGTGCTGGGCTACCCCGTCGAGGTCATCGCTGGTCGTGAAGAAGCCCGCCTCATCTATCTCGGAGTTGCCCACACTCAGGCAGACGACGGCGGTCAGCGTCTCGTAGTCGACATCGGCGGCGGCAGTACCGAATTTATTATCGGTGAGCGCTTCGAGGCGAAAGCGCTGGAAAGTCTGCACATGGGCTGTGTGTCTTTCACCAAGCGCTTCTTTGCTGACGGAAAGATCACCCGCAAGCAATTTAAAAAAGCGGTGTCGGCAGCTCAGCAGGAACTGCTGAATATTAAGGCCCAGTACAAAAAGCTGGGCTGGAAAAGTGAAATCGGTTCTTCGGGCACTATCCGCGCGGTCGAACAAGCCATCATCAGTAATGGTTGGGGCAATGAAGGTATCACCCCAGACGGCCTTGAGAAATTAGTCGATCACTGCCTGGATTACGAAACCGTTGAAGACGTCGACATTGAAGGCGTGAAACCCGACCGTCGTCAGGTATTTATTGGTGGTCTGGCGATTCTCACTGCCGTATTTCAGACGCTGGATATCAAGCACATGCGCTATTCAGATGGTGCATTGCGCGAGGGCGCACTCTGGGATCTGGTCGGCCGCTCAGAACATGAAGATGTACGTAGCCGCTCTATCGCCTCCATGCAGGAGCGCTTTTATGTGGACACCGCACAGGCTGACCGTGTTGAAGCGACAGCGCTTGCTCTGTTCAATCAGATACGCAAAGACATTGGCGCACGCAAAGAGCTCGCCCAATGGTTAAGCTGGGCCGCCCGCGTCCATGAAATTGGCCTGAGCATCGCTCACAGTGGATTCCACAAACACGGCGCTTATCTGCTACAACATTCTGACATGCTGGGCTTTACCCGTCAGGGGCAGATGTTACTGGCCCTGCTGGTTCGTAACCACCGACGCAAGATCCATCCGGAAGAACTCGAATTACTGCCCGCCCGACAGCAAACCATCGCGCTCTGGCTGATACGTATTCTTCGCGTGGCCATCGTGCTTAACCACAGCCGCGAGGCCTACGACGTACCTCTGCCGGAGGCAAGCATCGACAAGGATACTCTGCTGCTGAAGCTTCCCGAAGGCTGGCAGGACAACTTCCCGCTGACGTCTCAGGATATGGAAGAGGAAGTTGAATTGCAGAAAGCCGCCGGATTGGTGCTCACCATAGCCTGAGCCAGAAGCCCAGAAAACGAAAGCCCGGAACACGAGAGTCCAGAAAGCACAAAAAAAAACGGGGCAATGCCCCGTTTTTTATTTGCCTGTGTTCCGGATCAGCTTGCGCTTGGCGTACCGCTACTCGCCGCCAGTTTATCGAGCAACCAGCTTTGTGCAGAAATGGTCTCATCGTCAGGCCCCGGCTGCGCCCGGACATAAGAGCCGTCAGTCTGCAGAACCCAGGCCTGGGTGTTGTCTTTCACATAGATCTCAAGCTCTTCTTTCATCCGCTCTTTGATCTTATTGGTCTCTACCGGAAACGCGGTTTCAACCCGACGCAACAGATTACGCTCCATCAGGTCGGCACTGCCCGCATAAATCTCATCGTTACCGCCATTAAGGAAGTAATACACACGCGTATGCTCCAGAAAACGGCCGATAATTGAGCGGACTTCGATATTTTCAGACACCCCCGGAATACCCGGGCGCAGGCTGCACATACCACGAATAATCAATTCGACTTTGACCCCCGACTGAGACGCACGATACAAAGCACGGATCACTTTAGGTTCGGTCAGGCCGTTGGCTTTCATGCGAATTAATGCAGGCTTGCCGGCATCCGCATGTTCACGCTCACGATCAATCAGCTGAATTAAACGCTTATGCAGAGTAAAGGGCGCATGAAACAGCTTTTTCACCCGCATGACTTCGCCCATGCCGGTTAATTGCTGGAACACTTTATGAACATCTTCGCAGATTGAATCATCGCAGGTCATAAAGCTGTAGTCGGTATACGCCCGCGCATTCCCTGCGTGATAATTGCCCGTGCCCAGATGTACATAGCGGCGATACTGATTGCCCTCTTTACGCACAATCAGCATCATTTTGGCGTGGGTTTTATACCCCACTACGCCATACACGACGACGGCACCCGCCTCCTGAAGGCGGTTCGCCAGGTAGAGGTTTTCTTCTTCATCAAAACGCGCGCGCAGCTCAATCACCACCGTGACTTCTTTACCGTTGCGGGCAGCGTCTACCAATGCATTAACAATTTCTGATTTAGCACCGGTGCGATATAGCGTCTGTTTGATCGATTTAACACTGGGGTCTTTCGCGGCTTCACGTAACAGGTCGACCACAGGCGTGAAGGACTCAAACGGATGCAGCAACAGAGTATCTTTCGCGCGGATACTCTCGAAAATACTCTTTTTAAAATTAACGTTTTTCGGCAGCCCCGGCGTAAATGGCGGGTAACGAAGATCCGGACGATTAATCTGATCAATCACTTCAATCAGGCGACCAAGGTTCACCGGACCGTTCACTTTAAATAAGTCAGACTCATCAAGGTTGAACTGGCGCAGCAGAAAGCTGATCAGTTCGTCAGGGCAGTTGTCCGCGACTTCTAAGCGCATTTCTTCACCGAAATTACGCGAGTGCAGTTCGTCCTCAAGTGCCGAGGCGAGGTCTGATGTTTCTTCGTGGTCAATATCCAGATCGGCGTTGCGCGTTACACGGAACTGGTAACAGCCTTTCACCGTCATCCCCGGAAAGAGTTCATCGGCGTATTCGTGAATAATCGATGACAGGAAAACAAAGTGATCTCCGCCCTCCTGCACCAGCTCATCCGGTAAGCGCAAAGTACGCGGCAATGAACGCGGCGCAGGAATGATAGCCAGACCAGTCTGGCGCCCGAACGCATCTTTGCCATCGAGCGCGACGATAAAGTTCAGGCTTTTGTTCACCAGTCGTGGGAACGGGTGCGAGGGGTCCAGACCGATCGGACTGATCAGTGGCTGAATACTGTCATCAAAGTAATCACGTATCCAGATACGCTGCTCGTCGTTCCACTCAGCACGTCGCAGGAAGTGAATATTCTGCTCTTTTAATTGCGGCAGCAGAGTGTCGTTAAGAATTTCATACTGACGTTCGACGGTGGTACTGCAGAGTGAGTAGATTTCGTCCAGCACCTGAGCCGGATGCAGACCATCTATCCCCGACTGCTCCCGATTAAATGTCAGCTGGTGAACCAGATCAGCAACACGCACTTCAAAGAATTCGTCGAGGTTTTTACTGAAAATACACAGAAAGAACAAACGGTCGAGCAGAGGATGCGCTTCGTCGAGCGCCTGCTCCAAGACGCGGATATTAAACTGCAGGTGGCTGAGTTCACGGTTGATGTAAAACTCACTGCTGTTGAGATCTATATCCTGTACGTCCGTCATGGATAGCTCCGGCGGCTGTTCTGCTTTGGTCTGTGTATTTTCAGCGATTGTCATCAGGGTACCTAAAAATCCTGCTTTAAGGATAGCGCCTGATCAGACGTCCCCTAATTCAGCAAACTGTTTCGCGAAGTAGGTCAGGATTCCATCTGCCCCAGCGCGTTTAATGCACATCAGTGATTCCATCATGACGGCGTTGTCGTCCAGCCACCCTTGCTGTGCCGCGGCCTTATGCATGGCGTATTCGCCACTGACCTGATACACAAAGGTAGGTACTTTAAATTCGTCTTTCACCCGGCGGACAATATCGAGATACGGCATGCCAGGTTTCACCATGACCATGTCGGCCCCTTCTGCCAGATCAAGCGCCACTTCATGCAGTGCCTCATCCGTATTAGCAGGGTCCATCTGGTAGTTTTTCTTGTCGGCCTTGCCCAGATTACCGGCAGAACCCACCGCGTCCCGGAACGGCCCATAGTACGCAGACGCGTATTTTGCGGAGTACGCCATGATGCGCGTATTCACAAAGTTTTCCTGCTCCAGTGCCGCACGGACTTCGCCAATACGACCGTCCATCATGTCCGACGGAGCAACCACATCCGCACCGGCTTCCGCATGAGACAGTGCCTGACGTACCAGGGTGTCTACGGTGCGGTCATTCAGCACATAACCTTCCGCATCGATAATTCCGTCCTGGCCGTGTGTCGTGAAGGGGTCGAGCGCCACATCGGTAATCACACCCATCTCTGGCACGGCATCTTTGATGGCACGAACCGCGCGCTGCGCCAGACCGTTCGGGTTGAACGCCTCCTCGGCCAGTTCAGACTTGGCATCCGCCGGCGTCACCGGAAACAGCGCTACCGCAGGGATACCCAGTTTATAAAGGTGTTTAACCTCTTCAATCAGCAGATCAATCGACAGGCGATCTACACCCGGCATTGATGCCACTTGCTCACGCTCCTGATGCCCTTCAAGCACAAACATGGGGTAGATCAGGTTGTCGACACTGAGCTGGGTTTCGCGCATCAGTCGTCGGGAGAAATCATCCCGGCGCATACGGCGCATACGGGTTTCCGGGAAAAAGCGTTGAGCATCGTTAAAAGCCATGAGATTTACTCCTGAGCCGGCGGGGAATTTTCAGATCGATTGTAACCCGCCCGAAGCACCTTTGGCGCCCGGAAATCACAGGGTTGCAGAGTATCGGTCCGATATATGACATTTTTATGACAAGGCAAGGTTATTACCGCAATGCCTCGTATTGTTCGTCGTCAGACAAAGAAAAAAGCCGCTCATTGAGCGGCTTTCGAACGTATCTTGCGAAGCGATAATTACGCCAGTACCAGATCAGTACCAATTGCGTTCTTCAGCTTCTTCATCGCGTTTTTCTCTAGCTGGCGAATGCGCTCAGCAGATACTTTGTACATATCAGCCAGCTCGTGAAGCGTTGCTTTCTCTTCGCTCAACCAACGCTGCTGCAGGATAGTACGGCTGCGATCATCAAGATCCGCCATCGCGTCTGCCAGACGGCCATTCGCATCCTGTTCGTAGTTATCGGCTTCGACCAGCTGAGCCGGGTCCTGACTGTGGTCTTCAAGGTAATAAGCAGGCGCCTTGTACGCGCTTTCGTCATCGTCGTCCGCACCTGCATCAAATGCAGCATCGTGCGCATTCAGACGGCCTTCCATCTCAAATACCGTTTTGGTCTCAACACCCAGGTCTTCTGCAATCGCAGTTGCTTCGTCCTGAGACAACCAGCCCAGTTTTTTCTTCTGGCTGCGCAGGTTGAAGAACAGCTTGCGCTGCGCCTTGGTGGTCGCAACTTTGACGATGCGCCAGTTGCGCAGGATAAACTCGTGGATCTCTGCTTTGATCCAGTGCACAGCGAAGGACACCAGACGTACGCCCACCTCAGGGTTAAAACGTTTTACCGCCTTCATCAGGCCGACGTTGCCTTCCTGAATCAGGTCGCCCTGGTTCAGGCCGTAACCCGAGTAGCTACGTGCAATATGTACCACGAAGCGCATGTGCGACATCACCAGGTGACGCGCTGCTTCCAGGTCTTCTTGATAATGAAAACGCTCTGCCAGATCTTTCTCTTCTTCTGGCGTAAGCACAGGAATAGCATTAACAGTCGAAATGTAGGCTTCCAGGTTAGCACCCGGAGACATCGCGTATACTGCTTGCAAACCGTTGTTCATCTCTCACTCCTGAAGGAATTCTGTTGCTCAATCAGCAACTTACAGTGACCTGATTACACTTGTGAGTCATCTTTTTAAACCCGCGATAATCAAAGTCGAGCGCTAAGTTTAGCACCACTATTTAAGACCGCAAATGGCTGGATAAGTTCCCTTCAATGCCATTCACCGTTCTTTATACGATCATAATAGCGCCATTACTCTCACTATTGTGTCGATAGAGTGTCGGTAAACGTAAAGCTCACGGAAGGCTCACGTGATACGCAGGCATCAGGGCTCAATCCGGTGCAGATGCCTCACCACAGACCACCAGGCGCCCAGCCAGCCGAGCAGCATAGCGCCCAGCAACAGCACCAGTGCAGCGCCTGCAGAAAGAGGCAGCAAGCGATACTCGGAGCCATAGAGTGCAGCGAGATCTTCTACAGGCCCGCTCACCAGAGCCCAACCGATTGCCAGCAGTATCCACGATACCAGGCCACCGACCATGCCAAACCAGAGGCCGGTATACAGGAACGGCCTGCGAACCCAGGCATTCGTCGCCCCCACCAGTTTGGTCACACGAATCTCATCAACCCGCGCTGCGATCGACAGGCGAATAGTATTACCGACCACCAACAGGATACCGAGTGCGAGTAAGGCTCCCATCACCCAGACAATCCGCTCACTCAGAGCCAGCAGCGCATGCAGGCGATCAAGCCAGGCGGTGTCCAGCTCCACGCTATCAACGCGGGATTCGCTCCGCAGCGTATCCGCCAGTGCAATCACGTCCTGCTGCGGCAGAGCAAGCTCAGGCTCCACCACAATCACGCCCGGCAAAGGATTCTCGGGCAGCAGGTCCAGCGCTTCGCCCAGCCCTGAGCTGGCGCGGAACTCCGCAAGTGCCTCATCCGCGCTGATAAAACGTACATCGGCGACACCGTCCATGCTTTCAATTCTGCTCAACAACTGTTGCGCCTGATCATTCTGAACAGCGGTTTTCAGATAAACGCTCATGCTGCCTGACGCCTGGAAGCGGTTACTCAACTGGCTGAGGTTATCCAGCGTCATCCACATGGCGCCGGGCAGAGTCAGTGAAATCGCGATAACCAACCAGGTCATGATGCTGCCCAGCGGTTTCGTCAGCAATCGCATCAGGGTTTCAACAGCCACCAGCTGGTGTTGCTGGGCCCAGCCATTAAGACGGTCTTTAAGACTGATTTTGTGTGTTGAGGCGCCTGCCTGAGGTTTGCGGGGCGCATTCGCTGTGTGGCGTTTTGGAGAATCAGGTGCGGACATGGTCACCCCGCTCAAAACCAGCGCGCGGACCGCTGTCGTGAAGAGTGCCGTGATCCAGAATCAGGCGCCGATGGCCCATCCGCTCAATCAGGGCGATATCGTGCGTTGCAATCAACACGGTGACGCCCACCTGCTGAAAACGCAGAAAGAGCTTCATGATTTCTTCAGAAAGCTCAGGATCAAGGTTACCGGTCGGCTCATCCGCCAGCAGCAACTGGGGTTTATTGACCACAGCGCGGGCGATACCAACCCGCTGCTGTTCACCACCAGACAGTTCAATCGGGTTGCGACGCTCAAAGCCGAGCAACCCCACTGAGTCGAGGGCGGCACGAACCCGGCGTGCGGCTTCGGCAGGTTGATAACCCGCAATTAGAAGAGGCATGGCAACGTTATCGTAAACAGTGCGATCGAACAGTAGCTGGTGATTCTGAAACACCACCCCCACCTTACGACGTAGAAAAGGCACCTGAGAGCTCTTCATGGTGTTGACGCAATCACCGTCAACGAACACCTGACCTTCTGATGGACGCTCCATCTGCAACATCAGTTTGAGCAAGGTACTTTTACCGGCGCCACTGTGCCCGGTCAGAAATGCGAACTCACCGCGCGCCAGTTCGAAACTGACCTTGCTCAGAGCTTCTTTACCGCCGGGGTAGCTTTTACTGACCCCATCGAAGCGTACCATTGGCATAGAAAAATCCGTCAGTCGTCGCTGATCCGGAACAGCGCCCGGGTAAAGTCATCCGCATTAAACGGACGCAGGTCTTCGATTTTCTCACCGACACCGATGTAACGCACCGGCAGGCCAAACTGCTTCGCCAGTGCGAAGATGATGCCGCCTTTTGCTGTACCATCGAGCTTGGTCAACGTCAGGCCGGTGACGCCCACCGATTGTAGGAAGGTTTTGGTCTGGTTAATCGCGTTCTGGCCGGTACCCGCATCCAGAACCAGCATCACTTCATGCGGCGCGGTGTCGTCGATCTTTTTCATAACACGAACGACTTTCTCCAGCTCCTGCATCAGGTTGTCTTTGTTGTGCAGACGACCGGCCGTATCGGCAATCAGGATATCGACGCCCCGGGACGTCGCTGCCTGCACGGCATCAAACAGCACAGACGCTGAGTCCGCACCGGTATGCTGGGCGACTACGGGCACATTATTGCGCTCACCCCAGACCTGAAGTTGCTCTACTGCAGCAGCACGGAAAGTGTCACCCGCCGCCAGCATGACGCTCTTGCCGCGCGCCTGAAACTGCTTCGCAAGCTTGCCAATCGTCGTCGTTTTCCCCACACCATTGATTCCGACCATCAGAATCACGTACGGCTTTTTGCTACTGTCGATCACCAGTGGCTTCTGCGACACCGCGAGCATGTCCTGAAGCTCTTCGATCAGAGCCTCGTACAATGCGTCTGAATCACGCAACTCTTTACGACCCACACGCTTGGTAAGACGGTCGATAATTTCGGTCGTCGCCTCAACACCAACGTCGGCCATGATGAGCTGGGTTTCCAGGTCTTCCATCATGTCGTCGTCGATTTCTTTTTTGCCCAGCAGCAGAGTCGAGAGGCCATCGGTCAGGTTAGAGCGTGTCTTGCTCAGGCCTGCCGCCATGCGCCCGAAGAAGCCTTTCTTCTCGTCTTTGGCTTTTTCAGGGACTGGTACCATCACGTCCGGGTCGGCTATTTCTTCTGGCTCGACTGCAATATCATCAGCAGCAATCTGCGATGCTGCAACCTCTGCTTTGATCTCAGGCTCTGAAGGCTCTTCTTTTTCCGGAGCAGCCTCTGTCACTGGTTCTGGAACGGGCTCCGCAGCCTTCTGAAGAACTTCCTCAGTTTCACTGACGGGAGCATCCGACTGAACCAGCGGGGTTTCTGGTAACAGATTGGCGGCCTCGGAAGCTTCCGCTACATCATTCGTTTCATCTACCTGTTGGGGTGCCTGCTGGTCTGCAGGCTGAGCATTCTCAGGGCTTTTCTTCTTACGTTTAAAAAAATCAAACATCGGCGTCTCTGAATCTGATCAGTCAGGATGGGCGCATGTGCGCTGATGGGGTGCTATCCTAACACTATGAGTTGTTTACAGGGAGTTCTCCTTAGATGTTCCATGGATTAAGCCGTCGCACCCTGAATGCTCTGATCATCGGCTGCCTCCTTATCATCACGGTCATCAATCTGAGTTTTACCACCAGTGAAGACTCCCCCCTCGAACCTTTAGACGCCCCACCGCTGGCAGATACCGGCTGGCACCTGTGGCATAGCAATAAAGGTGTCCCTGTCTACTGGCAGGCCACGGCATCATCCAGTCTGCAGATATCCATTACCGGCGAAGATCACTACGCATTCAGGACTCAGGTTCCCGCGAGTGAGTGGGCGTCGCATCTCGCAACCCAGATCACCCCAATATCAGCACCGCGTCCTGCAGGGCTCGCTCTGCAAGGCCCTCTGACCGACGTCGAAATGCAGCAAGCTGCCTCGTTTATTATTCAGAAGCTTTCCCTGACAACACCCGACACGCCCAGGAAAGAAACCTCTGCCTGCCAGCAAGCGTATCCGGCAGGCGCGTTATGGTGGAACCGGGAACGCGGCGCGGGCGTAGCACAACCCGCCGCTTCGGGGAGCAAACCTGCCCCAAGCAGAGAGGCATGGGCAAGCTTCCGGGAGAACGAAATTAAACGCCTGCGGCGCGAGTGGCTGAACCCGGTTTCGGCCATCGACATTGCTGCAGAACTTGCCTACCATCAGCGGTCTGAGGAGTATTTTCTCCAACTGTATCAGGCACTTGCCGTATCGCAACGCACTGAACCAGAAGCGTTTGCGCAGTGTCTTACAGAAGCGAATTCATCTGCACCACGGAGCTCTGAGTGAGCCGACAATCTCATCACCAATTACGCATTATCGGTGGCCAGTGGCGTTCTCGCCGACTGCGCTTTCCCGCAATTGATGGCCTGCGCCCTACCATGGACCGTGTTCGCGAGACCGTGTTTAACTGGCTGCAATCTGATATTGAGGGTGCTCGGGTACTCGACGCGTTTGCTGGCAGTGGAGCGCTTGGGTTTGAAGCGCTTTCCAGAGGCGCAAAAGAGGTCATTTTCCTTGAAAAGCACGCGAAGGCTGCGTTTCAACTGAAAGACAATCTCAAGCAGCTTGACGCCCGCAATGCCCAGGTCTGGGCCGGAGATGCCCTGATGTGGCTTGACCAGAACCCAGAGCCCTACGATCTGGTGTTTCTCGATCCACCGTTCGGCAAAGATCTGCTACAACCTGCATTAAACAAACTGACGCTGTTACCGGGCGCTCTGGTATACATCGAACACGAAGCCAGCCTCGAGCCTGAATTTCCTGCTCACTGGGAAGAACTGAAGAACAAGGGCACGAAAGAATTCGTGTTCCGCCTGTTTGAGGTTGGCGAGACGGCCTGACTCCCACTCAGGGTAAAGTGATGACCGCCTCTGCACCGCCACCGGCGGCATTGTGCAGGTCGAGAGTGGCTGGTTTCGCCGGTGTAGAATGATGAGCGACGATCAGTTCGGTGAAATACAAGCCCATGCCTGTTCCGCCTTCTTTGTCGCTGTCGCCGCTACCGTCAAGAACATCATCCGGGTATCCCGGACCGTCGTCGCTGACGCGCATCAGGAGTCCGGGGCCTTGTTCCTGCGCGGATACAGAGATGGTCTTCGCGCCCGCCTGAGCACTGTTGTTCAGCAAATTCGTTAACGCCATCTGCATCAGTGAATCGTTGTAGTACCCCTGACAGTCTGGATCGATCTCAACATGCACTTCAACATCTGGCCAATGCACCTTAAAACACTCAATCGCGTGTTTTACCGTATCTGCCGGCCAGGCATCATCTGCCGGAAAGTTGCCGCGCTCCTGCAGCCGGTATAGCGTCACCAGCTGCATCGCATCCTGATGAACCCGGCGACTGCGGGCAAATACGGGGTAGAGCTTATCCCGATATTCTTCTGGCATATCCCTCATGGCCTTTTCACCCTCCAGCAGCACAGAGTGCAGCTGATTCTTAAGGTCATGAATGATCGCACCGGCAAGATCTTTCAGGTTCATACTCTCCCCTCCCCTAAAGGCCCGCCGATCGACGTAGCCGCTCACAGGTTTCTTTCAATCGTTGGTAGCGATCATGCCTTTCATCAAAATGGCCAACACTGCCTATACGGCGAAGTAAGCGGTAACAGTCTTTGAGCTGGCCAACATCCAACTCTTCGTTTTCGATATAACTGACCTTTGCCTGAATCGCATTGAGGAGCACACTGATTCCCGCCTCTTCAAACCGGGTCGCCTGATCAAATGCCGCAATCGCTTCTTTAAGTTCGCCCCGCTCATAATGAGCCACGCCTTTCTCGTTTAACTCGGCTGATTTCTCGCGAGCATTGATGTTCGACAGGCGCTCTTCGATTGCCCCCAACCGTTGCAGCAACGTACTGGCGACTCCCTGATCCTTCATGGTCTGAACCATATTGACGGCTTTCTCAGACTGGCCGGTGTCAATATACACCTCCGTCATCGTCAACTGTTGCTCACCAGTGGGCTCTTTTATGCGAGCCAGTACGCCTTCGGCTTTATCTGCACTACTCCGGGCTTTGTTGTCATCCTCAACCGCCTGATAGGTGCGACTCTCTGCGATCGTCGCATCAAAGACTACACCCATGTTGCCGGAGAACTCCTGTTTCATCTCATCAAGTGCCCGTAACGCTTTACTACACAACAAACGGTTCTCTTTGGTCTGCTCGGCATCAAGATTATGCTGCGCTGCCTCAACGAACTGTTGATATGTCGAAGAACTTTTATAGCAGGAGTAACGCGCCAGTCTCATGGCCTGCTCGAAGGCGTCCTGTGCGACGGTGTAGCTCTCATTGGTCAGCGCCAGCTGGCCTAACTCAAGCTGCCGTAACACGGCCCGCGGAGAGATCTTTACCGCCGCCTCAAGCTCCTGCTGAGCTTCTTCGCCCTTGCCCAGGCCGACGAGTATTTTCGCCAACCAATCATGACACTGAACATACAAGGGGTGATCGAGAAGAGTTGCCCGAATCAGGGATACGGCCTGATCAGTGTCACCGAGAAAATGGAAACACACGGCCTGACCGAGCCGGGCCCAGGAAGCCGGGCGACTTTCCAGAACCCGGGTGTAGGCTTCAAGCGCATCCTCATAGCGCTCCTGCTTCAGGCACAACTTACCTTGCAACCGGGAAACGGGCAGTAACAGGCGAGGGTGCTCGACCCTGATCTGGTCTGCAATTTCTATCGCCCAGTCGATCTGTCCCTGATCAATGGCTCTGTTCATCGGCAACAGAATTGTCTTAAGAATACTCAGGCGATACAGGCGCTCTCGTAGAATACTGAGCGTAAACGGTTTGGTGACGTAAGCATCGGGATCGTATTCAAGTGCACCCATGACCCGATCTACCGCATTCTCGCCCGTGATCATGACAAAAGATGCCGTCGCGCGCAGACGGTTGGTGTAACGGGCTTCCTCTAGTATCTGCTGGCCGTCTTTGCCTTTACCAAGGTTGTAGTCGGACAATACGAGATCAAAATCGTGTTCCATGATGTATTCAACGGCTTCGCGTCCGTCAGTGGCGCTATATACATCATCAGCCCCCAGCACCGTCAGCATACTTTTCAGTGCGCTGCGCGCCTCGACGAGGTCGTCAACGATAAGAATTTTCTGTCCCTGCAGATTAAAGCTCGCTTCCGTCATAACGATGACAATCCCGACTGCTACTTATTAGTTATATGGCGTAAGTTTGGCTCCCCATATCCTGCAGGGATTATTTAAGCTTAGCAGAGGCTCAGCAAGTGACCGTCAATGGCGTAGGTTGTACACTTTGGGCACTCTGATGAAGGTGAGAAATGTGAATAATCTGATTGGCTACCTGATGATTGGTGCGATCAAGCTGATGGGGCTTGTGTCGTTGCCGACAGCTCAACGTATCGGTCGTATGTTAGGAAAACGACTGGCATCAAAGCGGACCCGATCACGCGAGGTCGCCCGAGTGAACCTGGCAATGTGCTTTGCCGATAAAAGCGAAGACTATCGCGAAACCCTCCTCTACGACACGCTGATTCAGAACGGCATGACCGGTGGAGAGATGGGGCCCATGTGGGGCTACTCGCATGAAAAACTGTTGACGATGGTCCGGAAGGTCCACAATCAGGAACTGTTAGAGCAGAAGCTTGCCGATGAGCGGGGCTTGCTGTTTATGTCTCCGCACCTTGGCAACTGGGAGATCGTCAGTGCCTGGCTGGCCACCTTAACGTCGGCGACCATTATGTATCGACCCGCAAAAGTTAAGAATTTCAGCGATTGGATGGTCTCCCGAAGGGAGGCGGTCGGTGCGGAACTGGTGCCCACGACAGGTGGCGGTGTTAAGGCATTATTCGCCACTCTTAATGCAGGTAAGGTCGTTGGCTTTCTGCCAGATCAGGAGCCCAAGCGTGAGCGGGGCGTATTCGCACCTTTTATGGGGGTTGAAACCCTGACACCAACACTGCCGCATCAGATGATCCGCGAAACCGGCTGTCAGGTGATTTATGCGTTCGGCGAACGCCTACCCAATGCCGAAGGCTTCGATATTCATTTATTCGACGCCCTGCCGGAGCAGTTTGATCCAGACCCCGTAATATCCGCAACGGCAATGAATCAGTCTATCGAGAACTGCGTGCGTCTATGCCCGGCTCAATATCAGTGGACCTATAAACGCTTTAAGCGCCGCCCGAATGACGGAATTAACCCCTATAAAATCGCGAAGGTACCTTGATGCGCAGAACGAACTAAGGACAGACAGAAAGATCGAGATGTAGGACAGGAATAACAGGGCCGCTATAAATCAGCGGCCCTGCTTGTTTCAGGCATGCGCTATTTCAGTTGCGATTCAGGAAGCGTGAAACATAGTAGTCAACGCTGGTATAGCGGCCACCGCCGGTAAACAACAAGGTCAGCAACATAACAAAATAGGTTGCTGCGAACTCAATACCGTTGTTAAGGACAACGAGGGAGCCACGCCCGGTAAGCCAGCTGTAGTTTCCATGCTCCTGCAGGATACCTTTTGCCCGCTCGAGACGTTCCGCCGATTCCAGCACACGCTCATTGGCCAGCCACGAACTACTGTCTGCAATGGCTAGCCAGCCATATTCCAGATGCACCGTCAGGGCCGCGACGACCATGGTCGCCATCAGCGGGATACTGACCAACCGCACTGCAATGCCCGGTATCAGCAGTGCACCGCCCACCAGCTCGGTGCCTGCTGCCAGCACAACCATCAGCTCAGGGAATGGCAACCCAAGGCCCCAGTCAGCGTTACCAAACCATGCCACTGTACTGTCGAACGACTGGAATTTCGTCCAACCAGCCTGCATCATCACTGGCGCCAGATAGAGCCGAAGCAACAGAGGTGCAAGACCATCGAGATGCAGGATCCGCTGAAGTACAGCGTTATAGTGTTGAGTCATTGTTCTGAGCATAGGTCAGCCTTTTTCTGCCAGAGGACTCTTATTTAGAGCCGCCGCATTTGCCTTCGCCGCATTTGCCTTCAGATTCAGACTTAGCACCGCCACACTTGCCTTCGCCGCACTTACCTTCGGCTTCAGACTTAGCACCGCATTTACCTTCACCGCACTTGCCTTCAGATTCAGACTTAGCACCACATTTGCCTTCACCGCATTTACCTTCGCCACACTTACCTTCAGCAGACTTTTCGGCGTGATGGCCCGCAACCTGATAACCAGATTCCAGCGACTGTGATGCAAATGGATTTTCAGCAGCACTGACTGTGGCCGAAGCGGCACCAAGAAGCATTGCAGCAGATAAAGTTGTCATGGTCTTTTTCATTGTGAGTTCTCTCTGATTAATAAATTAGCAGCGGTTCTGCCGCACATAGAGTGAGTCGCACCTGCCGACACTTTTCTTACAGGAACAGAAATTATTTTTTACCGGACGCAGGCCCAGCGTCTTTTTCTTCCTGAATCAAGGTTCTTAGCGAGCCCAGCTGACGACCAAATTCGCGGCAGCCGGAACACATTGCGGTGTGCACTTTCAGGTTCATTTTTTCGGGGAAGGTTAAAGTGCGGTCCTGCCCTTCGGATAACAAACGGGTAGCTTGCTCACAGCTCAACATAGTCAGGCCTCCCTCTCGAACCAATGATCAGATAAACATGCCCGCAACTTCAGGCGTGCACGGTGCAGAAGAACGTGAAGGTTACTCGTCGACACTTCAAGCGAGGCGCAGATTTCTGCGGAATCCAGCTCAATAAATTCACGCATCATAAACACCCTTGCCTGCTCTGCGGGCAGTGCCTCAAGACAGATATCAAACACCTGCCAGAACTGAGTGTTATCAGCCAGTTCATGCGTGTCACCCCAGCGCCTGGGGGTCGCTCCCGCCTGCCAATGCCCACGTCCATCAAAGAGTTCGTCGTCGTCCGTGCTGCATTCCTTACAGGCTTCGCGCACCGGTTCCCGGTATTGCCCACGTAGTACATCCGCAATTTTTCTTCGCAGAATAGAGAAAACCCAGGTTTTCAGAGTCGATTGGCGGGAAAAAGAAGAGGCATTTTTCAACGCACCGGCCAGAGCTTCCTGCACCGCATCCTCGGCCAGATGCTCATCATCGAGCTGCAGTCGCGCAAAACTGAGCATCTGCTTGCGCAGACTTTCTATATCTTCGTCACGAAAGGTCACGTGCAACTGGTTTTCTGCTGCCATTGCTGAGATCCTAGAAGTAGTCGTATATGACTATACCAAAAGATCCCGATAAGAGTTCGCGAAAAGATTCGCCCTGACAACCTATGCTAGCGACTGACCGCAAACATCAGCTATCCCGAACATCACCTGCGCTGGTGATGATGCTGCTTGTGCTGATGTTGCAGAATCTCGCTCCTTTTAATGAAGTGACGGATGTCTTTGCTGCCGATCCCAACGCCTCAGACATTGCCCATCATGATGCCGCCCACCATAGCGATCATGAGCATCAGGACCATACAGCAGAGGACGCTTGCCCGGAAACTGGTCACGCAGGTTGTCACAGCCACCAACACACAACTCCTACCACGCTGCCTCAGCGCTGGTCGGTACCACAACTGAGTAGTGTGACTATTAAACAGTCCGGCCCTTTTGTCCGGCCACCGCACTCTCCCGTCACTGGGATCTGTCGCCCTCCGATTGCCTGAATAGCTGAACGATAACGCCACTCGTTGCCGGGCTGCCTTATGGCTGCCCGACAGATCAGCTATTCAGGAAATTTTATGAAATCACCAATAACACGCGGTGCTGTGGGCCTGATTGTGAGCCTCAGTACCTTGTGGTCAGTGCCATCTCAGGCCCTGACCCTCGATGAAACCATTCAGCGCACGCAAGCGGCGCACCCACAATTCAGAGCGTATTCGGCCCTTAAGCGTGCCAGCAAGGCCAATGTCGATACGCAGGCGTTAGCTCCGCCGCTTATTCTCAGTGGCGAGGCCGACAACCTTATCGGTAATGGCAGCTACCAACAGGCAGCACAGGCTGAGTACATCCTCGCCCTGTCGTCGGTTATCGAACTGGGCGGGCAGCGCAGAGCCCGCCGCCAACAGGCACTATCGGCCTACGAACTCACAGAAGCTCAGAGTAAGTCCCGGACCTTATCGTTACTGAGCGATGTTACCCGCGCCTACATAGCGGCGCTTGCCTCGCAGGAAAGGCTCAGGATTGCAGAAGTAAGCCTGCGCCTGAATAGACAGGCGCTGGCGGTCGTTGAAAAACGCCACCAGCGCGGCGCCGCTCCGATGAACGATCAACTTCGCGCTGAAGCGGCACTGGAGCGCTCAGCCTCTGCCGTAGCGCAGGCCCGCCTACAGCTGGATAACGATATTTACCGACTCACAAGCTATTGGATGACACCCGGGGAGCCCCGCGGAGAGCTCGGCTTGACAGGCAACCTGTTCGATCTGAGTACCCCGCCCGGTCAGTTTCCTCAGCTGCTGAGCGCTGTTGATGATGCGCTGGTCCTGGAGGTGTATGCCAGCAAAGCACGGCTGGCAGAAGCCGACTCGACACTGGTACAGGCCCAGAATGCCGGCAGCGTAGAGTGGCGGGTCGGCGTTACTCACTTTGCAGAGAGTCGCGAAGAGGCGCTGAGCGCGGCCGCCAGCACCCCTCTTTTCAGCGGTCGTCGCGGATCATCCGCAGCCAGGTCAGCCCGCCAGCGTGCCGTCGCGACTGAATATGAATACCAGGCCCGTAAACGAGAAGTAACCCAAAGACTTCACACCGCCTGGAGCGCCTTGCAGCAACACTCCGCCAGCGTGATTACCTACCAACAAAAAATCATCCCATTACTTAAACGAGCCATGGATGAGGTCGGGCAGGGATACGCCCAGGGTCGTTACCGCTATCAGGACTGGCATATCGCTCGGGAAGAACTGATTGAGGCTGAGCGTCAGCTAATCAGCAGTGCCAGCGCCGCTCTGATCAGTCGCACCCTGATAGAAGAATTAACTGCCCGAGCAGTAAGCAACCAGACAACACAGGACACCCCACAATGATGTATCGACCACACACCCTGGCTATCTGCCTGCTGCTTGGCCTGTCTTTAACAGTACACGCATCCGGCGATCATGAGCACGAAGAAGGCCACGGCCATAGCCATGAACAAGAGCATGGTCATGACCAAGAGCACGAGCACGAGCACGAGCACGAGCACGAGCACGAGCACGAGCACGATAATAGTAGCGAGACGACTGACATCTCTGCTCCCATGGCCACTGCAAACAGCATCAGAACCGCAATTGCATCGTCTGGCACGGTAAACGCGACACTCCCCATCTTCGCGACTCTTGTAGTACCGCCTCAACAGGAAATCCAGCTCAGCGGGCGCTTTCCCGGCCTGATTACAGATGTCCGGGTCGCGCCCGGCGATAGCGTTAAAAAAGGACAATCACTTGCCACCATCGAAAGCAATGAAAGCCTGAGCCGCTATGAGGTCAGATCACCGATTTCAGGTGTTATCAGCGACAGCCACGCGGCGACAGGCAACCTGGCTAGCAACGAACCCTTATTTGTGATCGTCGACCTGTCCGGGCTCTGGCTGGAAATCCCGATCTATCCATCCCAAAGGGAAGAGATTGCTGCCGGACAGCCAGTGACGCTGCCTGCCCACGAAATCTCGACACAGATCGAATCGATTGCCCCTCCCGCCCATGGCCGGCCCTACTGGCGAGCGCGGGCTAAGGTGCCCAACCCACATGGCGACCTGACGCCGGGCGAGGTGACACTTGCTCACATCACCACCGCAGAAACCGTCGCACAGGTAAGAGTCGAGAATCGTGCTCTGCAAAATCACGAAGGCAACACCGTAGTGTTTGTACATCACGATGGAGAATACGAAGCACGCCCGGTTACCTCCGGCGCCAGTGACGAGAAGTTCACCGAAATAACGGCCGGGCTGAATCCGGGCGAAGAATACGTGACCGACAACAGCTACCTGATAAAAGCAGACATCGGAAAATCCGGTGCTGCCCATCAGCACTAAGGAGGTCACATGCTGAATGCCATAATACGGCTGGCAGTGGAGCGACGCTTCATGATGCTGGCCTCCAGCCTGGTTCTGATTGTCGCCGGACTCTGGAGTTATCGCTATTTACCCATTGATGCTGTACCGGACATCACCAACGTTCAGGTTCAGATTAATACGGAAGCTACCGGATACTCGCCTCTGGAAGCCGAGCAACGGGTGACGTTTCCGGTAGAAACTGCGCTCTACGGCTTGCCACAACTCGAATATACGCGCTCTTTATCGCGCTACGGCCTGTCGCAGGTAACGGTCGTCTTCAAAGATGGCACCGATATTTATCACGCGCGGAACCTGATTGATCAGCGACTGGGCCAAATCAGCGACGCCCTACCTGAAGGTCTGAAGCCCGTGATGGGGCCAATCAGTACCGGACTGGGTGAAATCTTCAGTTATACCGTCACGGCCGACAGCGATGCTCGTCAGCCGGACGGCAGCCCGTACGATGCAATGGCTTTACGTACCGTGCAGGACTGGATAATACGTCCGCAACTGGCTCAGGTTGCTGGCGTCGCCGAGATCAATACCAGCGGTGGCTTCGAAGAGCAGATTCATATCCGCCCGGACCCAGCCTTGTTACTGCAACACCAGATCACGGTGCCTCAGCTGGTATCCGCGATCAGGCGCAACAACAGCAACCGTGGCGCAGGCTATATCGAAGTCCATGGGGAACAACAGCTGGTAAGAGCCGTCGGTCAACTGAAGTCGATAGAAGATATCCGCGATACCGTGGTGGCTCGCAACGGTACGGCCATTGTGCGCATCCGGGACCTTGCTGAGGTCACTCAGGGCGAAGAGTTACGCACAGGCGCGGCGACACGCGGTGGCTCAGAAACTTTACTGGGCAGTGCCATGATGCTGATGGGGGAAAACCCGAAAGAGGTTGCGGAAGCGCTTGAACGCCGCCTGCAAGATATCGCAACCAGTCTCCCCGATGGCGTGACGACCGAAGTTGTTTACAACCGCACAGACCTGGTGGGCAAGACGCTGGCGACGGTACAAACGAACCTGCTCGAAGGCGCTTTGTTGGTTATTTTTGTTTTGTTCATCATGTTGCGTAATCTGCGTGCAGCACTGATTACTGCGGCGGTCATCCCTCTGGCGATGCTGGCAACAATCACCGGTATGGTTCAGACCGGCGTATCCGCCAACCTGATGAGTCTGGGCGCTCTGGATTTCGGCCTGATCGTTGATGGCGCTGTCATCATCGTCGAAAACTGCGTGAGGCGCCTGAATGCCAGCCCGACAGGCCTTACCTTGCGCGAGCGTCTTGAGCTCGTTTACTCAGCAACCGCAGAGGTGATTAAGCCAAGCCTCTTTGGCGTCGCCATTATCACATTGGTGTATATCCCCATCTTCAGCCTCACCGGCATTGAAGGAAAGATGTTTCACCCGATGGCCGCAACCGTGGTGATCGCCCTGCTCTCCGCCATGGTCATCAGTATCACGCTGGTTCCTGCCGCCATCGCTGTATTTCTGAGAAACGGACCAGGCGTTCATCATACCGAGCCATCTGGCGGGTCGTCTGTCGAATCAGAGCGATCCGGCTACCAGTCAATCTATGAGCGACTTCTGCGTACTGCCCTGGGTGTTCCTGTGATGATGATCGGCTCTGCGGCCCTGCTTATCGTTGGCGCCTTGATTCTCAGCACTCGCCTAGGTTCAGAATTCATTCCTCAGCTGGATGAAGGAGATATCGCGCTTCATGCCTTACGAATTCCGGGCACATCTCTGCAACAGTCGTTAGATATGCAGGCCTTGCTTGAGCAGCGGCTTCTTAACTTTCCTGAAGTTAAGACCGTTTTCTCCCGGCTTGGCACCCCAGAGATCGCGACCGACCCTATGCCACCCAACGTCGCGGATACCTTCGTTATTCTGAAGCCAAAGGCGGAATGGCCAGATCCGGAACGGCATAAAGCAGATCTGGTTGAGCAGATTGAAGCCAGCGTGCGTGAATTACCGGGGAACAACTATGAGTTCACTCAGCCAATCCAGATGCGCTTCAACGAACTGATCTCTGGAGTACGCGCCGACCTTGGAGTCAAAGTGTTCGGTGATGACCTGAACCAGCTTCTTACTGCAGCAAATGAGGTTGCTGCCCTGCTGAACTCAGTGGACGGCAGCGCCGATGTCTGGGTTGAGCAGGTCACAGGGTTACCCGTGCTGACCCTTCACCCCAACCGCCAACAGCTGGCGGCCTATGGGCTGACTGTCGATGATATTCAGTCTCTGCTATCGACGGCAGTCGGCGGACAACAAGTGGGGCTGATCTATCGTGGTGACCAACGCATTCCCCTGGTCGTCAGGTTTCCCGAGCCTATCCGCCAGAATGCAGACCTGATCAAAGCGCTTCCCATACCGCTCGCAGATGGCGGGTTTGTGCCTGTGAGCGAAGTCGCGGATGTCGTTCTCGCGCCCGCGCCGGCACAACTCAGTCGCGAAAACGGCAAGCGTCGCATTGTCGTCAGTGCCAATGTCCGTGGCCGTGATCTCGGCAGTTTTGTCGAAGAGGTCCGGCAGAAAGCGGCCTCAGAGGTGAGTTTGCCCAGCGGTTACTGGCTGGAATACGGCGGTACTTTCGAGCAACTTCAGTCAGCCGAAGCAAGGCTGCGCTGGGTGGTACCAGCCACTCTGGCGCTCATTCTTTTTATGCTGGTATCGGCGTTCGGGAATCTGCGCGATGCTCTGATTATCTTCAGTGGTGTGCCACTGGCTCTGACCGGCGGAATATTCCTGCTGTGGTTGAGAGATATGCCTATGTCGATCTCAGCGGCCGTGGGCTTTATCGCATTGTCCGGAATATCGGTACTGAACGGCCTCGTCATGCTGACCTTCATTCGCCAGCTGCGTGATCAGGGCGTCGCTTTGCGCGACGCTGTCATTCAGGGCGCGACCATGCGTTTGCGCCCGGTATTGATGACAGCTCTGGTTGCGGGGCTTGGCTTCGTACCGATGGCTTTAAATACGGGTATTGGCGCAGAAGTACAACGGCCACTCGCCACTGTGGTGATCGGCGGCATTATCTCGGCAACCACATTAACCTTGTTTGTTGTGCCTGTGCTCTACTTCTGGCTTCACAGGCGAAGTCACAACAAAGCGAGCCTCAGTCGATAGTGAAGGCTGTCAGATAAGACTCAAAATAAAAAAGGGGCCGATGGCCCCTTTTCTTTCTGTCAGCGCAGCACTTCTATCATGACTACGTTAACGCAGCAGCAGAATAGGTACTTTGCTGTGGCTGACCATATTGCGGGTATGCGAACCAACGAAGAACTGACGGATACGCGAGTGGCCGTAGGCGCCCATCACGATCAGGTCAATCTGGTGTCGGAACTGGTAGTCATTGAGGATCGACAAAACATCACCCTCGCACTGACGCGTCACCACGTTAAAGCCAGCTTTCTCCAATCGTTGCTGTGCAGCCGTAAACTTAGCGACATGCTCTGCATCGGTGTGGTTGACCATGACCAGATGACACTCTGCTTCTTTCAGAAGTGGGCTGTCAGCGTACGCATCTAACGCACGTTCGACTGCTTCACTACCGTCATAAGCCACCATGAAGCGCGTAGGAGTACGGAAGGATACGCCCGTTGTAATCAGAACAGGACAGGAGACTGAGCGCAGCACCGTCTCCAGCTGGCTGCCCAGCGTCGCGACCGTCGGGTCCGGATGGTCTTCACCCTGACGCCCCATTACCAGCACACGTGTATCGTCAACGAGGGACAGGACTTCCTCCGACAGGCGACCGTGACGCTGCTGAACGCTACAGTCCTGAGCGCCATGCTCTTTCGCCCGCTTTTCCGCAGACTCGAGCATGATACGACTACTTTCAATCGCCAGCTTAGCGCGCTGAGCATCCAGCTCGGTGAGCTGCTCCAGCAAATGCTCACGGCTACCAAAACCAATGCTGCCACTGAGGTCAGCCGCATTCTTATCGACCTTCTCAAGAGTGTGCAGCAAAGTCAGTGGTTGTTGCAGGCGCTGGCTGACCCAGGAAGCGGCATCCACCACCGCCATGGCACCCGGAGAGGCATCAATACATGCCGTAATCTGTTTCATCGTTACTCCTTCTCACTCTCTTTCGACAGTGAAACCAGCGCGCAAACCTCACCGATCGTTGATAGGGGGCCTGTTAGTGACCCGCCATCATTTTTTCGACTTCTTCCGGCTTATCATGAACACCGAAACGGTCGACAATCGTGGCACTGGCTTCATTCATTCCAAGCAGCTCGACCTCTGCTCCCTCGCGGCGGAACTTAATCACCACCTTATCCAGAGCAGATACTGACGTAATATCCCAGAAATGGGCATGCGTCAGATCAATAGTGACTTTAGAAGCCGCTTCGCGGAAATCGAATGACTTACTGAACGCATCCGACGACGCAAAGAACACCTGGCCGATCACCTTGTAGGTGCGTTCGCCCGGTGCATCCTGCTCGCTTTTCACGACCATGAAGCGGCCAATCTTGTTCGCAAAGAACAAGGATGCCAGCAGGACGCCAACGAGTACACCCAGAGCCAGGTTGTGCGTCGCTACAACCACAGAGACTGTGGCCAGCATCACAATATTGGTCGACAGTGGATGCTTCTTAAGATTGATTACTGACTCCCAGGAGAAAGTGCCAATCGACACCATGATCATCACAGCAACCAGTGCGGCCATCGGAATCTGACCGATCCACTCATCAAGGAAGACCACCATAATCAGCAGGAACAGACCCGCAATAAAAGTCGACAGGCGGCCACGACCGCCCGACTTCACATTAATGATGGACTGGCCGATCATTGCGCAACCTGCCATGCCGCCCAGCAAGGAAGAACCGATGTTAGCCACACCCTGCCCCTTACACTCACGGTTTTTATCGCTATCAGTATCCGTCAGTTCGTCAACGATGGTTGCCGTCATCATGGACTCCAGCAGACCTACTGCCGCCAGAGCGGCTGAATACGGCAGAATAATCCATAGAGTTTCCAGCGTCAGAGGCACGTCTGGCCAGAGGAAAATTGGCAAAGTGTCTGGCAACTCACCCATGTCAGCCACAGTACGTACATCGATGCCAAAATACATAGACACCGCGGTGATCGTCAGAATGCACACCAGCGGCGACGGCAGCCAACTGCCTACTTTAGGCACATATGGGAAGAGATAAATGATACCCAGGCCTGCTGCGGTCATAGCGTATACATGCCAGGTCACGTTCGTCAGCTCAGGCAACTGCGCCATAAAAATCAGAATCGCCAGAGCGTTCACGAAGCCGGTCACTACCGACCGTGACACAAAACGCATCAGATCCCCGAGCTTTAAGAAGCCCGCCACAATCTGGATAACACCACACAGTAACGAGGCCGCGAGCAGATACTGCAAGCCATGCTCTTTTACCAGAGTCACCATCAACAGAGCCATGGCACCCGTTGCCGCCGAAATCATGCCCGGACGACCGCCAACAATGGCGATAATCACAGCAATACAGAAAGACGCATACAGACCCACCTTCGGGTCAACACCGGCAATGATAGAGAAGGCAATGGCCTCAGGGATAAGAGCCAGGGCAACAACAGTGCCCGACAGGAAGTCGCCGCGAATGTTCGAAAACCACTCACGCTTCAGAGTATTCAACATAAGTAACTGCTCACTTACTAATAAGACACGCACCCGAAGAACTCAGGCGGAAAAGCCGGCATTGTACAGAGCTTGATCAGTGGGGCAACTCGCAACGAAGAAGAGACAGAGGGCCAGACACAAAAAAGCCAGCTTACCGCCCCTGGTAAGCTGGCAAAACCCACTGAGTGGAGGGTTTCAGTGGCCGTAAATTTTCAGACTGCCGCCAACCATATTGAGGTTATCGACTTTCATTGAACCGATTGAGCGTCCACCGACCTGAATGGACCCAACAGTGATATCCGCATTCATCCCGATATTATCGATTGCGAGTGCACCACCGCCCTGGGAGTTCTGGCCGCTGTATATATCTGCCTCAATCTGCGCGTTGGCACTCAATAGATTAGGGTTATCGTCGTAGTCAGAGCGGGTCATGCGGAAGTCACGTATCGCCAGACCAAGTGCCGGCATATCAAAGTCGAGATCATCGATGCCGATCATCATTTCCAGATTCAGACGATCTGTTCCGAGTTCATCGTCGTACCCAATTTTGGCCCATAACTGGGTAAAGATGCCGTCCATCTTAAAGTTATCAATCAGAGTAAATTTGGGAGCACCATCGGCATCGCGTATTTCCCAGGCTTCTGTACGGATGCTGAAATCCACAGGTGCGGCAAAACCAACCGGGAAAAATTTAAGCGACAATTCGCCCTCTGCTGAGATATCGATATCCAACTTCAGGTCATCGAGAAGCGAGGACACATTCTGAATAAAAGGGGTACCGCCATTGGCTGCGGTATAACCTTCGACAAACAGATCATCACGGTCAGCACCACCAAGAAAGACCTCAGTAATTGCGAGAGAGCCCTCATCGGTATAAATGATTTCACCGATATCCATCTGAGCTTCCATTTCAATACTGATCCCGGACTGCCCGGAAACTGTACTCATGGCATATTCGTCAAGAGATTGCAGTTCAGCCAGTGCTGACATTGGTAGCAGGAGTGCCACCAGACTTACGGTTGGTTTTATTATCATTGTTCTTATCCCTGCGTCGTTCGCGAGAATAAGCCAGTACCGCATCCCTCTGGCTACTGTTGCAGGAACCAGAATATGCCCCGTTAAACGGCCTCGCCAGCGAGTTTAGTCAGGGTGCGCCAAAGTGACCCGATAAGATAACAAACACCTCTATATGGCCCGTTTCACTGTATTGATCTTCACCTGACACTACTCTGAGCGTCAGCTATCATCGCGGAATTACGTCTGAGGTTCTCCTTTTGCTGCTCTTACTCACGAAGATACTGGTTACGTTTCTAACGGTCGTTATGCTGGCCGTTGTCGCACGGCGCTATGGCCCCGCCTGGGCGGGCGTACTGGCCGGCTTCCCGCTGGGTAGTGCTATCACTCTCTACTTTATGGGGTTTGAACTGGGCTCTGATTTCGCAGCGGAAGGCGCGACACATACTCTGATTGGACTGACAGGCAGCCTGGCACTGGCCATCAGCTACTTATACGCAAGCCGTCGCTGGCACCGGCCAAGACACGTATTGATCCCTGCACTGCTGGCGCTCAGCGCATTTCTGACGACGGTTGCGCCGCTACAATACTGGAACGCCAACTGGTGGCAGAACGCGCTGATTATGCTGACTCTTATCGCCGCAGCAAGCCGGCTTCTCCGGTCTGTACCTGACGCCAAAGTCGCACTGAACAGCGACAACCTCTGGCAACGTCCGGCACCAGCGATTCTGTTCCGTGCGGTCATGGCTACCATCAGCGTACTCGGGATTACCGCGCTGGCGCACTGGCTTTCCCCCTCACAGGCGGGCTTATTGGCAGCGTTTCCGGTTAGTTTTTTCCCGACACTCATCGTATTGCAACTAAGCTACGGTGCGCCCGTTGTCGCCGCAACAGTCAAACAGTACCCTGAGGGTCTGGTGTCTATGGTGATTTACGTCGTCTCGGTCACTCAGATTTATCCCTTACTTGGACTGCAGCTGGGTACTGCCGCCGCACTTCTGATCGCGACCCTGTATCTGTTTGGGTATGCCCTGGTGAAGCTTCGTCTGAACCAAATACCCCGCGCTCCTAAAGGCAGCGGCAGCGTTCGCTAGTCAGCGGAGCATCAATCCCACCAGGTATATGCTGTTGACATATACTGAATCGAATATCATATTAACTGAACCAACCTTCTGTATAGTGAGGCTAGTTTTATGGCAGAAGCATCCATATTCTCGAACAACAAGAATCAAGCGATAAGAATTCCTAGAGCTCTTGAGTTTGCGGACGATGTGAAAAAGGTGAATATCTTTTCTGTCGGAAACGCACGCATCATCACTCCAGTTGGTGAGAGCTGGGATAGTTGGTTTGAAGGTTTGCGCGCTACGGATGACTTTATGTCTGAGCGTGAACAACCGAGGGAGCAATCGCGAGAGGACTTCTGATGATAAAGTATCTGCTCGATACTAATATCGTGATCTACACAATTAAAAACAAACCTGAGCAGGTCCGGGAAAGATTCAATGCACACGATGGGCAGATGGCAATATCCTCTATCACCCTGATGGAATTGTTATACGGTGCGGAAAAATCTACCAATCCCGAGCGTAATCTGAAAGTTGTCGAATCGTTTGCGAGCCGACTGGAAGTTCTGGACTTTGGCGCGCACGCTGCGCAGCACGTCGGGCAGATCCGGGCTGAACTTGCTCGTAGTGGATGTCCTATCGGCCCGTACGATCAAATGATCGCAGGGCATGCCCGCTCTCTCGGTCTTATCGTTGTGACCAATAACGAGCGTGAGTTTCAACGGGTTCCTGGTCTACGAGTAGAAAATTGGGTTTAGCTTATCAATTCATTGCCATTTACGGAGAGGAGTGTCCTTCAGAAACCTTTCAATCTCTGATGCCATAAAGTTACGGAAGTAGAAGCTGAATTCCTTCCCCTCACGTCCGTAGAAAATCAAGCAACAGTTATAACCGAGCTGACTGACAACCATTTCAACCTTGAACGCCTGCCAATCACTAAAATTCCCTCTCCATACCTGTTTTCCGCGCACAATCTGGAGGCTCTTTTGATCAACCTCAATCGATTCCCTGTGTGATTTCGGGAAGAAGCCTGAAGGTAGCCACCAGTAGGCGGTCAAAAGGAGAGCTGACACAGCTATGCAAATCTGTCCTTTCGGGTCAAACAAACTCCAGCCCTGTTCAACATAAGCTAAAGTGATAAAGAACAAGGGAACGACAGCAGCGATTGCAATGAACAAACGCTGATCACTGACACGTTGCAACCTGATCTTAGAAGGCATATCCCTGTCCCTAACTTTCAACATCAACTCCGCCAGAAACTCGGGGTAATCAGAACCAGTAAAGTGAAAATCTCCAGACGCCCGAGCAGCATGGTCAGGGCCAGAATCCACTTAGCGGTATCGGAGATATTGCCGTAGTGCGCAGAGACCTCGCCAAGCCCTGGGCCGAGGTTATTGAGGCAGGAGCCAACGGCTGAGAACGCGGTGACCTGATCCAGCCCGGTCGCCATCAAAGCCAGCATCATCACCATAAAGGTGACCACATAGAGCGCGAAGAATCCCCAGACCGATTCCAGAATCCGGTCGGCTACCGGTTGCTTGCCGAGCTTAACCGGAATGATGGCATTGGGGTGAATCAGTCGATGAATCTCGCGCAGGCCCTGTTTGAATACCAACAGGATACGAATGGCTTTCATGCCACCACCGGTCGAACCCGCACAGCCACCGATGAATGCCATCATAAAGAGCAGTACAGGCAGGAATACCGGCCAGACCGAGAAGTCAGCAGTGCCGAAGCCAGCCGTCGTGGCAACCGACACCAGCTCGAATAAGCCGTAGCGAACCGCGCCACCAAAGTCATAGGTATCCGTCATCCAGAGTGCAATGACGGTCAGTAATGCACCACCAAACATGACGAACAGAAAGAACTTCACTTCGGAATCAACGAAGTAATGGCGCACGGTTTTGTACCGCCAGGCATAGAAATGCAGCGAGAAATTAAGTGCCGCCACCAGCATAAAGAACATGGCAATGGCTTCGATCAGTGCGCTGTCGAAGTGCCCCATGGACGCGTCATAGGTTGAGAAGCCCCCGATACCGACCGTCGAGAAGCTGTGCGCGATGGCATCAAAGGTGTTCATACCCGCGAGCCAGTAAGCCAGTGCGCAGGCAATGGTCAGCGACAGGTAGATGTACCAGAGCGCTTTCGCAGTCTCAGTGATACGCGGAGTAAGTTTCGAGTCTTTCAGAGGGCCCGGCATTTCAGCGCGGAACAGCTGCATGCCACCAATACCGAGCATCGGCAGAATAGCCACGGCCAGAACGATAATCCCCATGCCGCCCAGCCACTGCAGTTGCTGACGATACCAGAGGATCGATTTCGGCAGATATTCGAGGCCCGTCATCACCGTCGCACCGGTGGTTGTCCAGCCCGAGAGGGATTCGAAAAAGGCATCGGCAAAGCTCAGGCCGGGGTTTTCGGCGAGCATAAAAGGTAATGTGCCTGCCAGACCCAGCGTCAGCCAGAACAAGGCTGCGACGATAAATCCGTCTCTGGTTTTGAGTTCTTTTTTAACACCGCGAAATGGCAACCAGCTGAAGAAGCCGATCCCAAGAACGAGAGACATAGCGACGCTGAAGGCTTCGGTAGCGCCATCGTCGTACCACATGGATACAACCATAGGCGGCAGCATGGTCAGGCTGAACAACATCAGGAAGATGCCCAGTACCCGGGCAATCACAGTAAAGTGCATATCAGAAGAAGCCCAAGCCCACCTGGAAGAGTCGTTCCACATCGGCGATGTGGCGTTTATCCATCACAAACAGAATGACGTGATCATCCGATTCAACCACGACATCAGAGCGTCCCATAATGACGTCATCGCCGCGAACGATGGCACCGATTGTCGTGCCCGGCGGTAATTTAATTTCACCCACACGACGCCCGACCACCTTAGATGACATGCTGTCACCGTGAGCGATAGCCTCGATGGCTTCAGCAGCGCCACGGCGCAGGCTGTGAACATTAACCACATCGCCCCGACGAACATGCGTCAGCAGGCTGCCGATGGTTGCCTGTTGTGGTGAGATCGCCACGTCAATCATGCCGCCCTGCACCAGATCCACGTAGGCCGCTTTGTTAATCAGGGTCATCACTTTACGGGCGCCATGGCGCTTCGCCAACAGCGAGGCCATGATATTCACCTCGTCATCGTTGGTCAGGGCACAGAAGACGTCGGTATTCTCAATATTCTCTTCTTCGAGCAGGCTTTTATCCGTACCACTGCCATGCAGGACAACGGTGCGGTCGAGATTTTCACTCAGGTAGCGCGCACGCTCAGGGTTGTGCTCGATTATTTTCAGCCGGTAGCGTTTCTCCAGCGCTTTAGCGAGCCGGTAACCGATGTTACCGCCACCAGCAATGATGACTCGTTTGTATGAGTCTTCCGCACGACGCAACTCACTCATCACGGTGTGAATGTGCTCACGACCCGCAATAAAGAACACCTCATCGTCGGCTTCGATGACGGTATCACCCTTGGGCTCAATGGCGGTATTGCGACGGAACACCGCAGCTACACGTGTTTCCACATTAGGTAGGTGATCTTTGAGTGTTGAGATCGCCTGACCGACCAGAGGGCCACCGTAATAGGCCCTAACAGCGACCAGCTGAACTTTACCGTCGGCAAAGTCGAGCACCTGCAGTGCCCCCGGAAACTCCAGCAGGCGGCGTATGTACTTTGTCACTACCTGCTCTGGCGAAATCAGTACATCAATCGGGAAGGCATCAACATTGAAGAGGTCGGTCTGCTTAAGGTAAGCGTTGGAGCGAATACGGGAAATCTTGGTGGGGGTTCTGAACAGCGTATACGCCACCTGACACGCGACCATATTGGTCTCGTCAGAATTCGTGACCGCCACCAGCATGTCAGCATCATCGGCCCCGGCGTCGCGCAGCACGTGCGGAAACGAACCATGACCATAAACGGTTTTAACATCGATACGGTCCTGCAGTTCGCGCAGGCGATCGGTGTCTGTGTCGATAATGGTGATATCGTTTTTCTCACTGGAGAGGTTTTCTGCCAGTGTTCCCCCGACCTGTCCGGCGCCAAGGATAATAATCTTCATATCAGCTCAGAGTCCCGTCTGCCTTCAGCAGTTATTGTCTGCAGTTTTGTGCAAGAGCGCGTAGTAGAAGCCGTCGTGTCCACGAGGCGTCGGAAATAACTGCCGCCCGGCAATGCAGGCGATTCCCCAGTCATTGTCCAGTGTAACGAGCGTTGCATCCGGATGCACATCAACAAAACGTACAATCTGCTCACTATTTTCCTGAGGCAGCACCGAGCAGGTAGCGTATAGCAAGCGTCCGCCCGGCTTCAGCATCTGCCAGGCGCGCTCTAAAATATCGGCCTGCACTTCAACCAACTGCGCAATGTCTTCGCGGCGGCGCAGCATGCGGATATCCGGATGGCGGCGGATCACGCCCGTTGCTGAACATGGTACATCCAGAAGAATGGCATCGAAACCCGGCTCATCGCCGCAGTAATCTTCCCACCAGGGTTCGTCCGAGCACATATCGACGCAGGCGATATCCGCACTCAGTCGCAGACGTTCAAGGTTTTCGTGCACACGCTCAAGTCGGGCTTCATCGGTATCCACCGCCATCAGGCGTATGTCTGCAGACTCAAGCAGGTGAGCGCTTTTACCACCCGGAGCAGCACAGGCATCGAGTACGCACTCACCATCTGCTGGCGCCAGTATCTGTGCTGCCAGCTGCGCAGCTTCGTCCTGTACGCTGACATCACCATCGGCAAACCCCGGCAGCGTAGTGACATCGCACGATGCCTCAAGGTAAATCGCTGAGCGGCTGTGTTCACCTGCGGTGGCCTCAATACCGGCTTCCTGTAAACGCCGTAGATACTCATCCCGGCTGACGTGACGCTGATTCACACGAAGGCATAGCGGGCCGCGCTCATTGTTAGCATCGAGGATCTGCGGCCATTGTTCAGGCCAGGCTTTGGTCAGCATTTTGACCAGCCATTTCGGGTGACTGGTTGCCGTTACAGGGTTGTCTTCCAGCAGTGGCAGTAAGCTCTCATACTCCCGGCCATAACGGCGCAGGCAGGCGTTGATGACCGGCTTTGCGTAGCCCTTGCCCATCTCTTCGCAGACATCGACTGTGGCATGTACTGCTGCATGAGGCGCTTTGCCTTGAATCACCAGCTGATAAAGCCCGACGATCATCAGAGCGTGAAGGTCCTGATCTTCCTCGGGAAAAGGGTTCTTCAACAGCATCTTAGTCAGCGCATTGAGCCGAAAGTACCAGCGACAGCTGCCTAACGTCAGGTCGCGAAAGAAACCCCGTTCGCTGTCTTCGATGCGATCTTCGAGCGAAGGAATCGCCTGATTGAGAGACTGCCCTGACATGACCGCAGCCACAGCAAGTGTCGCCGCATGACGCGGTGTTATGGCACTGGCTTTACCGCGCCCGTATAGATTCTGCATGATCAGAGCTCAGAAGAAAGTACGTAAAACGGCTGAAAAAGATTCGGCTGGCCGTTGATGATGTCGGCCACAGCCATGGGCTTTTTACCGGCAAGCTGTAGCTTGGTGAGTTTCAGCACACCTTCTTTGCAGGCAACTTCGATCCCGTCGGCAGAAACATGTGCAATCGTTCCCGGGGCCAGTTGCGTGGCTTTCTCCAGCGCGACAGCGGCATGAATCCGGATACGCTCATCACCTAGAAGGGTATAAGCCATAGGGAAAGGATTAAACGCGCGAACCCGGCGGGCCAGCTCGTCTGCAGGTGCATCCCACTGAATAAGTGCTTCCTGCTTACTCAGTTTATGGGCATAACAGGCAGCGGCGTCGTTCTGTTGCTCCGGCGTCAGGTTACCTGCTTCGACATCCGTCAGCGTCTTCAGCAGTGCTCCCGGCCCCATCTCAGCCAGGCGGTCGTGCAGTGAGCCGCCGGTATCATCGAGATTAATTCCGGTCGTGACCTTACTCAGCATGTCGCCAGTATCCAGACCGACATCCATCTGCATGATAGTGATGCCTGTGACCATATCTCCGGCTTCGATACAGCGCTGAATCGGTGCGGCACCACGCCAGCGTGGCAACAGCGACGCATGAACGTTAAGACAGCCAAACTTCGGCGCATCCAGCACACTCTTCGGTAACAGAAGACCGTAAGCAACCACCACCATAACGTCTGCATTGAGTGAACGTAGCGTCTCGACATCGGCTTCGTCTTTGAAATTAAGCGGCTGATACACAGGAATATCATGCTCAAGCGCAATCTGTTTTACCGGGCTGGGCTGGAGCTTTTTTCCACGCCCCGCCGGACGGTCTGGCTGACTGTAGACACCCACCACCTCATGCTCGCTGTTGACCAGCGCAGAGAGGTGAACGGCGGCAAAATCCGGCGTACCGGCAAAAACAATGCGTAAAGCCATGTATTAACGCTTCCCCTGACGGGCTTCGATTTTGTGTTTCTTATCCAGCTTACTTTTGATGCGATTACGCTTCATCGGAGAGAGGTAATCGACCATCAGCTTACCTTCGAGGTGATCGACTTCGTGCTGAATGCATACCGCCAGCAGGCCGCGACATTCAAGCTCAAACGCGTCACCCTTGCGGTCGAGGGCTTTCACCAGGCAATGCTCAACCCGGGTCACGTCTTCATAGAAGCCAGGTACCGAGAGGCAGCCTTCCTGCATCGACTCCAGCTCGCCATCAAGCACGGTAATTTCCGGGTTGATAAACACCAGTGGCTCGCTTTTGTCTTCGGACACATCAATCGTGATGATGCGTTCATGAATGTTCACCTGGGTGGCTGCCAGGCCGATGCCGGGTGCGTCGTACATGGTTTCAAACATGTCGTCGACGATTTTCTGCACTCGTGCGTCGACCTCTTTAACAGGTTGTGCAACGGTTCGCAGACGTGGGTCCGGGAATTCCAGAATATCTAGTATGGCCATGAGAAATGCGTTACTTATGGAATTTTATGGTAGTGACTTGCTAATATGGCCGCGTGGCAGCCAATTCAACGTCACCCTGAACGCTAATAATAAAGGGAATAAAGGATGAGCAAAACCATCAAACGACTCCTCGTTGCAGGTTTGATGTGCCTTTCAGCCGGTGCAAGCGCACTGGAACTCAGAGCTGACGCCCCTGAGCGCTATACGGTACAAAAGGGTGACACCCTCTGGGATATCGCAGAACGCTTCACTGGCAACGCTTGGGAATGGCCTGAAATCTGGTACCAGAACGACCAGATCAACAACCCTCACCTTATCTACCCTGGCGACATGATCGGCCTGATTGACGTAGATGGCCAGAAAAAACTAACTGTAATGGAGCGCGGACAAGCATCCCGCACCGTTAAACTACGCCCGGGCGACGTGAAAATGTCTCCTTCGGCACGTGTTCAGCCTATCGAAGCCGCCATTGCCGCCATCCCGATGGATGCGATTCAGGGTTTCCTGCGTGATCACCGCATCGTTGAACCAGAAGAGCTCGCGAAAGCCCCTTATATTGTCAGCGGTGCCGACGGTCGCGTTCTGATGGGCGCCGGAACCAAGGTGTACGCACGTGGCAAAGTGGACGGCCAGCTGGCTTCTGCTTACGGCATTTTCCGTAAAGGCGACGTCTTTGTTGATCCAGTCACTGACGAAGTACTGGGTATGGAAGCCACCGATATCGGTAAGGCTTCAGTTGAAACTGTTGAGGGCGATGTCATCACCCTGATGCTGGAGAAAACTAACCAGCAGGTTTCGACCCGCGACCGTCTGCTCGAAACAGAAGACCGCGAACTGAAATCCCGTTTTATTCCTAAGGCTCCGGGTCAGCGTATTGCTGGTGAGATTCTGGCAGTGACCAATGGTGTATCTCACGTCGGACAGTTCGATGTTGTTGCTCTTAACCGCGGTGAGCGCGACGGCATGGACGTAGGGCATGTCATGCTGATCAAGAAAGCGGGCGAAGTAGTCTACGACCCGGTTGAGAAAGAGAAGATTCGTCTGCCAGCAGAGGACGCCGGTAGCATGATGGTTTTCCGTGTGTACGAAAAAATGTCCTATGCGCTGATCATGCGCGCTCAGCGTCCGCTGAAAGTAGGCGATTACTTTGAGTCACCGAAAATCTGACAATTTCTGAATGACCAACCACAGACTCACGCTTTGACGAGGTGAGTCTGGCAGGCCACGGAGGCCGCATGTCCATGGATGGACTCACATACGCACCCGATAGCTCCAACGGCGACTCTGCCGCTCCTCATCCTGACCGAAGTACACTGCTCGCCTGGTGGCGTCTACGCAGTATCTCTGGTGTTGGCAACATTGCCTTAAACGAAATACGCAGTCGCCTGACAAACCCAGACGCCCTGACGCAATGCAGCCCTCAGGATCTTATTCGGCTTGGCCTGAAGCCCGAGCAGGCAGACCGCTGGCACAATGACGCCGCACTCAGCCGCGGCTTTGAAATATTGGAAGACTGGTGCCAGCACCCGAATCAAGGCGTATTGCTGGCAGGTACCGCAGGCTACCCCGAATCCCTGAATATACTCCGCGATGCCCCCATTTTTCTCTGGTACCGGGGCAATCTGAAAGCGTTACAGCAACCCGCGATTGCAATGGTTGGCAGTCGTGGAGCAACTGCTGGTGCCCTCGACTGGACGGTAGATACCGCGGCTGAACTTGCTTCTGCCGGAATCAGCGTGATCAGTGGACTGGCGCTTGGTATTGATGGCGCAGCGCATCGCGGTGCGGTATCGACAGGAGCAACCATTGCCGTGATGGGAACCGGGCCCGATATTATTTATCCGGCAAAACATCGTAGCCTGGCGGCTAGTATCGTGGAGCATGGCCTGTTGCTGAGTGAATTCAGCCCCGGCACCAAAGCTCAGGCGCGCCACTTTCCATCCCGTAATCGCATCATCAGTGGTCTGAGTAGCGCGACCCTTGTGGTCGAGGCCGGGATCAAAAGCGGCACCATGATTACTGCCCGAATGGCCGCCGATCAGGGCAGAGATGTGTTGGCAGTACCGGGAGCACTCGGCAACCCACTCAGCCGGGGGCCGCACCAACTGATTCGCGAAGGCGCGCTACTTGTCGAAAACGCGCAGCAAATCCTTGAGGCCACGCTTTCAACCGGCATGTCATTTCAACAACCATTCCAGCAACCCCACCAGAAACAACAGCAGCAGCTACCCAGGCACGCACCGCAGCAACCAGGGCTCACGGGCTTTACTGATACAGCAAACAACTCTTCGCACACCCAAAGCACCAATGACCTGGCCACGCCCAGCGCCGAGGCTCCTGAACTGCTCAATCACATTGATTTTAATCCGACGCCGGTCGACGTGATTGCTCTTCGCAGCTCACGCCCAATATCTGAGTTGCTCGGAGAACTTCTGATGCTGGAACTTGAAGGCTGGCTGTTACAGGCACCGGGCGGATACTGCCGGGTACGGTGAAATCCTTATACCGCGAATGGTAAAGCGTCCGGCCTGATCTACACTTTATCGAATGAGGAGGAGCTACCGATGAACCAGACCGCCGTTGCCACACAGTCAGATGTGGCAGGAAGCTATCTTACCTTCCATCTGCCACGGGCAAAGTACGCTCTACCCGTGGATTCGATTCAGTACATCACCACACTGGATGCAATCGACCCGCATGATGTGCCCGGCGGCAAATCTGGCATTCGTCGTATGTTCACCTACGAAGGGACACAGATACCTCTGTTTAATTTCAGCCGTCTGATCGGCTCAACCTCGCAACTCGAAGAATGTGAACAGCTAATCTCAATGCTGAAGCAACGCCGCCAGGACCACATTGACTGGATTACAGCGCTCGAACACAGCATCAATCATGGCGAAGAATTCAAAAAAGCAGCTGACCCTCATCTTTGCGCTTTTGGTCTCTGGTACGACAAGTACAAAGCGCATGACGAAGAATTACGCAAAATCATGGCTCAGTTCGATGCGCCACATAATCGCATCCATTCTCTGGCGACCCGGCTGCTGAAAATGGCGCATGAAGAAGATAAAGCCGAAGAGGCCAACCGCATTCTGAATGACGAGAAGCACTCCACCCTGAAGGTGTTATTACGATTATTTGATCAGGCAACCGCACGCCTCGAAGAAATGCTTAAGCCCGTGGTGGTGATATTGCGGGCAGCAGGCAGAACCTACGGTATTGAACTCGACTCGATTGATCAGATTATCGAGTTCGACAATCGCCATTGGCTCCCTGATGAGGAGCAGGAACTGCAACATGCCTGCTACGATGGTTTTTTGCAGAAAAACGAAGGCGAGTTATTCATCCGCCTGGAACCGGCTCATCTGACCAAATAGAAACAAGCTAAGTAGAAACCAGGTAGACTACTAACCCTCGCGCTTAACTGAGCCTCGCTGTACACAGTATGGGCTTTGCTCCAGCATCGGATGGACTCTCCCCAGAGCAGGCCGTAGCTTTACTGTCTAAGCTGCCAAAATAACAGGTTACCTTATTCACCATGCCTTACCTCAAGGTCGCCTCCTTGCCGCCACGCCGGGCTTGAGGTAGGGTTCCGCAATCTTTTCAATCAAAGTTACCGGAACCCTTCTGTGAATCCCTGGCATTTACATCAGGCCCTGCGTTGTATCCGCTCTGGTGGCGTTATTGCCTATCCGACGGAAGCTGTCTGGGGCCTCGGTTGCGACCCGACCGATAAGCAGGCAGTGCATAGAATCCTTGATCTGAAATCACGCCCTGAGCATAAAGGCCTCGTACTGGTAGGCTCATCGCTGGAGCAGTTTCAGGACTGGATCAAGCCATTGTCCGACGACGATAGAAACACCGTCATGGCCACCTGGCCCGGCCCGGTGACCTGGGTTCTGCCCTGCCATGATTCGGTACCTGTCTGGTTGCGTGGCAAACACAGCAGTCTCGCTATCCGGATCAGCGATCATCCGATGGTGCGCGCACTCTGCAATGAAGTGGGCCCTTTGGTGTCTACCTCAGCGAATCCGGCAGGTAAAGAACCCGCCCGAACACTGTTGCGCGTCAGGCAGTACTTCCCGTCAGGTATCAATTGCCTGCTACCCGGTGCGCTGGGCGGACGACGCCAACCCTCTGAAATCCGAACACTCGACGGCCAGCGCTTGCGCTGAGCAACTCAGGAGACCTAATGGCCAACACTTCATGTGATATTCAGGCAGTAAAATCTTTCCTGCTCGACCTGCAGGACAGAATCTGTGCCGCTCTCGAAGCGGCAGACGGAAAAGCCACCTTTGTCGAAGACGCCTGGGATCGCGAAGAGGAAGGTAACAACCCGATGGCGCTCACTGGCGGCGGTCGTACACGAGTGATCACCGGCGGCACCATCGAAAAAGGCGGTGTAAATTTCTCGCATGTTCGCGGCGCCAAACTGCCAGCATCAGCCACGGCTAACCGCCCTGAACTTGAAGGTCGTAGTTTTCAGGCGATGGGGGTCTCTCTGGTGATCCACCCAGAGAACCCGTACATCCCGACCTCGCACGCTAACGTACGTTTCTTCGTCGCCGAGAAAGAAGGTGAAGAGCCTGTCTGGTGGTTTGGCGGAGGCTTCGACCTCACGCCTTATTACCCATTTGAAGAAGATGTGGTGCATTGGCACCAGGTGTCTAAAGACCTGTGCGTCCCATTCGGAGAAGATATTTACCCGAAATACAAAAAATGGTGCGACGAGTATTTCTTCCTGAAACACCGGAATGAAACCCGTGGCGTTGGTGGCCTCTTCTTCGATGACCTGAACAACTGGGATGGCAAAGTCGACTTTGAGCGCAGTTTCGCCTTTATGCAGGCGGTCGGCAATGGCTATATTGATGCGGTGGTCCCCATCATAGAACGCCGCAAAGGCATGCCATGGGGCGAGCGGGAACGTAAGTTTCAATGCTACCGACGAGGCCGTTATGTCGAATTCAACCTGGTATTTGACCGCGGTACTATTTTTGGCCTGCAAACCGGCGGGCGCACGGAGAGCATCCTCATGTCGATGCCCCCTGTCGCGCATTGGGATTACGACTGGAACCCTGAACCAGGTAGTCCCGAAGAACGCCTTTACAAAGATTTTCTGCCTCACCGGGACTGGGTGTAGTACCGGCAGCAGTAAGGAGACGCAATGACCGACCTCTATGCAGTAGTCGGCAATCCGATCTCGCACAGCAAGTCACCTGATATTCAGAATGCCTTTGCTGAGCAGACCGGTGAGGACTTATTTTACAAAACGCTGCTGGCACCATTGGATGACTTCGAGGGTGAAGTCAGACGCTTTATTGAACACGGTGGCAGCGGATTAAACGTGACGGTTCCCTTCAAAGAGAATGCCTACCGCTTAGCAAATGAATTAACCGCCCGTGCTAAACGCGCAGAGGCGGTTAATACGTTAAAGAAGATGCCTGATGGTACGTTGCTCGCCGACAATACCGACGGTGCTGGTCTGGTCAGAGATCTGATGATTAACCACTCGGTGGTTCTGGAGGGAAAACGCATCCTTATCCTCGGCGCCGGAGGTGCTGTTCGGGGAGTACTGCAACCACTTCTGGAGCAACAGCCCGCAGGGGTCGTCATTGCCAACCGTACCGAATCAAAAGCGCAGACGCTGGCAAAAGATTTTGCCGACCTCGGTCGTGTTTCAGCCTGTGGCTTTACCGATATCGACGGCAGTTTTGATCTGATTATCAACGGCACATCTGCCAGTCTGGCTGGCGAAATGCCGCCGATACCTGTATCGGTCATCCATCAGAATACAACGACCTACGACATGATGTATGGAAGCAATACGACCGTGTTTAACCAGTGGGCTGAAGATCACGGTGCTCTTCGCACCATCGATGGTCTGGGCATGCTGGTCGAGCAAGCCGCTGAGGCATTCTATGTCTGGCGCGGGGTACGCCCCCAGACTGCGCGGGTGATGCAATCGTTACGGAATGAACGTCGCCGCTAAGCCTGTTTACAGCAAGCAGTAAAATAAGGGTATCCGGATTAAGTGGTTGATGATCCCCTCTGATCCACCAAAACCTTAATCCTCCCAGAAGGTTGATAGATCGACGCCGTAGTTCTTCTCGGCCTCGGGGAGACCCATGCTGTAGGTCATGGTGGCCTTGCCCAGGAACGGAGATTCCTTGGTCTGTGGCGTCTTCTTCTTGTGCTTGGTGGTGTAGAGCATCCGGGCCCGCATCACCTCGAATGAATAGCCCCGGCCATCGCGGTTCTTGTCCTTGGCCAGCCGGTTGATCGACTCCGTGAAGGCGTTGGTGATTGGGATGTCGGTCTCGAAGTAGGTCAGCACCTCCTCACGCCAGCCACTGACGGCGCTAACGAGATCCTTCCAGACCTCCTTCTGCCCCTGCGGGATGCCGTCAACCCAGGCAGCCAACGCCTTCTCAGCATCCCGCCGGGTGGCACAGCCCCAGATGTGGTAGAACCGCTCCTTGTGCTCATAGGCTGCCAGGAGCTGGGGGAAGGCCCCTGTCCAGGTTTCCATGATGAGACGCTCGCGGTCTGAGACGTCGTGAGCCGATTAGCAATTGACTTTATAGTTACGGAACCGTAAAGTTTCGCCCAACGTAATAGTAATGATTGTCACTTACATTTCGAAAAACAAATGGTAATGGAGATTAACCACATGTTTAAACCTTCCCAACTATCACTGGCTGTGGCGATCAGCCTCGCCCCAGCCTTGGGCTCTGCCGCTGGCGATGATCAGCCCCAGATGCTTGAACCCATGGAAATCATTGGCGATGCGTCCGCAGCCCAGACCTTGCCAGGGTCAGGCTACGTCGTTGGTGAGGCGCAGTTGAAAACCGAGGTTGAGACCGACATCAACCAGGTGCTGAAAACCGTCCCGGGCGTCTATGTGCGGGAAGAAGAAGGCCTGGGCCTGCGCCCCAATATCGGCATCCGCGGCGCCACGGCCGAGCGCAGCAGTAATATTACCCTGATGGAAGATGGCATTCTGATCGCACCGGCGCCCTACTCCAATCCGGCCGCCTATTATTTTCCGACACTGAAGCGCATGTCCTCGCTGGAAGTACTCAAGGGTGCCCCGCTGCTGCGCTATGGCCCGCAAACCACCGGTGGTGTCATCAACCTGATTTCCACACCCATTCCCGATCAGCGGCAGGGCTATGTTGAGACAGTCACCAACGACCGCGGCTCCACCGACGTTCATGTAACCTATGGTGACACGGCCGGCGACTGGGGCTACCTGCTTGAGACCGTCCAGCGCTCCGCGAAAGGCTTCAAGGAGATTGACCGCAGTAACCGCGATACCGGCTTTGATATCGAAGACTATGTCGGCAAGCTGCGCTGGCAGGGAGAGCGCCAGAGCGTGACCGCCAAGCTGCAATACTCCGAGGAAACCTCCAACTCCAGTTACCTCGGCCTGACCGATGCGGACTTCAGCCAGGATCCGAACCGGCGTTACGGGTTGTCCAGCATCGACCAGATGAACAATACCCACTCCGGTATCAGCCTGACCCATCAGTTCGACTGGAGTAATACCGTAAGCAGCACGGCCACCCTCTATCGCAACGACTTCAAGCGGAACTGGTTCAAGCTCAGCGGCGGCGGAAGCATCATCGACTCGGCAAACGGCGGCGACGCCAATGCCCAGGGTATTCTGGACGGCACAGTTGACGCCAGCGGCCTGGATTACAAAAACAACGCCAGGGACTACCTGTCCGAGGGCGTGCAGGTAAACTTTGATGTCGACATGGGCAGCCACCAGTTTGATTTCGGCGCCCGCTACCACGAAGATGAAATGGATCGTTTCCAGCCGGTCGATGTTTATGACCAGGTCAACGGCTCTCTGGTGTTCCAGAACACTGTCGCCCCCACGGGCAGCAATAATCGCTTTGAGACCGGCGAAGCCCTGAGCTTCTGGGCACTCGACAAGTGGCAGGCGACGGACAAGCTCAATATCAACCTCGCTCTGCGCTACGAGGATGTACAGACCAGCCGCACCCAATACGCGGATCCCGGCCGCACGACCGTCGACAGCACCCGCGCCAATGACAGTGCTGAACTCCTGCCCGGCGCTTCCTTTACCTATGACCTGTCCCAAAGCTGGCAGGTTCTGGGTGGCGTGCACCGGGGTTTCTCCCCTCTCGGAGGTGGTGCCAGGGCAAACGAAGATCCGGAAACCAGCAAGAACTGGGAGGCCGGCCTCCGGTACTTTGGCAATGCGTTCTTCGCGGAAATGATCGGCTTCCACAGCGACTTCTCCAACAAGGCCGAAAACTGTTCCGTGGGCTCGCCGTGCAGCAATGGCGCCACCTCTGGCAGTTTTGTAACCGGCGAGGCTGAAATTTCCGGTGTTGAGTTCCAGCTCCAGACCGGCACCCGGGCAGGCGAGTTCTACCTTCCGGTCAGCCTTACCTACACCTTTACCCAGGCGGAAATCAGCAAGGACAATGCCGCTTCGGGCCTGAAAAAAGGCGATCAGCTCAAGGACGTACCTGAAAACCAGATGAGCTTCCGGACAGGCATGGAACACCCGAGTGGCTGGGACAACTACCTTGTGGCCACCTACGTCGATGAGATGTGTGCCAGCGCAGGATGCAACAACACCGCCACGAAACTGGACGAGACCGAGTCCCTGTTCCTGGTCGACTTCATCAGCCGTTACGCGCTGACCGCCAGTGCCGATGTCTTCCTGAAAGTGGACAACCTGTTCGATGAACGGCAAATTGTTGCACGTTTGCCCGATGGCGCCATGGCTAACCTGCCGCGCACCGCTTCACTGGGGATCAGCGTTAATTTCTGATCAACAACCCAAGGCCAACTGATTGGCGGCGAGTTCGCCTTTGCATTCCCTCTCTGTCATAGCCCCGGTTTCCAACCGGGGTTTTCTGGCTATGAGAGACCTAACAACCTAATCCCGACAGACTGCCAGACGACTCCACGTGCGCGTCGGTGCGCCCCTTTTTCAGGAATTGATTATTGCCAGATAGCTATGTACACAGAAACTTCAGATGAACTCTATTCAGGGCGGGGCAGAATCGAGTAGGAGGGGGAGTCGCCTCCCCCGTCCTCTCACACCACCGGGCAAACGGATTCGTACCACGGCGGTTCCTGTCCCCCATTATCGGGCTGAGCTTCGTTCCGCTGAATTCGCTCGCCTGTGTGCTCTGAGCGCTTCGACAGTCTTTGGGCTTCCGGCCCGCCATACAGTTATCGAGAGCCCTCCGGGGAGGCTTCTGCTCGTACACATCAGAGAGTGGTCAACTATCCACTCGTGACAGGTTCAGCCCTTCAGCTCTTGGTTAGAGAGCCTAATATGGCCTCTGCTGACTCCTGTTCGCCCATCCCGACACCTCACGGTGCTTCAAGTGTGGTTATGTAGGGCCTATCAACCAGTTAATCCGTTGTGAGTTTTGCTTGTCGCCCACCTTTCAATTTCGCATAGCAACCAGATAATCCGGATACCCTAAAATAAAAAGCCCGACTGCCATCCGACAGCCGGGCTTCTTATTCGCTAACGTTTATCGGATATCCTGAAAAGCGATTGAGTAAACGGTCGTCGTACCGCTGACTTCATTACCGACTGCAATGAAGTGCTTTCCTTCACGAGTAAAGTACTCAATAGACTCAGGGCCAAGATCACCCGCATCAACACTGTAAGTGTCGTTGTCGCACTCTGTACCATCGACCACAGTGCAGACAGGTGCATCAAAGTCGCGGTTGTTCAGATAGCTCTGATACACAGGCTCAGTTGGGTCAGTAATGTCGAACACCATTACGCCACCCTGACGCTCCAGACCAACGAACGCAAAGAAACGATCACCAATCTGCGCAACTTCGATCGCTTCTGGTTCAGTACCTTTGTCATCAGATCGGTTGTCGCCTGAGTCGTTCTCGTCGTTCGTCGAGTTAAAGTCCTCTGGATCTGTATCGAATACTTTTTGGGCAATCACATCACCACTGTCATAAACGAGGTCGCCTGCTGCGTCCCAGATCGAGAATGAACGGGCACCGAAGGTCACGATGTCATCACCGGCTGCGTATTCCGCCTGATCCATCGTTACTTTGATACGCTTCAGCTGGTCATTGTCATCCAGAGCCGCCTTAAGAGGATGTGCTTCTGCAACCAGCTCTTCGATATCACCACCACGGGCTTCATCAATCCACGAGATGCAATCGTCTTCTTCGTTGGCGTAGGCATCAGCGTCTTCATCTTCACCACCCGGTGCGAAGTCATCGCCATCCCACTCATGACCAGCAGCATCACAGGCCTGCTGAGTCGTCTCGTAGATGTACTCACGACCGTCGCCTTCGTTAGCGGTAAGGATGTAGGTCGCGCCGTCGATCTCTACGCTGACGATGGTGTCTGGCATATACAGGCCCACCAGCTGCTCGTAGCTGGCGAACTCACCCGTGCCGTCGTCTTTGTTAGATGCATCCAGCTCATTGCCCGACGCTGAATTCCAGGACTTTTTACCCAGCCCCTTCATTCCCTCAACACGAGCGTCAGCCACATCAATAATGGCGACCGCGTTGTTTTCCTGCATAGCTACCCAGGCAATAGAAGCATCGGCGTTTAATGCCAGATACTCAGGCTCCAGATCCTGTGCAACTGTGGTGCCCGCAGGCCCAGGCAGACGTACACTTGCAGGGACTTCATCGGCACGGCTACCACCGACATTAAAGTCTGCAAAGCTGACCTGAGAGACAACGGCGTCATCCGGGCCAAAACCGTTCTGCAGATCAACGATAGTGACAGAACCTTCAGGGTCATTGGTGTAATCACCGCTTGGCTCACCTTCGTTAGCGGTCAGGATGTAACGTGCATCCTCAGAGAGGGTCACCATATCTGGGAGAGCACCCGCCGTGTAAGTACCAATCAATTCCAGAGTATCGGAGCGGTACAGAGCAATCAGGCCAGCGTCCTGCTTAGTTGCCGCTTCGATGGCCACGGCTACCAGACCCTGTTTTGCAGACACACTGTTAGCCGCGCCGATCTCGATGCCCGCTGCAGTGGCTGCAGCAGAAAGATTGATCGTACCGTGCTTGCCAGGTGCACTGGTGGTCTGCGCCAGAGAGAGGACGTCAACGGTCGCGTCTTCTGCGTTCACGACATACAGTTTGTCGGAGCACTTGTCGTACGAAACGATCTCAGCAGACGCCGTATCGAACTCATTGCCAGACACATAGGTATCAACCACTGACAGCTCAAGAGTGCCCGCCACGGAGGTATCGGTTGCCGTCGTAACGGTTTCACACTCGATTCCAAGATCCGCCAGCTTAGGGCTGTTATTGGTTTCGCTACCTGCATCTGTGTTCGTGTCGGTATTGGTATCCGTATTTGCGTTGTTATTACTGTTGTTACTATCGTCGCCGCCGCACGCTGCCAGAGTCGCTGCGAGAATCGCAGGCACAATGATCTTCAATGCGGGCGCTGTCAGAGATGTTTTCATCGTCTTCCCCAGAGTCACATATTTATCAGTGACGCAGGATGACCGAGAATTATTTCAGCTTAGTGACAACTCCCTCACAGGAATCGGTGGCTATGGACACCCACAAAAAACGGGAGCCGAAGCTCCCGTTTCTAACCTACTAACTAGCCAATCATCTGTCCAACATACGGCTTATTCAAATGAACCGTTGTGGTAGATTTCCTGAACGTCTTCGAGGTCATTAATTAACCCTGCGAAACGCTCAAACTGTTCAACGTCATCCCCTGCTATCGGGTGTTCCATCGTTGGCAGATAAGTAATTTCTTCAACTTCGAAGTCGATATCCGGGTTCATTTCCTGCAGAGCGGTTTTGGTTTTGAAGAACTCTGTCGGTGGAACAAGAACAGTGATCATGCCATCTTCGCACTCGATGTCAGACACATCGACATCGGCCATCATCAGAGCTTCGAGTGCCGCTTCTTCGTCGTCACCAGCAAAAACGAACATGGCACGATGGTCGAACATGTGCGACACAGAGCCCTGTGTGCCCAGCTTGGCTTTGCACTTCGAGAACACACCACGGATCTCACCGAAGGTACGATTCGCGTTATCGGTCAGAGCGCTGATCAGTACCATGGCGCCGCCCGGAGCAATACCCTCATAAAGAGCCGGCTGGAAGTCTTCTCCGGTTCCACCACTGGCTTTATCCAGTGCTTTCTCGATCACGTGGCTTGGCACCTGATCCTTCTTCGCGCGGTCAATCAATGAACGCAGAGCCAGGTTACCTGAAGGGTCTGTACCACCGGCTTTTGCCGTTACATAAATCTCACGGCCATACTTGGAGTAGACTTTGGTTTTTGCAGCGGCCGTTTTGGCCATTGATTCTTTACGGTTCTGATACGCGCGGCCCATAGGAATTGCTTCTTGTGGCTGATTTAAAAAAGCCGATTGTACCCGCAGGCGTCGGGATTGTCAGTTTTCTGAAGAAGGCGCTGAATCGCTCTTCTAATTAGCAGGAAATTTATTCGAGCGCCCTGCCAGATAATTCTCCCGGAAGACATCAAAATACGCCTGTAAACGACGCGCTGCCTCCGGGTGATTAAGGCGTTCCAGCAAGGGGATAGCGACTTCGGCGGTTCCCAATTGATGATCGCGTACCGCAACCCGCAGGCGATACTCAGACAGAGCTTCTGGCTCTACAGCGATCACCGGCAACGATTCGAGCCAGGGGCTTCTGAACATCTTACGCGCTTCGCGCCAGGTGCCATCGAGAAAAATCAGAAGCGGCGTTCGACCATCAATGTATTCTGCCAAAGACCGGTCATCACGCAGCTGGCGCTCTACTTCAACGTACTCATACGGAAAAACAATCAAGGGAGCGTATGCCGGGTCAGAGAGCAGCGCGAGCATGTCTTTGACTGGCTCCGTTCTCGTCCATTGAAAGGCATGGTTGTCTTCGAGCACATCCGCAATCAACCGCCCGGTATTGCTCGGTTTGAAGACCTCGCCTTGGTAGTAAATGAGGCAAACGGTAACACCGGTAACCGACTCCGGTCGCTGTCCACAGACACACAGGCGCACTGACAACAGGCAGTCGTCACACCGGGAAAGTTTACTGCCACGGGCCAGGAATTCGCGCCGTGACAGCGCCTTCTGTCGGACTCTCAAACGAGTAACGCTGGTTTCTTTCATTTATCTCGCCATTTCCCCTGCCATACAAACATACACCTAGCACCTAGAAGAAAGCGCGATATCCGGGGCGGGATTCTGTGGGAATCAATACCACAATGCCAGCCAGTGAAAAGAAATTGGAACAAAATTCTTATCTGCCACTCACACTATGTACAATATTTGTCTAGCTTTTTTGCTAAGGAGTCTCTCATGGCCGCATTAGATCAACTTCAGAATGATCCAAAAGCCGCACTTTGGAACGCACTGTCCGAAGAAACCGCAGTCATGCTGGGAATCGATGGCGTTACTGACTTTATGAAGCCTATGGCCGCCAAACCAGACCTCAATAGCGAAATCATCTGGTTCTTTACCGATAAACGAAGCGATACGTTTGGCCGCCTGTCAGGCGAGCCCGCTGCACGTATCTGCATCAGCGATTCAACCGAACACTTCTGGGCCGACATCAAAGGTCGTATTAAGGTCGTCAAAGACTCAGAAGTCGTTGCTAATAAATGGTCTGTCGATATTGAAGCCTGGTACGACAAGGGCAAGCGTGACGACAACCTGCAATTAATGGCGTTCTCACCAGAAAAGGCTGAACTGTCCGCCTCTACGGCTAATCCGATCAGCTTCAGCTGGCAAACTGCGAAAGCCATTCTGGGTGATCAGGATCGCCCGGACATCAGTGAACAGAAACAAATTACCTTCTCATAATGATGAAAAAGGCAGGGCGCGGACGCCCTGCCTGACCGAATAACAGCACCCTATCCTCACACAGGAAATTTCCATGTCATCCCCCGATACGTACCAGGAATATCTCGAAAACCACCATCCTCACGCCGAGGAATTTCATCAGGCGGTGAAAGAAGTCTGTGACGACATTGCCGAGGAGTATGAAAGCAGTGATGACTATGCCGAATGGAATATCATCGAGCGGCTGATCGAGCCGGACCGTATCATCAAATTCCGCGTCAGCTGGGAAGATGATAAAGGGAAAGTGCATGTTAACCGTGCATGGCGCGTGCAGTTTCATAATCTGCTTGGCGCCTACAAAGGCGGCTTACGCTTTCATCCGACGGTGAATGAAAGTGTTCTGAAGTTTCTGGGTTTTGAGCAGTGTTTTAAAAATGCACTCACCGGCTTACCGATGGGCGGTGCCAAAGGTGGGTCGGACTTTAATCCTAAAGGAAAAAGCCAGCGAGAAATTATGCGCTTCTGCCAATCCTTTATGCGAGAGCTGTATCGACACATAGGCCCGGATACCGATGTGCCTGCGGGTGACATTAACGTCAGCAGTAATGAAATCGGCTTTATGTTTGGTGAATACCTTCGTATCAATAACCGCTGGGAAGGTGTACTCACAGGCAAAACCCCAGGCTTCGGTGGCAGCTGTGGGCGCGAAGAAGCAACGGGCTACGGTGTTATTTATTTCCTGCGCGAAATGCTGCAAGCCCATGATGACTCGCTGGATGACAAACGTATCTTAATTTCAGGCTCAGGCAATGTCGCGCTTCATGCTGCCGAGAAAGCCATCGGCGAAGGCGCTGTTGTTCTTACTGTCTCGGATTCTGGTGGCACTCTCTATTTCAAAGACGGGATGACAGAAAAAGAGCTGAACTCGATAAAGTCGCTGAAACTCGACGATAAAGGCCGGCTTGAAGAAGCCTCCGTTGGTGATTACCGGGAGGATAAGAAACCCTGGGACATAGAAAATGCTGACATCGCGCTGCCTTGCGCTACACAGAATGAACTGGATGATAAAGACGCAGAAACCTTACTCGGTAATGAGGTGCGTATTCTGTGCGAAGGCGCGAACATGCCGCTAACCGACGGAGCACGTAAACAATTCCTCAATGCCAACGCGTTATACGGCCCTGCGAAAGCAGCTAACGCTGGCGGCGTTGCTGTATCGGGCCTTGAGCGGTCTCAGAATGCTGAGCTAACGACCTGGCCAATTTCCCGCGTTGATGAAGAACTGAACCGCATCATGAAAGAAATCCATGAGCGGTGCATTCAGCATGTAAAGAAAAAGGATGGCGTTTATCCATACAGCCGCGGGGCGAACATCTATGGTTTCAAGAAACTCGCGGGGGCAATGATTACTCACGGGATTGGCTGATTGCAGCATCCAGCCCTACAGTGTCGAGTAGCGGCCCGTCTAATGGCACTTCCAATATAAGCTGCCAGCAGACGGTGCCCTGTTCGTCGTGGGGTTTTACCGAAATTTCTGCGCCAAGCGCTTGTGCTCTGGCGCGCATACTTTCCTGCCCTAAGCCCTGATCAATGCGCGGCAGGTCTGGTGAATCCGATGATTTACAGTAATTTATCATGGTGACGACCAGAGCCGGGCCTTTCACAGAAGCGCTTACCTCAATGCTGTTACTACCTGCTCGCAGGGCATTACTGAGAGCTTCGCGGAGAATACGCTCAAGGTGGTAATAACCGTTTCTGGTGAGCGTGAGATCTGGAACATCTTGCGTCCACACAAGCGGCACATCATAGTCCTGGCAACGCGCCTGTGCCTCATCCTTCATTGACACACATAAAGCCTCCAGTCCATCGGGCGCATCGAAACTGTGATTAAGCAGGTTGCGTAAATCCGAAATGGCGGAACGCACCAATGCCTGCTCCTCTTCTGCACTGCGGCGAAGAATGGTCAGCAGCTTTGCCCCAATATCATCGTGCAGGTCGCGCCGGATTCGTTGGCGCTCCGACTGCACACCTTCCTCATGCGCACCATGAGTCCGGTCGATCAGATCATCCAACGCTCGAATTAAATCAGCGGTTCTGAAATCATTTTCTGTCAGGTTTCTTGCGCCTTGAAAAGGATGCAACAACTCGAGAAATCTCGCTTCGCCTGAGGCATCTGGCGCCGTCAGTTGCAGAACGTTTTTCTGAGGATGTGAGCCGGTATGGATTCTGATATCCAGGGGAGAGAATACGGTTCTGAACGCGTCGGTTAAACGCTCCTCACGGCTCAGGTATCGATCATTTACTAACCCGGGCAACGAATCCCTGAGCCAATGATCAAGCTCCCCACGGTGAGCTGGAAGCAGCCTCGCAAGAAAGAACTGACGCACCGGAAAGTACAGCCAGCCGACCAAGGCCAGAGAAATTGCTAAGGTTTCAGGGCCACTGCGCGACAGCAGATACGTCAGCAAAATATCGATCATCAGGATGGCCATACCACCCGCGATCCAGCCCCAGACTTTTAAGTACCAGGGATCAAGATCAAACACCCTGTGCCGGATCACAGCAAACAACATCCCGAAGTACATAAAGACAAACGTCACCAGCACCATGGACTGAGAGGCCAGAGGTGGACGCCCCATCAGCATAGGAACAATAGCGGTTATTGCGAAAATACCCGTTCCTGCCACGACCGATATAAAAATCCAACGTACTTTTATTCTTTCTTCACTCCCCGGCGCACTCTTCATCCACTGCACAAACAAACCAATAAGAGCGGCGATCAAAGAAATACCGTAAGGCAGATAAAACATAACGGCTGTCTCGGGGTGCACGGGAAAGAACTGCGCACTCAATGTCGAAATCAGTGGCAGACTGAATACGCACCAGGCTAAGCGCGAGCCAAACAGTATTGCGGGGTAATTCCACAGAAAAGCAATCAGACCAGTAGCAAACAACGAAGAGCCAAGATGGTTCATCAACGAGGCTGCAAAAAACAGATCCCCCTGAATAAACAAATCGCGGGTACTGTAAATGGCTGCAAACAGGCTCGATAACGCAAAGCCGACGCCTGTAATCACAAATGCTATCCGGCCGGAGCGTTCACTTTTATCAGAACTGAGTAGCAACACCAGGAAACAGATAAGAGCGGCAAGAAAGCCACTGAAGGCCTGAATCCAGAAATCAAACCTGAGATCCGCCAGCGTTCTCGACCGCGGATCAACGTCAATCAGGCGACCGTCGTCCAGTGCCAATGAGAGCTGATCATCCAGCAACCAGGATGAAACCAGACCCACCTCATCCATGACTCTGCGATAGTCTTCAATCAGAGGCAGACTGTCCGGTTCTTCAATAAAGAGTTCAGGCGTCGCCACTATACGCTGCTCTTGCGCTGTGCGATTCACAAAAGCAATTACCCGGTCAGTTTGGATCTCGCTCCTCGGATCGGTCTCAAGGTCAGAGTAGAAAACATGGCCGTCAGAGGTATTAAAAGTGCCATCAGCCTCAGGCAGCGACAGCGAAGTCAGTGCAATAAGCGCCAGAAAAATAACAGGAACCAGAACCGAAAGCATGGCCTGAGAGCGGAGATTCATAGACAGTATCCGTGCAAGGGAGTGGCCGACTTTAAATGGGAGTTGCCTGAAATAACACGTCGAAACAGGTCATGTGCTATCTATTGCCTGAATTGTTCAAAAGGTCAGAAAAAAGGGCCCGAAGGCCCTGAAAAGAACGAAGAAGTTACTCTCCGGAGGTGAAGGCTTTCAGAACTTCGTCATTAGTCAGGTCGATGGCCTGAAGTACACCACGCGCATAAATGACAGGATCAGCATTCACTGTGACTTCAGTGGTATCAGATGAACCACCGCTAACCATACCTAACAGTCCGCTAAATGCATTCGCCGCTTTCTGAGCACCTGAGGTGGTATCTTCAGTTTCGCCATATGCGCCACCAATAATGACCGGCGTTTCAAGCTGTGCGTAGCCTGATTTGTTACTGAATGTCCCGGACACCCCGCGCAAGAATGAAATGCCGGAATTTGGCTGTACGTTAATCGCCTGACCAAAGGAAACTTCCGCACTGTAGGTACGTTCACCCGTGTTGTAATCCATTGAGCGGTCCGTCTGGCCCGACAGGTTGGCGAAGTGAACACGGTAATCGGCCATGATCACCGGGTAGTCCAGATCTCCAGCCAGTTTCGCTAAGTCATAAACCATGGGCACGCCAGGTACCGCGGGATACGACTTGTAGTAAAGGAGATCCATTCCTTCTGGAGTAAAGGTCAGGGTTTTTCCTTTATCACCTTTAAAGAAAGAGCCAACAGAAGAAGGCTGATACGGGGTTTCAAGCGTATCGATTTTTTCCCAGTCTTTGTTGGCCGTAAGTTCTTTATAACTGCGGATAACGTAACCGTCTGCTTCCAGTTTAGCGACGAAGTTCTTGTAGGCTTCCTCCGTGATGGCTTGCATAGTTTCTTGCGGAATGCCTTTCAGTTCAGATTTAAGAATGGCTTTTGCGTATGCCCGGTCTTTGCTGAACATGCCACTTTCTGAAGTCGCGGAGGCCTTATCTTTGGTAACAAAGGTTACTGAAAACTGCCCGAGATACACTTCTTTGCTTCCCTGTACTTTCTCGAGATTGTCTGTAACTACTTCAATTTTTTTCTCTTCGGCTTCGCCGCCTCCCATGCTGGCACACCCGCCAATGGCAAGTGTCAGAGCGATGAAAGGAACTGCTAATGTTTTCATGATTGTCTCCCTTTAAATAACGTCAGAAGTCTAGTAATAAGTGCGCTTTCAAAAACCCCATGTTTATGGGGGCAGGCCTCTTTTATGGGTCAATCAGGCCCATATTGACGGCCTTTATTGCAGCCTCTGCCCGATTCGAAACCCGCAATTTCTGATACAGAATCTTCATATAACCCGAGACTGTATTCGGCTTTAGCCCCAGAGCATCAGCCGTCTGCTTTACGCTCAAACCATTAGCAATCAGGTGCAGAACATCACGCTCCCGGTTTGTCAGCTCGACTTTGTCACTGTGGCCAGGACGAAAATAATTCAGAACCTGCTGAGCGATTGATGACGACAGCGGTGGACGTCCATCCATGATTCCGCGAAGCGAGGCTGTAAATTCATCGTTCGTTTCATCCTTGAGCAGATAACCATCTGCGCCCGCCCGCAATGCAGGAAAAAGATGTTCTGAGTCATCGAAGATGGTCGTAACTACACAAAGAGTTTCGGGTTTTCTTTCTTTGATATGACGGATGATGTTCTCACCGCGTCCATCGGGTAATCCGAGGTCGATTAAGGCAAGGTCAATGGACGGAAGCACCAGGTGACGCAGTGCCTCGGCAACGGATTCAGCATGATATACAGCGACGCCGGGAAAGATGTCCTCAGTTCGCTCCATCAGCCATGTGGCAACGTCCGGAAGGTCTTCAACAATCAATACTGTTTTTATCATTCAGATAGCGCTCCTGCACCCCGTTCGCTCAGTCATGAAAACTGACAGGGCTGATCAGGAAATGGATGTTATCTCTACCCTTTTCATTGGGGTAGCCACACTTTAGGACCCCCCTGAACGTGGGTGCCCTGCCTCCCCTCCTCAGAGTTACCGTTTCGGGCTGATAGCCCCCCCTTTTCTGAGGCCACGTTTATGGAACGTATTAAGATGGAACGCATTGCGCTCGCAGGGATATTTGCGGGTTCATTGTTGCTGAGCGGCTGCGGCAGCTCGTCCAGTTCAGGGTCACCCGACCCTCAACCCACCCCCACCACCCCAACACCAGAGGCTCCGGCGACGACACAGTCTCTGACCGGTACCGCCGCCATCGGCGCAGCTATTACCGATGGTACCGTCACCGCGATTTGCGCTGACGGCAGCACCTTTACCGAATCCGTCACCACCGACGCCAACGGCAACTGGTCGGGCGAAGTCGCCAATGGGGCGATGCCCTGCGCACTGCAAGTCACCGGTGGCAATCCGCCTGTGACCTTACACAGTTATGCGACGGCCGCAGGCACGGCGAATATCACACCGCTTACCGACCTGATTATGGCCAAAGCGACCGGCCAGAGCCCAGCCGACTGGTTTGCAAACTTCAACGGAACCGCAGTGGATACCTCAACAGCGTCCACTGATCTGCTGAATTCGTTTGCTGGAAAAGGATTCACTATCCCGGCAACAGGCAACCCCCTGACCACGCCTTTTGCAGCCGACGGCTCGGGCTGGGATGGCCTGCTCGATGACATCGGTGACGCCATCGACAACGATCCGGCCATTGCCGATTACGACGCTCTGGTCACCCTGGTGAAAGACGGCAATCTGGCGAATCTCCCTGCACCACCGCCGCCTGAGATGTTCAGTATTGCAGGCACCATTTCAGGGGCGACCGGCACCGTGATCTGGGAAACTCTCGTCGCTGGCAGTATTGTTCAGGACGGCGGAAGCACAAACGGCGCTGTGACCTTCTCACCCCTTGCTGGCATTACTGAAGACAGCAACTGGAGTGTGGTCATTAATACAGCTCCATCTGGACAGACCTGTTCTGTGACCAATGGCAGCGGCACTCTGACGGCCGACGTCGCTGATGTCACCATTACCTGTAGCGATGAAGTGGTTGCTCCCACCACGTACAGCATCAGCGGCACGGTCTCAGGTGCTTCTGGCAGCGTGATCTGGGAACTGCGCAAAGACGGCATATTTTTTAATGATGGCGGTAATGGCAATGGCGATGTTTCCTTTACCTCTGCAATGGAAGCCGGCAGTGACTGGTCCGTGGTTATTGAATCTGCGCCTTCCGGTCAGACCTGTGCGATCAACAATGGCAGCGGTACTCTGACCGCCAATGTGACGACTGTCTCTATCACCTGTTCGGACATCGTTGTCGGCCCCACCACGTACAGCATCAGCGGTACGGTCTCAGGTGCTTCTGGCAGCGTGATCTGGGAACTGTACAAAGATGGCGCCTTCTTCAACGATGGCGGTGCGGCCAATGGTTCCGCTACCTTCACCAGCGCCATGCCCAGCGGCAGCGCCTGGACACTCAGCATCAACTCGGCGCCATCGGGCCAGACCTGCACCATAAGCAACGGCAGTGGCACATTAACCGGCAATGTCAGCAACGTCGCTATCACCTGCGAAGACGAAGTAGTGACGCCACCACCGACTCCAGGCGAGGCACTCTACGACTTTTCTGGTCTGAATCTCGACCCTGAACTGCCTGCTGGCTTCACACCGATTGCACCGCAGGCGTCGCCGATTGATCCATCAGGTAATATTGCCAGCCTTTATGCACAGCTCGCTGCGCAACAACAAGAAGCGATATTTGCACCGATTCCTGACGAGCTAACCCGCTCGGTAGACAATATTACGACTGGCAATAGTTACCAAATTACCGAAACCACCGCGACCTATGACTGGCTGAGAGTGACCAAAGTAAGCATGGGCGCCGATGCCGTCGCCGACACCAGCGATGACTTCATCATGAGCTATACCATTTCGCCTTTTGGTTACCTGGGCGTGTCGTATGGGTTTGATCATCCCGGACAGGACGGTGAGTGGTATACCGAAGACGACATCGCAGCAAGCAGTGCCGGTGGCGCAGTCGTGATTCCACAAGACAGCCCTCTTGAATTCGAAGGCGCCAGCGAAGGCGCGATCCTGAGCATACCGTGTCTGAACCCGGGCCAGGATGGCGTTGCCTTTACCGAAGACGACTATCCGGGATGCTCTCAGGGTTATCAGGTGATCGTCATTGATGGCGAGGGAAATCGCGGCCAGGTCGTCACTTACAAGTACAGCGGTCCTGATGAACTGTGGTTCACCAGCGACGACGTGGTGAACAGCTATGTCACCGTTACCACTGACATCAGCATTCCTCAGACTGTCACCGCCGTGTACGACGATGAAGGCCCCGACGGTTTCTGGTTTACCGATGACGACGTCGTTGATGCCCATGTCCAGCAGTTACTGGGCGACAACTACCAGCCGCTGTATGCAGCAAATTACTCCCTTGCTGGTAGCGATGCCACCTGGTTCACGGCCGACGACTACGCCAATGGTTACAGCTACTACGGCTATAACGACGACGGCGATCTACTGATTATTGCCAATCACAGAGGCGCAGGCTTCGATGGCGAATGGTTCACTGCGGACGACTTTGCCAGCGGCGTTCTGTCACTGACCAAAGAGACCGATGCGGGCACCATCAGTATTACCGCAACGGTAAACGGCATAGGCCCGGACGGTAAATGGCTGAGCGGCGACGACAACATCTATGGTTACAGCTACCGGATGTATGACGATGCGAACCGCGAACTTGAGCGGGCCGATTTCAGCAGCAAAGGCGCGGACGGCTTCTGGTTTACCTCGGACGACCTGCCGACAGCCTCGTACAACTACTGGAAGTACGAACGCGATACCGAGGGACGTGTGCTTAAGCAGTTCTACTATGACCCGGCGCGCGATCCGAATGCTCCTGCATTCAGCGACAGTCAGATCTATCGCTATAAAGTGTATTCTGCGGATTTCTCCAACAGTCTCGATGTCGGCACGACCGCGTTCGGTAATGATGGTATTCCTCTGACAGCGGATGACACACTGCCATGGCCTTACTCTATCGCCACGGATACAGGCTACGACCAATACAATCAGCCGGGGCCGGATGCTATATGGTTTACCGACGACGACTTACGCAGTGGTTACATCATCGAGACCTTCGATGGCAGCCGCCTCACCGAGTACGAGCGCTACGACACCAACGACACTCTGGTGTTCTATACCGAATACACCGAACTGTCATCGACCTCGTATCGCCTGGAAGACTTCCTGCTGAATGACGCAGGCACCTTCGACCTGACGGGCTATCGCGAGATCGACGAAGACGCCTATGGCAACCCGCTATATACCACCTGGTTCAGTGCCGCCGGAGACATCAGCAATGTGTCCTACACCGAGCGCAATTCGGACGGCCTGATCGTGCGTGAAAGCGGTGCCTACAGCGCAGGGCCAGACGGTATCTGGAAAACCGCTGATGACTTCACCTACTACTCGCTCAATGAATACAACGACGAAGGCGAACTGGTCATGGCGGCCAGCGAATATCAGGGCAGCGATGGCCTGTGGGACACCGTAGACGACCGCTACTACATCTCTGGCATCTACCTGCTCGATTACGGTACAGACCTATTGGCAACCAATATCGGATTTGCCCCGGCCGCCTGTGGAGATATGATGGCCGGCAGTGGCGATATCTCTGTGATGGTACGCGACATCAATGGTGCGGCACTGCCAGACGCCATCGTGATGCTCAACGACAATGACGCCACGACCACCACCGATGCATCGGGCGTGGCCTCGTTCACCGCACTGTCTGGCGCTCAGAATGTACACGTGTTCAAGGACGGCTACGGATACGAAAGCTTCTACTGTGTGTCACCTGGCCTCGATGTCACGCTCTATTCTGAGGTAGAAGAGTTAGGTGTCAGAGCGGATACCTCGTACGTTCCTTTCTACAACGACTCAGCCAGCAGTTATGTTCTGGCCTTGCTCGATGACAACGGTGCGCCATTGCATGACTTTGAGCGCTTCAGTCTGACGTCAAACCAGGCAAACTATTACTACGAAGACCTTTACTTCAATGTTCCTGTGGGTAGCGAAGTTACCGGTAACCTGTGGGCCTTCAAAGTCGAGAATGGTGTGATTACCGGCGCAGAAGACCTGGGCAACCAGACCTTCACCACCATCGCCACCAATACCAATCCGATCGTCAGTGAGCGTGAGCAACTGTCCATTTCGTTTACCGCCACGGATCTGGTTGCGGTTTCACTGCAAGGCTCCTTTGCCACACCGGTGCAGAATGGGTATTACTCTTCCATCACGCTGGGAGGCTTCCTCTCGCTCGGGTTCAAGTACGATTCCTCGACGCAGAACTACCCGGCGAAATTACCCGGTATCGACATCGATCTGCCTGAAGGCTCGCTGATCAGCATGGCCTACACCGAAACCTGGGAATTCTGGCAGCCTCGCAGCCTGCTGGATCGCAGCGGCGATATTGTCGAGCACTCAGTAGTGACCGGCATTGCCTATCGCCCATTGATGGCAGATCAGGACGACAGCAGCGCCAACCCAACCCTCAGTTGGACGCCTCTGCGTGACCGTATCGATGGCTACAGTGACCTGACGACAGTAAAACTGGCAACGGCTCAGAATGGTGTCGGCTATCAGACCGCCTGGGCGATTCACTTGCCCGCGGGCGAGAGCACGGTCACCCTGCCGTCGTTGCCATCCGGCATGACCGACACCATGCTGCCGGACAGTCAGTACGCACTGATGCTGGAAACAACGGCCTTCATCGATATGGATTACGACGAAGTAATGGGTACCGTCGATATCAATGATATCGACTACAGCATTGCCACTGAGCGGATGCGCACCAGTTCGCTGGAGGCGAATGCACCTAAGCTGATGCGCTGAGTACCGTTCGCGCATAACGAAAACAAAGCAACAAAAAAACGGGGCCAATGGCCCCGTTTTTTGTGTCAGATTCCTCAACAATCACTCATCCGAAGTTGAGAACTGATACTCTCAGGAATACCCAATCGCCAATGGTATAAAGGCAACAATCATCAGAGCTGTCGCCATCGTCACCAGCGGCAACAGGATCTTCTCATGGCGGTACCAGAAGTTTTCGCCGATCACTTCTTCTTTCGACAACCGGACTTCTTCTTCACCGACCACCTGACGTGTTAACAGGTGGTTAAGCGCAACAGGTGGGCTCAGATAACCCAGTTCGAAGGCCACCAGCGTCACCATCCAGAAGTGCACCGGATCAATGCCCGCCTGATAAGCGATACCTGCGATGGATACGCTCACAAGCACGACGGCGCCGTATGGGTCCATGATCATGCCGATCACCACCAGTATCGATACGAGCACTGCCATCGCCAGCCATACTGAGTTGAAGTCCACCGGAATATACGACATGAGTTCAGCGCGTTCGACAACGCCGCCAAGACTCATCGACATGCCCATCAGCATCAGCAGCGCACCGATATGAACGATTGCTTCCGTGGTCGACTCGCGCAGGGTTTTCTCCATGCTGTCGCGGCCGTGTTTCAGGTCCGCGAACGAGTTCGCCAAACGTGACTCAACGTAGTCTGCGTTCAGATTCTCACGTTTAAGAAGGCCTTTTTCCTGCGCAATACGCTCATAAGCAATAATCGCCAGCAACAGCACAGGAAGAATAATAGGTGCAGAAAATTCGTCGAGATACGCATCCAGCAGCACTGCATAGATGCCCAGAACAAGGGCAATAATGATGACGTACGGAATCAGCGGACGCAGCGATGTGAAGAACTGCGACCAGGCATCATTGCTGAAATTCGCTTTATTCGACTCGCCTTTCCGGGTAAGCAAAGCGTAGAGGGCAAACAGCGTGGTCGTCAGCAAGAAGATTTTCACCCCCCAGCCAAACAGCTGATCTGTGGTTACTTCTTTATTAAGTGCCGCAACGATAACGACCAAGAGGCATGGACGCAGCACCACACCCAGGGAGCCAGACATCGCAGTTGCCGCCAACGCCAGCTGACGACGCGTGCCTGCGCGACGCAACTCAAGATAAATCAGACCACCGACAGCGATAACGAAAATACCCGAACCACCGGTGTACGCCGTAGGCAGTGCAGCGAGAATGACGAGCACGACCGAAAAGATCTCCGGCGCCAGATTGAAAGGCCGGAATATATTGAACACCTTCTGCGCCATATCGGTCCGCTTCAGCAGCATACCGATCCACACATACAGACCGACATTCAGGAACAGTTGTGACATTTCCATCATCTGATTCAGATGGATAGCAACGCCCGCCGGATGACCACTGAGAATAAAGTAAAGGCCCGTACCAATCGCCATGCTCGCATACAAGGGCACAGATAACTGAGCACGGAGGAAGCTGCCGCCCGGCTTAGCGTCATCAGGAATGACGAAGAACTGATAGATAGAGATAAATATCGGAGCCGCGAAACCCGCTATCCACATCCAGTGCAGAACGGCGTGCTCTGTAGAAACGTCGACGCCCGCGGAGAAAACGATATCTTTGAAATTCCAGACCGAATCAAACAGGACGGCGAACGCAATGCCCTGAGCTACCGCCGCGACACGGTAGTCCATCACGGTTTCCATTGGCTTCAGAGCAATATGGTGACGACGGAACAGCGCCGTACCGCCGCAGATCAGTACCAGTACTGCAAGCAGGATACGCTCTGCCGAAAGACCAATATCCCCCAGCTTAGATACCGCCAGCTCTACTGAACGGAATACCTCAACCCCTGCAGTGATCTGATCCATGTTCTCTGCATAATGCTGATGTTTCAGCTGGCAACTCGCCTTAGAGGCGGTCAGAGACTGACGAAGCACCTCTGGACCGGGAGGTGGAGCAGCAAACAGATCAAATTCATCCGCTGGTGGCGCAGCCTCTATGCGCTTCTGAACCTCAGCATCAATGTCCATCTGCGGGTCGCAGGTTGGCTCAACCGGGTCCTGGCGCAGCTGGAAATACCCTTCCCATACCGACTCGCCCAATTGCAGAAGCTGGCCATGAACGGTATGGCTGGTGTTCAGCAGGATAACGAAAACTAAAATCAGAAAAGCAGGCAGCGCCATCGACCATTCAAGCGCCGCATTAACATTGCGTTGGTTATGCATCAGAGATTGCCCCGGAAACGTCTTTTTTTCTTATAGTGAATGCTGAAACTGCTGTACTGGTCAGCATTTATACAAACGCCGGTAAGATCTGTTTTTTATAGACACATGTCAAGAAACTTTACCCAGCGACAAGCCACTGGCACGAAGTGTGCGGCTTCCAGCCCAGCACCTTGTCCTCTACGCACTCCAAAAAAAACGGGGCCAATGGCCCCGTTTCTACTGCTCAATAAGCAACTAACAACTCAGCGGCTTACCACCACTTCTTGTTGCTGTATGTCGCTGGATCACGCAGCGGCTGGCTAGGACCACGCGCTGGCGCAGTACCATCGATCAGAGACTGCATGTAGTCGTAAGCCATGTCACCGAAGTCACCACACAGTGCCAGAGACTCATCAACGGCTGCCTGGAAGTGAACACCTGCCCAAACGCGGCTCTGACCACAGTCCTGTTCGAACTCACTCCAGGTATTGAATACCAGAGTGGTATCCGCTGCTGGCGTCAGGCCTGGCTCGATACGGGAAGAACCTGCCGGATACTCAACAGGGAAGCCGAGCATGTCGTCACCCAGGAAAGCACGCGCTGACTGAGAGTGTGCTGCACAGAAGCAAGAGGATGCTGATGGGTACTCAGGGTGATCCGCTTCTTCCATGTAAGCGCGCCATTGGTTCGCTGGCAGCATCACAGTGCCTTCACCCGGGCCGCCCCAGGCTTCAACCGGCTGATCGCCGTAGATGTGCTGAATCGCAGAGAACGGACGAACACCGTCGTACTCAGCTTTTTCCTGCCATACGAAAATACCGGCATCAAACGCTGCCATGTTGGTCAGGAAGTCCAGCTGGATGAACTCAAGCAGAGACAGGCCACGAGACTGAGCCGCGAACACAGCAGAGAAACCGAGAGAGAAGATCTTGTTATCAAACAGTTCCGCTTTCAGCTTCTGCTCTTCGGTCAGGTTCGCTGACGCAACCAGAACTTCATCAGCCTGTTGCTTATACAGGTGCTTGAAAGGTGCAAAGCTGTTCGCAGGCCAAGGCACACTGAAACGCTCTGGATCATCGTAAGAATACGGCTCAACGTTCGCGTACTGAGGCGTTACGAACTGCTGCACTTTGTAGAGGCCAAGACCCTTACGCTGAACATCTGGCTGCCACTTTGAAGGACGCTTGAGATCATACGCAGTGTTCTTTGGCTCATAACCTGTGTAGTCGGCATAAGGCTGTGGGTGCACATCTTCATTGATCCAACCAGCCTGGTTCATGCCGTCATTCAGACGACCTTCTGCAACTGCTGCGCCGGCAACGTTACCGATACCGACAGGGGTAGTCAGGTCAGTACTGGTGTCATCAGGGTCCAGACCGGCTTCAACCAGCATTCCACGCCATTCTGCAGTGCGCTGTGGCAGCAGCACTTTCAGCAGCTGATAAGACGCATACAGGGTCGCAATATTGATGTTCTCGTTGTCTACGCTCTCAGACGCAGGACGATTAGGAATACGTGAATACACACCTACCGCCGTTGGGTGGTAAGGCGCCGACGCGTCGTACCAGGCATTGGTCACCTGTGCTGTCACACGCAGAACCAGGGTTGCGTCACCCGCAGTCGCTGAGATGTCCTGGAAGATTGCAGGCGCGACTTTTGAGATCACCAATTCAACTGGCGCATTTCCTGTCTGCAGGTCGTAGGCAGAAGCCTGGTTTACAGCGATGGAGAGCAGAGCAGACGCAGCGAGAGCAAGCGGACGCCCCTTAAGAAGAGGGAGTTTCATAAGATTTTCCTTATCTGTTATTTAGAGTTTGCACCCAATACCGCCGAATACTTCCGCACGGCAGATAAGAATATGCGCCATTTTCATTTCTGATTCATTGCGTTTGACGGGTATTGCCATGACATAAAAGACAGGTTCAGGCCAAATAACGACCGCTGATCTTATTTGGCATAAAACGACTCAAAGGGTGACGCAAATTAACAACAACATGAAAGACTATTCGCGCCACCAGGTGACGCAAAGTCAATTCAGGACTCAATATTAATCATAAAGCTCGATTTTTTTGCTGATCAACGGAGCGAGCAAGGGAACTTTATTGGATTCACAAAGGTGACTGATAACCTTCAGTAATCAAAACCTTCCGCCATATGCTTGTCCTTGAGTTTGACGTAGTTCTCGGCGGTATAGGTAAAGTACTTGCGCTCTTTTTCGGTGATCGGCCTCGCCTTTTTTGCAGGTGAACCCATGTAGACAAAGCCACTTTCCAGCGTTTTTCCGGGGGGCACCATAGCGCCAGCGCCAATGATGACTTCGTTCTCAACAACAGCACCGTCCATGATCATAGACTTCATACCAACGAGCACCCGGTCCCCTATCGTACAACCATGCAGCATTGCCTGATGGCCAATGGTCACATCGTCTCCTATGATCAACGGATAACCGCCTGGGTTGTAGTCGGAGGCATGAGTGATGTGCAATACGGACCCGTCCTGAACCGACGTGCGCGCACCGATACGTATATGGTGCATATCGCCACGAATGACAGCTAAGGGCCAGACCGAGCAATCATCTCCCAGATGAACATCACCAATGACAACCGCGGTGCGATCAACAAATACCCGTTCGCCTAATATCGGAGTGATGCCCTGATAAGAGCGGATGTCTCGGTGTGAACTGCTCATGCTGTCTCCTTTCTCTTGCGGCTCTGCTTGAATTCCGGCCATTTGCCCCAAATACTTACTTCATTGCTTTCGAAAGTCTATCAGTCATTGGGATATCGCCACTTATGTCCAACCCGCTTCTGCAGGCACATGCCTTACCTCCTTTTTCAGACATCAATGCTGAGCACGTACTGCCGGCGGTTGAAGAGCACCTGAACACCAACCGTACCCGCATCAGCGAGCTGCTGGGTAAGTTCGCCAGTGGTGAAGCGACACCGACCTGGGAGTCGTTAATCGAACCCATGGACGAGTGGCACGACGAGTTGAGTAAAGCCTGGTCGCCGGTCGGCCACCTCAACGGCGTACTCAACAGTGATGAGCTGCGTGAAGCCTACAACGCCTGTCTGCCACTGCTGAGCCAGTACTGGACGGAGTTTGGCCAGAACGAAGACCTGTTCAAAGCCTACGACGCGCTGAAGAACAGCCCGGAATTCGACAATCTGAGCGTGCCGCAGAAGACGGCGATCAATAACGCGCTGCGTGACTTCCGCCTATCCGGCATTGATCTGCCAGCGGATAAAAAAGCGCGTTACGCCGAGATCCAACAGCAGCTATCAAAGCTGACCAGCAAATTCAGCGAGAACGTCCTCGACGCCACCGCCGCGTGGACCAAACACATCACCGATGCATCAGAGCTCGATGGCGTACCTGAATCAGGTTTAGGCCTGCTCGCTCAGCAAGCTCAACAGCGCGAACTCGACGGCTACGTGATTACCCTCGACTTCCCGTCGTACATGCCGATCATGAGCTACTGCACCAACCGCGAATTGCGCGAAGAGCTGTACACCGCGTTTGTCACGCGTGCCTCGGACACTGGCCCGAACGCCGGCGAGTTCGACAACAGCCAGAACATGAAAGACATCATGGCGCTACGCTATGAGCTGGCGACACTGCTTGGCTTCGACAACTACGCTGAATATTCCGTCGCGACCAAGATGGCGGAATCTGGCCAAGAAGTCATCGACTTCCTCAATGATCTGGCCGCCAAAGCCAAGCCACAGGCGGAGCGTGAATTCGGAGAGTTGAAAGCCTACGCCGCCGACGAACTGGGCATGACCGACCTGAAACCCTGGGACGTGACCTTCGCGGCGGAAAAACTGCGTCAGGCTCGCTACAGCATTTCTCAGGAAGACATTCGCCCGTACCTGCCGGTGAACACCGTGATTAAAGGCATGTTCGAAGTCGTCTCACGCCTGTACGGCATTGAGTTTGAAGAACAGAACGAGTTCGATACATACCACCCGGATGCGCGTTTCTTCCACGTCACCAAAGACGGTAAGCAGATTGCTGCCTTCTATCTCGATTTATACGCCCGCTCGAAAAAGCGTGGCGGCGCCTGGATGGACGACTGCCGCGTGCGTCGCTCCACCAAAGACGGCGTGCAGCTGCCGGTTGCCTATCTGGTCTGTAACTTCAGCCCAGCGGTCGGTGACACGCCCGCCCTGCTGACCCACGACGAAATGACTACCCTGTTCCACGAGTTCGGTCACGGCCTTCACCACATGATGACCGAGATCGACGTCAGCGCGGTGAGTGGCATCAACGGTGTGGCTTGGGATGCGGTCGAGCTGCCAAGTCAGTTTATGGAAAACTGGTGTTATGAGCCGGAGGCGCTGGCCTTCCTGTCTGGTCATTATCAGACCGGCGAACCACTGCCACAGGAGCTGCTGGATAAGCTGCTCGACGCGAAAAACTTCCAGAGCGCCATGATGACCATGCGTCAGCTCGAATTTGCGCTGTTCGACTTCCGCCTGCATCGCGAGTACAGCGACAGCAACCCGGTGACGGCGGAGCAGATTCTGAATGAAGTCCGTGAAAAAGTGACCGTCGTACCCACGGTTGAATTCAACCGCTTCCAGCACAGCTTCAGCCATATCTTTGCCGGTGGCTATGCGGCCGGTTACTACAGCTATAAATGGGCCGAGGTACTGAGTGCGGATGCGTACTCACGCTTTGAAGAAGAAGGCATATTCAACCGCGATACCGGAGAAAGCTTCCTGAAAGAAATCCTCTCTCAGGGCGGTTCACGTGAAGCGGCTGAACTGTTTGAAGCCTTCCGTGGCCGCAAGCCGTCGGTGGAACCGCTGCTGCGTCATTCAGGTATTGAAATCCCGGAGGTGGCGTGAGCGACGCATCAAACGAATATCAGGCACCCAAACGTCCGCGCCGCTTTATCGCAGGTGCGGTCTGCCCCAAGTGCTCCGAAATGGACCGCACCGTAATGTACACCAACGACGACGGCGACGAAGTCCGCGAGTGCATCAGCTGTGACTACAGCCAGACCAGCAAAGAACAAGCGCAGGAGAACTCTCAGGCGGAAGGTCTGGCAACAGAATTGACTACACGAGTGACACCCGTCGATGGAAAGGCGTTGTTGGATGAAGATGTAAAACCCCTCAAGATTCTGGGATTGGACGACTCTGATAGCTAACGGGGTCTATGATGTTACCGGGAGAAATCTGATACTCTCTCGGTAACTTAATTAAAGACATGGATGCCTGTGAAGATGTCTCGCCTCTCTATTCAGCGATTACCCAACCAGCTGTTGTCTGCCCTGACTTGCATAACCTGCCTGTTAAACGCGCCAGCGTATTCTGATCCCATTTACGCAGATGACTTTGATGCTGATCTGCCACCAGTTCCGGCAGGAATCGATGCCTCCAGCGTGACCGGGACATGGCTACTTAGCTTTACCGATGTAGGGGTTTACGAATCGACTGATTACGAGGGTAATGTTACCCACACAGAGATAAGTGCCACTGGTCGGATTTATAGTCTTCTGCAAACTGACAGCGAGGATGCGCAGCACCCTTTGGCTCTCGATTGCCTGCCCTTCGACAGCCAGGATGGCTCTGGCTCAATACCTCTTCCAGAGGGTTGGTCAAACCAATACACGCTGACAAACTATTATTACAACCCAACCACAGATTCTGAGAAAGAAACGGGCAGTTTACGCGTCAGCATCAGAGATAACGGGACACTCACAGGAGAAGGCAGTTTCAGGCAGCACCCTGCGGGGTTTATCAAACGCTTTAACGCTGACAATCTGATTTCACACAACCTGAGTTTTAATGGTATTAAAATCAGCGACCAGAGTTCCACTCCATTGCACAACACTGACGTTGAAAGCGACATTGAAGCGAGGTGTTTTGGTGCTATGAAAGTCACTTCAACGACTAATAATGAAGTAAGTGAAACTACTGAGCTTCTACCGAAAAGCTGGATCAGTGACGACGAAGAGCTGGCTACCGCACCTTATTTCGATGATTATGACTTCCATGCTGAAGTGCACTCAACCGACGATAATTCAGAAACAACCTACCAACTTATTCTAAACTGAGGCGAGATCAGGATGACTCACAGCCCCCCCTCTAAAGGAGCGTTCGCTTCGGTGATGCTTTCAGCCATTTTATTTACGGGCTGCAGCAGTAGTAGTAATGAGCAAAGTAACAACCCTGACTTTAATACAAATATCGAGTTCAGAGATTACGGCACCTACGGTCGCACGGTTTATTTTAACGATGTCGAAGGAAACCAGTGGTGCTACTACGACGTATTAACGCTTGATAATCCAGAAAGTATTACGTTTACAATATCGGCCCCATTCCAGGAAAAATGCAATACCAACAACGAATTCCCCGTTGTCAGTTACAGTGCAGAAATTACCGGAGAAACTACGACTGAAGATACTGTATCCATCAGTACAGTAATGTCTGATAGTTCACGTATAAACGGTAAGTATTCGACAGATTATAAATACACAGGGAACACATCCATTGATGAACCGCTAGCACCCTTTGTTTTCCTGTTCAGGGCCGATGAGCGGATAATGGTTAGCATGGATATTGAAAAGACCGACTCAGGCCTCGTAGCGAATATTCCATTTATTACCGATTACATCATGGTTCCACCCAATGAATCGGTTGATACATCCATGACCTTCTCTAACGTGTTTACCGGAAGCACGTCTGATGTATATGAAGACTTGTTTAACGCCTATGGTTTTCTGGATCACCTGAAAACAGGTGAGCTCCCATATCCTGAAACAGAATTTTACTTATATGTTCTTTCAGTAGAAAACCGCTACGACATTTACCAGGACCACCCCTATCAGAAACTCTCAACTACAGAGGCTGACCCATATCCTCTGAATCAGATCAGAGTGGAATAGAGTCGGGCTCATGCTGTGACACGGATCTCTGCCGACCACATCACGTTTTACTAAAGTCTTGATGCACCTGCGGGATATTTCCCATTAAACTGTTGTCACAACCAACAGACACAACAACAGCACCCAATATAAAGCGGGCATTGTGGCAGGACGCCGCAATGTCCGTTTCCGTATCCGGATGACCGTTGAGCACAGAATAGGTGTGCTGATCGCTCAGAATACGTAGCTTATGCCAACACCAACTTCAGACTCATCGTCGATCTCGTCAGACGAGTTCTCTGTCGCGAAGACGTAGAGACTCACATCGTTACCCAGGTCGTAGGTTGCCCCCAGGCTCGCGCTCGTACTGCTCTCGGCCACATTATCAGATGCGCCATACTGCAGTTGCACAGCCAGCTCTGTATTGATGGGGACTTCAGCAGATGCCAGCCAACCGGTCGTCGCCTCAGACTCAGCGAGTACATCGCGATGCTCCCAGAGAGCACCTAGCGCCACAGGTCCCAGTGGGTAACGAAACACAAGACGAACAAGGTCGATGTCGTCGCCCTCGGTGTCATAGGCAATGCCTGCACAGAGGGCGCGACGGTCGCTGCAAGGCCTGCGGCGATCACGCCTGTTCTGATTGTTTTCTTCATTTCTCTAACTATTTTTAATCCAGTCACGGTTAAAGGTCAGAGGCTATTGTCCTGTGCCCAGCGATCAAACTCCGGCATCACTCGTGGCAGACCTGTCCCGGTAACCAACATATGGTCCTGGTTGAAAAGCTCGACGAACTTTCCGTGTTCGAAACGCAGCGCTGTCGTCTTACCAATAGGCGTACGAACGATACGATCATCACTCCCTGCTATGACCAGAACCGGCGTTGTAATACGTTCTGGATAGACTTTACTGGCGCGTTTCTTATCGAAGAACCACATGGCCATCTCGAAGTAAGCCTTTCCGGATTCAGCTTTCAGCTGCACAAAGGTATCACGCATTAACTGCTCACCCTGTAAGTGCCCGGTGCTCCAGAAAAAGCTTTCCCATTCAGGCATCAAAGGCTTACGCCAGAAGCCCCAGCGCGAGAAATGATGTTGGAAAGTACGCAGCATAGAAGGGTAAGCCGCAAAAATGCCGGCCGCGGGCGCAGGTGCCAGCAACATCAGACCGGCGTGTTCCACTTCCTGAGCAACAAGTTGCGCGATAAGGCCGCCCATTGACCATCCGACAATAATCGGTGGTTGGCTCAGGCCGTTGATCAGTTCAATAAAGTCGTCACGATAATCCAGCAGACTGTTGTCTTTCATCGCCAGAGCGCCTTCAAGCAGGGGCAATTCATGATGACGCAGGGGCGGCGCATGAACTTCGTAACCACGCTCCTCGAATGCTTGCTTCATATCGTCCCATACTTCGGGATAACAGTAGGTTCCGGCAATCAATACAACAGGGGCTTTTGTCTTCGACATGAAAATAATCTCTTTTTTATCTGCTGGCCATAAAGTAACAGAGCCATACTGTGCTGTCCCGGACAAATGCGTCCAATACGGGTGGCAGCTTGGCACGGGTAGGTTACACTCCTGAGTGTCGATGAAGGAGAACTGTTTTGATAGCCCGGCGACTGTTAACCCTGCTTTCAGCCCTGGTACTGGTCCAACTGGCTGGCTGCGCAACGTATGGAAGCGGTGTCGAACAGGCACTGACAGCGGTTGAAGAAGGCGACTACGCCAAGGCAGCAACACAGATACAATCCTCGTTGTCGGCGGATGGCAAAGACCGCCTGCTCTACAACCTTGAGCTCGGCGTTATTCGTCACCTTGAAGGCAACTACGCAGAGAGTAATCGCCTGCTCGAAGACGCGGCTCGTATTAGTGAGGCGCTGAAGAAGAAACAACTTCGTGACAGCCTGGTCGTCATGATGAGTAACCCGCGCAACGCTGATTATGCGGGCAACACTCATGAAGAAATGATGATCTACTACTACAAGGCCCTGAACTATCTTGCGATCGCGGGGCAGTTGCCATCCGGTAACGCTCGCCTCGATGCCGTTGAAGGCGCGCGCATTGAATCCCGTCGTCTATTACTTCGCCTGCAGGCCCTGCGCAATAACGAAGGCTCTTACAACCAGTACAAAGACAAAGAAGAACGCACCTTCTCAAAGGTCATGGACGTCTTCTCTGTGCTGGTCGGTAACTTGGTCGACACCGACGATCTCACCTACCGGGACGACGCACTAGCGCACTACCTGACGGGCGTCAGCTTCGAAATGAATGACGAGTACGACAACGCCCGGATCAGTTATCTGAAAGCCGCAGAAAGCTACGAATCCGGTTACTCAGAGCAGTTTCAACTTGGCAACGGCATGGCTCAGCAAGCCTGGCTGGATGTTGCCCGAATGATGCGCAGAACCGGGTTTTCAGACAACGAAATAACTCAGATCACCGGCGGCAAACTCTCTGAATCTCAACTGAGCCTGCTCGACAGCGTTGCTGATAAAAGCCAGTTACTGGTGGTTGAGCACAAGGGCCGCGTGCCCGAAAAGAAAGAGCTGAACCTACAACTTTCAATCAACCCGAACCTGCGGGCGCTTGAGCTACAGCCGTACTTTTTTGAGTACTCGCAAGAAGAGATCAACTGGTTCTACCTGCTCTATGCCGACAAGATGTTCTACGGCCTGGTGGCAGACTATCTAAACGCCACCCGTAACTTCCGGGTCGATTTTTTCACCAAGACCATATTCCTTGGCCCACTGTACGACACCGCCGAAAGCATGGGCCTGACCAACGCTATCGGCAGTTCTTTGAGGGTAGCTGTCCCTTATTACGGTCGCCCTGTCGATTACGGGCAAAGCCTGCTGACCATTGATCAACAGACCTGGTCTCTGGACCCGGCCGCCAGCCCACAGCTGATGGCGATTCAGGAACAGATGAAAAATGCGGGGCCAGAAATCCGCGCAGCTCTTTCCCGAGCTGCGGTGAAAGCCATCACTGCAGCCGCCATTGGCTCACAGGACTCCACTGGTCTTCTGGCCTTCGCTGGCAAACTTGCTGCTCAGCTTTCAGACGCAGCAGAAACCCGCAGCTGGTTACTGCTGCCCGGTGAAATACAGATCAGACGCTTGTTTCTTGAGCCCGGCGACCACACACTAACCCTCGACTCGCACCTGACCGACAATAGGCGGCAGCAAATCCAGAAGCAGGTATCCCTCAAACCGGGTGATATTCAACTCTGGACGGTGCGCACGACGGGAGCTAATACAACCAGTAAGGCACTGCCTGAAAAGAATGAAACTGCTCCTGAGCCGGATACCCAGGGCGGAACTCCGACGACGGACTCCGCTCCAAAAACAGATAAACCGACCCGAAGACTGCCAACGAAGGAATGAAATTATGTTAAACCCTATTGCCCGATTCGCTGCCCTGACCATGGTTGGCGCAGCTGTTCTGACCGCTGGTTGCGCGACCAAAGTCAGTCGTGTTGATCCAGCAGAAGAGATCGCTCTGTCTGATCAGTGGAATAACAAAGATTCGGAGCTGGTCGCGACCGAAATGATCAACGACATGCTCTCGTTCCCTTGGGTGTCTGACTTCGAACTGGAAAACAATGAGCGCCCGACCATTATTATCCAGCGCATCGCGAACAAGTCGCACGAACATATCGCCGTTGATACCTTCGTTAATGACATCAAGCGTGCCCTGCTGCGCTCAGGTAAAGCAGACTTTGTCGTTGCTGGTGAAGAACGTGATGCCGTCCGTGATGAGCGTCGTGATCAGGAGCTGAACTCACGTAATGCGAAAGAGATGGGCCAGGAAGATGCGGCTGACTTTGCCCTGTCAGGTTCAATCAACAGCATCGTCGATGAAGCCGGTAAGAAGCGCGTAACTTTCTATCAGGTAGACATGAAGCTCATCAATATGGAAAGCAATCGCGAAGTCTGGAATGGCCAGAAGAAAATCCAGAAGCTTCAAGAGCGTTAAGTTCTTCTGAATTTTCTTAGCTTCCAAAAAAGCCTCGCTGGTGTGACCTGAGAGGCTTTTTTAATGCATGGTCAAAAGCCACCAGAAACGTAATCAGAACAGGATGCGATATCCCGCAGTCACAGCCTGAGCATCGCCGGAGAAGCACGTGAACATCAGCTCGCCCCGCTCATCCGCCGAGACCGCGCCCTCGACGACAACTGAGTTGCTGCCCAGTGCAATATCACCGGCCGGTGAGGCCTCAAAAACACGACGATTACCGGTAGCATCTTCTATAAAAAACTCGCCTGATCGCCGGCAACGTCATCTGACACACCTATCTGCCAGTCGTTATCAGGAAAGGAAGCAGAGGAGCTTGTGTCGTCAAATAACACCAGTGGACTCGCGCTTTTCACCTTTAAGGTTTCAAAACCGAAGGTTTCGCCATCCCGGCATCCCGCTCCAACACAGACGCTCTCCTGAACGGCCAGTTCCTGTGTAATCACCTCGTCAGCCATCGGGTGTCCCTTTCAATTAGCAGGTTGTCGTCACAAGACAAATTTTTGCGAACAATTGCTTAATAAGTCACCACCGTCAAGTAATGTCTAATCTCGGTTACTGATTGTCACTGATGTTAGCTTTTTGCGGATGTGGGATATTGCGCCGCTTTTAACGGTCAGAGAGATGACATTCTCTCTTCGTATCAGGGTACACTCTACCCAACCCGATCGAACTGCTGCTTCAAGGACCTATTCGGACTGCCAATGATGACCAGATACCTGACGACTTCACTGATCCCTCTCACCCTCGCCATCAGCCTCCTGAGTGGCTGTAGCTCGCTGTATGAGAAGGACGACTCTGACGTGGTCCCCGACGATGTCACTCAGGTTCAGAGCCTGCCTGGCTGGGTGACACAGCAGCCGTCGGATAAAACGAAGGCATACGGTGTCGGCTCGATGGAAGTGTATGGGAGCCCGGATCAGGCGTTAAAGCGCGCAGCTGATTTTGCGCGCGCTGATCTGGTCAGTCGCCTGAAGGTGACTATCTCAGCAACCAACTCAAGCCGCATTAACGAGTACACGTCTGACGGTGAAACCCACCTGCAGAAAAATATCTCACAAGCCGTCAGCAGCACCATCCCGACAGTCACGCTGGATGAAGTCGTCATTCGCGACACGTATGTTGATGATAACTACGCCTACGCTCTTGCTGAGCTGGACCGAAGCGCGGCAGCGAGTCGTATTCAAGGACAACTACAGGAACTCGAGACCGAGCTTGAGATGATGCAAGCAGCACAGGTCACTGGCACCGGCAAGCTCGAACGCCTGCAGCAACAGTTACCTGCACTGGCTCTCTTTGCTCAACATGATCAACTGGCGGAGCAATATGCGTTTGTTGCCACCAGCAGAACCCGACCACAGGCCCCGCAGGCACTGCGCGACTACCGGGGAGATATTCTTGCTGCCGTGAAAGCGCTTGATGTCCGGCTGGTTCTGTTAGATGACGGCGCTCGCATTATGCGCGGCGGCTTATTTGAAACACTGACGAGCCAGGGGCTTCGACTAGGCGAAAGCGATAACCCAGACCTCAGCTTCGAAGTCAGCGCCAACCTCGACAGCCAGCAGCAGAATGGCAATTACTACGTATTTGCGAACGCGCGGGTGAACCTTCGAGACAGCAGCGGTAAGGTTTTAAGTTCGTTCTCAGACAGAGCACGTGGTGTGTCGGGCGTTCAGCAGAATGCCTTGAATAAAGCATCTGAGAAATTAGCAGAGCAGCTGTCAGAGGAACTGGCAGCCACTCTTACTCAGCGTCTTCGCTGACAGATCAGGCAGCCTGAGCCGCTTCAGGAGCTTGGGCAGTTACTGTGCGAGCTTCGAACTGCTCAGGCGTCATCAGGGTTGCGTTGTTTTCATCCCAGATAATGTAGCGCATCGAATGTGGAACATCTTTCAATGTCAGCCGCGTAACACTCTCAAACAACTCCCGGTTCTCTTCATGGCAATCGCGTAAACGGTAGTTAGGTATGCGCGCAGACAGATGGTGGATATGGTGATAACCAATATCTGCCGTGAACCAATGCAGGATTCGAGGCAGTTTGAGGTAGCTGGTACCTGCTAATGCCGCCTGATAGTAGTCCCAACCTTCGGTCGGTGACGCGTATGAGTTTTCAAAGTTGTGCTGAACCGTAAACAGTATAATCCCTGATGCGCCCGCCAACGAAAGAGCTACGATAAATACCAGTGCGAACTCAGCCGCACCAAATGCCATAGCCGCAAGGGTCCAGATACTCAGCAACGCAATATTGTTGCCGGTCATGTGGCGGAATTCTTTCCAGTCAGCCCAGTATCGCGTGCTGTAGTCAGAGGCCTTATTGCCTTTAAGCACATGCGCGATCAACCCGAACGTTCCCTTCAGCCAAGTGAAGCGTGGGTTAAACACGAAATAAAAGAAAGCCCGCCAGAGGCCCCATGAACAACTTACGCTGACGCGCATAGCTGCGCTTTTGTTTCGGCGTCAGTTCAGCATATTCCTGAGTCGACAACACCGTCAGCGGGCCACGGTATTTCTCCCAGTTGCCATTGGTCGAGTGGTGATAATCATGATGTCGCGACCAGACGTACTGAGGAACACCGCACACAACACCAAAGATGAAACCGGCGATTTTATTGGCACGTGGCGACTCATACAGGCAATTGTGTCCACAGTCGTGGAGCATGACAAAAGCACGAAGCAGAAAAAGCGTAAGGAGCAGGACTACGCCGGCGGTCAGCAACAGAGAGACCTCGAGTGCAGCAATACCTGCATAGGTCAACGCGAAGACTGGCAAGAGCGTGGACAGCGTCTGCTTCAATGCAATACCGTTGTTGCGGACAGCGTACCGCTTAATCAGGTCATTTTTTGTTTTTCTGAGCACCTGTGCTCCGGTATCGATCTGCGTCATACCGCTCCCCTGAGAATTATTACAGAACGGGGACAGTCTAGCAGAACGATACGTTTCTGCAGCGGAACAATGTGAGCAAGGTCAATTCAGTCTACGCATGGCCCGTTTAGCCACATCTGTTAACCACATCCTGCACACAGCGGATCAGGCTCTCAGGATCAATAGGTTTGGCGATATGGTCATTCATTCCAGCAGCCAGACACGCCATCTTATCGTCATCCATCGCATTGGCCGTCATACCAATAATTGGGATTTCAGGCATCAATTTGCGAATTTCGCGAGTAGCTGCATAGCCATCCATGACCGGCATCTGCACATCCATCAGTATAAAGTCGACCGCAGGTCTGGCCGCCATCTGATCAACGGCCTCTCGCCCGTTCTCAGCGACCAGGGTGCTGATACCGTGTTTACTGAGAAACTCCTGTACGATCATCTGGTTTACCTTGATGTCCTCAACAATCAGGGCGCACTTACCCTGAAGTTGCCCACAACTTTCCGGAGCGCCCACATCATCAGCAGCGGCATCGCCAACGGGCAGATGCAAGTACGCCAGAAATTCACTGCCCTGACCTTCTGTGCTTCGCACCAGAATATCGCCTTTCATCATGATGGCGATTCGGCGGGATATACTCAGGCCGAGGCCCGAGCCACCGTAACGGCGGCTGATCGAAGCATCCGCTTGTCCAAACGCGGCAAAGATATGCTCCATTTTATCGGCGGGAATACCGACACCGCTGTCAGTGACACGAATCTGAAGCTTCTCATCGTCTGCCTCGTAACTGATATTCAGGTCGATATGGCCCTCACGGGTAAACTTGAATGCATTGCTAAGGAGGTTGAGGGTAATCTGCTCGATTCTCAATTCATCGCCTATCAGTACTTCAGGCACGTCATTAGCCAGCTTGATTCTGAAATCCAGTGCACTCTCATCGGCAATGTGCCCAAACAAAGCTTCCATCTTCCGCGCAATACGTCGCATGCGCACAGTGGATTTTTCTAGCTCCATGTTGCCGGATTCTATTTTTGCGTAATTCAGCGTTTGATTAATCAGTCCCAGCAAGGTCACAGAAGCAAGATCCGCTTTCTGCAGGTAGTTCTTCTGTACGGGAGTTAACGCCGTATCGAGCACCAACTTGAGAAATCCATTGATCGCATTAAGGGGCGTACGTAACTCATGGCTCATGTTGGCGAGAAACGCAGATTTGGCGTCACTGGCCGCATTCGCCCGGGATACGGCGTCGCTCAGTTCTGACGTTCGCAACTCAACCTGTCGCCGGACCGTTTCAATCTGCCCAGTGGTAGTCAGCACAAAAACCAGAAACAGCGTCGCAATCACAAACCCACCGGTCAGGATGACATAGCTGGTCCAGTCATTGCGCCCGTATACGTAATTCTCAGCAGGGAATATCTCCAGATGGTACTTACGTGTACCGAAGTAAGCGTCGTAGCTATGCATTGGCAGGTTGGAGTGCGCCTGCTCCGACGCTTCATAGATTGTCAGCCGCTCGCCATCCGTGACATCGTATAAATTAAAATACAGACCCGCCTGGCGAGATTGAAAAACGCTTTCACCAAGTATGCCACTGACCTTGAGTACACCGCTGGAATAGCCGACAAGTGCTTCATCGTCTTCAAGATCAAATACCGGCATGTACAGAAGGATCGCACGCTTCTTTCCAGTTTCCTGAGCGAGAACAATTGGTGCGGTTGCCACTGGAACATGCTCTATCGCCGCTTTGTCGAGCGCCGTTTTTCGCTCAGCGTTGGCTCCCAGGTTAAGTCCAAAGGCCCGGCGATTGCGTTCAAATGGATAGATATACAAGACCGGATAGTAGGTTTCCTGATCACTGGCTTCGATCAGGCGCCCGCCCTCAGCGAGCTCGGTGAAGGTAAAACCGTCGAAACCACGCTCACGGTAGAAAGTTTCCCAGCGGGCGCGGCCGCTATTGTCGACGACCTCTGTCCACCCGACGCCAAAGAATGCATCGTCACGGGACATCACCCGTTCGGAGAACCGGGCAAATTCCTCAGGCGTAACGAATTCACTTGCACTGAATAAGGCGGCATAAGCAATCAGCTTGTTTTCTGAAATCGTCAGCCGTGCGTCAACGAGCTGTGATAACTCATCAGCAGCGGCCTGAAGATCGCTGACAATCCGCTCCCGGTTAAACCCGACCGACTTATAAAAGAGTCCGAAAACCGCAGTAAGAATCAGCAGTATGGGCACCATCACTTTAATTTTACGATCACGGCTGTAGATCTTCTCAGGAGCTGCCAACACCATGATGACAGGCGTCACCAGTAGCGCTCCGATCGCGTCGCCAGCCCACCAGGTGATCCAGTTAAACGCCAGGCGTTCTGTGACAATAAACTCGTTAACGTAGAGAGTGATATTACCAATCGTTGTACTGACGACACTGCCAAGGGCGACGACGACAAAACAGAAGCGAATCAGGTGAGGCAACTCATCCCAGCGGCTACGACCGGGGAGGTAAGTACGGTACAGCCATGCTCCGAACAACCCCTGCAAAGTTGCACCAGCCCCCATTGCCAGACCAGATACAAAAGCGGTCACCGACAACTCATTCAACGCTGACGTGGTGGTATACAGATTGGCAAATACAGCACCTGCCATAACCCCGACGAATGCAACGGTTCGGCTGAACAGGAGAAATGAGGCCAAGGCAACGCCAGCGGCTGGCCAGACAGCGGCGGCATAGTCAGGAGGAATGGCCAGTGCCGTGCCCAGACGAGCAAAGACAAAATAGGCCAGCGCAGCAATGAAAATTCTGACGAAGAACATACCACCGTCCGGGAACATAATTTTTCAAGTATAGACAGGGTTTTGAGGTTGGCCTTCTGTTGACCGGGAAAGGATATGACTGGCCCGTTGTCCGATGGCTGGATGAATTCCATATGTGGACTAGTCTCTGAAGAGACCCGTCGATCTGCTCAGACAGTCACTCGGACGTCAACACTCGTGAGATTGGCGCGACTGGGTAAGGCATTTCAGGTCAAACCTGCAAGTCGCGACTTGATACGCAACTTACTTTGAAGTGGCGCCTGTCGTCTCATACCACCGGCCGAAGATATCCGTTATAGTTGGTTTACTTGGCGACAATAACAATAATAGGAAGCCCCGATGGCAGAAAAAGACTACATTGCCATGTGGTATCACGCGCGCAAACCATACGGCATAACCGACACCATTTATTGGGGGTGGTACGACCCCGAAACCAACAGCACTGACTGGAAGACCTGGCAACACGCGGATGCTGACGGCATGGCGGGCTTCGCAAATATCCTCCGCCCAATGGGCTACCCCTGTTATCCGCTTCCTGTCTGTAACGAAACCAAAGTTCCGGGCTGGCGAGAAATCTGCAAAGCCAAAAGGGAATTCCAAACCGAAGAAGGCAGGAAGGTCGTAAACTGGAAGAAAACCTACGAAAACAGTCAGCACGACGCACTGTCGCCGGAAATTTCTTGTTTTTCAGAAGAAGAGACCACAAAACTGAACCAGTGGTGCAAAGAGCACAAGGTCAGCCCGGGTAGCCTGATCTACGCCGAACTCAGCAATATTGTTGCCGAACGCATGATTGAAGGCGACGATCCTTTTTACTGGTTTTATCCAGTCAACGTGCGCGGTGCGACAGGTATCCAGACCGAAAGCTTTAATCAGGTCTCTGGTTTTTACATGCTCACCAAGCCGACATCTTCTCCTCAGGAGTGGCAATCTCAGATGCGGCAACGCTTTAAAGGCAAACAACACTGGGCAAACTGGAAACTGGCAAACATTGGTAAGTGGGTTGGTATGACCGGCGTGAAACTGATCTACCGCATGACCAGTGGCAAACAGTTTTACATGGGTAGCTGCTCTAACATGGGCAGCTGGCCCCTGCCCGGCCAGGATAATCCACCCAAGCCAGATAACCGTCGCCTGGTTGCTGTGGCTCCGGGCACGGCCAACTACCCAATCTCGGCGACAACAACAGAGTGGTACGGTCAGTTGACACTGACGTTAAAGATGCACCCTCACATCTGCCCAGATCAACAGACCATCCGGGAAATTGCTGATGCGTGGCGCGATGCACTGCTGAAGAAAATACAATAAAAAAGCCCGCGAAAGCGCACTGCTGTCCCACAGTTTTGGGATCATATAACGAGCCTCATCTGAGGCTCGTTTTTGTTTGGGTCGGGTGGTGACGGACTTAGCACCTCCTGAAGCGTCTTTCGCTCAAACAGATTCATCTGT
>Ga0256829_1000048_pt1 | contig 162589 bp, 167 predicted proteins | sample 131447metaG_FD_185979 | JGI IMG/M metagenome (GOLD analysis project Ga0256829, IMG submission 185979) | Hydrothermal vent microbial communities from Lau Basin, Pacific Ocean - 131-447 | ecosystem: Environmental > Aquatic > Marine > Hydrothermal vents | place: Pacific Ocean: Lau Basin... | reverse complement strand
CCGCTGTAATCCCGCACCCTCTGGGTGATCCATGAAACAAGCCCCTCACAGCCTCCAACGCCATGATTTATATCTGAAATAATATGATCACGACAGCAAAATCAAAGATTTACTTGGGGAATGCGGGTTGGGATGAAGGTGCGCTGCGTAACGGCGCGCGGCTGGGGCTGGTTTGTCTTGGCTGCTGTTGGGCGCTGATGGCGCTGGCCTTTGTCGGCGGGGTCATGAACCTTGCCTTCATGGGGCTTGCGACTGTGATCATGGTCCTGGAGAAACTGCCTGATCTGGGCCGTTATCTGACCCGACCCTTGGGGGCGGTGTTGATGGTGGCTTCAGTCTGGGTTCTGTTCACGTCAATCTGAGAGAGGAGGCCGTAACATGGCTCTGGATACATTGGGCACAGTGCCCTGGGCGATCAAGGGGGAGTTGATCCTCAACTGCAACTGCACGGTGTTTTGCCCCTGCGTGGTCTCTTTGGGCAAACATGCGCCCACCGAGGGTTACTGTCAGGCATGGTCGGGCGTGCGCATCGACGAGGGCCATTATGGCGACGAGGACCTGAGCGGTCTCAACGTCGGTCTCATGCTGGAAATCCCCGGCCTGATGGCGCGCGGCAATTGGAAGGCGGCGGCCTTTATCGATGAGCGCGCGAGCGAGGATGCCTATGCGGCGCTGGTCAATATCTTTTCGGGCAAGGCACGCGGCACGACCGGCCTGTTCGGCGTTCTGGTCAGCGAGTTTCTGGGGGCAGAGCGCGCGCCGGTCATTTTCGAGACCGAAGGCAACGCGCGCCGCCTGATGGTGGGCAAGAAGATCCAAGGCGAGGTGGTGCCGGTGCCGGGCCACAAGGGCGAGGACATTGTCGTCACCAACACCGAATACTGGATGGGGCCGGATATCACCGTCGCCACCGCCACCAAGGGCCGGGTGCGCGCCTTTGGCCGGGTGTGGGATTTCGACGGGCGCAGCGCGGAAATCTGCCAGATTGACTGGAAAGGCCCGCGCTGATGATGCTCACTGCGGATTATGTGCGCCTGATGGCGCGCTATAATGCGTGGCAGAACGCGCAAGTGATGCGCGCCGTGGATGGCGTGAGCCTGAAGCTGTTGACCGAGGATCACGGGGCCTTTTTCGGCTCGATCCTCGGGACGCTCAATCACATCCTTTGGGCAGACCGGCTCTGGCTTCATCGGTTCGGGGCCAAGGTGACGGCCCCCGAGGGGGGCATGGAGGCGAGCACCACGCTCACCCCCACAGGCGCCGCGTGGAGCGCGGAGCGGTTCGCCACCGATGGCGCGCTCCGTCTTTGGGCGCGCGATCTGCACAGCATCGACCTCACGGGCGATGTCAGATGGTTTTCCGTCCTGAAGGGCGCAGAGCTGAGCCGCCCGATTGCGCTTTGCGTCACCCATTTTTTCAACCACCAGACCCATCACAGGGGGCAGGTGCATGCGATGCTGACGCGCGCAGGCCTGCCGGCGCCTGTCACCGATCTTGTTCTCATGCCCGAGGAGGCCCAATGAACGCTCCGCTTTTGTCCCCGTCGCGCAGGTTGCGCCGCACGCCATTTTCCCAAGGGGTCGAGGCGGCGGGTGTCAAGGCCTATACGGTCTATAATCACATGCTCCTGCCGACCGTATTCCGCTCGGTCGAGGAAGATTATCGTCACCTGAAAGAGGCGGTGCAGGTCTGGGACGTGGCCTGCGAAAGGCAGGTGGAACTGCGCGGACCGGATGCGAGCCGCCTGATGCAGATGCTCACCCCACGAGATTTGCGCGGCATGACGCCGGGACAGTGTTTCTATGTGCCCATCGTGGACGAGACCGGCGGCATGCTCAACGATCCGGTGGCGGTAAAACTGGCCGAGGATCGCTGGTGGATTTCGATTGCCGATAGCGACCTGCTCTATTGGGTCAAAGGCATCGCACAGGGCTGGCGGCTTGACGTGCTGGTGGATGAGCCGGATGTCAGCCCGCTGGCCATTCAAGGCCCGCGCTCAGATGACCTGATGGCGGCGGTCTTTGGCGATGCGGTGCGCGATGTGCGCTTCTTTCGCTTTGGGCATTTTGATTTCCAGGGCCGGGACATGGTGATCGCGCGCTCAGGCTATTCCAAGCAAGGCGGGTTCGAGATCTATGTCGAGGGTGGCGATATTGGCATGCCGCTCTGGAATGCGCTGATGGAGGCGGGCAAGAGCATGGATGTCCATGCCGGCTGCCCGAATCTGATCGAGCGGATCGAGGGCGGATTGCTGAGCTATGGCAATGACATGACCGATGACAACACGCCGCATGAATGCGGGCTGGGCAAGTTCTGCAACACCCACACCGCGATTGGCTGCATCGGGCGCGATGCGCTGTTGCGCGTGGCCAAGGAAGGCCCGACGCAGCAGATCCGTGCCATTGCCATCGAGGGGGCACCGGTGCCGCCCTGCCGCGAGTGGTGGCCGGTTCTGTCCGCCAGGGGCGATCGCGTGGGCCGTGTGAGTTCGGCCACATGGTCGCCGGATTTTGCCACCAACGTGGCCATTGGCATGGTGCGGATGACCCATTGGGATGCGGGCACGGAGTTGCGTGTGGTGACGCCCGATGGGGAACGCCGCGCCAGCGTGCAGGCGGGGTTCTGGGCCTGAGAAGCGTGGGGGCGCTGCCCCCGCCGCCCGTGCCGGGCGGCCCCCCCGAGGTATTTTGGGCCAGATGAAGCAGGGCGTGGGCGTCCTGCAGGAAAGAGGAGTAGAGAAATGTTCAAGGCATTGGTCGTCGAGAAGGACGAGGAAAGCGGCAAGACATCGGCAGGGGTCAAGACCCTGACGCTGGACGATTTGCCCGAGGCCGAGGTGACGGTAGCGGTCGAATATTCCACGGTGAATTACAAGGATGGTCTTTGCATCGGGCCGGGTGGCGGTCTGGTGCGCACCTATCCTCATGTGCCGGGGATTGATTTTGCGGGCACGGTCGAGGCCAGCAATGATGCCCGCTACAAGCCGGGTGACAAGGTGGTCTTGACCGGCTGGCGTGTGGGTGAGGCGCATTGGGGCGGCTATGCCCAGAAGGCGCGGGTCAAAGCCGATTGGTTGGTGCCTTTGCCGGAGGGATTGGATACGCGCGCTGCGATGGCGGTGGGCACCGCCGGGTTTACCGCGATGCTGGCGGTGATGGCGCTGGAGGATCACGGTCTGAAACCGGGGAATGGCGAGGTGCTGGTCACCGGCGCTGCTGGCGGAGTCGGATCGGTGGCCACGGCCATTCTGGCGCATCTCGGGCATGAGGTGGCCGCCGTGACCGGCCGGCCCGAGCAAGAGGGGTATCTGCGCGGGCTGGGGGCAAGTCGCATCGTGCCGCGTGAGGAGCTGGCGGAGACCGTCAAGCGACCGCTTGAGAGCGAAAGCTGGACGGGCTGTGTCGATGCTGTTGGCGGCGCGATGCTGGCGCGGGTGCTGGGCCAGATGAAATACGGCGCAAGCGTTGCAGCCGTGGGCCTGGCGGGGGGCGCGAACCTGCCTGCCACGGTCATTCCGTTCCTGTTGCGCGGCGTCAACCTCCTTGGGATCGACAGTGTGATGCAACCCTATGCCAACCGGGTCCGCGCATGGGACCGCATTGCGACGGATTTGCCGATGGACAAGCTGGAGGCGATGATCACACCCGCCACGCTGGAGGATTTGCCGCGTCTGGGGGCGGACATTCTCAAAGGGCAGGTCAAGGGCCGGGTTGTGGTCGATCTGAACGCCTGAGACTTGCCAAAGGCTGCGGCCCCCGCTAGCCATGGCTGGCGGGGGAGTGTGCTATGACAGAACAGGCGGGCATCACCATCAGGCTGGCGCGCGAGGCGGATTTCGCAACGCTCTGGCCCATCGTGCGCGATGTGATCCGGGCGGGCGATACCTATGCCATCGAGCCGGGGCTGACCCGGGAGGCGGTGCGCGCGCTCTGGATGGAAACACCGCGCGCCACCTATGTGGCCGAACGCGGCGGCGAGGTTCTGGGCACCTACTATCTCAAGACCAATCAGGCCGGGGGTGGGGCGCATGTGTGCAACGCCGGGTACATGGTCGCCGAGGCCGCGCGCGGGCAAGGGATCGCGCGGGCCATGTGCCTGCATTCGCAGGACGAGGCGCGCGAATTGGGCTATCTTGCGATGCAGTTCAATTTCGTGGTCGAGACCAACCGGGGGGCGATCGCGCTATGGCAGAGCCTTGGGTTTGAAACCGTGGGACATTTGCCGCGCGCCTTTCGCCATCCGCAGGCCGGGTTGGTGGACGCGCGGGTCATGTATAAATGGTTGGGCGATGCGCCCGCATAAGATCATGCGTGCAGGCTTAGAAACTGCGTGAGCCTGCCGGCAAAGGCCTGCGAGGCCTCGATCAGGCCGAGGTGGCGCAGGCCGGGCTGGATGTGGCATTGACTGCCAGAGATTTCCGAGGCGATTGCCTGGGCCATGGCGGGGGTAGAGCCGCTGTCGTGTTCGCAGGTGACGACGAGAGCGGGCAGCGTCAGGGGCGGATTGGGCCGGATCAGTTCTGTCACCCCCTCTGCCAGCACCAACCGATGCGCCGCATAACTGGCGGGGTCGGTGGCGAGGACGGTTTCGCGAATGGTCTCGACCATCTCGGGGCGTGAGATGCGGAACTCAGGGGTGAACCATCGTTCCAGGGCAGCGTCGATCGTGGCCGCCGGACCGCCCGAGGCGGCATCGCGGGCCTGGGTCTCGACCCGCGCCTGAAGATCGGGTGCGCGTTCATGGGGCGAGTTGAGAATGCCCAAGGCCGTAACGCGGTCCGGATGATCGAGCGCCACGCGCCGGTTGATCATACCGCCCAGCGAGAAACCGACGAGGGCCGCGCGCGGTAACGCCAGCCGGTCCATCAGGGTGACGAGATGCTCTGACAGGGTCGTCAGGGTGAGCGGGCCGACATGCGGCGCGCTCGCGCCATGTCCGGGTAGATCGTAGCACAGCACACGGAAATGCCGTGCCAGAAGCGGCGCGATCACGCCCCATGTGCTCTGCCGCGACAGGCCAAGACCGTGGATCAGCACCACGGCGGGGGCGTTCTCGGGGCCGCTCAGGTCATAGGCCGTGCCCTCGGGCGTCCGCGCCATTCAAACGCCCGCCGGATTGTCGACGTCATGGCCCATCTCGCGCAGGTCCTCGTAGCGGTTGCCGATGCGGTGATGCGGATGGCCACCAACCGACGCGCCGAGGGCGAGGATGATTTCATCCTCGGCGGGCGCGTCCGGCACGGTGGTATGGATCGTCTGGTAATGCGAGCGTCGCCCGGCGTCGTCCTTGTCCATCAGCGGGATCATCAGGGATGTGCCCGCAGCACCGCGCGTATTGGTGAAGGCGAGATAGGTCTTGGCCTTGACCGCATCGCGGAACTGGTTGCCGAACCAGAGCGTATGCGTCAGCGCCATCGCATGTTCCAGCTCGCCCCCCATGCCGACGACGCTGGCCTTGCCATAGCCTTCGAGGCGGTCGCCGGTGACATCGAGGATCATGTCGGTCAGCAGGCGACCCAGAACCGGGCCTTGTGCACGGATTTCGGGGCCAAGATCCTCGACATGGCCGCGTCCGAACCACGGGTTGCGGATGATCGCCATGGCGGCGACGAGCAGCGTGGGATCGGCCACATCCTTGCCGCCTTCGCGGTGGGTGCGTTGCACGAGGGTGAGGCTGCGGCGAAGCTCTAGGGTCATGGGCTGTCCTTGGTTATCTGAGGCGGGTCGGGGGAAATTGGCATAGTTGCAGCATTCTTGAAAACGAATTGTTTTGCTGCAAACATGCGGAAAATTCGAATTGAGAATCCTGGATGAACATCACCGCCTTGCAGACCTTTCTTGCCATCGTCGACACCGGCAATCTGGTGCGCGCCTCGCAAAAGTTGAACGTGACGCAATCGACGGTCACGGCGCGCCTCAAGTCGCTGGAGGATGAGTTGGGTCAGCAGCTTCTCAATCGGCAGAAATCGGGCACGACCCTGACGCCGGCGGGCACCAAGCTGTTGCGCTATGCGCGGATCATGACCGGGCTGTGGCGGCAGGCGCGCTATGAGACGGGGTTGCCGGCGGGCCTCAGTTCGGTCTGCACATTCGGCTGTGATCGCGAGTTGTGGCACGGGCCGGGGCGGGCATTCTTCGATGGGGTGGTTCAGGGCCATCCCGATATGGCCGTGTCGGTGCAACAGGGCGGCGGGCGCGAGTTGGAGGAATGGTTGGCGGCGGGGCTGGTGGATGTGATCCTGACCTATGGGGCCTCGGCGCGGGGCAATCAGACGGTCTATGCGTTGCCGCCGGAAGAACTGGTGCTTTATTCCGACCGCGAAGTGACCTCGATCCGGGCCGATCCCAAGTATATTTTCGTGGATCACGGCGAGGAGTATCGCCGCGCCCATGGTGAGACCTACCACGATGCAGGTATCGCGCGGGTGAGTTTCGACAGTTCCTTTTGGGCGCTGCAATTCCTGCTGGAGAGGGGAGGATCGGCGTATTTGCCGCGCGCCCTGGCGGCACCATTGGTGGCGGAGGGGCGGCTTTTTGAGTTGCACGAGGCACCGATCTATAGCCGCAAGAAGATGCTGGTGGTGAATGACAGTGCTGCGGCCAATTGGGACTGGTTCGCGCCCTTGGTGGGGGCGCTCAGGGCACGGTCGGCGGATTGGCTGGACCATCCCGATCGTCGGTTTGTGATTCCGGGGTAGGGACCTGCCCCCGACGCGGCGTGCTATTTCAGCAAGGCGCGCTCCTCCTCGGATGTCATCGGCTGGCCTGCGCCCGTGGTGGTGTAGAAGGCATCCAGCATTTCGAGGGATGAGGCGGGCGCGTATCCGGCCTCTGCCCCGGTCTCACCGGCTTGCGCCATGGCGAACTGCAACTGCCAATCGCCCTCCGCGCGACAGGCAACAGCGACATAATTGCCGCCTGCGGGCGTTGCCGCCTCGTATTCCCGACAGAACTGACCGGCGGCATCGGTGAAGGACGCCACGACCGTCAGGGCGGTGCCATCCGGCAATTCCGCCGCCGTGCCCGACGGCAAGCTGTCCAATTGTTCTGTCATGGCCGTGTTGAAGGGCGCGCCAAGCGGGGCATCGGACCCGCCCGACAGCATCAGCCCCGCACCCAGACCGACGGCAAGTGCAAGGCTGGCGGCAAGCGCCATCGGCTGCCAACGGGGTGCCGCGGCGGGGGCCGGGGCGGCGCGAAGGGGCACGACATTGGTCATCTCTGGCGGCGCGCTGGCCTCGCCCATCGCGCGGATGCGCGCAACCAGCGCGTCGGACACCTGCGCCTCTGGCAGATCCTGCATGGCCTGCCGCGCCAGATCCGCAGTCTCGACAAAGAGGGCGTAGCGTTCGGCCAAATCCACATCGGCGGCAATGCGCGCATGCAGCGCCTCGGCCTGGGGTCCGGTGATCTCGCCATCGGCGAGGGCCATCAATCTGTCGTCGTCAATGTGCATCTGTTCGATCCTTCCCCTGACATGGGGTTAACGGCTGGAGACGCGATCTATTCCCACGGAGTTTGCAAGCGCGAGACGGGCGCGGCTGAGGCGGCTCATCACGGTGCCTTGGGGAATGTCGAGCGTGGTGGCGGTTTCGGCATAGCTGAGCCCTTCGATGCAGACCAGATGCAGAACCATCCGCTGATCCTCGGGCAAATGGTTCATGGCGTTGCGCACCGCGTTGAGGGTCAGGCGATCATCGGTTTGGGCGGCGCTGTCGATGGGGTCAGGTTGCGGGCTTTCGTGGATGTCCACCACCTCGCCGCGGGTGGCATCGCGGCGCAGCGTGTCGATCCAGGCATTGCGCAGGATGCGAAAGAGCCAGGATTGCAATTGGGTTGCGGGGTCAAACCGGTCGCGGGCGCGAAATGCCCGTTCGGCGGTGATCTGCACGAGGTCTTCGGCAAGATCGCCCTGACGGCACAGAGAGAGGGCAAATCGCTTGAGCGTGGGCAGCAGGGCCACGACATCCTCGGTAAACTGGTCAGACATCGGTGAAAGGCCCTTGAAACAATCTACGGGAATAAAACCGGGGTTACAGCGTTTCCTGTAGCATGGCATGTTGATGCAGGGCGACAAAAGGAGAATTTCCGTGCGCGTGTTACGAGCGATACTGGTGTGGGTTCTGATCCTTGGGATCGTGCCGCTTGGACCATGGCCCGAGGGGATAAACCCAGCGAGCATGGCCTGGGCGCGCGGCGGCGACGGCGGCGGCGGTGATGGCGGTGATGGCGGAAGCGATGGCGGAAGCGATGGCGGAAGCGATAGCGGAAGCGATAGCGACGGGGCCGGTGACGATGGAGGCAGCAGCAGTAGCAGCGACGGCAGTAGCAGTAGCAGTAGCAGCGACCAAGACAGCAGCGAGGCTGGGGGTGTTGGAGGCGGCGAGGCCAAAGGTCGCGAATTTCGTCGCAGCCTGCGCACGATCTTCGGTCGCCCTTCGCCTGAGCCTGCCCCCCGTGCGGCCCGCGCCCGCACCCCCGCCCCACGTCCTGCTCCGCGACCGACTGAGGCCCCGCGCGAGATCATTGCGCGCGGTTTGAACGAGGCGGATGCGGCCGCATTGGTGGCGCAGGGCTATGGCGTGATCGACCGGATTGATCTGGCAACCCTTGGGGTCAACATACAGCGCCTGTCCGTGCCGCGGGGCACCACGCTGGCCGAAGCGCGCGCAGCGGTGCAGGCCTTGCCCACCGGCGAGACAGCGGATTTCAACCATTATTACCGCGCCGAGGCCGCGGATTTGCCGCAGGCCACGGAGGATGCGGCCCCGCTTGCCCCGTGCGACGGGCTGCATTGCGCGGCACGGGCGCTGATCCACTGGCCGGAACACATCGGGGCACAAACCTGCGGCGCACCGGTCACAATCGGTATGATCGACACCGGGATAAATACGACCCACGCCGCTCTTGCCGCCGCGCAGGTGGCGCTGACGCGCGTGGCCCCCGAGGATTACAGCGCGTCGGGTGCCATTCACGGCACGGCAGTGGCTGCCATCTTGGTGGGCGATGCAGGATCACGTACGCCGGGGCTTTTGCCGGGGGTGCCGCTGGTGGCGGTGGATGCGTTTCACAAGGCGTCGGGTGATGAGCGCGCCGATGTCTATACGCTCGTGCAGGGCCTGGATCAGTTGATCGGTGCCGGGGCGACGGTGATCAACCTGAGCCTTTCAGGGCCGCCAAACACGGTGCTTGAGGATACGCTGGCGGCTATCGAGGCGGCCGAGACAGCCGTTGTGGTGGCTGCGGCGGGCAATGGCGGGCCAAACGCGCCGCCCGCCTATCCTGCCGCCTATGACAGCGTGATCGCCGTGACGGCGGTGGATCGCTCCGGGGGGATCTATCGCCGGGCTGGGCGTGGCCCGCATGTTGATCTGGCCGCGCCGGGGGTCGAGGTCTGGACCGCGGCCTCGGTCGAGGGGGCAAGGTGGAAAACCGGAACGTCCTTTGCTGCGCCCTATGTCACGGCGGCGGCGGCGCTCTGGCGACAGGCCAATCCCGAAATGACTCCGGCGCAGATTCGCGATGCCCTCACCCAGAGTGCGGCCGATCTGGGTGCGCCGGGACCGGACGAGGTTTATGGCCACGGGTTGCTCGACCTGCACGGCCGCTGTCCCGAGCCGGGCGCAGCCCTGCTGCTACCGGCGGCGGAGTAGAGCCCGGTCAGCGATAGCGTTCCAAGAGCGGGCGCAGGGCAACGCGCGCCCGCAACTTGCTGGCCAAAAGGTAAATTCCACCGATCTTGCGGTGCAGAAACAGCGTGGCGGGAGGCGGAACATGGGTCAGCTCCCGCTCGGAGCCCATGGCAAGCCCCATGTCGCGCAGGGTCTTGACCATATCGGAGGTGCCGAAATCATAGGGCGTGCTCTGGCGCAGGGGCGCCATGGCCGTTTCGAACATATCCATGATGAGGTCCTGATGGCGGGGCGCGGTGGCCGGGCTGAAATAGCCGATGCGTAGCATGGCAGCGCGCGTGCGTGCGCCGTCCTGATCAAGAGCTGCGTTCAGCAGGTTGCGAAAATCAGAGGTGAGGGACGGGTCAATCTCCATCGCCGCCCCGAAATCCAAGAGCACGATTTGTCCTGTCGCAGGATCAAAGCGGTAGTTGGCCAGGTTGGGATCGGTCTGCATCAGGCCAAACGCGAAGAGTTCCTGCAAGGTCAGGTCGATCAGTTTCTGCGCCACATGATCGCGCAGGTCTTGGGGCGCGTCGGTCAGTGTGTCGATCGGCTGGCTGTCGATATAGGTCATGGCCAGCACCTCGGGCGTGCTGAGATCGGAATGCAACGCGGGCAGGCGAAACGCCTCTGACCCGGTGAGCAGGCGGCGAAAGGCGCTCAGGTGGCGCGCCTCGGCGATATAATCCGCCTCTTGATGCAGTTGCGCCTTGGCCTCGCGCAGTATCGGGCCGAGGTCCGTGTCGCGTGGGATGAGGCCCGGCACGCGCAGGAGGGTCGCCAGATTGTCGATGTCGCTGTCGATGCTGGCGCGCACGCCGGGGTATTGCACCTTGATCGCCAGATCGCGGCCGTCATGCGTTTGCGCGCGGTGCACCTGCCCGATCGAGGCGGCGGCGAAGGGGCGCAGATCAAAGCGTTTGAAGCGCCCATACCATCCGCTGCCCCAGGCGGCATTGAGCACCGATTGCAATTGCTTGGGCGGCATATGCGGCGCTTCGGCGCGCAGGGCGGCCATGATCGCGGTCATCTCGGGCGGCAGGACAAGGCCCGTATCCATCGACAGCATCTGCCCAAGTTTCATCGCCGCCCCGCGCATCTGGCCCAGATCACGGGTTACGCGCCGCGCGGTGGCGGGGGTCAGCAGCAGACCGGGCAGGTGCGGACGCTGGCCTTGGGCCATCTGGCGCAGGCCACCGGCGACCATGTCGCCCATGATGCCCGTGGTCATCCCGCCCAAGCGCAGCATGCGGCCAAGGCGGTGGCCGGGCACGGGGGCGGTTCTGGTCTGGTCTGTCGGATCGCTCATGCCGCCTGCCTCTGCTGCGTGTTGGTGAGGGGCAAGATGGGGCGCGCCTGCGCGATTGCCAGCCTCAGGCCGTGGAGCCGGGGACAAGACGAAAGTCGATCTGCGTGATACGGGGCGGGCGTTCCCCCTTGAGACGGCGCAGGATAAGGTCAGCGGCGACAAAGCCGATGCGTTCCCGGTTCGAGGCGATGGTGGTCAGCGGTGTGGGCAGCGCCTGCCCGATGCTTAGCCCGTTGAACCCCGCAAGGGCGATGTCATGGGGCAGCGAGAGACCGGCGGTCTGGCAATGGAAGACCCCGCCCACGGCCATATCGTCATTGGAAAAGAAAACCGCCTCGGGCCATTGCGTGGTGCGGTCCAGCAGCCGTGCCAACCCTTCCCGCCCCAACGGAACCGAGGAGGGGCCATCCAGAATCAGCGTGTCGGACAGGGAAAGGCCTGCGTCGGTCAACCCGTCCTTGAAACCGTCGAGTCGCGCAAGGGCGCGGAAATCGGTGGCGATGTCATGGCCAATATAGGCCATCCGGCGATAGCCGCGCCCGATGAGATAATGCGCCATGGCGCGGCCCGCGGCGCGGTGCGAAAAGCCGACGGCCATGTCGGCGGCGTCGGGATCGGTGTCCATCACCTCGACCACCGGCAGTTCGGCAGCCTGCAACAATGCGCGCGTGGCCGCACTGCCAGACGTCGGGGCCAGCACGAGGCCCGCAGGCCGCCACGACAGAAGATCGTGCAGGAGGTGTTCTTCGCGAGTGGCGTCATAATGCGAAATACCGAGGATCGGATGATAGCCATCATCCTCGAGCCGGTTTTCCAGCCCCTTGAGCACATCGGCAAAGACGATATTGGAGAGCGAGGGCAGGATCACCGCCACCTGACGCGAGGCCCCGCCGGCGAGCGTTCCGGCAAGACGGTTCGGCACGTAGTTGAGGGCCTGCGCGGCACGCTCGACCTTTTGGCGGGTGGTCTTGGCGACGGCGCTGCCACCGCGCAGCGCACGGCTGGCGGTGATCTCGCTGACACCTGCGGCCTTGGCGACCTGCGAGAGGGTCGGACGACGAGAAGGGGGATCGGAGGTGTTTTGGTTCATAGTACCAGATTGCGCAAAATGATGGCGCTGTCATTGAAAATCTGTACGCGAAGGGGTCCGAAGCCGAGGGATGAGGGGATCGCGACATCCGCTAACGCAGAAACATGGGCTTTCACGCCCTGACCTTGCCTTGAGGGGCCTCGGGCAGAACGATATTGACAGCGCTGTCATAACTTGGTTCAGTCCGGAGCAAGGGGGATTTGGCGTGCGTATTCTGATTACCGGAGCGGCGGGATTCATTGGTCAGCGCGTTGTGCGCGCGCTGTCGGAGCGTGACAGCCTGATCGTGGATGGGCAAGAGCGGCGGATCGCGGCCATCCTTGCCAGCGATATTGCCGAGGCTCCGTTGCATGATCTGGCGCAGTCCTGCCGCCGGGTGCATGCGGTGCCGGGCCCGCTGGATCGCCCGGAGATACTGGCGCGGATCGTCGAGGACGCGCCGGAACTGGTGATTCATCTGGCCGGTGTCGTGTCGGGGCAGGCGGAAGAAGATTACGCGCTGGGCATGGCGGTCAACCTGCAATCCACCATTGCCCTGATCGACGCTTGCCGCAGCCTGCGCAAGCCGCCGGTCCTTGTCTTTTCCTCGTCGGTCGCGGTGTTTTCCTGCGCCGACAATGACACGATTTCCGAAGACACCTTGCCCGCGCCCCTGTCATCCTACGGCACGCAAAAGCTGATGGGCGAACTGCTGGTGCGCGATGCCAGCCGCAAGGGGTATATCAAGGGGCGCGCACTGCGCTATCCGACCATTGCGGTGCGGGCGGGCAAGCCCAATCGCGCGGCCTCGGGCTTTGCCAGCGGAATCATCCGCGAGCCTCTGGCGGGGATGGCGGCGGATTTGCCGGTGGGGCGCGATCTTCGGATGCATCTGGCCTCGCCTGCCAAGGCGCTCGAGTATACGCTGACCGCCATCGGTCTGGCGCAGTCCGATCTGGGTCTGGAAACCACCGTAACCTTGCCGGGAATTTCGGTGACGGTGGGCGCAATGCTGACGACGCTGGAAACGGTGGCGGGGTCCGAGGTGGCGGCGCGGGTGACAGAGCGGCCAGATGCGGCCATCGAGCGGATCGTGACCACATGGCCGGGCCAGATCATTACGCCGCGCGCCGAGGCGCTGGGATTTGCGCCCAATCAGGATTTTGCAGAGATCGTGCGCGAATATATGGATGGTTTGACGATGTGCTAACGGGGTGCGGGAGGCCCCGGACGACGGAACTAACAGTCAACAAGGAGGAGGATCACATGAAATATTTTGCATTGGGTGCGCTTGCCGCGCTGGGTTTGGCCACCGCAGCCGAAGCGCAACAGAATATCGTGGTGGGGCATGCGCTGTCGCCCACGTCGCATTACGGGGTGGGGGCGCAGGCCTTTATCGACACGCTGACTGAATTGTCCGGTGGCACCTTTACCGGAGAGCAGGCCCCGGCCGGGCAGTTGGGCGGCGAGCGGGACATGATCGAGGGGCTGCAGATCGGATCGCTCGACGTGGTCATCACCTCGACGGGACCCTTGGGCAATTTCGTGCCGCAGGTCTATGCGCTCGATCTGCCGTTCCTCTTCCGGGACTATGACCACGCCCGCAAGGTGCTGGATGGCGAGATCGGACAGGAATTGCTCGACGAGATCAGCAAGAACAATCTCGTGGCTCTCGCTTGGTCCGAAAACGGGTTTCGCCATGTGACCAATTCGCAGCGCGCCGTGCGCACGCCCGAAGATCTGGCGGGACTCAAGCTGCGGACCATGGAAAACAAGGTGCATATGGCCGCATTCGAGGGCATGGGAGCGGCCCCCACGCCGATGGCCTTCCCCGAGCTTTTCTCGGCGCTGCAACAGGGTGTCGTGGATGGGCAGGAAAACCCGGTCACGGTGATCACAGCGTCGAAATTCTGGGAGGTCCAGAAATATGTCTCGCTCACCGGGCACGTCTATTCACCGGCTGCGGTTCTGGCCTCGCCGGTCCTGCTCGATAGTCTGACCGACGAGCAGCGCGGCTGGTTTGCCGAGGCGGCCAAGGCCAGTGCTGCGGCAACGCGTGCAGAGGTCAACCGACTGGAAGAGGCGGGTGTTGCCCTCTTGCGCGAAAACGGCATGGAGGTGATCACCGACATCGACAAGGCCCCGTTTGCGGCATTGGCCGAAGAGGCGTCTTATTCCGTCTACACCGATCAATACGGCGGCGATATGATCGAACGGATCAAGGCCGTCGAGTGATCCAAGGCAGGAACCGGACCCCGGCGCACAGGGTGCGCCGGGGCTAAAGGCAGGGCGCGCATGACAGTCTTTCTGAAACTCGAAGCCATGGCCACGCAACTGGCCCTGAGGCTGGCAATCGGCTTTTTGCTGATCGCGGTGGGTCTGGCGCTCTATCAGGTGACGACGCGTTTCGTCTTTGGGCATCCCTCGACATGGTCCGAGGTGATCACCCGCTCGGCGATGATCTGGTGCGTGTTTCTGGCCGTGGCCCCGGCATTTCGCGAAGGGGCGATGATCGCGGTTGAGGTGGTGCAAAAGATCTTGCCGCCGCGCCTTGGCTTTGCGCTTTACCTTGTGTCGATGGGGCTGTCGGCAGTGTTTTTCTGCATCCTCTTCTGGCAGGGTTGGGCGATGACCGAACGGGTCATGTCGCAAAAGCTGGCGGCGCTGGAAATCTCGATCGCATGGGTCTATGCGGCGCTGCCGGTCGGGTCGGTGTTTATCCTCTTGGCGATACTGGGCTGCACGCTGCGGGCGGTCCAAAAAGGCGCGGTTGCGTTTTCGGCAGGTTTGCAATGAACGCGGCACTGGCGCTATCCCTTGCGATCTTCTTTTTGGCTGGCGTGCCGATTGCGGTGGCGATTGGCCTTGCCTCGGTGATCGGGATAGAGGCCAATGGGCGCCTGCCGTTGCTGCTGGTGGCGCAGCGCATGTTTACGGGCATCGATAGTTTTCCGCTCATGGCAATTCCGCTCTTCATTCTGGCGGGCAACCTGATGTCTGCGGGCGGCATTTCGCATCGTTTGGTCGAACTCGCAAAATCCATTGTCGGTGGCATCCAGGGCGGGTTGGCCGCCTCCTGCGTGCTGACCTGCATGATGTTCGCCTCGGTCTCTGGCTCGTCGGTGGCCACGACCTTTGCGATTGGCGCGATCCTCATTCCGGCGATGGTGAAACATGGCTATCCGGCGCCCATGGCGGCCTCGGTTCAGGCAAGCTCTGCCGAATTGGGCGTGCTGATTCCGCCGTCGATACCGCTGATCCTCTACGGTGTCTCTACGGATACATCGATTGGCCAGTTGTTCCTTGCGGGTATCGGGCCGGGATTCTTGGTGGCGGGGTCGCTGATGGCGCTGGTGCTGATCCTTTGCCGGGTGCGGGGCATCGGGCTAGAGGATGGGCGCGACCGGCCACGGGTGGGCCCGGCGCTCTGGTCCGCCTTGCCTGCGTTGATCGTCCCGGTGGTGATCCTGGGCGGCATCTATTCGGGCGTCTTCACGCCGACCGAGGCGAGCGCCGCTGCCGTGGCCGCAGCCGTGGTCGTGGGCATGGTGTTCTACCGGGAACTGCGCTTTGCGGACCTGCCCGTAATCCTGAAAAAGACGGTGCTGGCGACGGCAGCGATCATGCTCATCATTGCGGCAGCGGCGCTTTTCTCGTTCCTGATCACGCGCTCGGGTCTGCCCAATGAGATCGCGGCTTGGTTCAAGGACATTTTCGAGAGCCGCTTTGCGTTTCTCCTGGTCGTGAACCTGATGCTGCTGGTCGTGGGCATGTTCATCGAAACCTCGGCGGCGATCCTTGTTCTGGCACCGATATTGGCGCCGATTGCGGTCTCCTACGGGGTTGATCCGGTGCATTTCGGGCTGATCCTCGTGGTCAATCTGGCGCTGGGGATGATCACGCCACCGCTGGGCGTCAACCTCTTTGCGGCCTGCGCGGTGGCCAATCTTTCGATTGAGAAGGTCATCCCGCATCTTTTCTGGTTCGTGCTGACCGTGTTCGGGGCGCTCATGCTGATCACCTATATTCCGGCGATCACGCTCTGGCCGATGCAGATCATTCTTTCGGTGGGACAATGACAGAGATCGTGCATTTCGTGGGGCTGGGGTCGATGGGCCTTGGCATGGCGCAATCCGCCCTGCGGGCCGGGTTCGAGACATACGGCCATGATCCGGACGCGGGGCGTCGGGAGTTGCTTGTTGCGGCGGGGGGACGTGCGCTGGACCGGGCATCGCCCAAGGCGGGGGTGCTGGTCTGTGTCGTGCTCAATGCCGAACAGACGCGCAATGCGCTCTTTGGGGCGCAAGGTTGGGCAGAGGGGGTGCAGACGGGTGGTGTCATCCTGGGCTGTGCCACGGTCGCGCCGGAATTTGCCCGCGAAATGGAGGAAGAGGCAGCCCGCCGCGGACTGCTCTATCTCGATGCGCCCATTTCAGGCGGGGCTGTCAAGGCGGCGGAGGGGCGGCTTTCGGTGATGGCATCGGGCCGGGCCGAGGCATTCGTGCGCGCCGAGGCGGTGCTGGCGGCACTGGCAGAAACGGTGCACCGCTTGGGCGATTGCGCCGGGCCGGGATCGGCGATGAAGGCGGTCAATCAGTTGCTGGCAGGTGTGCATATCGCCGCAATGGGCGAGGCGCTGTGTTTTGCCACCTCTCAAGGGCTTGATCTGGCCCGTGTGTTGGAGGTGATCAAGGTGTCGGCGGGCAATTCATGGATGTTCGAGAACCGCGCGCCGCATGTGATCGAGGCGGATTATGCCCCGCGTTCGGCCATAGACATCTGGCCCAAGGACCTGGGCATCGTCAGCGATATTGCGGCGCGCGCGGCCCTGTCCCTGCCGCTGGTCGAGGCGGCGCTGACCGAGTATCGCGCGGCCTCTGCGGCGGGGTTGGGACGCGCCGATGACGCGGCCATCACCAAACATATCGCCGCGCGCGCAGGTTTGCGATTGCCGGGGGACGACTGATGCTCTTGGGCTGTATCGGCGATGATTTCACCGGGTCGAGCGATCTGGCCAATACGCTGACCAAGGCGGGCATGCGATCGGTGCAATATGTGGGTGTGCCCAAAGCGCCCGCCGAGGCGGGTGTGGAGGCGGGTGTCGTCGCACTCAAGTCCCGGTCGATCCCGGTGGCCGAGGCGGTGGCGCAATCGCTGGCGGCGCTCGACTGGTTGCGCGCGCAGGGGTGCCGGCAGTTCCTGTTCAAATATTGCTCTACGTTTGATTCAACGCCCGAGGGCAATATCGGCCCGGTGGCCGAGGCCTTGGCCGATGCCTTGGACGCGCGGCAGGTGATCGTTTGCCCGGCCTTTCCGGGCGCGGGGCGGACGGTCTATCAGGGGCATCTATTTGTGAATGACCGGCTCTTGAGCGAGAGCGGGATGCAGCATCATCCGCTGACCCCGATGACCGATCCGGATATTCGCCGCTGGCTGGCGTTGCAGGTGGCGGGGCCGGTTGGTCATCTGGGCGCAGAGGTCGTGCGGCAAGGGCCGGGGGCGATCCGGGCGGCTCTGGCGGCGCAAGAGCATCGCTTGATCGTCGCGGATGCGATCAACGACGCGGATCTGGTGGCCTTGGGTCATGCCGCGGCGGATTTGCCCCTGATCACCGGTGGATCCGGGATTGCCATGGGCCTGCCCGAAAATTTCCGGGTCCGCGGGGAATTGGCGGGGCATGGTGGCGCGTGGCATGGACAGTCTGGCCCGGCGGTGGTTCTCTCGGGGTCTTGCTCGGTTGCCACGCGTGGACAGGTGGCGCGGCATGCGGCCTCGCATCCAGCGCGGGAAATCTCAGCGGCTGACGTTATGGCGGGCCGGGTTGCACCAGAGGATCTGGCGGAGTGGGCCTTGGCGCAGGTCGGGATTCCGATGATCTATTCCTCGGCTGAGCCCGCCCGCGTGGCGCAGGATCAGGCGCAGTTCGGGGCCGGGGCGGTCGCGGCAGCGATCGAGACGCTCTTTGCGAAACTGGCGCGGGCGCTGGTTGCGCGCGGTGTCACGCGGCTGATCAGCGCGGGTGGTGAGACCTCGGGCGCGGTGGTCGAGGGGCTGGGCCTGACACAGCTTGAGATCGGGCCAGAGATTGCGCCCGGCGTGCCGGTGATGCGCGCGGGCGATGATCTTGTTGTGGCCCTCAAATCGGGGAATTTCGGGGGGCCGGATTTCTTTGTCGAAGCCGCGCAGAGGATGGAGCAGTCCGATGAGTGAAAGCCGTCTGCGTGAGGATCTGTGCTTTTGGGCCAAGTCGATGTTCGACCGGGGGCTGACCGGTGGAGCGTCTGGCAATATTTCCGTTCGGACCGAGGATGGCGGGATGTTGGTCACGCCGACCGGCGTCAGCATGGGGCGGCTTGATCCCGCGCGGCTCAGCCGGTTTGATGCGGGTGGGCGGCTGATTTCGGGTGATCCCCCGACCAAGGAAATGCCGCTGCATGCCGCGTTTTACGAGACGCGGCAGAGCGCGGGGGCGGTCGTGCATCTGCATTCCACCCATTCCGTTGCCCTCTCGATTCTGCCCGATACCGATCCTGACAACGCGGTGCCGCCGCTCACCGCCTATGCGGTGATGCGGGTCGGCAAGGTGGCGCTCTTGCCTTTCTATGTGCCCGGTGACGCGGCGATGGCCGAGGCGATCCGGGGGCTGGCGGGGCGGCGGTCCTCGGTGTTGCTTGCCCATCACGGCCCCGTGGTCGCGGGCAAGGATCTGGAGGCGGCTGTTTTCGCGATGGAAGAACTGGAAGAGACCGCGAAGCTGGCGCTGATCTTGCGCGGCACCGGGGCGCGGCCTTTGGATGCGGGGCAGATTGCGCGGGTGGTGCGCAAGTTCGAGGTGGATTGGGACTGATGCGCTTTTCTGCCAATCTTGGCTTCCTCTTTGCCGACCTGCCCTTGCCCGATGCCGTTCGCGCGGCAGCGCGGACAGGTTTCGCGGCGGTGGAGTGCCATTTCCCCTATGAGTTCGCCGCGCCCGAGGTGCGTGCCGCACTCGAGGAAACCGGCCTGCCGATGCTGGGGCTGAACACCTGGCCGGGCGACAGGGGGGCGGGCGATTTCGGGCTGGCTGCCCTGCCGGGCCGCGAAGAAGAGGCGCGCGCGGCAATCCGGCAGGCGGTGGACTATGCGCAGGCCATTGGTGCAGGCGCGGTGCATGTCATGGCAGGATGCACCGATGGCGGGCCAGAGGCGGAGGCGGCATTTCGCGCCAATCTGCTCTATGCCTGTGATCTGGCCGCGCCCTTGGGGCTGACGATCCTGATCGAGCCGATCAATACCCGTGATGTGCCCGCGTATCACCTGTCGTCAACGGCCCATGCGGCCTCTGTCATTGCGGCGCTCAGGCGGGACAATTTGCGGATGATGTTCGACTGCTATCATCTGCAGATCATGGAGGGCGATCTGCTGCGCCGCTTCGCCCGCTATCAGCCCATCATCGGCCATGTGCAATTCGCGGGCGTGCCGGATCGCGGCGCGCCGGACCAGGGCGAGGTGGATTATCGCTGGCTCTTGCCGCAGTTTGCGGCGCTCGGCTGGCAGCGGCCATTCGGGGCGGAATACCGGCCCGGAGAGGCGGGCACAGAGGCAAGTTTGGGATGGCTGACGCGGTTCTGCTGAGACAGCGTGCGATCCCCCCTCAGCCCTGATGTTCGGCCCCGATCCCTTGAAACATCGCACGTAGGTCAACTGTGCTTTCTTTGCCGATGCGGTCGTAATTGGCGTCAAGCCAAGCCGCTGCCGTGTCGCGCCCGATGTCGCGCAGCCGGGTGAGAAAGGCCCACTCGACATTCATCTTGGACGACGCCCCCATAGGTTTCAGCGCGGCTTCGTTCTCGATCAGATGAACCTTGACCGGACGATAGTGATCGGTCGAAAGCTTGCCCTGTGAAATCAGCCGGTCAACGAAATCAATCGCGCGCAATTCCTTGAGCAGGCTGGCGTTGAAGCTGATCTCGTTCATCCTGTTCTGGATGTCCTGCGCCGAGCGCGGCGCGCCCTTGCGCTCGATCGGGTTGATCTGGATGACCACGATGTCGTCGGTGCCGGTCTTGCCATAAAGAGGGAAGAGCGCAGGGTTGCCCATATAACCACCATCCCAATAGGGCACCCCGTCGATCTCGACCGCTTGATAGAGCTGAGGCAGACAGGCCGAGGCCATCACCATATCCGCTGTCAGTTCCTCACGGGCAAAGACCTTGACCCGGCCCGTCTCGACATTGGTGGCCGAGACAAAGAGCTCGAACGCCGTGCATTTGCGCACCATGTCGAAATCAATGCTCTCTTCCACCAGATCGCGCAGGGGATTGATGTTCATCGGGTTGAGTTGATAGGGCGAGGCGACGCCCGTAAGCGCGTTCATGAAATGGTAAAAGGGGTTGTTCTCCAGCCCCCAGTTGCCAGTCAGCCGGTCCAGTGGCGTGCGCTGCATGGGCGAGTGTTTGACGCTGCCGCTCATGCCGCGCCAAAAGTTGTCCAGAGCCGCGCGAGCGCCGTCGGCCCCGGCGCGGGTCATGCCATCGGCCAAGGCCACGGCGTTCATTGCCCCGGCCGAAGTGCCAGACACCCCGGCAATACGCAGGCGACCATCCTCGAGCAGGTAATCCAGCACGCCCCAGCTAAAGGCCCCATGCGCGCCGCCGCCCTGAAGCGCCAGATTGATCGGTTTGCCGGTCTTGCTCATGGGCGGGCTGCCTCCGTCATTGCGGCGGGTGTCTTGGGTTCAGCCGCAAGCTATCAGCGCACGTCGCCCGACGCCATGGCTGTTGCGGCCCTCTGGCATCACATTCCCGCTCAGACCTGATAATAGGCGCGATACCAGCGCACGAATTGGGCAATCCCGTCGCGCACGCTGGTTTGCGGGCGGTATCCGGTCAATCTTTCGAGCAGGCGGGCGTCCGCCCAGGTGGCGGGCACATCGCCTTTTTGCATCTCCATCATGTTGCGGATGGCGGGGCGTTCCAGCGCCTCTTCGATGGCGGCCACGAAATCCAGAAGCCGCACCTTGTCGGAATTGCCGATGTTGACGACCCGGTAGGGGGCAACGGGTGAGAGGCTGTCACCGGGCGCGATGCTTTCGGGGCTATCGGGCCGCACGGGGGGCGCGTCCATCAACAGGCGGATGCCGCGCACCAGGTCGCCCACATAGGTAAAGTCGCGATACATCTCGCCGTGATTGTAGATGTCGATCGGGCGGCCTGCCAGAATCGCCTCGACAAATTTGAAATAGGCCATGTCGGGGCGGCCCCAGGGGCCATAGACGGTAAAGAACCGAAACATCGTGGTGGGCAGGTTCCACAGATGGGCATGGGCATGGCCCATTGCCTCGGTCGCCTTCTTGGTGGCGGCGTAGATCGTCATCGGGCTGTCGGCCTTCATCGTCTCGGCATAGGGCATCTCTGTGTTTGCACCGTAAACAGAGGAGGTGGAGGCCATGAGCAGATGGCGAACCGCATGCCGCTTGGCCGCCTCCATCACGGTGAAGGTGCCGACGATATTGGCGTCGATATAGGCGCGGGGATTCTCGAGGCTGTAGCGCACGCCCGCCTGTGCCGCGAGATGCACGATGATGTCGGGTGCGCAGGCGTCGATGGCGGCATCCACCGCCGCCTGATCCTCGAGCATGGCCTCAGTCGCGGTGAACCCCGGCTTTTGCAGGAGCATCTGGTGGCGGCGCTGTTTCAGGCTGACGTCGTAATAATCGGTCATGCCGTCGAGACCATGCACCACCATGCCCTCATCCAGCAACAGGTCGGCCAGATGATAGCCGATGAACCCGGCCGTGCCGGTGATGAAGACCCGCGTCATGCCCGCTTTGCCCCGGCGCACGTCATTGAAGATCGGCAAACGCGGTTTGCAGCCGCTCGACCGCCTCGGCAACACGGGCGCGCGGTGTGCCTATGTTGAACCGAAGGAAGCTCTCGCCACCGATGCCGAACCCGGTCCCGATCGAGGGAACAACGCGCGCATCTTCATGGATTCGGCGCAACACTTCGGACATCTCCATGCCCGTATCTGCAAAGTTGACCCATGCAAGATAGGTCGATTGCATGGGCATCGCCTTCAGCGCCGGAATTTGGCCGATCCCGTCGAGAAACAGCCGGTGATTGCGGTCAATGTAGCTGACAAGCGCGTCCACCCATTCAGCGCCCCCCGGCGAATAGGCCGCCCGCGTCAATTCGACACCGAGAAGGTTGGGCTGTGTCTGATGTTCCAAAAGCGCTTGGCGGAACCGTTGGCGCAGGTGATCGTTGGGGATGGTGACTGTCCCAAGCCGGGCCCCAGCGGTGTTGAAGGTTTTCGACGCTGCCGTAAGGATAAAGGAATACCCCGCAGCGTCGGGCGCCGCGTTGAGAAAGCTGGTGAAGCTCTGGCCGGGGTAGACGAGGTCATGGTGGATTTCGTCGCAGACCATGAAGAGATCGTGGCAGCGGCAGAATTCGGCCAACTGGCGCAGTTCCTCCGGTGTCCAGATCCGGCCTGCGGGGTTGTGCGGCGAGGATATGAGCATCATCCGCTCTTTGCCGGTCAAGCCCGCTTCGAGCGCGTCCATATCCATGTGATAGACGCCGTCGCGGATCACAAGCGGAGCCTCGTGCACCACACGCTTGTTCAGTTTAATCTTGTAGGCGAATTCGTGGTAGACGGGCGAGAATATGATCACCTCGTCACCGGGATTTGTATAGGTTTCAAGGATCAGGGCGATGGCATGACCCAGTCCGGCGGTGCTGCTCATATGGTCGGGATCGACGGTCCAGCCATGGCGCTCTTTCATCCACCATGCGGTGGCTTCCTTCATCTCGTTCTCGCCGGTGAAATAGCCGTAATTGGCGCGCTCGAGCAGGTTGCGCATGGCGTCCTGCAACACATCCGCGGCCCGGAAGTCCATATCCGCGACCCACATCGGGATGCCCACGTCAGGGGAAACGCCGCCATATGCTTCCATGTTGTCCCATTTGGAGCTGAACGTATTGCGGCGGTCGATGATCTCGTCAAAATTCATGGGGTTCTCCGGGGTGGTGATCGCGGCGCAGGCTAAACGATCACAGCCCAAGCGCAAGGGGCGTTGCAGAAGCCCCGGTCATCGCCTAAATAGCCGCCATGAAGCGGCCTATTCTGATCCACCCCGACCCGCGCCTGAGAAAGGTCTGCACGCCCGTAAAGGACGTGTCCGATGCCTTGCGCAAACTCTCGCAGGACATGCTCGAGACCATGTATGACGCGCCGGGCATCGGCCTTGCCGCGCCGCAAGTGGGGGTTATGGACCGGCTGATCGTGCTGGATTGCGTCAAGGACGAAGGGGCCACGCCGCGCCCCATCGTGATGCTCAACCCCGAAATCACGGCCTTTTCCGACGAGAAAAGCGTCTATGAGGAAGGCTGCCTGTCGATCCCCGACCAGTTCGCCGATGTCACGCGGCCAGCCGAGGTCGAGGTGCGGTGGCTGGATCTTGACGGTGTGGAGCACAAGGAAGGGTTCGGCGGTCTTTGGGCTACCTGTGTGCAACATGAGATCGACCATCTCGATGGCAAGCTTTTCATCGACTATCTGGGGGCGATGAAGCGCCAGCTCATCACCCGGCGCATGCAAAAGCTCAAGCGCGAATTGGCGCGGGGCTAAGCGGTGGTGCCGCGCCCCTGTCTGCGCTGGCCTGACAAACGGTTGCGTCAGCCTGCCGCGCCAGTCTCGGAGATCACGGATGCAACGCGCGCCCTCTGGGACGAGATGATCGCGGTCATGGAGGCGATGCCGGGTGTGGGGCTTGCCGCCACGCAACTGGGCGAGATGCAGGCCCTCGCGGTGGTCGATGCCAGCACGGCACGGGGACAGGCGGTGCGCATGGCCAATCCCGAAATTCTGCATTCCAGCGTGCAATTGCGCCCTCACGACGAGGCGAGCCCCTGCTTGCCCGGTGTCTCTGCGGTGATCGAGCGGCCGCGCGCCGTGACAGTGCGGTTTCTGAACGCGGCAGGAGAGGTCGAAGAGCGCGATTTTGTCGGTCTCTGGGCCACAAGTGTGCAGCATCAGATCGACCATTTGCAGGGGCGGATGTATTTCGATCACCTCAGCAAGGTCAAACGCGACATGCTCTTGCGGCGCGCGCGCAAGATCGGCTGAGGCGGTGCCGCGGGCGGCGTCGGATTTGAATATTTTGGGAACAATGAAAGGCGCGGGCATGCGAGTGATCTTCATGGGAACGCCCGATTTCTCGGTGCCGGTGCTCGACGCGCTGGTGACAGCGGGGCATGAGGTGGCAGCCGTTTACTGCCAGCCGCCGCGCCCTGCGGGGCGTGGCAAAAAGGACCGCCCCAGCCCGGTCCAGGCGCGAGCCGAGGCGCTTGGCTTGCCGGTGCGCCATCCGGTCAGTCTGAAAGATGAGGTGGCGCAGGCGGATTTTGCAGCGCTCAAGGCCGATGTGGCGGTGGTGGTGGCCTATGGCCTCATTCTGCCGCAGGCGGTGCTGGATGCGCCCGCGCGTGGCTGTCTGAATATCCACGCCAGCCTCTTGCCCCGGTGGCGGGGGGCCGCCCCCATTCATCGCGCCATCATGGCCGGGGATGCAGAGACTGGCGTGTGCATCATGCAGATGGAGGCGGGGCTGGATACCGGGCCGGTTCTGCTGCGCGAGGCACTGACGATTGGCCCCCAGGAAACCACAGGGGAATTGCATGACCGATTGTCTGCCCTTGGTGCGCGGTTGATCGTCGAGGCATTCGAGCGGCTCGACGCCTTGACGCCAGAGCCGCAACCCGAGGCGGGCGTGACCTATGCCGCCAAGATCGACAAATCCGAGGCGCGGGTGGATTGGGCACGCCCCGCCGCAGAGGTGGACCGGCTGATCCGGGGGCTTTCGCCCTTTCCGGGGGCGTGGTGCGAGGCCGGAGGCGAGCGGATCAAGCTGCTTCGCTCGGCTGTGGCTGAGGGGCAGGGCGCGCCCGGTGCCGTGCTCGATGCGGCGCTGACTGTGGGATGCGGCACTGGCGCGGTGCGGCTTTTGCGCTTGCAACGCGCCGGGCGCGCGGCGCAGGATGTGGATGAGTTTCTGCGCGGCATGCCCTTGCCGCGTGGCACGCAGCTGGGGTGACGCGATGTTCATGCAACTCTTTGGCACGGTGGTGATCGCGGGCATCGTCGGCTATGCGAGCGAGAAAACCGGCTTTACCCGCAACGGCTATTTGCCGTCGATCATCATCTGCATCGGCGGTGCATTTCTGTTTTACTTTGTCCGGATCATGTTCGGCATTCGCTTTGGCGCGCCGGGGATTGATGCGATCCTGTCCTCGGTGGGGGCGCTGATCATCGTGCCGACCCATTGGCGCAAGGGGAGGTAAGGCATGGGCATTGTCGGGCTCTTGATCGTGGGGATTGCAGCGGGCTTTCTGGCGACGCGGCTGATGCGGGTCGAGATGGGCGTGGTACCCACCATCCTGATCGGGATAGCGGGCACGTTGATCGGGGCGGTGGTCATTCGCATGGTGCTGATGATCACCGGCTTTCTTGGCGGGCTTGTCGGTGCGGTTCTGGGCGCGATGCTGCTTGTCTGGCTGTGGAAGATGATCGGCGAACGGCGCTGACGGCTAGTTTCTTGGCGGGCGTGCGCGGTAGACCGGCAGCCGCCAGCCAAAGCCGAGCGAGCCCGCGCGCAACGCCCATGTCAGCGCCGCACAGGTGCCCAGGATGACGAGCGGGTCATCGCTGAGCGTCGCCACCAGAACAGCACCCAGCGCCCCGGCAAAGGCGGCGGTCACGTAAAGCTCTCCCTGCTTCAGCACCAAGGGCACCTCGTTGCAGACGACATCGCGCATGAGCCCGCCCATGCAACCCGTGACCATTCCCATCAGCACCACGATCACGGGGCTTTGCCCCATGACCATCGCGGCACTCACCCCCGCGGGCACCGCCACGGCAAGCGCGAAACTGTCGAGCCAGAGCAGGAGACGATAGCGGCTTTCGACCAGATGGGCAGTGAAAAATACCAGGAGTGCCGCGCCACAGGCGATCAGGATATAATCCGGATTGCCCAGCCAAAAGACCGGGTTGCGATCCAGAAGCACATCGCGCAGCGTGCCGCCGCCCACCGCCGTCAGGCAGGCGATGAAGGCAAATCCAACGATGTCGAGTTGCTGGCGCGAGGCCACAAGCGCGCCGGTCAGCGCAAAGATCAAGACCGAGGCGTAATCAAGGAGAAAGAGCGCGCTCATCCCTTGGCCTTGCCCGGCTTGAACGGGGCCATGCCGGCGCGGGCCAATTCATCGGCGCGCTCGTTTTCGGGGTGTCCTGCGTGGCCCTTGACCCATTCCCATGTGACGGTGTGGCGCTTTTGCGCCTCGTCCAGACGCTGCCATAGCTCGACATTCTTGACCGGCTTCTTGTCGGCGGTGCGCCAGCCGTTGCGCTTCCATCCGTGCATCCAGCCGGTCACGCCGTTTTTGACATAGGCGCTGTCGGTGACAATCGTGATGGCTGAGGGGCGCGAGAGCGCCTCGAGCGCGGCGATGGCGGCGCAAAGCTCCATCCGGTTGTTGGTTGTGTCGGCCTCGCCCCCGGAAAGCTCTCGCTCTTTGAGCACGGTATCGCCCTCCACGGCGCGCATCAGCACGCCCCAGCCGCCCGGGCCCGGATTGCCGGAACAGGCCCCGTCGGTATAGGCGAAGAGCGCGGGCATCAGAGCAGCACCCCCACGGCAAGACAACCGATCACCACCGCCGTCAGAAGCACCCGCAGCGCCATCCACCACGGCGGTGTCAGGCCCCATCGTGAAAATTGCCAATCAAGCGCCAGAAGGCCCGCGAATCCGAAAATCAGGCTCATTCCCGCCGAGGTCGGCCCGCCGCCGGTCATGAAAAACGCCCAGAGGGCCGGAATGACCGAGAGGCCGTAGCAGACGCCCGCCATCGTGCCCGTCGCCCGCGTGGCGAACCCCCAGAGCACGCCCGACATGAACGACAGGATCACCGCGCCGTAAAAGAGCATCACATAGGGCCCGGCAAAGCGCGGCCCGATGGTCTGCGCGGTCCAGAGGCCGAGGTCGGGCAGAAACACGGTCAGGGCCCCCCAAAGGAAGGGCAAGAGACCGGCAAGGCCAAGAAACAGGGGGGCGCGGGGGATCATCTGCATGGCGCGCAAAATGGCCCGAGGGGCGGCCAGAGGCAAGGGGAAAGCCGCCGATTTCAGCGTGGCAAGCTGCCTCCTTTCGGATCACAAAGGGCTGGACCGCTACAGGCAACGTGATAGGTAAATCGCATGAGCCTGATCCCAGCCACCCCCGCATTCATCGACGCGCTGCGCGCGCGCCTGCCCGCGCCCACGTTTCGCGAGGCAACCCCCGGATATTTCGAGGAACCGCGCGGCCGCTGGCAGGGGCAGGGCGTGGTTCTGGCCCCTGGCAACACCGAAGAGGTGGCCGAGATCGTGCGCGCTTGCGCCGCGGCGCGGGTGCCGGTGGTGCCCTATGGCGGGGGCACGGGGCTTGTCGGCGGGCAAATCGCGCCCGAGGGGCCGCGCCCCGTGATCCTGAGCCTTGAGCGGATGCGCGCGGTGCGGGGCATTTATCCGTCCGAGAATGTGATCGTGGTCGAGGCGGGGGCGATCCTGCAGGATATTCACGAGGCCGCCGCCAAGGTGGACCGGCTCTTTCCTCTCAGCATCGCTGCCAAGGGATCGGCGCGGATTGGCGGAAACCTTGCCACCAATGCGGGCGGCGTAAACGTGTTGCGCTACGGCAATGCGCGCGATCTCTGTCTGGGGCTTGAGGCGGTCATGCCCGACGGGCGCATCTGGCATGGCCTCAAACGCCTGCGCAAGGACAACACCGGCTATGATCTGCGTAATCTCCTGATCGGCTCCGAGGGCACGCTCGGGGTGATCACCGCCGCAGCGCTCAAGCTGTCTCCGCGCCCCGCGGGCGAGGGCACGGCGCTCATGGTGGTGGACAGCCCGCGCGCCGCGCTTGACCTCTTGGCACTGGCGCGCGACCGGGTGGGCGAGGGGGTGAGCGCATTCGAGATCATGCATCGGGCCGGGCTGGAGTTTCTGGCCGAGACCTTGCCCGACATCCGCCAGCCCTTTGCCGAGATGCCGGAATGGTTCGTGCTGATTGATGTGGGGCTGGCCCGTGGGCTTGATCCGGCCTTGGCGCTCGAGGGGCTGTTCGCCGAGGCATTCGAGGCGGGGCTGGTCAGCGATGGGATCGTTGCGCAATCCGAGACGCAGCGCCATCAGTTCTGGGAGGTGCGCGAGCAAATTCCCGAGGCGAACCGCCGTATCGGGTCGATCAGTTCACATGATATTTCGCTGCCGATGTCAGAGATCCCGGATTTCATCGCAAAAGGCGCCGAAGTGATTGCCCGGATCGGGGCGTTCCGGATCAACTGTTTCGGGCATCTGGGCGATGGCAACCTGCATTACAACGTCTTTCCCATGCCGGGGCGCAGCCGTGCGGATCACGTGGCCGAACGCGACGCGATCAAGCGCGCGGTGCATGATCTGGTGCATGAGATGGGCGGGTCTGTCAGCGCCGAACATGGTATCGGGCGGCTCAAGGTCGAAGACCTGGAGCGCTATGGCGATCCGGTAAAGCTGGACGCGATGCGCGCGATCAAGGCGGCGCTTGACCCTCTGGGGATCATGAATCCAGGCGCGGTGCTGCGGGGGTAGAGCCCGGCCCCGTTATGCGTCGCCGTGAGACCGCCCTTGCCAGAGAGGGTGCGGCACCGGGTCCTTGGCGCGCCAGAGATGGGCGCGGAAGATTTCCGCATAGGAGCGATAGACATAGCCATCGTTGCGGCGCAGGTAATGATCGCGCCGCGCCGCATAGAGGGCGGGCAACTGATACCATGGCACCTCGGGGTGCATGTGATGCACCACATGCAGGTTGTTGTTGAGGAACAGCAATGCCAGCGGGCCGCGATCCTCGATCACCACGGTGCGGCCACTGGCGCGCTCATGGGCGCGATGCTCCAGAAAAGTGCGGATTTTCAGCACCGCCAGGCCAAGCCAGACCGCCAGAAGATAGGCCCAGACCGGCATCGGCGCGAACCAGAGCCAGACAAACACCAGCGCCACCGCCGGAACATGCCAGAGCCAGGCCTTGCGTACGGCGCGGTCGCCCGCCCGGATCGCCTGCCAATCGCTATGCAGAAACATGACCTGCGCCACCAGCGGGCCGATCAGCATACGCCCCGCCAGCGTGTTGTTGAGCCGCAGGACCAGCCGCACCGAACGTGGCAACCGCGCCCAGACGGCGGGATCCAGGTAGTTTGCCTCGGGGTCGTCATAGGGGTCGGTGAGATATTCCTCGCGGTGATGCGCAAGGTGAGTATCCCGGAAACGAACATAGGGGATCACGAGGCAAAGGCAGGGAAAGACCAGCGTTTCATTCAGGAGACGGGAACGGAAAGGGTGGCCATGCAGCGCCTCGTGACAGAGCGACGAATGGAGCGCTATGGCAAGGGCAGTCACGACGATGCCCAGAGGAAGCGCCAGAACCGAGGCCGCGGTCGTGCCAAAGATCCATAAGCCGTAGCAGAGCGCCAAGAGCCCGAGCGTGGGCCATTCCACGCGGGCATCCTGCCGCGTCTTGGGCGGTAGTCCGGCGGTTCCGGTGGGGGCTGCGGCTTGCGAATGGGGGCGCATTCAAGGTCCTTTTGATACGTAATATGGCGCGACATTCGTTTCGATTTCCTGAGGACGCCATTTCGGAAATGGTTAACATTTCTCCGCATTTGTGATAAAAATCACCAAATGATAAAAAATATCGACAAACGTCTGCGCGCAACCCTGTTCCGCACCCGGCTGGCCGAGGCGATGCGCCTGCGCGGCAGCAATCAGAGCGTTCTGGCGCGGACCATCGGCGTGGATCGCTCGACCGTGTCGCAACTGCTCAAGGGCGATGCCGCGCGGTTGCCCAATGCGCAGGTGGTGGGGGAATGTGCCTCGGCCTTGGGGGTGTCGGCTGACTGGCTCTTGGGGTTGACCGACCGGCCCGAGACGGCCGCAGACATGTTGGCCAACACACTCTCGCTGACCGAGGCGCCGCGCGCCTTGGTGGATGAACAGATTTTCGCCTGGCACAAGGAGGCGGCGGGCTACAAGATCCGCCATGTGCCGGCCGCCTTGCCGGATATGCTCAAGACCCGCGCAATGCTGGAATGGGAATATGCGCCACATCTGGGCCGCTCGACCGATCAGGCGATCGGGGCGTCCGAGGATCGCATGGCCTGGATGCGGGCGGCGCGGTCGGATTACGAGATCGCCTTGCCGCTCTATGAGATCGAGAGTTTCGCGCGGGGCGAGGGCTATTATCGCGGATTGTCCGCAGGCCTCAGGCGGGCGCAGTTGGATCATCTGATCGCCACCACAACGCAGCTTTATCCGCGTCTGCGGCTCTATCTCTTTGATGCGCGGCGGGTCTATTCGGCGCCGATCACCATCTTTGGGCCGCTCTTGTCGGTGCTCTATCTGGGGCGCAATTACATGGTGTTTCGCGACACCGAGCGGATTCAGGCGATGACGCTGCATTTCGACGGGCTGGTGCGCGAGGCGGGCGTGACGGCGCGGGCCATCCCGGAGCATTTGCGCGACTTGCGCGATGCATGCGTGCGCTGAGGCCGCAGGTTTAACGCGTGCGGCGGGGCTGGGTGGCGTTGTCCTCGGCCTCGGCGCGGGCCAGATGCAGGGCGCGGCGGCAGAGGTCGGCGCGCTCTTGCAGGATCTGCTGGCGACGCTGGTGCTGCGAGAGGTCCTGTTCCACGGCGGTGCGTTCCTGACGTGTGCGGGCAATCTGGCTGCGCGTCGCCTCGAGCTGTTGCACCAAGGTGCGACCCATGAAATGCGCGGTGCTGAGCTGGCCTGGGGTCATCGGCTGGGTCGAGAGGGTAGCGGTCTGGTCGAGCATCTGGCCCAGACGGTCGGCGATGTCGAACTGCTGCATTTCCTGCTGGCGCAGGTGGCCTAGCTGGATCGAGAGATGTCCAAGATCGCGGTTTTCCTGCCGCGCCATCAAGGTCAGGAGGCGGTGCTGACGCGCGCTCATGCGGCACCCCCTGTCAGGGCGCAAAGGGCGCTGATACTGTCCTCGAGGCTGGCGGGTTCGTGGATGTCCTGCCGGATGAAGTTCTCGATCCGGGGCCAGAGGGCAACGGCCTCGTCAAGCGTAGCGTCCTGACCGGGGGAATAGGCACCCATCAGCATCATGTCACGGTTCTCCATGTAAAGGGCAATGAGGCGGCGCAGGCGCAGCGCGGCTGCGTGGTGGGGTTTCTCGGCGATGTCCTTCATCACACGGCTCACCGATTGGGTAAGGTCGATGGCCGGATAGATGCCCATCTGCGCCTGATTGCGCGAGAGCACGAAATGCCCGTCGAGAATGGCGCGGGCGGTGTCGACCACGGGGTCATTGGTGGTGTCGTCGCCATCGGCCAGAATGGTATAGAATGCGGTGATGCTGCCCTGACCGGGCAGGCCGGGACCGGCACGCTCGATCAGCCCGGGGATCATCGAGATGACCGACGGCGTATAGCCCTTGGCGGTGGGTTGTTCGCCAAGCGCCAGACCGATTTCGCGGCGGGCATGGGCCACGCGGGTAAGGCTGTCCATGATCAGCATGACCTGTTTGCCCTGATCGCGGAAATATTCGGCAATCGCGGTGGCGCGATGCGCCGCGCGCAGGCGCAGGAGCGGCGAGCGGTCGGCGGGCACGGCCACGACGCAGGTCTTGGCACGGTTCTCGCCGGTCATCACCTTGGAGACGAAATCGCCCACTTCGCGGGCGCGTTCGCCGATCAGCCCGACGACGATCACATCGGCAGAGGTATAGCGGGTCATCATCTCGATCAGAACGGATTTGCCCACGCCAGAGCCTGCGATGATGCCCACGCGCTGACCGCGCCCCACGGTGAGGGCCGCGTTGATCACGCGCACGCCTACATCAAGGGGGGCATCGACCGGTTGCCGCGCGAGCGGGTTTTGTTCGCGCCCCGAGAGCGGTCGGGTGTCGGGGCAATCGGGCGGGCCAAAGCCGTCGAGCGGCACGCCTTCGGCATCGAGCACGCGGCCCAAGAGGGCGTCGCCCATGGCGGCGTTATGCCCGCCGCGCAGCTTATGCACCATGCAGCCATGGGTGATACGCGCGCCGGGCTGGTCGAGAAAGAGCAGATTGCGGCCATTGGCAAAGCCCACGATTTCACCCGTGGCACCCTTGCCATCCTCGGTGTCGATCCGGCAGCGGGTGCCGGGGCTGGCGGGAAAGCCCGCACATTCGAGGATGAGACCATCGTAGCGCAGCACCTGACCCGAATAGCCGGGGGGTGGCACCTCGGTCATGGTTTCGGTGACTTGGGCCAGACGCGCGAGCAGATCGGTCATGCCAGCCCCCCGTCGCGTTCGGCGATCACGTCGGAAAAGGTGATCTCGTCCATGCGCAGGCGCATATCGCCGCGCCCCAGCGTGGTGTCGGGCGACAGGCGGCCTTTGGCCAGCGGGCTGAAATCCTTGATATGGGGTTTGATTGCAATGAGGTCCGCCGGGTTCATCAGCACGACGGTCCCTTCGGCCCCGGCGGCAATCTGATGGGTGATCTTTTCGATCCGGCGCAGAAAGGGACGGGGGGCCTCGTCAATCTTCTGCCCGGCGCGCTGGGTGGCCAAGTGGCGCACGGCGAGCTCCAGCTTGGCGGTCAGATCCGCGAGACGCTCGTTTTCAGCGCTGGTGAGGCGGGTGACGGCGGCGGTAAAGGCGTCGCGCGCCTCGGCGATGTCTTGTGCCGCGGTGGCGCGGGCCTCCTCCAGAGCCTCGGCGCGCGCTTTGGCGCAGGCGGCCTCGATCTCCTGCATCGCGGCGGCGTGGCCCTCGGCCCAGGCGACGCGGCGCTCTGCCTCGATGTCCAAAGTGGGCGGTGGCGGTGCGGGGGTAAAGGTGGCGGCGGTGGGTTCGGACGCTGTATCGACGGGCGCGGGTTCGGGCTCTGGCGGCTGCGTGCGCAGGGGGCGCACCACGGTCTGCGGGGCAAAGCCGCTTTCTGCCTGTGCCTCTGGTGTTGCGGGCTGGCGGCGCTGGAATTGCTGCGATGAGCGGCGCACGAGGGCCAGCAGATCCTCAGGCGTCAGTGCGCCGGTCTCGGGGGGGAGGTCAGGGGCGGGCATCGCGGTCATGGTCTCAGACCATCTTTTCGCCGCCGCGTCCGGCGAGCGTTATCTTGCCCTCGTCAGACAGGCGGCGGGCGACGGTGATGACCTGCTTCTGGGCCTCTTGCACCTGGCTCAGACGCACCGGGCCCATGGCCTCCATCTCGTCCATGATATTGGCGGCGGCGCGGGCCGAAACACAGCCCAAGAGCTTGTCGCGCAGGGCGGGATTGGCACCCTTGAGAGCGAGAACAAGAACCTCGGTGTCGATTTCGCGCAGCACGGTCTGCAGGGCGCGCTCGTCGGATTTGATGAGGTAATCGAACACGAAAAGATTGTCCTGGATATCCTCGGAGAGCGTTTTGTCATCCTTGCGAATGTCCTTCATGATCCGCTCTTCCATATCCTGACGGGTGAAGTTCATGATCCGGGCGGCAGCCTTGACCCCGCCGATCTGCGAGGCGCGCAGGGTGGTGTTGGCCTTGAACTTGGCGCGCATCACCTCTTCGAGGTCGCGCAGCGCCTCGGGTTGCACGGTGTTGAGCGTGGCGATACGGCGGATGATTTCGGGCTGTGCCTCGGGCTGCAGGAGTTTGAGCACCTCGGCCCCCTGGGCATAGTCGAGCGAGGCGATGACCAGCGCCATGATCTGCGGATGCTCGTCCTGGATCAGTTCGGCCACGGCAGATGGGTCCATCCAGTCGAGGATTTCAATCGGGCGTTCGCTGTTGGTGGGCACGATGCGCGAGAGCACCGATTGCGCCTTGTGCGCGCCAAGCGCCTGATCGAGCACCTGGCGGACATAATTGCCAGCACCGATGCCGATGCCGGTCTGATTGCTGACCAGTCCCAGAAATTCGTTGAGCACCGCGTCGACCGTGTCGTGATCGACACCTTGCACGGTGAACATGGCCTCGCCGAGCACCTGAACCTCGGAGGGGGAGAGGGCGCGCAGGATCTGCGCGGCGGTCTCTTCTCCAAAGACCATCATCAGGATGGCGGCCTTTTGCACCGGGGTCAGGTCAGCGCCGGGACTGGCTCCGGCAGGGGCAGGCAACGCGAGGGTCATGGACGGTCCTCACCGGTGGGGGCGATCATGGACTTGAAGACGCCCGCGATACGGTTGGTCTCGGCCCCTGCCATCTGGCGCAGAAGGTCGATCTTTTCCTCGTAGGTGATGGCCCCGTTGAGGTCATCGGCATTGGGGGCCGCGGTCTCGAGGCGCTGGCGCAGGGCGGACAGGCTCTCGCCGCGGGGCACTTCGATGGCGTCGCCAAAGGTCATGCCGGTGGTGGCAGTGGTGGCCCCGACAGGTGGCAGAAGGCGATTGAGGATCGGGCGCACGACACCCAGCACGATGATGCCAAAGAGGGCGAGTTGCGCCAGTGTGCGCCCCAGGGTGGGAAGCCAGGCCGCATCATACCAGCGTTCTGCGGGAATGAGGGAGGGGGCCACGACAAAGGGCGCGCTGGCCACGGTGACAAGGTCGCCGCGTGCCTCGTCAAAGCCGATGGCGGAGCGGGTCAATGCCTCGATTTCCGCGAGCGGCACGGCCTCGGGGGCAGGCGCGGCATCGCCGTCGGCGGGGGTTTCGGGCGTGGGCAGGCGGTGCAAGAGCACGGCGGCATGCACGCGGTTGATCTGGGCGGTCTGGGGCTGGCGGGTTTCCACCCGGCGGCTAACCTCGTAATTGCGGGTCGAGGAGGTGGCGCTGTTCGTGGTGCCGCTCTTGGCCGCTTTTGAGGCGGCGTCGGCCATCTGCGCCTCGTTGGGGGGCGTGTTGGAGACGGCGCCGGGAATGCCGCCGACCTGTGCGCCGCTGGTTTGTTGGCTGCTGCTCTGCTCGCTGCGCAGGGCGGTGTCGGGCAGGTATTCCTCGCTGGTGATCTCGGACCGGGTGAAATCCATATCCAGCGTCACTTCAACGGCGGCATTGCCTGCGCCCACGATGGGCGTCAGGAGTGCCAGCACCCGATCGCGGTAGACAGCTTCGAGTCTGCGCTGATGCTGCATCTGGCGGTCGGCCTCGGCCTGCACCGGGTCTTCTTCGGGGCTGGTCAGGAGCGTGCCTGTCTGGTCCACGACCGAGACATTGCCGCGCGGCATATCGGGCACGGCGGCGGAAACGAGGCTGACGATTGCGCGAACCTGCGCCTGATCGAGGGTCATGCCGGGCGCGAGTTCCAGGAACACGGAGGCACGGGGCGGCTGGCTGTCGCGGACAAAGGCGCTGCGTTCCGGCAAGGCCAGATGCACGCGGGCAGCGCGCACCGGGCGCAATTCCTGGATGGAGCGGGCAAGGTCCAGTTCCTGCATCCGGCGCAGGCGGGCGGATTCGATCTGGCGCGATGTGCCCATGGGCATCTCGTCAATTGCCGACATGCCGTCGGTTGCCCCTGCGGGCAGGCCCTGAGTGGCCAGAAGCATCCGGGCGCTGTGAAACTGGTCTGCAGCCACGGTCAGCGCGCCGGACGACGGGTCTAGCTGCGCGTCCATACCGGCGGCGGTCAGCGCGTCGAGAGCACGGGATTTCTCGGCCTCGGGCAGACCTGCATGCAGGGTCACGCGGTCGGCAGGGGCCAGCAACAGCCATGCCGCCAGCCCGAGCGTCACGACCAGCAGCACGCCAATCGCCGGCAGGGCGCGGCGCAGGGCCGGCTGGGCCATGAACCCATCCATGCCCGAGAGCGCAAGGCGCGCGCGCTGTACGAGCGACGTGGCGCCAGCTTGTGCCGGGAGAGTGGTTTGCGATCCGTCCATGTTCTCTACTTCCGTGGTTCTCGTCTGAGGCTCAGACCGGCATGTTCATGATGTCGCGATAGGCGGTGAGCGCCTTGTTGCGGACCTGCATCGTCATCTGGAACCCAAGCGAGGCGACCTGTTGCTCGACCATCACGGCGGCAAGGTTCTCGGTGCGCCCGGTCTCGAAGTCGCGGGCGGCCTGTGCGGCCTTGCCTTGTTGGGTATTCACGTTCTCAACTGCCTTGCCCAGCCGTTCGGCAAAGCCCGGCCCCTGTGCGTCGGCCATTGCGGTCGGGCGCTGGATGGGGTCAGGGCGTGCTGCCGCCTGCGAGGCGTGCATCATGCTGACAGAAGAGGAGATGCCGGTCAGGCTCATGTCAGGTCAGGATCAGGCGGCGAGAGAGGTGAATACTGCGGCGGGGCGCGCGGCGGACAGAGAGGTGGGGCGGGCAACAAGCATGATATGTTCAGGTGCAATCACCATGCCATCGGCCAGAACCAGCGCGCGCTGCATGACGTTTTCCAGCTCGCGCACATTGCCGGGCCAGGAATGGCCGGTAAGGATGTCGCAAGCCTCGGGCGACAAAAGCGGCGTCGGCAGTCCTTCGGGCGTGTGGCGGCGCAGCATCGCTTGGGCCAGCACCGGAACATCCTGCGGACGCGCTGACAAGGCCAGCGTTTCCAGCGGGAACACGTTGAGGCGGTAATAGAGGTCTTCGCGGAAGGTGCCGCGTGCGATTTCGCTCTCCATGTCGCGGTTGGAAGTGGCGAGGATGCGCACATCAACCGGGGTTTCGGCCTGGCTGCCCAACGGGGTCACGACCTTTTCCTGAATGACACGGAGGAGTTTGGCCTGAAGCGCCATCGGCATTTCGGAAATCTCATCAAGCAGCAGCGTGCCACCGTCAGCGGCGCGCAGATAGCCCTTGTTGGCGGTGTTGGCGCCGGTGAAGGCCCCTTTTTCATGTCCGAAGAGCAGCGCTTCGAGCATGTTCTCGGGGATAGCGGCGCAGTTGATCGCAACAAAGGGTTTGTCGGCGCGGGGCGAAGCCGCGTGGATCAGGCGCGACAGCACTTCCTTGCCGCTGCCGGTGGGGCCGTTGATAAAGACGCTGACGTCAAAGCGGGCGACGCGGCGGGCCATATCAATGAGGGCACCCGAGTTCGGATCTGCGGCAACCATGGTGCCAAAGGGCGCAGCCAAGAGATCGGCCAGGGCCATCAGAGCGGCATCGCGCAGGGCGGGCAGGCCGCTATCGGGCAGCGATACGGTCAGCATGCGCCCGCCCAGATCCTCGCGCAGGGCAAATTCTGCGGCCTGACCTTCGACCACCACGATGCGTTTCGCCCCCAGCTTGCGGGCCAGTTCCACCAGCGCGCGCTGGTCGGTCACGGGTGCGCCCTGAACAAGCGTGTGACAGGTGGGCTGATAGCCGATGCGGACATTCAGACGGCGCCCGTCGAGCAGCGCCTTGAGGGCCTGTGCCTGAGGGAAATTCGCGGCGGTGATGCAGATGTCGGCCATGGGAAACCTCGTTGATTGCGATATGAAATGTGTAAGCAGGGATCGTGCCAGACGGGTTTTGCGGGCATTTTTGCCCCGGATTGGCCCGAAAGCGTGATTTCGCGGGGCAACCCGGCCGGTTGCGCCAGAAAAACGTCGCAACTCCGACGAAAAGGGCGGGTGTCGACTGTCGTGTGTCGAGGCTTCGTCAGTCGGCAGGAGTGCGGATGCTGTCCTTTGTGCAGGCCAGCACTTTCAGTGCGGGTTCGCGCCAAAAGCGAGCCGCCTCCATCTAAAGATACTCGGAGGATATGTCGCCTGAGCGCTCACATTTTTGGGGAAGGGTCCGTTTGGGGAGTCAGAAGAGCTCAACTGGTAGGCAACAAATGTTATCGAAAACGTATCATCTCAAGTTTCCAAGCCTCGATGCGGCACAGATCGCGGCCCCTTTCATCACGGAGATTCTGGGGAATGCGATTCCGGAATGTCGGATCTCCGGTTTGACGGTGATGATCGGCAAGGAGGGTGACATTTCTGTAAACCTGTTCTTCCCGACCATCGCGGATCTCAAGAACTTCGAAAAGAAACACGGGGGCTTCATCCAGACTATGAAGAAGACCTTTCTCTTTCGATCTACGGGATTCGAAGGAGTCTGTATCTTCAATTTCGATGGAAACACCGAAGATGCCGCCTGACGGCGCCCCCTAGCTTGGCACGCCGGTTGCAATCCTGCGTTCAAATGTAACCGGCGAGCAAGCCGACAGTCTTGGAGAGACCCATTCACATGTCGAGTGTGTCCACAGAAAAGCTGTGTCCTGAAAGAGGGTTGCAGCCATGACCGCGCGCGCAGAGCAGGTACCTGAGCAGGCCTCTGGCGGCGCGTTGTTACGCGTGTCTTCCGATAAGATCGGACGCTTGATGGATCTCGTAGGAGAGCTGTCGCTCTCGGTATCCGAAACCATCAATGCCCCGGAATTGGCCAATCTCGATCTTGTTGGGTTCGAAGCGGCCGCGCACCGCCTGTCGATGATCGTGGGCGAAGTGCAGGACGCCGCGAGCGAACTGCGGTTGGTGCCCGTGGATGAGGTGTTTCGCAGGCTCAAGCGCATGGTGCGCGAACTGCAGCGCGAAACCGGAAAACAAATCGACCTCGAGTTGCGTGGCGAGGATACATCCATCGACAAGCTGGTGGCGGACCGTCTTTATGATCCGTTGCTGCATGTGGTGCGCAATTCCGCCGATCACGGGCTGGAACCCCCCGCAGAGCGCGAGGCCGCGGGAAAATCGCCCGCGGGGCGGATTGTACTGTCTGCCGCACAGGTGGGCAGCGAAGTGCGAATTCAGGTGATCGACGACGGTCGCGGTCTCAACCGTGGCAAGATCCTGTCCAAGGCGCGCGAGCGGGGTCTCTTCGGCCCGACCGAAGAGCCCGAGGATGCCGCCGTCTGGAAGGCGATTTTCGAGCCGGGGTTCTCGACAGCCGAGGCCGTGACGACCCTGTCGGGGCGCGGTGTGGGCATGGATGTGCTCAACACCACGATGAAGGATCTGCGGGGCCGCATCGGGGTGCAGAGCGAAGAGGGCAAAGGCACTACCGTGTCGCTGCATATTCCTGTGTCGCTGGCGTTTCTGGACAGCGTGATCCTGCGGCTGGGCACGCAGCTCTATTGCGTGCCGATCGACGATATTGCCGAGATCGTGAAACCGGGCATTGGCGATCACCTGGCCCTTTCGGCCGAGGGTGGCTGCGAAATGCTGCGGCAGCGGGATCGGTTCATTCCTGTGTGCCGGTTGGAAAAATTCTTTGACGGCATGCGCAGCGATCTGCCGCCGCTGTCAGAGATGGTCTTTATCGTGTTCGAGTCGACCTCTGGCCCGATTGCCGTGCCGGTCGATGAGATTCTCGACCGTCAGCAGGTGGTGATGAAGCCGCTGGAAGGCACCCTGACACGGGTGCGCGCGAGCTGGGGCTTTGCGCTCTTGGCCTCGGGCGAGGTGGCGATGGTGCTTGATTGCGAGCGACTGGCAAACGGAGGCGGGCGTTGATGGAGATCCATGCGGATCAGGCCGGATTCGAGCAGCTGCGCGATTGGTTGAGCCGCCGCTGCGGGATCACCTTTGGCCCGTCCAAGGCCAATTTGCTGCGCCAGCGAATGGAGCGCGTCTTGCGGCGGTTCGGCCTGCCAGATCTGAACCACCTGGCGCGTGAGTTGGACCGCGCCAGTGCGCAGGACCTGCAGCTTGCTGTGCTGCATGCGGCTTCGATCAACCACACCTATTTTTTCCGCGAGATCGAGGTGCTGGACCATTTCATGGACCTGGCCCTGCCTGAACTCAAGGAGCGTTCCGAATTCCGGTTCTGGTCGGCGGCCTGTTCCAGTGGAGAAGAGGCCTATACGCTGGGCATCATGCTGGCCGAGCGGCTGGGAACTGGCGTTCTCAACCGCACGCATATTCTGGGCACCGATATCAGCGAGCCGGTGGTCGAGCGGGCCGAGTTGGGCATCTATTCTGCCCGTCAGTTTTCCCAGACCGACCCGGCGCGGGTAAATCGCTGGTTCACGCCTGCCGGGCTGGATCAGTACCGCGTGGCCCCCGAGTTGCGCAAGGCCTGCACCTTCCGGCGCATGAACCTCAAGGCGACACCCTATCCGTTCAACCGCCCGTTTCAGGCCGTCTTCTGCCGCAACGTGCTCTATTATTTCGATCGGGCCGATCAGATTGCCACGGTGAATGCCCTCTATGACGTGGTCGAGCCGGGTGGCTGGCTGATCACCTCTGTGACGGAATCCGTGCGCCAACTTGGCACCCTCTGGGAGCCCGTCGCCACCGGTCTTTATCGTAGGAGGTCATGATGACCCGTTCCTCCGCACCCGTCACGGTGCTCGTTGTCGACGATTCAACCTTTTTCCGGCGGTTCCTGACCCGGACGCTTGCCGCTGATCCCGACATCGAGGTGATCGGCGAGGCCGCGAGTGCCGAAGAGGCGCATGACTTTGTCGTCGCCCGTCGCCCGGAGGTGATCACGTTGGATCTGGAAATGCCGGGGCTGGGTGGCATGGAATTCCTGCGTCAGACCGTGGCGCGGCTGCGTATCCCGACCATCGTGGTGTCATCGACAACCCAGCTTGGGGCGCGGCGCAGTATCGAGGCGCTGGAGGCCGGGGCAATCGATGTGATGCCCAAGCCACAAGGCGTGGCGCCAGGCTTGATGGACACGATCGCAATGGCAACCCTGGCTGCACGTGTGCGGGCGGTGGCGCGGGTCGACATGAAGCGGATGCAGACCGCGGTCGCGGCTGCCGCGCCAGCCTCATCGCAAGCGCTTGCGGCACCTGTGCGGTCGCGCGAGTGGGTGATCGCGCTTGGGGCCTCGACAGGCGGGGTGCAGGCGCTGGGCACGGTGCTGCATGCGTTACCCGTCGATTGCCCCCCCGTGGTGATTGTTCAGCACATGCCCGCCGGCTTTACCGAGGCTTTTGCCCGACGGCTCAATGCGACCTGTGCCATCGAGGTGCGCGAGGCGCGACAGGGCGACCGACTTAGCCCCGGCCTGGCCCTCATTGCGCCGGGCGGCGAGCGGCACATGCGCTTGCGTCGGGCCGCGTCGGGTGAACTTGCGGTCGAGATGACCGCAGGCGATCCGGTTTGTTATTCAACGCCGTCGGTCGACGTTCTTCTGGCATCGGCCGCAAAGCTGGCTGCGCCGCGCCTGAGTGCAGCCCTGCTGACCGGCATGGGCAGCGACGGTGCCAACGGATTGCTGGCCGCGCGCCTCGCGGGGGCGCAGACCTTTGTTCAGGACGAGGCCACATCGCTGGTCTACGGAATGCCCGCGCGTGCGTGGGAGAGAGGGGCGGCGCTGGCACAAGTGCCGCTCGACCAGATGGCGGAGAAACTGCTGGCTTCGGTTGGCACGACATCTGCAACCCAGCGGGCAACTGCCGCCCCGGCCCCCCGAATGACCCATAGAGGAGTCTGACCATGACTAAAACCGCGTTAGCCGATACGCAGGCACCACAGAACGAGCTCCAGGCCGAGCCGTCGGATTCCATCGACACCATGTATCTGACCTTTCCGGTCGGATCCGAACTCTACGGGGTGTCGATCGGAGTTGTGACCGAGATTGTCGGGCTGCAACGGATCATGAGCGTGCCGGACGTGCCGCATTACATCAAGGGTGTGATCAACCTGCGTGGCAAGGTGATCCCGCTTATGGATGTGCGGCTGCGCTTTGGCATGCCGGACAAGGCCTATGATGACCGCACGGTGGTGATCGTGCTGCAAGTGAGCGATGCGCCGGTGGGCCTGATCGTGGATGGCGTCAACGAAGTTCTCGACATTCCCGCCAACCAGATCGACCGGACGCATAGCTTCTCGGGGGCCGAGGGCCGCAGCCTCGTTTTGGGGTTGGGCCGTCTGGAAGACCGGGTAGCGATCCTGCTCAATGTCAACCTGCTGGTCGAGGATGACGCGCTCGTCCCGCCGATGATGGCCGAAGCCTGATCCATGGCCGACCCGCGCTCCGATCCCCCGGCTTCCGATCAGGAACCGATTTCCACGTCCAGTGCCGCGGATGACTCGCGGATGGATGTTTCAGCCCCCCAGCCCACGCCGGACCAGCCCGCCGACGACACCGAAAGGAAACAAGAGATGACCACCCAATCGACCCGTGACGCCAAGAATAGAGGAAATGACAGCATGGATGACGTGAAAGACCTGGATTTTTCCAAGCGCGTGGTTGCAACCTCGCTTCTGGCCTCTTTGGGCAATCCGATCATGGTTGCGGACGAGGATTACAATATCCTCTACTGTAACGAAGCCGCGTTCAAGATGTTCGACCGCATTGAAAACGATATCCGTCGCGATCTGCCGCATTTCCGGTCGCGTGAGATCATCGGCAAGAATGTCGATGTGTTCCACAAGAACCCGCATTATCAGCGCCGGATCATGGATAACATGACCGGGCCGCATGAAGGTGCCTTTGTGATTGGCGGCATCTCGCTGGAATTTACCGCGACCCCCGTCGCCGGTGTCGAGCGTGGATCGCAATTCGTGCTGGTGGAATGGCGGGACGTGACCGAGATCAAGCGCATCAAGGCCGAGAATGACCTCGCGCTCAATGAGTTCCAGCTTCTGACCTCAGAGATGGAGAAAATGGCCGCCGCGCATGATGCCGGTGATATTGATGCCTTCGTCGACCATGACGCGTTCGAACGGAGTGAAGTCCGCAGCGCAGCGGCGATGATGAATGCAATGGTTAAGGCCCATATCGACACCAAGAAGGCCGCGCTCGCCGTGGTCGAGGAGTTCGGCGAAGGCAATTTCGATACGCCCTTCGCGACGCTGCCCGGCAAGAAAGCCTTCATCAACCGCGTCATCGAGAAGGTGCGCGGCAATTTCCGCGAAGTGGTCAGCGAAATTCGCACGCTGTCGGATTCCATCGTCGCGGGCAATCTTGACGTGCAGGCGGACCTGTCCAAGTTCAAAGGCGAATATCGCAGCGTGATCGAGTCCTTCGAGCAGGCGTTCAGCAGCCTCAACGGGGCCTTTGCGGTGATCTCCGAACAGGTGGATCAGGTCGCGACCACGGTGAACCAGGTGGCCCACTCGAGCCAGACGCTCTCGACCAATTCGCAGGTTGCCTCGGCCTCGGTCGAAGAGGTCTCGGCTTCGGTCAACCAGACCGATCAGCAGGTGCGCGCAAATTCCGAGTCGACCCAGAAAGCGTCGCAATTCGTAAGCAGCGCCGTGGGTCTCGCCGATCAGGGTGCCGCCAAGATCAAGGACATGGTCACAGCCATGCATGGCATCAAGACCTCGTCGCAGGACATCGCCAAGATCATCAAGGTGATCGACGAAATCGCGTTCCAGACCAACCTCCTGGCGCTGAACGCGGCGGTCGAGGCGGCGCGGGCCGGTCAGCATGGGCGCGGCTTTGCCGTGGTGGCGCAAGAGGTGCGCAACCTTGCGGGCCGGTCCGCCAAGGCGGCGCGCGAAACTTCGGATCTGATCGAGGATGCGTCGAACCGCGTCAATGCGGGGGTTCGCATTGCGGATGAGACATCCGAGGCCTTTACCGGCATCTCGCAGCAGATCACGCAGGTCAAGGATATCGTCGAGGAAATCGACCGCTCGGGTGCCGAGCAGTCGCGCGGCGTGGCGCAAATCTCGCTCGCCATGTCCGAGATTTCCAAGACGGCGCTCGATACCAGCCAGCAGGCGGACGAACTGGCCGCTGGCGCTGCCGAGATGAGTGCCGCCACCCAGCAGATGAAGGAAGAGATCGGTCGCTTCAAGCTGCGCCGCACGACGGCGGCGGTCCCGATGAGCGGCTTCAGCGGTCTCACGCCCGAGATGATGGCGCAGATCCAGGCCATGATGGGAAGCAAGCCCAACGGGCGGGTGAATGGTGGCGGATCGCTCGATCTCGACGCACGTGGCTTTAACGGCTTCTGAGCGGGAGGGGGCGGCGCGGTGCCGCCCCACCTCTGCCAAAGTCCATATAATTTGGAGACAAGACAATGCCTTATAATGTAATGGTGGTGGACGATGCCGCGATGATGCGGCTCTACATCTCCAGTTTTCTCAAGTCGCGTAAAGACTTCAAGCTCGTGGCGCAGGCCGCCAACGGACAAGAGGCGCTGGACAAGCTTCCGGACCTGCCCGACCTCGACCTGATCCTGCTCGATATCGAGATGCCGGTGATGGACGGGCTTGAGTTTCTGCGTCACGCCAAGCTCAAGACGCGGGCCAAGATCTGTATGCTGTCCTCGGTGACGGTGCAGGGATCTCCCCTGGCGGCAAAGGCGCGCGAACTGGGTGCGGATGGGGTGGTTTCCAAGCCCTCCGGCACAGTGTCGCATGACCTCGAGGAAAAGACCGGAGACGAGTTGACGCGCGTGATGCGGGCACTGGTCGGGGCCTGAGGGCCGGAATGCAACCCACTGGGCGGGTGACACCATGATGGATGAGATGGACGAAATCTGGATGCTGTATGCCGATGACGGCGCGCAGTCCCTTGACGCAATGGAAGCGGCGCTCGATGCCCTTGAAGGGGGCAAAGGCGACATGGGTGCGCATATCGGCGCGCTGTTCCGGGCTGTCCATACCTTCAAGGGCAACTCGCGCGTGCTGGGACTGGCGCAGGTCGAGGGGCTGGCACATTTGGCCGAGGATCTGATCGGTCTGGTGCGCGACGAAGGCGTGCCGCTGAATGGCGAGATCACCGATATCCTGATGCGCACCGGCGACGCGTTGCGCGGCATGCTCGAAGAGACCGCCGACACCCGCGCCGATGTGGAGCCGGGCCCGACAGCGGGGCTCAAGCAGGATTTGCGAACGATGATCGGGCGTTTGACCGGGGCCGAAGCCGAACCGGCAGAGCCTGCGCCCACAGCAGAGCCGCAACCCGATGTGGTGCCGCAGAAAGCGGCCGCCGAAGCGCCTGCTGCGCCCAAGTCTGAACCTGAACCTGAACCTGAAGCGGCATCGGCCCCCAAAGCCAAGGCCCCCGTCTTTGACATGGGGCTGGCGGGTTTGCTGGATCAGCTGGACGGAGGCGACGGCGCGGAATTTGACGAATTCGAAGGCGACGATGACGAGCCGGAATTCGAGCCCGAGGATGATCCAGAGCCCGAAGCTGAGCTGGAAGCCGAAGAGGACGGAGCGCCGCAGAGCGAAGCCGAAGCAGAGCCAGAGCCAGAGCCGGAACCTGCGCCGCAGGTCAAGACCGTGGCCGAGGTGACAGAGGGCAAGCTCCTGGCCCCCGACTCGGAACATCACAAGATTTTCAACGACATGGCCGACAAGACCTGCGCCGCGCTGGATGCGTTGGTTGCGGAGTGGGTCGAGGATACCAGCCCGCGCGCCGCGCACAGGCAGGCGGATAACCTGCATTATGCCGCCGGACAGCTGAACCTCGCCGATTGGCTGGCCCTGTTGGAGCCGGTCCTGAGCGGAGATGCGCCGGACCTCGCCGCAACGCGCGACCTGAGCGCCGCGATCCGCCGCCTGTTGAGCGGGGAAAGCGCCGCGCCCGAGGTTGCCGAAGAGCCCGCCCCCGAACCAGAGCCGATGCCAGAGCCCGCCGTCGATGTGGTCTCAGAGCCGGTTGCAGAACCTGAACCTGCGCCAGAACCCCAAGTGGAAGCCAAAGCCGCGCCGGTCAAGAAGACCACGGCGCGACCCAAACCCGCGGCCGAGGTCGCGGAAGGCAAGTTGCGGGCGGATCAGACCTATCACCAGATCTTTGCCGATATGGTGTTCAAGACGCTCGACAAGATGGACGCGCTCTGCGCGAATTGGTCAGAGGACTCGAGCCTCGCCGCCCTGCGCAAGGAGGCCGACGGTCTGCGCTATGCCGCGCAGCAGCTTGATCTGACCGGCTGGGTTGCGCTGCTGGATCCGGTGGCCGAGGCCACGGGCATGAGCCATGCCGCAGCCAAGGACCATGTGGCAGAGCTGCGCGCGCGTGCCGCGCAAGAATTTGGCGACGCGGACGCCGCTCCGGCGCAGACGCGTGGTCCGATTGATCCGGCCGCCGATGGACGGGCTTTCTTCCAGGCTATCGCAGAGCTCTACCCGCTGATTGCCGACCAGGGCATGCGGATGGGGGGCGATACGCCCTGCACTATGGAAGAGCGCCGCGATCTTGCCGAGCGGATCGCCGATCTGGCCGCGCCGCGCGAATATGTGCGGCTGGTCGACAGCGCCCACAGACTGTCGCAAGAGCCGGCAGGCCATGCGTATCGCGCTGCTGAACTGGCGTTGTACGAGGAATTGGTCAGCGTCGAGCGCAGTTTGCCCGCGTCGGTGTTCGACGCCGAGATGATGCCCCCAAGCAAGCTCTTGGGTGCCTGGTGCGTCGACCATATCTTTGAGACGCTGCAAAGCCTGCGCAAGGGAATGGAGGCGCGGAGCGTCGAGGACGGTGCCAACTGGTTCCCGGCATTTTCCACCTTGATGCGACAGGTGCATTTCGCCTGTCTGAATTACCGGATCGAAACGGCCTCGCAACTGACGATGGCGCTGATCGACCTCTTCGCGCGGGTGCGCGTTGATCAAAAGGCCCCGGATGTGATCCTGCTCCAAATGGGGCGCGGCTTTGTCGACACGATGGAACTGGTGTTCGATGCGCTGGATCAGGGGGATACGCCTGACACCTCGCGGATTGAAAAGATGTTCGAAGAGGCGACCAACGCCTGTTTCGTAGCCAGCGGTGTGATGACCGCCAAGAGCATCGAATCCCGATTGGGCCTGCCCCCGGAATTCCACCGGGTGATGTCGCCCGAGAGCGTCAAGACCGCCCATGAGGCGATCAAGGAGGGCCTGCATTTCTATGTGCTGCGGGCCGATCTGAATGACGATGACGCGCTGGCGCAGGGCTTCCTTGAGTGGATCACCACGGGCGTCGTGCGGATGATCACCAACGTCACGGTGTTCCTGGACAAGGCCACGCTGTTTGATTTCCTCGTGGCATCGAGCCTTGAAGAGGACCGGATGGTCGAGCGGCTGGCGATGCTGGACACGACGGGCACGCGGCTGATGATGGCGCAGGCTCTCAAGGTGCGCGAAGCACCCGAGGCCGGGGCGGCAGAGCCCGACACGCTTGATCTTATCCCGATGTCGGATGTCGGCGATAGCCTCGCGCTGCTCGAGGCGGTGGGGGCCATTTCCGCCAGCCACGCGCAGCTCGAGCACGAGTTGACACAGCTTGCTTCGGTCGATCTGGTGCAGGATGTGATGGAGGCGCTGCGCGCCACCGGGGTGGGCGAATTGGAGCAGCGCGTGCGCTCGGTCCTGCGCGACCGGCTGGAGCAGCACAATATGCGGCTTCAGGAAATCAGCGAGTCGGGGGCGCAGCTCTCGGCAGAGTTGTCGCATCTGCAACAGGAAAGCGTGGCGCAACGGTCGCGCCCTTCCGAAGTGCTGTTGCGCCCGCTCAAGGCCTACGTGGCCACGCAGGCCCGCAAGATCGGTGTCGATGCTTCTGTCACCTATGTCGGTGGCGACGTGATGCTCGACCAGATGTTGATCGAGGAACTGCGCGGGCCGCTCAAGACACTGGTAAATCTGCGGCTTTCCGGGGAATATCCGGCGTCGCGGTTTCATATCTCGGTCGAGGCCGAAAGCGATCACGTGCGGGTCGAGCTGACCGACAACAGCCCCGAGGCTCCGGTGTCCGAGGCCTATGCCGTGCTGGCCGACGAGATGGCGCGCAAGAAGGGCGCGCTGCGCCGTGTCAGCCTTCCTGCCGGGGCCGGGGTGCGATTCCACCTGCGGGTGCCGCAGCATATGATCGTGCTTGATGGCATGGTCGTGCGGGTGGGCCATGTGCGCTATGTGCTGCCGGTGGATTCGATCCATCGTATTCTTCAGACCGACCGGCTCTTGCCGGTGGCGGCCTCTGGGGGCGCGCGGATGCTTCATATCGACGAAGGCCCGCTTGTGCCTGTGCATCCGTTGCTGCCAGAGCCGGCCGACATGCCCGCTGGCGCGCGGCTCTATGTGGTTCTCAGCAGCAATCAGACGCGCATCGCCATTCCGGTTGACGAGCTCTTGGGTCAGCAGCTTGTGATGCTGCGCCCCTTGCAGGGCGTGCTGTCGGGGATGCGCGACATGAGTGGCATCGCCGTCCTGTCCGGTGGCGAGGTGGGCATGGTTGTTGCCGTCAGCGCGCTGGCTTCGGGCGACGAGAGCAAGGCCAGCGTCGCAGCCTGACGCCAGGCCCCGGCGGCAATACTGCCGGGGCTAACATCCTGACGCGATTTGCCGTTTTGACAAACAGATCTGGCAATCATGTCAAAGGAAGTTTCGATGAGTTTCGCCTTCGCCCGTTCCCGTTACCGTCAGGCCGAGACCCTCGTGCAGGAAGCGGCAACCGATCCCTATGACATCGTTTTTGTCACGTTGCGTGAACTCAACCGCTCACTCGGTGTCTTGGCGCGCACCCAACAAGAGGCGCGCCCGTTGCCGGCGGACCACGTCAACCGGGTTCTGACCGCGATCTATATCCTGCAATCGAGTCTCGATTTCGAGGCAGGCGGCGATCTGGCGGGGGATCTTTTCCAGCTTTATGAATTCGCGCGGTTTCACGTGCTCAAGGCGATGCGCGGCGAAGAGGGCGCGCGCCTGGCAGAGGCTGCCGCTGCCATGGGTGACATTCTGGACGCCTGGCAACAAATCGGGTCGCAGGTCAAGGCGCAGGCGGTATGACACGTGTGGTGCAGCAAATGACCTACAGCCTTCTTGGCGACCAGATCCGAAACTTGACGGCGGCGCTGGTCGCGGCGGCAGAAACAGGGGATCTGGCGGCTGTGTCGCGCGCCGATCATGCCCTGCGCTGCGCGGTCATTGCGCTGGTGGGGGGGGCGTCCTTGTCTGAAGATGGCGCACAGGATCGCATCACGATCCTTGCCGAGGCGCTCGATGCGGTGCGGCGCACCGCCGATATGCTGTCGGCCAAGGCGGCGCAGCGCGCGGGGCGCGGCCGGGCAAATCTTGTCTATCTGAACTGCGATCGCAAGGCTGGGCCGCGCTGATGGCGGGCAGGCAGGAACAGACCTGCGCCACCTGCCTCAAGCTGCGCATGTTTCTGACGATTGCGGGCGGGTTGATCGCAGGGATCTACCTGCAACCCGGATGGGCCACGGCGGTGGCCGGGCTGATGCCCGCGCCGCTGACGATAGGTTGGGGGATCCTCGGGGTCGGCACTGTTGCTTTTGCGACGCGCCTTCGGCAGCACCTGCGGCAGCCGCGCTGAAATGGCCGCGACCCGCGTCCCTTAGCAGAGGCGGCGCAGCAAGCGCACCAGACCCCAGACATGCTGACGCCGCGGTTCGCCATTTTCGTCGCAGATCACGAGTTCCACACCCAGTTTGTGCGGATCGGTGCCGGGGGCGGGAATGAAGGTCTGGCGCATGGAGATCATGGGATGTCCTTTCACGGGCTTGGTATATGTCTCGGGGATGCAAGAAGCCTGCCAATCAGGGGGCGTGGGACCAGTCGAGTATCAGAACCTCCAGGATGGCAGGCTCCTCGCTCATGGTGATCAGCCGGGCGTTCATCGCCTCTTTCAGCGTTTCGGGCAGGGTGTTGCGCAGCGCCGCGAGGCGGGTGTCGGCGGGATAGCTCTCGGCGGCGCGCAGCACGACATCGGCCAGTTCGGCCTGTGCCTCGAGTTGTCGGTCGGCCAGCCGGGCCATGAGTTCGATGCTGCCTGCCTCGCGCAGAGCGATACCCAGGCCGATACTGACCGTGCCGCCGCCGTCTGGCAAAGTCACCGTCACCGGCAGGCTGAGCGGCAGATAGCGGCGCGGCTCGGGTCCGGCGGGGGCATCGCCCGTGGGGGCAGTCGCGGCCATTGGCTGTGGCACGCTGGGCGTGTGGCGCAGGACCCAAAGGCTGGCAGCCCCAAGCGCCATTGGCCCGAGACTTGCAGTCAGGGCAAAGATGATGAGCGGCTGGCGGGGCGAAATCCGGGTCATGCAGGGCAAACTGCAAGGACCGCGCCAAGCGACGCTAAACTGACAGGGTTTTTTGTCGTTGTGTCTGTGAGGAACCGTATCGCCCAAGCGACGCGGTGAAACCAGAAGGAGTGGGCAGAGTGGCGGGCGCCTTGTCAAAATTCAGGATGTTGCGCCGGTCTGCGGGACAGGCCGCGCCGGGCCAAGCGCCGGACGCCTTTCCTCTGGTGCGGCGGAGCACCAATCTGCACGATATTTCGCTGGTCGAGCGGCATTTGCCGGAAATCCTTGGGCGGGCTCTGGCCCGGAGCTGGATTGATCGCGCCTTCAGCACCGCTCTTTTGGCCGATCCCAAGGCGCTCTTGGCGCAGCACGATATTCACCTGCCCGACACGGTCAGCATCGACGTCGAGATGACCCCCACGCAGCGGCATCGTCTGGTGGTCTATGAGCAGCGCCCGGACGGAGAGCGACGGCGCATGATGTATCTGCAACTGGTGATGATGGCGGGCAAGTAGATGCGGCGGTTCTTGCTGGCATCTACGGTTTGGTTATGCGGCGCGGCCGCGATGGCCGGGTCTACGCCGGATTTCGGCCGGGCCGTGGCCCTGGCACAAGATGGACAGGCCGGGGCGGCTGTGGCGATTTTCGCCGATCTGGCACAGGCCGGGCACCGGGCGGCTCAGGTCAACCTTGCGGTGATGCTGGCACGCGGGCAGGGCGTGCCGCAGGACGATCAGGCAGCGGCCTATTGGGCATGGCGGGCGCGTCTTGCGGGCGAGACCCGGGCAATGGACGTGAGCGATCTTCTGTTGAACCGTTTGACCGAACCGGCCCGCGCCCGGCTGGCGGATCGGTTGCTGGCCGATCTGCGCGCCCGGGCCGAGGCTGGTGTGACGGGACAATTCGTGGCGCTCGGTCGGGTCGAGGCGCAATTGCGCAGTCCCGCCCGGATGGAAGAGGCGGCGCTCTGGTTCACGCTGGGCGCTGCCTTTGAAGAGCCGGGCGGCTTTGCGCTGCGGGAGGTGGCCATGGCCGGGCTGGAGCCCAAGGCGCGGCTGGCAGTGCAAGAGCGCGCGGGGGCAGAGTTTGCCAAATGGTGCGCCGAGATGCCCACGGATGCCCGTCCCGAGAGCTGCGGGCGCGCGCCGTGAGAGGCCGCCCATCTCATTTTTTCGGCATGGCGCTAAAATTACCGGCGCATTGGTCGTAAAACCAGATCGGGCTGGCACGACGTTTGCAGACTGAGATCGAACAGAGACCTCAGGAAAGGCAGCGCCGATGTCCTCGAACGTGATGCATGTGGCCAAAACCGGGCTCAATGCGCAGCAAGCCCGTATTCAGGTGATTTCCAATAACCTGGCCAACGTCAACACCACCGGTTTCAAGCGCGACCGCGCCAATTTCGAAACGCTGCTCTATCAGACGCTGCGGCCTGCCGGCGCGCAGACATCCGAGGCGACCGAACAGACGGCACCCACCACGCTGGGAACGGGTGTGCGGCTGGTCAGCACCGAAAAGATCTATACCCAAGGCAGCCTGACCACGACAGACAACGCGCTGGATCTGGCGATTGACGGCAAGGGGTTCTTTCAGGTGCTGATGCCGGATGGGCGGATCGGATACACGCGCAACGGCACGTTCTCGCAGAATGCCGATGGTGTCCTGACCACGTCGAGCGGCTACATCGTGCAGCCCGAAATCCAGATCCCCGCCGAGGCCACCAGCATCAGCATTTCCCGTGACGGCATCGTCAGCGTGACCCTGCCCGATGCGGTCGAGGCCGAGGAGGTGGGGCAGTTGACCCTTGCGCAATTCGCCAATCCGCGCGGGCTGGAGCCGGTGGGCGAAACCTTTGTGGTCGAGAGCACCGCAAGCGGCGCGCCGATCGTGGGCAATCCGGTCGAGGACGGCATGGGGGCCTTGCTTCAGGGCACGCTGGAGACCTCGAATGTCAACGTGGTGCAGGAGCTGGTCGACATGATCGAAGCGCAGCGCGCCTATGAAATCAACTCCCGCTCCATCTCGGCCTCGGACGACATGATGAGCTATCTCGCCAATAATCTCTGAAGGGGATCCTGATGCGCCGTTTCACCTGCACCGCTGTCGCGCTTGTTGCGCTGGCCGGTTGTTCCACCCAGATCGAAGAGGCGGAATCGGAGCTTTATGCGCCGGTTTACCCGGTCGAAGAGGTGCAGCAATCGCGCCTGATGCCCACAGGCTCGATCTATGCCGGATATTCCAACGGTCTCTTCGTTGCCGACCGGCGCGCGCGATCCGTGGGCGACATTCTGACGGTCGAATTCTCCGAGCGTTTTGCCGCGAGCAAATCGCAGGCGGCGGGATCAAGCAAGACCGACAGTTTCGAGCTGGACCTGCCCGACGTTCTGTCCTTCGGCTTTGACGATAGTCGCCTGACCAGCGGCACCACCCGCAGCTATGCCGGGCGGGGCAATGCCACGCAGTCCAATTCTCTGACGGGCCGCGTATCGGTTTCCGTTGTGCGGGTGCTCCCCGGTGGCAACCTCGAAATCGTGGGCCAAAAGAAACTGACGCTCAACAATGGTCAGGAATACATCCGTCTGCGCGGAGTGGTGCGGCCTACGGATATTTCCGCCGACAACGTCGTGCGGTCTGACCGGATCGCCCATGCCGAGATCAAATATGTGGGTGCGGGCGATGTGGCCGATACCGCCAAGCAAGGCTGGCTGCGCCGCGCCTTTGAAACCGTGTCGCCGCTATGAAGGGCGCGGGCATGCTGAGAGTCCTGTTGTTGCTGGTCTGCCTCGTGCCGGGGGCGGCGCTGGCCGACCGGCTCAAGGATCTGGCGGATGTGGCCGGGGTGCGATCGAACCCGCTGGTGGGCTATGGTCTTGTCGTGGGTCTGAACGGGTCGGGCGACGGCAACTCGGGCCTCACGCGGCAATCCATGCAATCCATCATCTCGCGCCTCGGGCTCGAGGTGGGGACCAACGACCTGGATGCCAAGAACGCGGCGGCGGTGATGGTGACGGCCGAGTTGCCGCCGTTTCTCAAGCCGGGTCAGGTGTTGGATGTCACGGTTTCGACCGCTGGCAAGGCCAAGTCCCTGCAGGGCGGTACCCTATTGATGACGCCGCTGATGGGGGCGGATGGCGAGGTCTACGCCATCGCCCAGGGCAATCTGGTGGTTGGCGGCCTGGGGGTCGAAGGCGGCGACGGCTCGTCCGTGGTGGTCAATGTGCCCACCGTGGGGCGGGTGCCGCGTGGTGCCACGGTCGAACGGATGGTCGAAACAGCCTTTCTGGAAACCGAGTATTTCGTGCTGAATCTGAACCGCCCGGATTTCTCGACCGCGAGCAATGTGGCCGATGCGATCAATGCGCAGTTTGGCGATGGTGTGGCCGTGGCCTTTGACGGCAGTTCGGTGCGGGTGCGCGCGCCGGCCGATCCGGCGGCGCGGGTGCCTTTCATGGGTCTCTTGCAGGATATCGAGGTTGATCCCGCTGCGCCGCCGGCACAGGTCATCGTCAATGCGCGCACCGGCACGGTGGTCATTGGTGGCATGGTGCGGGTGACGCCCGCCGCTGTCTCGCATGGCTCGCTGACCGTGCGGGTGAACGAGGATTTCAACGTCGACCAGGGCGCAACGGTTGTTAATGGCCGGGATGGCGGCGTGGTGGTGCCGGGCAATGCCGTGGTGACACCGGATACGCAGATTGACGTGCAGCAGGAAAACAACCCCGCCTTTGTGTTTGATCCGGGTGTGTCGCTGGCCTCGCTGGTCGATGCGATCAATGCCGTGGGGGCGAGTGCCGCCGATCTGGTGGCCATTCTCGAGGCGCTGCACCGCGCGGGTGCCCTGCGCGCCGACCTGATCGTGATCTGAGGAGCATACAGCCATGACCCTGTCCCCGGTTGCCACAGCGTTTGATGCCCGCCAGGCTTCTAGCCTGTCCGACGACAAGATTGCCACCAAGGCCACGCGCGACGCGGACCGGCTGCGCGGCGCGGCAGAGGGGTTCGAGGCGCTTTTTCTCAACCAGATCCTACAATCCGGCCGCGCCGCGTCGTTTGGAGACTCGTTGACGGAAAGTTCGGCAACCCAGACCGCTCAATCCCTCCTCGACAGCACGCTGACCGAAGTGGGGGCGGGGCGCGCGGGTCTGGGCCTGTCCGAGGCAATCTATCGCCAGTTTTCTGCCCATCTGGGCGGGGCACAGGAGTAAACCATGGTCGACATCATGGACATCGGGCGCGGGGGGGTTCTGGCCTATCGCACAGCCCTTGGTGTGACTGGCGAGAATATCGCCAATGTCGACACCGATGGCTATCGTCGCCGCGATGCGGTGATGCAAGAGGTGGGCGTAGGCGGCGGCGTGGACGTGGTGGACATCCGCCGCGCCTTTGACGGTTTGCTGGCCGCGCGCAGCCGCGATGCCCAGAGCACGCTGGGGGCGGCAGAGACCCATCTGAGCCATGTGCAGGCACTGGAGGATCGGCTCTTGCCCGGAGAGGGCCGGTTGCCCGATCTGCTGGATGGGTTTTTCGATGCGCTGGACGGGCTGTCGCAGGTGCCCGAGGACCAGGGGTTGCGGCAGGCGGTTCTGAGTGCGGGTGAGGCGCTGGCAAGCGGCGTGGCCGACCTGGCCGAAGGGATCGACGTTCTCGCGCGTAATGTGCGGGACGAGACCGCGCAAACCGTGGAACGGGTCAACACCGTTCTGAGCGGTCTGGCAGATGTTCAGGAACAATTGGCGCAAGTGAACGATGAGCGCGCGCGTAATCCCCTGCTGGATCAGCGCGACCGGCTCTTGGTCAATCTGGCGGAACTTGTATCGATAGATGTCGAGCTGGATGACGCAGGGCGCGCGACGGTGCGGCTTGGGGCCGATGGCAGCGGGCCGATGGTTCTCGAGCGGGGCCGCGCCGGGCGGATAGAGCAGGGCACGGCGGGGCGCTATATCGTCACCTCTGCCGATACCAAGGCGGTCGAAGTGCAGACCAGCCTGCGTGGCGGAATGCTGGGCGGGCTGGCGGATGCGGCTGGCGTGATGGCGCAGGCGGCCTCCGATCTTGACCGCTGGGCCAGCCGGATGGCCGAGGAAATCAACGCGGTGCATTCCCAAGGCCTGACGCCTTCGGGCGAGCGCGGCGGGGCACTCTTTTCCGTGTCTGGATGGGAGGCGGCGCCGGGTGCGTTGATGCGTGGCACCGGGGCGGCCAGTGTCACCATAACGGATGCCCGTATCATGCCCAAAGGGCCGCTCACGCTGGTGCAGGATGCGCCCACGGGCCTGTGGCAGGCGCGGGATGCGGCGGGGCAGATTCTGGCGACAGGTGAACAGACCCTGAGCCTGCCGGGATTGCGGATCGACATGAGCGGCGTGCCGCAGGATGGCGACCGGATCACCCTGACGCGGCAGGATGCGTCGGCGCGGCATATGACGCTGGTGCTGAATGATCCGCAAGGTATTGCCGCCGCAGGCACGCTGACGGTGAGCGCCGTGCCGGGCAATCGTGGCACCGCCACGCTGGATGCGACCGCGCTTCTCTCCGAGGCGACCGGCCCGCGGGACCTTTCCGGGGTTTTGACCGCGGAACCGGTCGAGTTTCTGAGCGCGGGCGTTGTCGGGGTGATCCCGGCGGGCCATGCCGGGGCGGCGCTGTCGGTGCAACCGCGCTACGCGGCGATGGATCTGGGGCCGCTTGGGGGGGCTGTACCGCAAACGCTGAGCCTGACCGCGCCTGACGGCGTGGCGCAATTCGCGCTGCCCGCAGGCCTGACGAGCGAGACCCTGGCAGCGGCGCTCAACAGCGGCGCTGTGCAGACGGACGCAGGCGAGAGCCTGAGCGCCTTTGGCCTTATGGCCGAAGCGGTGGGCGATACGCTGACGCTCTTGGCGCGCGACGGGTCTTTGCCGTTGTCGACCAACCTCGCGACCGATCAGGGCAATCTGTCCGGTGTCGTCGTCGCGGATGCGGCCCCGGCGGCGGTGCTGTCCGTCTTTACCCGCGACGGGCGGCAGCTCTCCGGCCCACCTCTGGGGACGAGCGCGGCCGCAGCACTGCTGACGCCTGAGAACGGGTTTTACACGGATGCCGCCTATGTTGCCGATTACCTCGACGGGGCGGCACCTTATGGCGGCCTGACACTGTCGCGGCAATCCGTGACCGGCGATTACGTGGCGCTCTTGGGGCAGGCGGGCGGGATCGCCACCTGGACCGGCACCACACCAGCCCCGGCCAACCCAGGCGTTGAAATCGGTTACGAGGGGGCCACGCAATCCAGCACGCTGCGCCTGCCCGGCGGTGCCAACGCCGCTTGGGTCGCGCAGGAATTGACGACCGCCTTGCCCGTGCGCGCCGAGGCGGAAACCCGTCTGGAGCTCGACGTGCCTGCAAGTGGCGTGCTGTCGCTGCGGCTGTCGGGGCAGAATCTGACACCCCTGGCGATCGAGGCCGACCTGGGCGCGGTCGGTGCGGCGGGGCTGCAAGCGGCGATCAACGCGCAATCGGGGGCGACGGGCATCCGCGCCGAGCTTGCCCCCAACGGCGGGCGGCTTGTGCTGGTCGAGGCGAGCGGTGCGGATATTTCACTGAGCCGCGTGGCCCATTCCGGGTCCGAGCCCGTGACGCTCACACGGCTGGCACCGGATGGCGCGGCGTTGGGCTCGGTCACCCTTGGGGCCGGCGGTCCGGATGCGGCGCGGATTTCCGGCACGGTGCGCCTGAGCGGCAGCGCCGGCTTTGGCGTGACCGAGAACGGTGTCTTGCAAGTGGCGGCACCGGATGGGTTCGAGAGCGGCCTCATCACCAGACAGACCAGCGCGGCGGGGGCGCAAGTGACCCTGACCCCGGCCGAGCCGGGGCCAGGGGATCAGAGCCTGCGGCGGATCAGCGTGACCGGGGCCGATGGCCGCGTGGTGACAGCCGAGGCCGATCCGGCGCTTGGCACCGGGGCGGCCATGGCGCGGGCGCTGGCCGCGGACCTGCGCGCAACGGCCCCGGCCAGCCGGATCACCGGCGCGGCGCTGACCGCGTTGCCGCCCGAGGGCGCGCAGATGCGCGTGAGCCTTGGGACGCAGGATTATGCCATCCGCATGAGCGGCGGCGTGCCGGTGGTAAGCGGCCCTGAAGAGGGCCGCGTCACCGCGCATTTTGACGAAAACAACCGCCTCATCCTCGAAACCGAAGGCGGCACGCTCGATGGTTCGGCGCTGCGTTTGCCGGGCGATGCGGGCGAGGCGGCGCGCTTTGGCATGGGGCAGGGCAATGCGCCGGTGACGACCATCATCGGTCAGCCCTTCGACGCGGGCAGCCTGCCCGCAAGTTTCACAATCAAGCTGAACGGGCAGGAGCATTTTGTCAGCGTATCAGCAGGGGCGGTCGTGCTGCCCGCAACCTTCCCCGGCACGGGCCATATCAACACCGCCTTTGGCCGGGTTGAAATCCAGTTCAGCGCCCTGGATGGCGAGATGCTGATTGACGCACAGCCGGGGGCTGCGGCGGCGGGGTTCGAGACCCTGGGCCTGCGCGCCGAGGTGACAGAGGGCGGCGCGCTGCGTCTGACGGCCACGGATGACCGGGTATTGGCGGTTGACAGCATCCCAAGCGGCGGTGGTTCCGTCCTGCGCCTCGACAACATTCCCGACGAGGATCTGATTGTGGTCATGGGCGGCACAGGGGCCTTGCGGCTTGCCGGTCAGATCAGCGACACCCCCGCCACCGAGCGCGCGCGCGAGTTGCGGGTGCTGGATGCCACCACCGGCCTTGTGGGCCTCTTTGACAGCGAGAGCGGCGCACATCTGGCGTCGCGCACGCTGGATGCCGCAGGCACCACGCGTTTTGGCGATCTCGAGGTGACATTGGGGGGCGGGCGCGTGACAGGCGACCGGTACCTCTTGTCGCCCAGCAGCGGCGGGGCCGGGGACGGGCGCAGCATCGAATCGCTGGCCAATCTGCGGCAACGCGATGGGCTGACCGGGCGGGGCGGCTATGCCACCGGCTTTGCCAGTCTGCAACAGCGGGCAGGCGCGCAGGTCACGGCGAGCGAGAACCGGGTCGCTACCGCCGAGGCCGAGGCCGAGAGTGCGGCACGCGCCGAATCCGAACTTGGCGGGGTCGATCTCGATGCCGAGGCGGCGCAATTGATGCAACAGCAACAGGCTTATCAGGCCAATGCGCAGGTTCTTTCCGTGGCGCGGTCCATCTTCGACACCCTGCTGCAAGCGATATGAGGCTCTGAATGAGTATCGGCACCAGTTTTTTTCACAACGTCACCACCCGCAACCTGTCGCAGGTGAATGAGCGGATTTCCGATTTGCAGGGGGAGATTTCCTCTGGCGTGAACGATCCGCGTCCCTCGGCCGATCCGGTGCGTGCGCTGCGCCTGTCGGCGGCAAAAGAGCAGCAAGAGGCGCTGGATCGCTATTCGAGCAATCTCGAACGGGCGGGCGCGCGGCTGGATCAGGCCGATACGGTGCTGTCTGAGGCGGGCAATGTCATGCGCCGGATTGGCGAATTGGCCCTGCGCGCGGCCTCGGACACGGCGACGGCGACAGAGCGCGACAGTATCGGCACCGAGGTGCGGGCGCTGCGCGACAGTCTTGTGGGGCTGGCCAATGTCCGCGACGAGAGCGGTCGCACGCTCTTTGGTGGCTACAACACGCAATCCGATCCGTTTCGTGACGGGCCGGAGGGCGTGGTTTACCTGGGCGACGGCGGGCAATCGCGGTTGCAAGTGTCGGAGACCCTCAGCCTGCCCACGGGGCTGAGCGGGAATACGGTGTTTCGCATGGGGGCAGAGGGCGGCGATGTCTTTGCCGTGATCGACGATTTTCTGGGCAGCCTGTCCACGGCGAGCAGCGCGCCGCGCGCCAGCGCAACAGGGGCTGGGCAACTGAGCCTTGATCCCGCGTTGACCCGCGCACCCGCAGAGTGGGCGATGACGCTTGACGGACCATTGGGCACGGCGATAGTGCCCTTTGTTGCCGCCGAAGGGGCCATGACGGGCGCGGTCGAGGCGATCAACGCCCAGACCACGGCCACTGGCATTAGCGCAGCTCTCGATCCCGAAACTGGCGGGCTGATCCTGACGGCTCAGGGTCCTGTCACGGTGTCGAATGTCTCTCGTCAGCCCGACGCGGGCGGGGTGTTGATGGTCGCGCGCGATGCCGAAGGGGGCACACAGGCGCTGGTGCCACAAGGCCGCACGCGAGATGCGGTGATCGACCGGCTGCGCGGGGCGTCCGAGCATTTGATCGACCAACGCACACAGCTGGGGGCCTTGTCGGCCGATGCCGCGCGGCATTCGGACTTGATCGACAACCGCAAGCTCGCGATGAGCAAGGCGGTGTCGGGATTGGAGGATCTGGATCTTGCCAATGCCTTGACCAAGCTCCAGCAATCCATGCTGACGCGGGATGCCACCCAACAGGCCTATGTGCGGATCACGCAGCAGAGCCTCTTTGATTTCCTGCGCTGAGGATTCCGAAGGTCTGGCCCCACTTGGCCCGAGGCTTGCAAAGAGGGGGCATGAGACATGTTATCCTTTTTTGTGTGGCCCTATTCTGGGTGCCGTCCCTCTCTTTTGCCAGCCCCGCGAACTGTGAGGCATTGGCAGCACAAGCAGCCGAGCGCTATGGCCTGCCCAAGGGGCTTTTGCGGGCGATTGCACGCACAGAGTCAGGGCGCGCGCAGGGCAAGGCGGGCACACAGGCCTGGGCCTGGACCTCGAATGTGCGGGGCAAGGGCTATTACTTTGGCAGCAAGGACGAGGCGTTGACGCATCTGCGGCAATTGGTGGCGCGCGGCGTGCGCGGCTTCGACGTGGGCTGCATGCAGCTCAATTATCGGTGGCATGGCGATAATTTCGCCAATCTGGACGAGATGATCGACCCGGCCCGCAATACCGATTATGCCGCCCGTTACCTGAGCGAGTTGCGCGCGGAAACCGGAAGCTGGGAGGCGGCAACCCGCTATTACCATTCCCGTGATCCGCGGCGCGGTGCGGCCTATCTGGGCCGGGTGCGTCAGGCCATGGCGCGGTTGGGGCCGGTCGAAACCTCCCCCGAGATGGTGCCGGAGACCGAGATTGCACGGGCCGCGATGGGAATGGCGGGGCCGATGATCCCGCCGCGCGAGGCCCCGCGTCTTGCCGAGCCCGCACCGCGCGCAGATCGGCGCTTTGCCGGATCGGAACCGCTCATAAGCCATGTGCAGCAGGTCCGCTATTGGGAAACCGCAGCCCTGCCAGAGGGCACCGTTCCGCGCATGCCCGCACGCAAGACCCCCGACAAGACACGCCGTTGAGTGGTGGCCAAGGGGGCGCTTCTTATCTTTAGATAATCTGCGGACTTCTTTTGCACGCATAGGTAATGTCCGGGATGCTGCTATTGAGGATGTATATCCTTAAGCATACCGGATCGCGTAGCATGACCAGTTATTGGCCCACCTCTTCCATTACCGAACAGTTTCCCATCGACCTGCGTCTGGATGCAGTGCTGGTCGGAGATACGCCGGTGATGCGGCGGTTGAAGCAGGCGATCTGCATCATCGCGCCGAGCGATGTGCCGGTCCTGATCAACGGACCGACCGGCGCGGGCAAGGAAGTGGTTGCCAATGCGATGCACCTCATGTCGGGGCGCACTGGGCCGATGATCCCGGTCAATTGCGGGGCCATTCCCGCTGACCTGCTGGAATCCGAGCTTTTTGGCCATGAAAAGGGATCGTTCACGGGCGCCACGGCGCAGCGGATCGGGCTGATCGAACAGGCCGAGGGCGGCACGCTCTTTCTTGATGAGATTGGCGAGACGCCATTGCATGTGCAGGTCAAGTTGCTGCGTGCGCTCGAAACCCAGACCATTCAACGGGTCGGGGGCGGCGCGCCGATCCCGGTCAATTTCCGCCTGCTGAGCGCGACGCATCGCGATTTGCAGCAGGAAGTCGCCCAAAAGCGGTTCCGCGAGGACCTGTTGTTCCGGATCGAGGTGTTCAGCCTCTGTGTGCCCGCCCTTTGCGAACATGCCGAGGATATTCCGCAGATCCTTCGGGCGATGGAGCAGGGCAGCCGGGGCGGCAGCACATTGCAACTGACCCCCTGTGCGCTGGCGTTTCTGATGGCGCAGGAGTGGCCGGGCAACGTGCGCGAACTGCGCAATTTCCACGACCGGGCGCAGATCCTGTTCCGCAACCGCACCATCACCGAAGACGAGGCGCGTATCGCCATGGCGCCGCGCCTGAGCTTTGCCGGGGCTGCCCCCGTGACGCCCGAGCCCGATGTCGGGGCCTTGCCCGAGGGCGTGACCGACCTCAAGGGGATGCTGACCGAAAGCGGCACGCTCGACCTGCGCACCATGTTGCAGCGGGTCGAGGTCAAGGTGATCCAATCCGCGCTGGAACTGAGCGAGGGCCGCGTCACCCGTGCCGCCGAGATGCTGCGGCTCAAGCGGACCACCCTCATCAGCCGCATGCAGAAGCTGGGGCTCGAGTCAGACTGCCTCTGACGGCAAATCGGCACCGTCTTGCGCAGGCAGAAGCGGCGCAAAATCGTTACAGGCCTCTCGCAACAGTGCCCGTGCGGCGGGGACAAGCTCGCTTGTGCCGGGATCCGTGCCAGCCCGTGCGAGGGTTTCCGCCTCCGACAGGGTCTCCGTGAGCTCCTCCAGCCCGATAAACCCGGTCGATCCCGCCGCCTTGTGGATGATAAACACCTTTTCGTCGAGCGAGAGCGCTGGATCGGTCATGGCCGCAAAGGCGGCCTCGGCATCGCTTAGCGTGGTCCGCACCAGCCGCAACGCAGTGTCGTGGCCCACCATCTCGCCCAGATCGTGCAGCATGGTCGCGGCGTCGCGGCTCTCGGTCAAAAGCTCCTCGTCCCCATCCTCGTCCGTGTTGTCCTCTGCGGCTTCGACGGCGGCGCGCTCATGGTGTCGCGTGTCACGGATCGCACGGGCGAGATTCTCCTGGCTTACGGGCTTGGTCAGGATATTGTCCATTGCTGCCGCACGTTCGTCGCCGCTATGCGCGCCGATAAGGGCAGTCACCCCGATGATTGCCGACTGCGCGGAGGGTCCGCCGGAGCTGCGGATCAGTCTTGCCGATGTCGGCCCATCCATCACCGGCATCGAGAAATCCATCAGGATCACGTCAAAGGCCTCGGCTGTGGCCTTGTCCAACGCTTCTTGACCGTTCATGGCGACGTCTGGGCTATGGCCCATGCGTCGGACCATTTCGGTCATCAGTGTCAGGTTGATGTCATTGTCATCGACGACGAGGATACGCCGAGGCGTGTCCGCAACGCCGCTTTCGGCCGCATTGGATGTAGCAACTAGGTCCTCTTGCGGCGCTTGTGACAGGCGCAGCGGTATGGTGAAGAAAAAGCAACTGCCGACGCCCGGTGTGCTGTGAAGCCCCAGAACGCCGCCCTGCCGTTCGATCGCAAGCTTGGCGATCGGCAGGCCGAGGCCCGTGCCCATGGCGGAATTCACCTCGCTGCGGCCGACAGTTTCGAAACTCTCGAAAATGCGCTTCTGATCTTCTGGTGCGATACCGATGCCGGTATCCTCGACCTCGACCGTAAGGTCGAGGTTGTCCGGCGCGTGACCACCCAGGCTAAGCCGGATGGTGATGGTGCCATTCTTGGTGAATTTCGCGGCATTGCCGGCAAGGTTATAGAGCGTGCGGGAAAACGCATTGGGCAAGCCTTCCAGGCGATGCAGATCAAAATCGCCCTGGGTGATCAGCTCGATCCGGTTATTCGACTTCTTGGCAAGGGGTTGCAGCTCGTCCACGATGTCGGCGGCGATGCGTGCGGGGCTAAAGGACGTGGGCGTTTCCGTGCTCTCACCCAAGCGGGTCAGTTCCAGCACGTCGTCGATCTGAATGAGCGCCCGTGCACTACAATCGCGGGCGGTTTTCAGCAAAGCGCGGTTTTCGGGATACATATCGGTTTCGTTCATCAACGAAAGCGAGGCCATCAGCCCATGCAGTGGCGTGCGCATCTCGTGGCTCATGGTCGCGAGGAACATGCTCTTGGCGCGGGCGGCCTGTTTGGCCTGAACCAGGGCTTCACGCAGATTGGTTTCGGCCTCGACCTGGGCTGAAATGTCCCGGATGAAGAGAATGACGATGGGATTGCCTGAAATGTCGTGATCCTCGACCATCGAGAAATCCACCGGAATCTCGCGGCCCACCGCGCTTCTGCAGGCCGCGACAAAAGAGGCCTTGTTCCGGGGCGTCAGCCCCTCGACCGTGTCGCGCGGCACGGAGGGGTCGAAGATCAGGATATCCTCGGCGTACATGGTCTGCAGGTCTTCGGCAGTATAGCCCAAGAGGCGTCGTGCGCGGTCGTTGCTATAGAGGATGCGCGATTTCGGATCGGTCACGATGACAGCGTTCATCGTCGAATTGAAAGCAGTCGAGAGCATGGCCGCGATGCGCCCTGTCTCGGCGGTGCGGCGTTCCAGCTCGCGCCAGATGCGCACCGCCAGAAACGCTCCGATGGTCATCAGGCAGAAAAGCAGCAGAGATTGCATGAAAAAGCGCACAAAGAGGCGCTGCTCCTCTTCGCGGGCGCGTGAGGTTTCGACGGTGATCTCTTGAAGCCCGGCCACCGTGATGTCGCGAACCATCGGGTAGGTGCTATCTACGGCAGTGCGGAACGCCTCGAGTGCCGCTGGATCATCTCCTTCGATCGCATCGATCCTGTCGGCGAGACGTTCGCGCACGACCTTGAGCCGCTCGACCCGGTCCAGCAGGTCATCGGATACATCCATGCGCTGCAGGGTCGAGCTGAAGATGTCCACACGGCTGTAAAATATATCAAACTCACGCTTGACCATGGTCAGCGTCTCAGCCGTGAGCGGTGCCGTGACTTCGGGCCGTGTCGTGAGAACCGCCGCGTCAAGTTTCTGCATCAACCCGAGATGGTCCACCTCGAGCTGTGCCACGACCCAGCCGCCATTGTCGGTGTTGGCCGAGCGGACGTGTTCAAGCCGCTGCTGAAAGGCCATCGCGCTGACGAGCAGCGCGATGCTTGCCACAAGCATTAGGCCCAGCAGTATTTGCGCCGAAAGACGCTTGGTCGTGTTAAAGACCTTGTCTGGGCCATAGCCTGTGGGTGGGGGTGTCAGCACGGATCATTCCGCAAGAATGTCTATCTTGTTCAACTGCCAAACACTGAGGGTAAAATACTCTTCGCTCTGATAGCGGGTGTCCGAGTCATAGGGAAACACCATCCAGAGCGGTCCCTTTTCGCGCACCGAAAAGGCCGCATCGTCGATCCGGATGGCAAGGATCGGCACGTTCTCTTCCATGCGCGCCTCGGGGAAGGTCACGTTGTAGTCGTTGATGGCATAGATCCGCAGGGAACCCGGCGCGCTGCCTGCGGCCTCGAGCACTGTTCGCAGAGAGGGGCCGGAAAATGTCTTGGGCGCCGTGTCGGTCCAGATGGTCGTCGTCGCAAAGCTCTCTTGCGGCAGAGCGAGAAGATCTGCCTCGGTGAAGGTCTTGGTCACGCCGTTGCGCAGATCGTTGACGGTCAGGATGACCTCATCGGCGAAAGCTGGGCTTGCGATGGTCTGAGCAAGCGAAAGGCCAAGGGCCGCGAGGGTCAGAAAGAATCTACGGTTCATCATGTGTCTCATTTGGATACTGGAACAAAGCGGTGTCGCTTTGGGTTTTTTAGCAGATTTTTTGAATGAGCGATCATATCTAAAGAAGTTGATGTATCTAAAGATAACGCGCCCCAGTGAAAGCGCTGCAAAATCAACGCATTCACCGTTTAGACATGCGGTCACTTGAACGTGGACGCTGTCCCTGGATCAGGCCCTTTGCCTAAGATTGCAGCGAGTGACGCAACGTCACATCACCGGCATGACGCGCACCCCCTGGGCGATACGGCGGGCCCAGTTGGTGATATGCGGTTCGAATCGCTGACGGGCATCGGGCATGGCGGCGATCAGGACCATGATGGCACGTTCGCGCCCATCCTGCGGCGCCTTGAGGCCAAGCCGGGCGTGCTGCCAAATGCCATCGCCAAAACTCACCTCGCCATCGCGATCTTGCAAGAGCCGGGCAGACCATTTGACGCCAAGCGTGTCGAAGGCCATCTCATAGGGCGGTTCCTCCGAGGTCTGGGTCCGCACCGCATGGGTCATCAGAAAGTCAAAGAGCACATCTGGGTCGAGCAGGAGAATATCGGACCCAACCTCGATCCAGCCTTCGGCGATACGGCGGTCAAGCGCGCACCATTCCTGCTGGCCCTGCGCCCGAAATGCCAGGCGCTCGCCCTCGCCCGTGGCTTCGGCGATCTCATAGTTGCGCGCGCCCAGAGAGAGCAGCGCAAAGGGACCGCTGGCGCTGCAGACATGCCCATGGCTCGCGCAGCGGGGACGGCACTCTGCGTGGACGGCAACGGTGTCGGTCATGAAGGTCTGGCTGTGCATATGCGGTCTCTATCGTAGGTTCGGGTCTGAGTTAGTCAACGACTGGGCCGGTGAGAATGTTAGCAGCTCACTTGGCATGAACCCTGCAGGCTCGGGCCAGGGCCGGACCCTCCGGCGATCCCCAACATCCAAAGGATTCCCGCATGACCACCCCCCCGACCGAGCTGGAAAACAGTATTCAACTGGCGCTGGAGGCGGCGACCGCCGCCAATGACAGCGCCGAGGATGTGGCGCGCGTATCGACCGAGACATTGGCCGCCGCCGCGCGGCTGGATAAATTCGCCAAGGGCATGAAGCCGCTCCTCTTTGGTGTGGTGGCCTCGGCGGTGCTTTGTGTGGCGCTGGCCGGTCTGGTCTATCTGCGCACCCTGTCGGACATGCGGACCGCGACCGCCACCCAGATCGAGGCGCTGACGGTTTTCTCCAAATCCGTGGGCGACTTGCAGGCGCAGCTAGAGGCGCTGGGCGATATGTCCGAGAAGGTGGCGGCCATCGAGGCGGCGCAGACCGCCGGGATCGAGCGCCTTGAGGAAACGATGATGGCCGAGACCGCGCGTCTGGCCGAGGCCATGTCTGCCACCGAGGACCCCGCCGCGCCGCAAATGCTGCGCGGTCTGGTCGATCGGGTCGAGGCCAGCCATGTCGAGACACGCGATGCCTTCGCCAAGGGGCTGTCGGATCTGCAACTCGCGATGACAAAGATGCTGGCAGAGCGGGCCGAGGTGCTTGCCAAGGCCGCACCACAGACTGCCGCTGCCGCACCCAAGCCGGTTGCCAAGGCTCCGTCGCGCAAGAAGCCGCAGGCCCGCGTCGAACCTAATCCCTTTGGTTTCCCCTAGGAGGGTGGGCGCATGAGCCCCACTGATCCATCACCCCGCGCCACCGCGCTCGCGCTGACCTCGGTCAATCCGCTGGGCAAATCGCTAGGCCTGCGGCCCGGTGACATCCTGCTCCGGGTGGACGGGCAGTCGGTCGACGGCACGATTAAGGATATCCAGGCCCTGTTCAAGGAGCAGCCCGAGCGTGCGCGCCTGATGTGGATCTGCCGTGACGGGCAGGTGTGGCCGATACTGGGGCGCAGCGCCATTCTTGGACGCTGGCGCGTGATGCCAAAGCCCGAGGCCATCGCCGCCCTTCCCGAGCATCGCCCGGAGGACCGGTGGAAGAACTTTGATGTCATGATCGGCCCGGATGAAAGCTATGATGCGCAACCGCGGACGCCATCGGTGCTGGCCCTGATGCCGCCACTCTACATGATCCAGATGCGGCTCTGGACGCCGCTGATCCTGTGGGCTGCGTTGTTGCTTCTCTCTGTCCCGTTGGGATGGATTGCGGGGGCCGCGCTTCAGGGGCTTATCTGCGTGTATTTCTGGCGCGCTGCGCCGATGCTGGTGCGCTCGGATCGTACGGCGCGCGGCTTTCGCCTTTGGCGGGTGATTGCGGCAAAGTCAGAACGGAACTTGCACAGGCAGATGACCACGCTGGCACCGGATATGCGGTTCGTTCACGCACCGGTGCGGTCGCAGCCAGAGCGGGTCGTGGCGCGCTGACGCCTCGACCGCGCATTACATGCTGTTCAGTTTGCCCTGACGCTTGCGCTGAAAGGACGAGGGGATATGCAGCATGTCGCGGTATTTCGCGACCGTGCGGCGGGCCAGGACCGGGCCATCGGCGCTGATCATCTGGGCGATGGCATCATCGCTCAGCGGATTGGCAGGGTCTTCCCCGGCGACCATCTTTTGAATCCGGTAACGGACGGCTGCGGCCGAGGCCCCGCCTTCGCCATCGGCATCGCCGGCAAGCGCGGTGCTGAAGAACCGCTTGAGCCCCATGGTGCCTTGCGGTGTGACCATCAGGATGCCGGTCGTCACGCGGCTGACGGTGCTTTCATGCACGCCGATCGCCTGCGCCACATCGGCCAGCGTCATCGGCGCGATCTTGGCCGGACCATGCTCCAGAAACGCGGCCTGACGGCGCACGATCTCGGCACCCACGGCAAGGGCGGTCTGGTTGCGATGTTCGACCGCGCGGCGCAGCCAGCGGGCAACGCCAAGACGCTCACCGACATACTCTCGGGCGCGCTTGTCCTGCGTCGCCACGGCGGCGCTCTCCTCGTCCACCAGCACGGCAGGCAGGGTCGAGCGATTGAGTTCCACCTTCCAGCCCGATGCGCCACGGCTGACGATCAGGTCCGGTTCACGCTCTTCAATATTGGTAAAGTGGAAATCGGCACCGGGTTTGGGATTGAGGCTGCGCAACTGTTTCAGCGTGGCGCGCAGCTCCTCCATGGAGCAGGCACAGACCCGAGCCAACCCGACCAGATCCGCGGCCGCAAGGCGCGGCAGGTTGTCGAGCACGGCGCGAAAGAGCGGCGTCATGAGGCCCTGATCCTCGGCCTGAAGAGCCAGACATTCGGCAAGGTTGCGGGCAAAGAGGCCCGCAGGCTCAGCCGCCTGCACCGCGTGCAGCATGTGTTCTGCCTCGGCCATGTCGAGACCGCAGGCAAAGGCGATCTCTTCCAGAGGTTCGCCAAGCCAGCCGTTCTCATCCAGCGCTTCGAGAAAGCGGTCGGCGATAAGACGGTCCTCGGGAGAATGAAACATCAGATCGAACTGAGCCGCGACATGGGCATAGAGCGAGAGCGGGTGATCGGCGATCCGGCCCGTGGCGTCGTCGGCATCCGTCCCCCTGCCGCCGACATGCGGCAGGCTGGGCAGGGCGCGGTCAGAGCGGGCCACTTCGATGAACGGATTTTCCTCGGCCTCCTGCTCGATATAGCGTTGGAGGTCGGTATTCGACAGTTGCAGCAGGGCAATCGCCTGTTGCATATGGCCCGTCATGACAAGCCCCTGTGTTTGGGCCGCGCGTTGAGAAATTTGCAGGTTCATCAATTTTTCTCCTATCTCGTGCTTAAATACCTATCTGGCCTGCCGTTAGACTGAAGACTCGGAATTCGACGCTATGGGGCTTGTCGAACCGGTGACGATAAAATCCACTAAGTCACTTTGATTAAATTGAAAAAACCCCAACGATACCGTTGGGGTTCTTTCGATACTGTCGAGATTTCGACGTTTACCGGAGCAGCGAGAGCATCCCCTGAGCCGACTGGTTGGCCTGTGCGAGCATCGCGGTGCTGGCCTGCGACAGAATCTGCGAGCGTGCCATCTCGGACGATTCCTTGGCAAAGTCGGCGTCCATGACCCCCGAACGCGCCGCGGTAACGTTAACCGTGATGTTGGTCAGGTTCGAGATCGTGCTGTCGAGACGGTTGGACACGGCACCGAGGTCGGAACGTGCCTGGCTGACCTTTTGCAGGGCGACGTCGATCACCTTGAGCGCGTCGGCGGCCCCTTCGAGGGTCGTCAGGTCGATTTCAGCAACCGAGCTCAGTTCCGAGGTGTTGGCTGCGGACTCGAAGAACACGGTCCCGGCGGTGACAACATCGGTCCCGACCGAGAACTGCTTGGTCGAGCTCAGTTCCACCTGACCGCTGATGGCGGCGTCGCCAGCAGCATCGGTGAGGGTCGCGGTATGCGTGCCCGCGGTCGCGCCAGAGGCTGTGCCGTCCGTATTCATCGCCGTGACAGCCATGGTCGAGGTGCCGGTGCCGGTGGTGAACCCGGAGATCAGGACGTCGGCGCCGGTTGCGTCGGTCAGTTTGATCGTCGAATTGTCGTCGCCCATGGTCGCGGTCACGCCGGTCCGGCCAGACTGGTTGTTGATCGCCGTGGCGATGCCGCGCAGATCGGACGTATCCGAGATTGCAACGGTGCCGATATTCACGCCGTTGACGTCGAAGGTGACAGTGTCGGCGGCAGAGAAGCCCGACAGCTCAAGGTTCGTCTCAGCCGATGCTGTAACGCCGGTCGAGGCGCTGACATCATTGATCGCTGCGGCCATTTCCTCGGCCGACTGGCCTGCGGTGGTGGTCAGTTCGGCGCTGCCGGCAAAACCGGTGATGTTGATGGTCGTGGCGGCGGCGATGCCGGTGTCGGTGGTGCCCGCACCTGCGGCCAGCGACACGTTCGAGGTCACGGTATGCGCGCCAATATCGGTCGCGGCGGCGCTGTCCACGCTGATGTTGAGGACCTGGCCCGAGTCAGCGCCGATCTGGAATTGCTTGCCGGTGAAGGAGCCGTCAAGAATGTTCATACCGTTAAAGGTGGTGTCCTTGGCGACGCGGTTGATTTCCGTCACGAGCTGCTTGGCTTCGGCCCCGAGGTTCGAACGGTCAGAGGCGGTGTTCGTGTCGTTCGACGACTGAACGGCCAGTTCGCGCAGACGCTGGAGCATGTTGGAAACTTCGACGTGCGCGCCTTCGGTCGTGTCCAGCAGGTTCTTGCCGTCGGTGGCGTTGCGGACGGCCTGGTTGAGGCCGGTGATCTGCGAGGTCATCTTTTCCGCGATGGCCATGCCGGCGGCGTCGTCCTTGGCGGCGTTGATGCGCAGGCCCGAGGACAGGCGGCTCATGGCCGCGTTCATATCGTCGTTGACGCGCTTCATGTTGGCTTGTGCCGTGATCGCGCTCATATTGGTATTGATCGTGGTCATTTTCAGTCTCCTGGGTTGACGTCCTACGTTGGGCAGCGCTTGGGTTGGATACGCTGTCCAGCGCTTGACAAGAGCAACGGCGGCGGCGGAAAATGTTTAGCGAAATTTCTCAAAATCGTTTTAAGTATCTGTAATTTAACAATTTAATACTTTTGCTTTCGGCCCTGATCGGCTTGGTATGGTTCTTGCCCCTTCTCTCACGAGACTTGGCTGAGTGCCAGTTGCCACGCTTTTCAGGGAGTCCTGACAATGGATATTGCTTCGCTCATCGGCTTGATCGGTGCACTGGGAATGGTGATCGGATCGATGCTGGCAGCAGGCGGTCTCGGGCCGTTCATTGACGTGGCCTCGATCCTGATCGTGTTCGGCGGGACATTCTTTGCCGTCATGTACAAATGCACCATGCCGGTTTTCCTGCGTAGCTTTGGGGCCATGGGCAAGGCGTTCATGCCCAAGGCCCCAAGTCCGGAAGGCCTGATCACCAAGATGGTCGAGTTGTCGGACATCGCCCGTAAAAGCGGGTTGATGGCGCTGGAAAATCAGGAAGTGCCGGACAAGTTCTTTTCCAAGGGATTGCAGATGTTGGTGGACGGCGCGGACGAGTCCAAGCTGGTCAAGCAACTCTCGGACGAGATCAAGGCCATGAAAGTGCGCCACGGCGAGGTTCACGAGGCGCTGCGTGGCTGGATCGACATTGCCCCCGCCATGGGCATGATCGGCACGCTGATCGGTCTGGTTCAGATGCTGGGCAACATGGCCGACCCCAAGGCAATCGGCCCCGCGATGGCGGTGGCGCTGTTGACCACGCTCTATGGGGCCTTTGTCGCGAACGTGATCTTTGGTCCGGTCCTGTCCAAGCTGGAGGGGTATACCGCCAGCGAGGCCGCGTATCGGGATATGGTTCTGGCAGGGTTGCGCAACATCGCCAAGGGCGAGTCCGGGCGCAACGTGCAAGAACAGATGGTCGCGGTCCTGCCGCCCAAGCTGCAAACCAAGCTGCTCGCAGCCTAAACAAGGTGCTCTGAGACATGGCGCGCAAACCCATTCCCCTGCCTGTGCCCATCGAGGCCCCCGAGGACGAGTGCCCGAAATGCCCGCCCAAGGGCGCGCCCGCCTGGATGGCGACCTTTGCCGATATCGCCACGCTGTTGATGGCGTTCTTCGTGCTGATCCTGTCTTTTGCCGAGTTCAACCAGCCCAAGTTCAAGATGGTGGCGGGATCGCTCAGCATGGCCTTTGGCGTGCAAAGGCAGGTGCCGGTGATGGAGCAGCCCAAGGGCACCACGATCTTGGACCTTTCCTTTAGCCCTTCGCCGGAAATGTCCGTCACCGAACAGATGACACAGGACACGACCGAAACCGAGAAACCCGAGATTCAGCGCCCCGTAACCGAAGAGGATGGCAAAGGTGCCGCCGAAGGCGAGGGGGCCGATGCGCCCGGCCAATCCGAAGCGCGCGATTTGGCTCAGGCCCTGCAAGAGGCGCTGCAGTCTGGCCAGCTCAAGGTCGAGACCCGCGATGGCGAGGTGGTGATGAGCTTTGACGCCCCCGATGCCCAGAGCCTGCCGGCACAGTTGACCGAGGCGGCTGATGCGCTGCAACAGGCCGCAGAGGCGACCGGGCAATCCGCCTCCGATGTGATGATGCAAGGGCTTGCGGACAATCTCCAGGAGATGGCCGATGTCATGCAGTCCAAGGCCGAGGCCGAGACGCAGGCCGGGCAATCCGCACGCAACGCCGCGATTGCCGACGCGCAATTGCGCGTCGCCCTGCAGCAGGAAATCGGCGAGGGGATGGTATCGGTCGAGCAGCGCGACGACAAGGTCGTGATCACCGTGGGCGAAGGCGGGGCCTTTCCCTCGGGCGGGGCGGACCTGACCGACGAGGCCCGAGACGTGATGGCGCGATTGGCCTTTGCCGCGATGGGCGAGGCCAGCGAAATTGTCGTGACCGGACACACGGATTCGGTGCCGTTGGGTGCGGCGTCGCCCTATCGTGACAATTGGGGCCTTGCCGCTGCGCGGGCCTCTTCGGTGGTGCGTGAATTGTCGGGGTCCGGGCTGATCGAGCCCGAGCGCCTGACCGCGACCAGCCGGGGCGAATCCATGCCGGTGGCCGAGAATGACACCGCGTCGGGCCGGGCACAGAACCGTCGGATCGAAATCGAGATCACCTATTGAGGGATGGGGCCTAACAGCCCTGCGCCGCGTGCCGTTGTCAGGGGCAGAGAGGGCTTATCATGGAAAACGAGATTTTGGTCGCGCTCAATCGCGGCGGCACAGGGATCAATATCACGGAACTGGCCGACTCGCTGACGCAGGCCGAGATTGCGCCCCGGCGGGCGCTCGTCGCCGAGCGGATCGACCGGGCCGAGGTGCGCCTGTCGGGCTATGACCGACTGCGCGGGCAGGCCGAACAGATGGGCGACGCGCTGGACCTCATGCGCGGCCTCTCGTCCCGCAGTCTGAGCAGCGACAACAGCGCTGTTGCCGTAACGGTCAGCGATCCGGGCGCGGTGGACCTGCGCAGCGCGCGCATCGGTGTGTCGCAACTCGCGCAGTCACAGGTTCTCAGCTATGTCGGTTTCTCCGAGGCCGAGGCCGAGATTGGCGCGGGCGCGCTGACGGTGTCCTTTGGTTCGTGGTCCGAGGATGTGCCGCCGGTGTTCAGCGCCGGGGAACGGACGGCGCAGACCATCACCTTTCAACCCGGCAGCACCCTTGCCGATATGGCCGAGGCGCTCAGCAGCATCGAGGGGCTGTCGGCGCGGGTGATCGACCTCGGCGACGGCACCTTTTCGTTGGGCGTCATTTCCGAAACGGGCTCGCAGAACGAGCTGCGCCTCAGCGTGGCGGCGGATGCCGATCCGCGCATGGCGCAGTTCGACATCAGCACCGATCCCGGTGCCATTCAGGTCCAGGGTGGGCAGGACGCCAAGCTTAGCCTCAACGGCATTGCCGTCACCCGGTCCAGCAACCAGATCGACGATCTCTTGCCGGGTGTGACCCTCAACATCACGGCGCAGACCCTGACCGATGCCACCCTCTCGGGCCGGGCCAATGTCGAGGGCGCGCTGGAGGTCATGCAGAGCTTTGTGGACATCATCAATGCCACCCAGACCCTTGTGAAGTCACTGACCGCACGCGGCTTTGGCGAAGGCGGCGTGGCGGGCGATCTGGCGGGCGACAGTCTGGCCGATGGTGTGTTGCGTGGCATGCAATCCGTGCTCTCGCGCGGGTTTGGCGTGCAGGGCGTGCATCTGTCGGACATCGGAATTCGCACCGAACGCGACGGAAGCCTCGCGCTCGACGCTGACCGCTTTTCCAGGGCGCTGGGCGCCAATCCGGGGTTGCTCGATCCGCTGATCCGTGACGATCTGGTGGGCAAGGATGTGCAGATCACCGGAACCCCGGGTGCCGCTGCCACGGCGGGGCGCTATGCGCTGGTGCGCGATGCCGCAACCGGCGCGGCCACGCTTGACGGCGTGGCATTGTTCGGTTCGGCACAAGCGAATGGCGATTGGACCTACCGCGTCCCTTCGGGGCCGATGCGCGGTCTGTCGCTGACCGTCGGGGCCACGACCGAGCAGGCAGAGATCAATTTTCAACCCAGCATGGTCAGCAGCCTGCAAACCTTTCTGTCGGGCGTTCTGGCCGACGGCAGCGCGCTGGCGCAGCGCGAGGACGCGCTGGGCAAGTCGATTGCCACCGAGACCGCCGCCCTCGAGGTGCTGGACGGGCGATCCGAAGAGGTGCGCACGCGCTATCTCAGCCAGTTCACGCAGATGGAAATGATCGTGACGCAGCTCAATTCGACCGGCGATTACCTGACCAACCTCGTGGATGGGTGGAATGCGGATCGGTGATCCGCAAAACTGCGCAGCGCGATGCGGGACGGCTTTGGGGAAAGGCACGCGGCATGGCTGAGTGGCACGTGGTCTATCAGGTACTCGGCGGCGAGCCTCTTGCGGAATGCCCGACCTGCGCGCGCGAGGCGGTTCTGCGCGATGATCTCGGAGAGTTGCGCGAAGGTGCGCTATCGGTGGATGGTTTCCTGCTCGAGGTGGGAACGCGCGTGACGCTCCGCGGCGCATCCTGCATCGTGCTCGGATCCGGCCATATCCAGCCCGGCATGCCCCTGCTCGATGTCATCGAGCCTGAGGGCGAGGCCCATGATCTGCTCCTGTTGCGGCAGGAAGATACCGGCGAGATCTATTATGTTTACCCCCAAGGAGCGCCCTATGCGCCGAACATGGTGGCGCTGATCGTCGATCTGGCCCCCATTGGCTATCGCTGCGATGCAGGCGGCCCACTGGGTCTGGTCGCGGGCACCGAAATCCTGACCCCGACGGGCGCGCGAAAGGTGCAGACACTGGACGTGGGCGATCGGGTCCTGGATGCCTCTGGCGCAGAGCGGGTGGTGATCTGGACGGGCGTGAGCGAGGTCGATCTTGATCCGCTCACCTCCAATTCCGTGGCCCCCGTCCGCTTTGAAGTGGGCGCGCTGGGCGCTGGGCATCCCATGCGCCCGCTCAAGCTGTCGCCGTTGCATCATCTCCCGTTGCCGGTCCCGGAGCCGGATAGGGATGCGCCGCCCTGCCTTGGTCCTGCACTGGGTTTTGTGGGCTTGCCAGGGGTGCGCGTTGCGCATCCGTCTGGTCGGATCGCCTACCATCACCTGTTGCTGGATCGTCACGCGCTGATCCTTGCCAATGGCACGCCAATCGAGAGCCTCTATCCCTGTCCAGAGATCATCGCGCGCCTGTCCCCGGAGCGACGGGTCGAGGTTCATGCCGCTCTGGCAGCGGCCGGCTATGCTGGCCAGGCTTATCCGGCGCTGGCCGAAACCCTAGGCGTCTGGCAAACCCGGCGGGCGCTTGCGCTCTGGCCCGAGGCCGCACCCGAGGCAGAATTTCCCCTGGCAAGCTGACGCGCGCGCATCCTGATGGATCACTCCGCCGCGTCGTGATGCAGCCTTGCCTGCATCAGGTCGCGCAATTGTCCGATGGCCGCCTTCTTGATCTGCGACACACGCCCGGTCGTGACATCGAGGATGGCCGCGATCTCGTAGACGTTGAGCTCTTCGACATAGTAGAGTTGCAGCACCAGCGCCGAGCGCTCTGGCAGCTCTTCCAGCGCGCTTTGCAGCAGCGCCTTGAGCTGGATATGTTCCACCTCATCCTCTGGCGAAGTGCCATGATCGCTGAACAGCAGCGAGTGGTCGGTATAAACCTCGTCGAGCGACTGAAGCTGATTGGTCTGAAAGCGGCTCTCCCAATCCTGGAATTCTTCGGTCGTAAGCTCGAGCGATTTGGCCAGTTCCGGCACTTCGGGTTCGCGCCCCAGCTGCTGCGACAGCTTGCGGCGGGTGGCCTCGATTTTCTGGCGCATGGTGATCGAGTTGCGGCATAGGTTCGAATTGCGGCGCAGATGGTCGATGATCGAACCGCGAATGCGGATCGCTGCATAAGCTGCAAAGCTGACCCCGTCACAGACCGAATAGCGCTGTGAGGCGTCGATCAGACCCAGATAGCCCGCCTGCAACAGATCGTCGATTTCGATGAAACGGCCAACGCGACCATGAAAATGCCAGGCCAGCCGTTGCACCAGCGGCATGTGCTGTTCGACCAGACGGGCCGGGTTGGGCTGTTGTTCGGCATAGGCTTGGGGGGCAATCATGACCGGGACTCCGCATCGGGGCCGTGGTGGCGAAAGAGCGTGGGCTGTGACAGGTCGGTTTGGTCATCGACGGTCGCGGCTTCGGTCGCGGTGTCGTCCTCGATGACGCGCAACCCATCGACCAGCCGGTCGTTTGACGCGCACCAGAGCGGCACGAGACCCACAGACCGCAACGCCGCCACATCTGTGGTGGCGTCGGGCATGTCCTCGCAGCCCGACAGGATCGCGGATATGGTCCGCTCTGCCCAACGGTGCTGAAGTGCGGCGATGCGCTCGGGGCGCAGGCCGCCGGGCACGACCAGCGCGGCGCGGGCCTCTGGCAGGCTCAGTGCGGATTCGGCCAATGTTGCGCCGTCGCTGCCCCGCCCCGAGATTACGACGATCTGGATCGTGCCCGGCTTGGGCGCGGCGAGGGTATCGGGTGTGTCAAACAGGGTTGTCATACCCAGCAGATGCGATTTCTGTGCCAAGACGGCGCCGTCACCATGCGATCCGGTGCCACAAAAGCAGAATTCTACTGTGACGCCCGGTGTGCGGGTGAGGCGCATCAGGGCCAGTTGCAGAGCGATCTGCGATTTGCCCGCACCGACCTGCCCGACAAGGACGATCCGTGGCGTCGAGAGGAGACGGTCGCGCAGGATCAGAGGATCAGGCAGGCTCGGTGCCGGTGTTTCAGGCACGGTCTCTGCCTCTGGCTCTGGCTCAGCCTCAGCCGCAGGATCTGCCTCTGCTTCTGTCTCTGTCTCTACCTCTGCCTCTGGCTCTGGCTCGGGCGTCTGGATGTCCGGAATATCACCTTCGGGCGTCTCGGGGGCAGGGGCGGCGACCTTGGCCTCGCTCAGGATGCGATCAAAGGGGTTCGGGGCCTGGGCATTCAGAAAGCTGGGCAGGCGCGCCGCAGGCGCCGTCAGCGCCGGTGCCGGCGGCACGATCGGGTCAATCGGATCATCCACCACCACGTCAACGCGCTGAGACGTGGGCACAGCCCGCAGACGCGGCGCGGGGTGCGGGATGCTTTCCGGAGAGTCATTGCTGGCGACGATCACAACCTGCCCGTCGACCAGGTCATTGGACAAGATCAGGGCGTCCGGTCCGAGGCGGCGTTGCACCTGTTCCAACGCGGTTACGCTGTCTCGTGCGCGAAAGGTCATCGTGCTCATCGGTCACATCCTCAGTTGGACGGTTTGGGCGGGGTGGGTCTGGCACCGCCAATGGAGGCCGCGATTTCGACGCGGCGGTTGTCGGGCAGTTCGGAGACAGCCATCACGATGGCATCGACGCCATGGGTGCGCAGAAAGGCAGCAAAGGCACGCCGTAGCGCGGCGGAAACCACCACGACCGCCTGGCGGCCCTGACCGGCCAGCGTTTCCTGCGCCTCGTTCAATTGGCCAAGAATCTGGCGCGTCAGCCCCTGTTCCACGATCAGCCCCGCGGTGTCGTGCTGCGAGCGGGTCAGCAGGTCTTCGAGATCGGGGGCAAGCGTGATCAGATGCAGGCTTTCCTTGAGCGGCGCGATCTGTTGGAGCAGTTGCGGGGCGAGGGCCGGGCGAAGCGCCTCGGCCATGTCCTGCGGTTCACTGAGGCGCGCGGACATACCCGCCAGATCCTCTAGAATGCGCGGCAGGTCGGCAATCGGCATGCGCTCACGCAAGAGCGCGCGCAACACGGCGGTCAGCACATGCAGCGGCACCAGCTTCGGCACCACGGATTCCACCAATGTCGGGGCGGATCGTTCGAGATTGTCCAAGAGCCCCTGCACGTCATCCGCGCCCAGAAGGTCGGCGGCATGGGCATAGAGCATCTGGCTCAGATGGGTGGCGACCACAGAGGCGGGTTCGACCACGACGTAATCATCCGCTTCGGCCTCGGTCTGTTGATGTGGCTGGATCCACACGGCATCCATGCCAAAGGACGGGTCCTTGACCTCGATGCCGCGCAATTTGCGGGTGGTGCCGCCGCCGGGCAGCGCCAGCTTGCGGTCGGGATAGGCCATGTCTTCGGCCACGATGGCCTGACGGATGCGGATGCGATAGCTGTTGGCCGGCAGACCCATATCGTCGCGGATACGCACGCCGGGAATGACAAAGCCCATCGCGGTCGAGACCTCGCGTCGGATGCCGGTGATGCGCGAGACCAGCGCGCCGCCTGAGCCCTCTTCGATCAGAGGAATAAGGCCAAAGCCGATCTGGATGGTGATGGGCGCATAATCCGTGACATCCTCGGCGGTGATGGCGCCACTGGTGTCGGGGCGCGCGCCCGGCTGGCTGGCACCCGCGCCGCCAGGGGCCGGCAGGGCGGCCCGACGCGGCGCTTGGCCAGGGGCTGGGGCTTCGGCGGTTTCGCCGGGGGCGGGCTGTTTGCGGGTGGCCCAGGCCACCCCGCCCGCCGCCATGGCCGCTAGGATAAAGAGCAGGTTGGGCATGCCCGGAATAAGGCCGATGATGGCCATGACCGCCGCCACCGGCAGCCATGCCCGGTGCATGCCGATCTGGCTTCCGATATGGCCGGTCATGTCCTTGGCCGAGGCCACGCGCGTCACGATCACCGCCGTGGCGATGGAGAGCAAAAGCGAGGGGATCTGCGCCACGAGACCATCGCCGATGGACAAAAGCACATAGGTTTCCGCCGCTTGTCCCAGCGAGAGCCCGTATTGCGAAGTGCCAATGACGATGCCGCCCAGAATGTTGGCGGCAAGAATGAGGATACCGGCGATGGCATCGCCTTTGACGAATTTCGAGGCACCATCCATGGCCCCGTAGAAATCCGCCTCTTCGCCCACTTCGGCGCGGCGGGCGCGGGCCTGTTCAGGGGTGAGGATCCCGGCGTTGAGATCGGCGTCAATCGCCATCTGCTTGCCCGGCATGGCATCGAGCGTAAAGCGGGCCGAGACCTCGGACACGCGACCCGCGCCCTTGGTGATGACCATGAGGTTGATGATGACGAGGATGACAAAGACCACCAGACCCACGGCGAAATTGCCCGCGATCACGAAATTGCCGAAGGCTTCGATCACCTTGCCAGCAGCACCGCTGCCCTCGTGTCCCGAGGTCAGCACGATCCGGGTCGAGGCCACGTTGAGCGCGAGGCGGAACACGGTGGCAATCAGCAGCACCGAGGGAAAGGACGAGAAATCCAGAGGCCGATAGCTGTAGAGCGCGACCATCAGCACCAGAAGCGACAGTAGGATGTTGAACACAAAGAAAATGTCGAGCAGCGCCAGGGGCAGCGGCAGCACCATCATCGCCACAACGGCGAGGATGCCCACAGGCAGCAGACCAGCTCCGAGTTGCGGGCGGTAAGAGGCACGGCTCAGCGCGGCCATAGGGTATCCCTTGTGTTGCGTCGCATCAGGGGAATGGGTGCAAATCGCGTGCCAATTTTCGGGTGTAAGGGCGTGGGACGATCCATGGCGCGGGGCTGGCACGGGCCTTGCAGGTCTGGCGCTGAAAACCGCGCCTGTCCGGCCCCGTCGAAAGAGGTTCCCATGCTATCCAGATTGCTTCGTCCCGTCCTTCTGCCCTTGGCACTGATGCCGCTTGGTGCCTGCATGTCGCCCGGCCGGGCGGTGGATGCCCTGCCAGCTGATGCCAGCCCCCGAACCGAGGCCGTCGCCCAGCTGCGGGATGATCTGTCAGGATTCCCCGTGCCTGCCGCCGTCAGCGCGCCCGAGATCGTGCAATTCACCGGGCTTGGCCTGTCGCAGGTCTCGACCCAACCGGGGGCCTCGATCAACGAGCGCCGCCTGATGGCGATCCGCGCCGCGCGACTCGAGGCGATCCGTGATCTGACCGAGCAGATCCACGGTATCCGCATCAATTCCGAAAGCACGCTGCACGATCAGGTGCTGCGCAGCGACGCGGTGCGCGCGGTGGTCGCCGGAGAGATCCGGGGCGCACGTACGCTGCGGATCACGCCCAAGGGCGACGACTCCTTTGAGGTGGTTCTGGCGCTGGATCCCGATACGGTCCGTTACATCCTGCGCGCCGTGCGCCAGCGGGGATAGGTCATGTGGGGGCATGTTTTCAGACCGCAATTCTGGCTTCTGGTCCTGTTGAGCAGTCTCATTTGCGCGGCGGTCGGGGCCAAAGAGGCAACGCTATGGGTTGAGGCCGAGGGGCGGGCCTATGTCGCCTCTGCCGCCGATCAGGACGCCGCGCGCCGCCGTGCCATCGGCGAGGCGCTGGTCTCCGCCGCGCTGGCCGGTGGTGCCAGCCTGCGTGGCCATACTGCGATGGACAAGGGGCGGATCACCGCCGATCTGACCATCCTGCGGCCTACCGGGCGCGTTCTGACCCATCGTGTTCTGTCCGCCCAGTTGCGGGACGGGCAATGGCTCGTGCGCCTGGCAGCCGAGGTCGGGCCGATGCCGGTCGGGGCTTGTGCCGCGCGCCGGCGCATGACCGTCAGCGCCACGCCGCCGCAAATCCGCGTCACACCAGAGGCCTCCGCCTGGGCTGAACCCCTGGCGCAGGGGCTGGCGCGCGATCTGATGGAGGTGCTGCGCGCCCATCCTGACACCGATCTTGAACGTATCGCACCCGTTTCTGCCGCGCCTGTGGCGACGGCGCTGGATTACACCGCGCTGACCCGCGGACAATCGCTGCCCGCGCCGGGCGACCACCGCATGAGCCAGAGCATCACCGTGGACCGGCAGGGCAAGGTGCTGCGCCTGACACTGGAGCTGTCCCTCAGCGGTCAGGACGGCAGCCGCGTCACGCGCCGCTTCGCGCGCGAGGCGGCAGTGCCGCGCGGCGGGTTCGCAGGCTATGCCACCGGCCAAAACCGCAGCCGCGCCGAGGCGGATCTGACGGCCGGTCTCCTGCAAGAGGTGCGCGCCATGCTCGACGGTCTGGCCTGTCAGCCCGCCGAGGCGCGTCTGGCGCTGGGTGCCGACGGGCTGAGCGTGCCCTTGGGGCGGCGGCATGGGTTGACGCGGGCGAGCCTTGCCTTCGTGGATGATCCCAATGACGGCTTTGGCCTGTTGGAAGTGATCACGCTCGACAATCGCCGTACCAAGCTACGCCCGCTTGATCCCACGCGCACCCCGGCCAGCTTCAACGGGTTGCGGGTCTATTTCGTCGAGGCGGGGCTGTGATCCGGGGCAGTGTCGCCATGCTTCTGCTCTGTCTCGTGCCGCAACACGTGGCGGCGCTCGATGGGCAGGCCGTGCAGGCGCGGATCGTGCAGGCGCTGGCCGACGCCGGGCAGGGCGGCGCACCTGTCGTTGCGGCCAACCGCCCCTATCCGCCCTGCGCGGAACCTCTCGACGTCACCCCGCATCAGGGCGGTTGGCAGGCTGTGCAAGTGAGCTGCGCCGGGCCGGGCAGCTGGCACCGCGTGATCCGCATCGAAGGCGGTGCCGCCGCGCCGCGCGTGCCGGGAGCCCCCTGGGATCAGCCGCAACGCCCGGCACTGGTGCTGGCCGAGAGCCTGCCGCGTGGCACCATTCTTGAGGCCGCACATCTGCGCGAGGCGCCGATTGGCGCGCGGGCAAGTGGCGATCTGATCGTTTCCCTGGAAACGGCCATTGGCCGGCGTCTCAAGACCAACCTCGGGGCCGGTCAGCCGCTCTTGGCGCGGCATCTCGACCATGACTGGCACGTCACGGACGGCGGGCCGGTCACGATTGTCACCGTTCTGGGCGGAATCCGGATCGAGGCGGCGGGCGTCGCGCTCGAGCCCGGCCAGATAGGGCAGGATATCCGCGTGTCCAACGCGGGCAGCGGCGAAGTGGTGCATGTCACGGTGACGGGCCGCAACAAAGTCACGGTGCGTCCTAACATTCGGTGAAGGCCTGCCGTTTTTCACTCCAAGAACAGCGTCCCAATGACGCCTCACCGGAGAGATCAGATGGTCGATTCAGTCAATTCTTCCCACGCCGCGCGACCGCGGCTCATGCCGGTCTCGACCGAAGGCGCGCCGGGCGGTGCCGCTGGTGCCAAGGCTCACAAGCCGGTCAGCGCGGTGGATTCCGTGAAACTCAGCTCCTCGGCTTCGGTCGGGGTGATCGACAAGATGGTCGAACAGGGCCCGCCCTTTGACGCAGAGCGCGTCTCGCGGATCAAGGAGGCTGTCGCGAACGGCAACTATCCTGTGGATGCCAAGCGCATCGCAGATAGCATTTTTCAAGACTACAGCGCGATGACGCGCTGAGACGAGGCAGAGCATGACCTACTTTGAAATTACCCTCTACGCGCTCGCAGTACTTTGCATGATCACGCTGCCGCTGCTGCTGGCGGTATCGGTTCGTATCGCAAAGACCCTGGCGCATCTGAGCGGTCAGATGCTGCATCTGAGTGATGCAGAAATTGACCAGATCGCGCGCCGTCTGGGTCACAAGCTGGGCCTGAGCGAAGAGGCCTCGCTGGTGAGCATCGCCGACCGCATGGATGAAATGCGCCGCGACTTCGATTGGCTGGTCAGTGACCGGATGATCGAACAGGCGATCGACATGGCCCGCTTTGGCCAGAAGGCCGACAGCATCGCCCGCAACACCGGCATCAGCGCGTCGGAACTGGAAGCGATCCGCAAGCTGCGCAAACACTGACACGGCGCATAAACGCAACAGGAAACGCCCCGGCCCAACCGCCGGGGCGTTTTCGTATCTGCGATCAGCCCGCCAACCCGTCGAACTTGCGCGCGAGTTTCACGTCAAGACTGCTGAGGCCGTCGACGTCATGTGTGGTCAGCGTGACCTCTACCTTGGAGTAGACGTTGAACCATTCCGGGTGATGGTTCCATTTTTCCGCCCAGATCGCGGCGCGGGTCATGAAACCCATGGCCTCTGGAAAATCGGCGAACTTGTAGGTCTTGGTGATGGCATCGCGCCCCTCGACCATGGTCCAGCCGTTCTCCAGCAGCGGGGCCAGCGTGGTCTTTCGGGCGGTGTCGCTGAGTTTTTCGCTCATTCGTGATCCTCTTCTGGTGTCTTGCGAAACGGCCCATAGCTGGTGAGAATTTCGATATCCTCGTCAACGGCGGCACGCTCGGCCTTGAGATACTGCGCGACCGCCTCGGCAAAGCCCGGATCGCGCAGCCAATGCAGCGAATGTGTGGCCACGGGCAGATAACCGCGCGCCAGCTTGTGTTCGCCCTGCGCGCCAGCCTCTACCCTTTGCAGCCCCGCTTCAATCGCAAACTCGATCGCCCGGTAATAGCAGAGTTCGAAATGCAAACAGGGGTGATCCTCGATACAGCCCCAATACCGGCCATAAAGCGCCGACGCGCCGATCAGGTTCATGGCCCCCGCCACGGGCCGTCCCCCCCGCAGCGCAAGGATGAGCAGGATGTCATCGCGCAGCGTGTCATGCGCGCGGTTGAAAAACGCGCGGGTCAGATAGGGCGTGCCCCATTTGCGCGCGCCGGTGTCCTGGTAAAAGGCCCAGACCGCATCCCAGTGTTCAGGCTGTATCTGATCCCCGGTGAGGGTGACAATCTCGCCGCCGAATTCCGCTGCGCGGGTGCGTTCCTTGCGGATCGCCTTGCGTTTGCGTGACGACAGGTCGGCCAGAAAGCCATCGAAATCGGCATAGCCGCGATTGACCCAGTGATATTGCTGGGTGCGCCGGGGCATGAGGCCAAGGGCGGCCCCCGCCTCTGCCTCTTCCCCGGTGCAAAAGGTGATATGCAGCGACGAGAGCCCATTGCGCTGCGCCACATCGCGCGCGCCCTCGACCAGCGCCGCCCGGCCCACAGCCTCGAACCCCGGTCGGGTCAGCAGGCGACGCCCCGTGGCCGGGGTAAAGGGCACGGCGATCTGGAATTTCGGGTAATAGCGCCCGCCCGCCCGCTCATAGGCATGTGCCCAGTTGTGATCAAAGATGTATTCGCCCTGAGAATGGGACTTGAGGTAGAGTGGGGCCACGGCGATGATCTGGCCCTCCTGTTCGGCGCTCAGGTAATGAGCTTGCCAGCCGCTGCCCGTGCCGACCGAGCGGCTGTCCTCCAGCGCCTTGAGAAAACGGTAAGTGGTGAAGGGATCATCGGGGCGGCCCGTGGCGGCCTCGGGGCAGGCGCAGGCATCCCAATCGTCCTGCCCGATGTCGGACAGGCGGTCATGCAGGGTGATCGTGATTTGACCTTGCGTCATTGGCGCTGACGGCCCCTTTTGCCCCGGCGGTTTACTTGGGTCACGCGGCGCGCGGATCAAGCCGGGTGATCGGGTAAATAGCCCTCGAAGGTGATGTTGTCGGCGCGTTTGCGGGCCTCGGCCTCGGCCTCTGGGCTGCGCACGGTCCAGCAGAGGATCGCGGCCCCCTGGGCGCGCAGGGCATCAACGCGCGGGGCGTTCAGATCGTCGATGTCATGGCTGACAAAGCACGCCCCTGTCGCGTCATAATCGGGAATGTCGCGCAGGCGCGCGCGGGTTTCACTGCGCAAGAGCGGCCAATCCTCGGCCGTATAGGCGCAGGTGACGATGCCGCGCGGGGTCTCCGGGGCGAGTTTGGCCATCTGCGCCACCATGTCCGGGTTGAAGGACATGACCGCCACGGGGCCAGCATAGCCTGCAAGGGCTGCGGCGGTGGCGGCCTCGAGCGTGCCACAGCTTGCGCCCATCTGCCCCTGCTGATCCTTGAGTTCGATCAAGAGCGGCACGCGGCCTGCGACAAGGGTCAGGATGGTGGGCAGGTCGGGTATCCCCTCATCGCCCCCCAGAAGCGGGATCTGCGCGAGGTCCGCGGCATCGCGCTGCCGCACCGCGCCCTTTTCCGGGGTGAGACGGCCAAGGTCATAGTCGTGAAACACCATCGCCCGGTTGTCACGGCTGAGTTGCAGGTCAATCTCGATCCCGTAGCCTGCCGCGATGGCCGCCGCGATGCCCGCGCGCGAATTCTCGGGGCGACCCTGCGCCTTGTCATGCAGGCCACGATGGGCCAGCGGGATACGGCGAAAACCGTCGGGCAGGGCGCTCATTTGATCTGAAATACCCCGTCGATCTCCACCGCAACTCCAAAGGGCAGCGAGGGAGAGGAGACTGCGGCGCGGGCGTGTTTGCCGGCGTCGCCCAAGGCCTCGCCGATGAAATCCGAAGCCCCGTTGATCACGGCGGGTTGCTGGGTGAAATCAGCGGTCGAATTGACGAACCCGGTCAGTTTCACCACCCGCACCAGCCGGTCGAGATCGCCGCCGCAGGCTGCCTTGACCTGCGCAAGCAGGGCAATCGCGCAGGCGCGGGCGGCCTTGGCCCCATCGGCCACGTCCAGATCAGCGCCCAGTTTGCCGGTCAAGAGCGTGTCGCCCTCCTTGGCAATTTGGCCCGAGACAAAGAGCATGTCGCCGGCCAGCACATAGGGCACGTAATTGGCCGCAGGGGCCGGAGCCTCGGGTAGGGTGACGCCCATTTCGGCAAGTTTTTTCTCGAACTGGCTCATGTCTCGGTCTCCTGTCTGGATGCTTTGGCGGGACGCTAACCGCAGAGCCGAGGGAAGGAAATCGGAAATTCGACCGGACGTGCGCGAATTGCGCCCAAAGAAAAACCCCCGCCGGTCACGGCGAGGGTCTGGATCTGTTTGGCTGTGGACTTAGCCCAGCGAGGCTGCGCGTACATCCTCGTCGATGAAAGGTACATATTGTGCGAAATTATCTGCGAACATTTGCACCAATTTGGCCGCTTGCACATCATAGGCTGCAGTATCCACCCAGGTGCGGCGCGGGTCGAGCAGCACTTCGGGCACGCCGGGCACCGCCACGGGCACGTCAAAGCCGAAATTCGGGTCCTTGCGGAACTCGACCCCGTTGAGCGATCCATCAAGCGCCGCAGTCAAAAGCGCGCGCGTGGCCTTGATCGGCATCCGCGATCCGGTGCCAAACGCGCCGCCGGTCCAGCCGGTATTGACCAACCAGCAGGTTGCGCCGTGTTTGGCGATCTTTTCCCGCAAAAGATTGCCGTAAACTTCGGGGCGGCGCGGCATGAAGGGGGCACCGAAACAGGTCGAAAACACCGGTTGCGGCTCGGTCACGCCACGTTCCGTCCCTGCCATCTTGGAGGTGAAGCCCGACAGGAAATGATACATCGCCTGCGCCGGAGTCAGCCGCGAAATCGGTGGCAGCACGCCAAAGGCATCGCAGGTCAGCATGATGACATTCTTGGGATGCCCGCCAAGGGCGGTCTCGGATGCGTTCGAGATGTAGTGCAGCGGGTAGGCGCAGCGCATGTTGGGCGTCAGGCTGTCATCCTCGAAATCCAACTCGAGCGTTTCGGGGTCGAACACCATGTTTTCGATGATGGTGCCGAACATGCCGCAGGTGGCATAGATTTCCGGCTCGGCCTCGGCGCTCAGATTGACGGTCTTGGCATAGCAACCGCCTTCGAAATTGAAAGTGCCGCGATCCGACCAGCCGTGTTCGTCGTCACCCAGAAGCGTGCGGTCAGGGTCCGCCGAAAGCGTTGTCTTGCCCGTGCCCGAAAGGCCAAAGAAGATGGCGGTATCGACCGGATTGCCCTGCGCGTGGTTGGCCGAGCAATGCATCGGCATGATGCCTTTTTCCGGCAAGAGATAGTTGAGCAGCGAGAACACCGATTTCTTGTTTTCGCCTGCGTATTCGGTATTGCCCACGAGGATCAGCTTGCGATCGAAATTCATCGCGATCACGGTTTCCGAGCGGCAGTCATGGCGCGCTGGATCGGCCTTGAAGCCGGGGCAATTGATGACGGTGAAATCGGCGGTGAAACTGTCGAGGGCCGCGCGCTCGGGGCGGCGCAGCATGGTCCGGTTGAAAAGGCTGTGCCACGCCAGTTCCGAAATCATCCGCATGTTGATGGAATGAGCGGGGTCAGCACCGCCGATCAGATCCTGAACGAAGACATCGCGTCCCTTGAGATAGGTCAGCATGTCGGCATAGAGCGCCTCGAACCCTTCCGGCGACATTTCGGCGTTGTTTTCCCACCAGATCGTATCGGCGACGCCGTCGGTCTTGACGATATGTTTGTCCTTGGGCGACCGGCCGGTGAATTTGCCTGTGGTCACGAGCAGCGTGCCGCCCTGTCCAAGCGTGCCCTCGCCATTCTTGAGCGCCGCTTCAATCAGCGCCGGTTCGATGAGGTTGTAATGCACCTTGCCCAGCCCGGTGATGCCTTGATCCTCAAGCTGAAACTGCGGGTTCACCCGTCCGATTGTCATAGTGTCAAGCTCCTGTTCGACTGATCCGCGCCTGTTTTGCCGGATCGTTCAGGGCGCCGCCGCTGCGGCGTCGGTCGGGCAACATGCCCGGCTGAGCGGCTCATAGCACGCGGCCTTGGAAAAATAACATGGCAGATTCATAGGGTTAGCGCAACCAGCTGCAGGTTAGCGCAACCAGGTGGATGTTGGCGCAAACATTGAACACCCAGAGCGTGCAAAGTGAGTCAATTTAGCCATTATCAAGATTTTTTTGCGTCAATTGGCCTTGGCGGCCCGGCTGATTCGCAGATTTGAATTGATCAAACAACAGGAAAGAGAGCATAGTGGCACAAAAAATGCAGGCAGACTGAGCAGTAAAAGGAATAGAACTATGTCCAAAATCGCCCTCGTGGACGATGACAGGAATATTCTGACATCCGTATCCATGACTCTCGAAGCCGAAGGCTTTGAGGTAGAAACCTATAATGATGGCCAACAGGCCTTTGACGCCTTCAGCAAGAAATTGCCTGACATGGCCGTGCTCGACATCAAGATGCCGCGCATGGATGGCATGGACCTCTTGCAGCGCCTGCGCCAGAAATCCCAGATGCCCGTGATCTTCCTGACCTCCAAGGATGATGAGATCGACGAGGTTCTGGGCCTGCGCATGGGTGCAGACGACTACGTCAAGAAGCCATTCTCGCAGCGTTTGCTGGTGGAACGTATCCGCGCCCTTCTGCGGCGTCAGGATGCCGCCAACGGGCATGTCGTGGTCGAGACCGAGGAAACCAAGGTGATCGAACGCGGCAATCTGCTGATGGACCCGCTGCGCCATTCGGTCAGCTGGAAAGGGCAGGACGTGTCGCTGACCGTGACCGAATTCCTGCTGCTTCAGGCGCTGGCCAAGCGGCCCGGCTTCGTCAAGAGCCGTGATCAGCTGATGGATGTGGCCTATGACGATCAGGTCTATGTCGATGACCGCACCATCGACAGCCACATCAAGCGGTTGCGCAAGAAGCTGCGCATGGTCGATCCCGAGTTTTCGGCGATCGAGACGCTCTATGGTATCGGGTATCGGTATAACGAAGAATAATGGCTCTGGTCGAGCGGATAGGGGTGCGGAGCGTGCAGCCGCGTAGGGATAACGATCTTGTCCTTGGCGATGATTTTGTCGCACCGGATCGTCTGGACGAAGGAGAGCTGAACGCCCGCCGCGCCAAGCGCGGCTGGTTCAGCTTTCGCGACTCCTCGCTCACCCGCAAGATCATCACCTTCAATCTGATTGCCCTCAACGTGCTGGTTGTCGGTATTCTCTATCTCAACTCGTCGCGCGACAATCTGGCGATGCAGCGCGCCGATAGCCTGCGGGTGCAGGCTGCCCTGATTGCCGACGTGGTCGAGGCGCGCTTGCCCGCGGGCGCGCCGGTCAGCTTTGCCACCGGCGACGGGGTGGATATGGCCGGCACGCTTGCGCATCTTGACGTGCAGATCGGAACCGAGGTCTTGCTGTTTGACCGCACCGGGATGCTCGTCGGGCGCAAGCAGGGGGATACGCAGGGCCAAGGCGGCACCGAGACCCTGCCTGCGACGCCAATGACGGATTTCCTCAGCCGTCTTTGGGAGCAGATTTCGAGCCCGTTTTCCGGCGCGGACAAGACTGCGGTAGGGCACGGCGTCGAGGATGTCGCGCGCGACATGGTCGATCTGGCGGTCGGCGGCGGCGTGCAATTGCGCACCGCTGACACCGCGCAGGGGGCGGTCCTGACCGTGGCTGCCCCGGTCATGCAGGGCGACACGCCCGTCGCGGTGGTGGCGCTGGCCAATGCCAGCGGCGAGATTGACAAACTGGCGCGGGTCGAGCGCGAGCGCGTGCTCCAGATGTTCCTGATTGCGACGCTGGTGTCGGTTGGTCTCAGTCTCATTCTGGCCTCGACCATTTCCAACCCGCTGGCCGATCTGGCGGCGGCGGCGGAAATCGGCAGGGACCGCAACAAGGGCAAGGGGGCCAAGGGCCGCATTCGTATCCCCGACCTGACCGCGCGCCCCGATGAAATCGGCCGGCTGAGTGGCGCCTTGCGCGGCATGGTATCAGCGCTCTATCACCGGATCGACAGCAACGAGCAGTTCGCGGCCGATGTGGCACATGAGATCAAGAACCCGCTGGCCAGCCTGCGCTCGGCGGTGGGCACCATGCGCATCGCCAAGCGCGACGATCAGCGCGAGCGGTTGTTGGAAGTGATCGAACATGACGTGCGCCGCCTGGACCGCCTTGTGAGCGACATTTCGAATGCCTCGCGGCTCGACAGTGAACTGGTCAAGGAAGAGCAAGAGGCGTTCGATCTGCTCAAGATGCTGCAGAACCTTGGGAATTACCTGGGCGAAGAGGCCCAGAGGAACGGGATCGAATTCATCATGGATTTCCCGCCGCAACCCATCGTCATCACCGGGCTGGAGGGGCGCCTGGCGCAAGTCTTTGTCAATCTCATCACCAATGCGATCAGTTTCTGCGAAGAGGGCGACGCGATCCGCGTCTGGGCGCGCAGGCGGGCCAACCGTGTGTTGGTGGTGGTCGAGGATACCGGACCCGGCATTCCCGAACAGGCGCTGGAAAAAGTGTTCCAACGCTTTTATTCGCAGCGGCCAGAGGGCGATTTCGGCAACAACTCCGGACTTGGCCTTGCCATCTCCAAGCAGATCGTCGAGGCGCATGATGGCGTGATCTGGGCCGAAAACATCCGTCCCACCCATGCCGATGCCACCTCTGATCCGCTGGGCGCGCGCTTTGTCGTGGGTCTGCCGGTCTGAGCCGGTGACAAGCCCCCCTGCCTCGGGCGAGATCATCCTGCACGCCACCTGCGTGGCCCATTCGGGGCGCGCGGTGTTGATCCGGGGCGCATCGGGGCGCGGCAAATCCGGCCTTGCGCTCCAGCTTCTGGCGCTTGGCGCGGGGCTGGTCGCCGATGACCGCACCCGGCTCTGGGCCGCGGAGGGGCGTGTCATGGCGGATGCGCCGGAAACCATCCGGGGTCAGATCGAGGCGCGCGGCATGGGGATCCTGAGACTACCCTCCACCGGGCCACAGCCGGTTGCCCTGATCGTCGATCTGGATGCCGAGACGACGGAGCGCATTCCGTCGCTGACCCATGCCGATCTATTGGGGCAGAGCGTGCCGCTTGTAAAAAAAGCGGATCATGCGCATTTTCCGGCGGCGGTCCTGCTATATCTCATCCATGGGACGCTGATCTGAAGGAGTACGCCATGCCGCCCGAGCCTGATACCCGCCCAAGAGCCGGGGAGGCGCGAAATCGCCTTGTTCTGGTGACGGGTCCTTCGGGGGCTGGCCGCAGTACCGCCATTCGCGCGCTTGAGGACATGGGCTATGAGGCGATCGACAACATGCCTCTCTCGCTCTTGCCGCGCCTGTTGGAGGGGCCACAATCCGACAAGCCTCTGGCGCTTGGCATTGACGCGCGCAACCGGGATTTCTCGACCAATGCGCTGACGGGCATGATCGACCAAAGTGACTGGCATCCCGGCCAGCCGCTTCAGGTGCTCTATCTCGACTGTCGCGCTGAAATCCTGCAACGGCGGTTCTCGGAAACCCGGAGGCGGCACCCGCTGGCCCCGGACGAGAGCGCAGAGACCGGAATCGCGCGCGAGTTCGACCTGCTCGCGGCCGTGCGCGCGCGCGCGGACCTGCTGATCGACACATCCGACATGACGCCGCATGACCTGCGCGCCGAGATGGGGCGCTGGTTTGGTCCCGGCGAGGCCGAAAGCCTTGCAGTCTCGGTGCATTCGTTTTCCTACAAGCGCGGCTTGCCACGCGGCCTTGATATGGTGTTCGACTGTCGTTTCCTGCGCAATCCCTATTGGCAGCCGGAGTTGCGCGGCTTGGACGGGCGCGCGCCCGAGGTTGCCGTGCATGTCGCGGGTGATCCGCTTTTCGCGGAATTCCGCCGCCGGGTGACAGAGATGGTCGAACTCCTGCTTCCTGCCTATGAGACCGAGGGCAAGGCCTATCTCTCGATCGGGTTTGGCTGTACCGGTGGGCAACATCGCAGCGTGGCCATGGCAGAAACTTTGGGTGCGACCCTTGCGAAAGACGGCTGGCAAGTGTCAATAAGGCATCGGGAGCTGGAGCGGCGCAGTGGGGCAGTGGCCCCCGGCCACACCCACGACGTCTTAGGAGTGACGCAGTCTTGATCGGAATCGTGATCGTGGCACATGGCGGGCTGGCCAATGAGTATCTCAGGGCCGTCGAGCATGTGGTAGGCGCCCAGACCGGCGTGATGGCGATTTCCATCGAGAGCGACGATGATCGCGCCGCGAAGCAGGACGAGATCTGTGTCGCCGCCGATGCGGTCGATACCGGCGGCGGTGTCGTGCTCGTGACCGATATCTTTGGCGGGTCGCCCTCGAACCTGTCGCTGCGGGCCTGCCGCCCGAATGACCGCCGCATTATCTATGGGGCCAACCTGCCCATGCTCATCAAGCTTGCCAAGAGTCGGCATTTGCCGCTACCCGACGCGGTGCGCGCGGCGCTCGAGGCGGGGCGCAAATATATCGACAGCCATAATGTTTCGGAAGAGTGAGGAGGCGACCGTGAGCATGGACAAGGTGACGCGCCGGATGGAAATCGTGAACGAGAAGGGGCTGCATGCGAGGGCCGCGGCGAAACTGGTTGAAGTGGTCGAGGGTTTTGATGCCCGCGCCGAGGTGTCTTGCAATGGGCAATCCGCCTCTGGCGACAGTATTATGGGGCTTTTGATGTTGGCAGCGGCCAAAGGAACCACTATTGACGTCGAAATCGTCGGGCCGGACGCAACCCCACTGGCCGAGGCGGTTGCAGCACTGGTTGCGGACAGATTTGGCGAGAGCATGTAGGCGCGCAGGATCTAGCCGTCGCGACATGACCGGGACAGGAACAAAGCAGTGAACACCAAGCCGCAGCCAGAGTCCGGCACAGAGACGGGCGATACGGTTCTCTTCACCAAGTACGACCGCCGCAGCCTGACTTATGCCAACAGTTTCGACGACGGTCTGACATCGTTCATCATTCGCCTGATGGAGTGGATGACCGGCAAGATCACCATCCTGCGCATGATCCGAAAGTTCGAGAAGCGTGGCGCGCCGACCGGTCAGGCGTTCTGGCGCGCGGCCTTGGATACCATGGGCATTCCGCTCCTGACCCCGGATGAACAGGTGGCGCATATCCCGCTCGACGGGCCGGTGGTGGTTGTGGCCAACCATCCGCATGGTCTTGTGGACGGGATGATCCTTGCGGATCTGATCGGACGGCGGCGCAGTGATTACAAGATCCTGACGCGCGCGTTGCTCACGGGAATTGACGAAGTGGCCGCCTCGTACATGATTTCCGTACCCTTTCCGCATGAACCCGACGCGCAGCGCAAGTCGGTCGAGATGCGTGCCAAGGCGATGGCGCATCTCAAGGAGGGCGGGGTGATCAGCGTGTTCCCCTCAGGCGTCGTGGCCTCGAGCGATACGATGTTCGGGCCGGTGATCGAGCGGGAATGGAACGTCTTTACAGCGCAGATGATCCGCCGGTCGGGCGCGCGTGTCGTGCCGATCTATTTCCCCGGTGCCAATTCACGCTGGTATCAGATGGCCAACCGGATTTCGGCGACGATGCGCCAGGGGCTCTTGCTGCATGAAGTCGTCAGAAGCTGCAACCATCCGCAGAAACCGGTGGTGGGCGCGCCGATCAGCGACGAACGCATGGCGATGCTGGAAAGCGATCCGCGCGGCTTCATGGAATGGCTGCGCGCGCACACGCTCTCGTTGGGCAAGACCGGCAAGTAACGCTCAGCCGCTCAGCGCGTCGGCACGGCAACTTCACCGCGATAATCATAGAACCCGCGCCCGGTCTTGCGGCCAAGCCACCCCGCTTCGACATATTTCGTCAAGAGCGGGCAGGGGCGGTACTTGGTATCCGCCAACCCGTCGTGCAACACGTTCATGATCGCCAGACAGGTATCCAGCCCGATGAAATCCGCCAGTTCCAGCGGCCCCATCGGATGATTGGCCCCAAGCTTCAGGGACTCGTCGATGGATTTGACGTTTCCGACCCCTTCATAAAGCGTATAGACCGCCTCGTTGATCATCGGCATCAGGATACGGTTGACGATGAAAGCCGGGAAGTCCTCGGCCGAGGCGGCGGTCTTGCCCAGTTTTTCGACCACGGCGAGGCAGGCGTTATAGGTTTCCTTGTCAGTGGCGATGCCACGGATCAATTCGACCAGTTGCATCACCGGCACGGGGTTCATGAAATGGAACCCCATGAACTTCTCGGGCCGGTCGGTGCGGCTGGCCAGTCGCGTGATAGAGATCGACGAGGTGTTCGAGGTCAGGATCGTGTGCGGTTCCAGATGCGGCAAGAGCTCGTCGAAGATTGCCTGTTTCACGGCCTCACGCTCGGTCGCGGCCTCGATCACCAGATCGGTCTTGCCCAGATCGGTGAGCGTCTGCGTGGTCACGATCCGGGCCATGGCCGAGTCCATGTTCTCTTGCGTGATCTTGCCCCGGCTGACCTGACGCTCCATGTTCTTGCGGATTGCGGCCATGGCACGATCCAGCGCCTCGGCGCTTATGTCGTTGAGCAGCACGTCATACCCTGCCAGAGCCATGACATGCGCAATGCCATTGCCCATCTGGCCCGCGCCAACCACACCGATTCTCGTGATGTCCATCCGCCCGATCCCTGTCTGAATGCTGCAGCAGCATAGGCCGCGGCGGGCGCAGGCCGCAAGGGCATGAGACAGGTAAAATAATCCGCGAATTGGCCGTTTAGCGATTTAGCAAGAGGAATCGTCCACCCTTTCCACGGGTGAGTAGATCAAGGTGGGTGACATGGGATTTGAACGCGTGGGGCACAGGCCCCTGGACTATCGGCCTGTCCGTTATGACGGGTCCAAGCTGGTGTTTCGCGGGCCGCAGCGTCGATTGACAGGCGATTTCGTGGCCTGTGTCGGCGGCACGGAAACCTACGGCACCTTCATCGACCGCCCCTATCCCGATCTGATGGAGCGGTCCCTTGCGCTTCCGTGTGTCAATTTCGGGTGGCCCAATGCCGGTGTCGATGCCTTTCTCAAGGATGAGGGGCTGCTTGACATAGTATCGCGCGCACGCGCCGTCGTGTTGCAGGTGCCCGGGGCGATGAACCTCTGCAATCCCTTCTACCGCGTGCATCCGCGTCGCAATGACCGCTTTCTTGAGGCGACACAGCGCTTGCGGCGTCTTTATCCCGAGGTCGATTTCACGGAATTCCACTTCACCCGCCATATGATGCGGCGGCTGGAGGATGTTTCGCCTGACCGGTTTGCCGTGCTGCGCGAGGGCCTGCAAGAGGCCTGGGTCGGGGCCATGCAGGCGCTCTTGGAACAGATCGAGCCGCCGGTTGTCCTGATGTGGTTCTCGCGGCATTTGCCGGGCCTCGGGCATGAGGCGGCGGGTATTGCGGATGATCCGGCCTATGTCAGCCGCGCCATGCTGCGCGCGGTGGGCGCACGCGCGGCGCGGGTGGTCGAAGTGGTGATCAGCCCCGAGGCTTGCGCTCAGGGGACGCGCGGTATGCGCTTTGACCCGATGCAAGAGGCGGTCGCTGCCGATCTGCCCGGATTGCTCGCCCATTCCGAGGCGGCGCGGGCGCTGTCGCCTGTTCTGGAAAACCTCCTGGCCAATTAAAAAACCCGCGTCGGTTAGGACGCGGGTTTGTTTGGTTCTGCTTGACCTCAGAGTTTCTCGGTCAGTTCCGGCAGGGCGGTGAAAAGGTCCGCCACGAGGCCATAATCGGCCACCTGGAAGATCGGCGCTTCTTCGTCCTTGTTGATGGCGACGATGATCTTGCTGTCTTTCATGCCCGCGAGATGCTGGATCGCGCCCGAAATGCCCACGGCGACATAAAGGTTGGGGGCGACCACCTTGCCGGTCTGGCCGACCTGCCAGTCGTTCGGCGCATAGCCCGAGTCGACGGCGGCGCGGCTGGCACCCACAGCGGCACCCAGCTTGTCCGCGAGTTTCTCGATCAACGCGAAATCGTCCTTGGACCCGACACCGCGCCCGCCCGACACGACGACACCTGCCGATGTCAGTTCGGGGCGATCGGAGGCCGCAACCTTGTCCTCGATCCATTCCGAGAGGCCCGGGTTGGCCACGGCCGAGATCGTCTCGACTGGGGCTGCCGCCTGTTCGCCCGCCGCGTCAAAGGTCGAGGTACGGAAGGACACGACCTTCTTCGCATCGCGCGATTTCACGGTCTGGATGGCGTTACCGGCATAGATCGGGCGCTCGAACGTATCGGCATCGACCACGCCCGAGGCGTCGGAGATGACCATCACGTCGAGAAGGGCCGCCACACGCGGCAGCACGTTCTTGGCATCCGTGGTGGCAGGGGCGACGATATGGCTGTAGTCGCCCGCGAGGCTGACGATCAGCGCTGCGGTCGGTTCGGCCAAGCGGTGCCCGAGCGAGGCATCCTCGGCCACCAGCACCTTTTTGACGCCGGCGATTTTCGCAGCGGCGGCCCCTGCGGCAGCAGCCGAAGCGCCACAGCACAGGGCGGTCACATCGCCCAGTTTGGCGGCTGCCGTCACCGCCTTGGCGGTGGCGTCCAGCGCGAGTTCCCCATCGGTGACTTCGGCGAGAAGAAGAACGGACATCATACGGCTCCCACTTCCTTGAGTTTCGCAACCAGCTCGTCCACCGAGCCGAGGATCACACCGGCCGCGCGGCTTGCGGGCTCGGATGTGCCTGTGATTTCCAGCCGGGGCGTGACATCGACGCCGTAATCGGCGGCGGTCTTCTCATCCAGCGGCTTTTTCTTGGCCTTCATGATATTGGGCAGCGACGCATAGCGCGGCTCGTTGAGGCGCAGGTCCACCGTGACGATGGTGGGCGTCTTGACCTTGATGGTCTGCAAGCCGCCATCCACCTCGCGGGTGACGAGCGCGTGGTCGCCCTCGACGTCGAGTTTGGAGGCAAAGGTTGCCTGCGACCAGCCCAGAAGTGCCGAGAGCATCTGGCCCGTCGCATTCATGTCATTGTCGATCGCCTGCTTGCCGCAGAGCACGAGGCCGGGCTGCTCTTCCTCGACGATCTTGGCGAGGATCTTTGCCACGCTCAGCGGCTCGACGTCCTGATGCACGTCATCCGCGGCCACGACGAGGATGGCGCGGTCCGCGCCCATCGCCAACGCCGTGCGCAAGGTCTCCTGCGCCTGTTTCACGCCAATGGACACCGCGATCACTTCGCTCGCCTTGCCCGCCTCCTTGAGGCGAATCGCCTCTTCGACGGCAATCTCGTCAAACGGGTTCATCGACATCTTCACATTCGCAAGATCGACACCGCTCCCGTCCGCCTTGACACGAACCTTCACGTTATAGTCGATCACACGTTTGACAGGTACGAGCACCTTCATTGGCATGGTCTCCCTTAATGGTGGTGGGGGGCGTAGCGCCCCCCGGATAAGCTCTCCAGCGCGTTGATACCGGCTCTGCCGCGCGGGAAACAGGGCAAAATCGTCACGTTAGCGTCTGGCGACGTCGCGTTTCAGGTTTTCAGCGCAAGAATGTTGCCAGAGTATTTCAGCGGTTCGCGCCGGGAACCCACAAAACATCCGCTTTGCCACTGTCATTGGCCATGCGGGATGCCACGAAAAACCAATCGCTCAGGCGGTTCAGATACTTGAGCGCCGCTTCGTTGACATTCTCCAGCGCCGACAATTCCACCGTCAGCCGCTCGGCCCGTCGCGATACGGTGCGGCAAAGATGAAGATGGGCGGCCAGAGGCGATCCGCCGGGCAGGATGAAACTGCGCAAGGGTTCCAGATGCTTGTTCATCGCGTCAATTTCTGCTTCCAGCCGGTCCACCTGGCTGGAGGACATGCGCAGCGGCGGGTATTCGGCATCGGCGTCCCGCTCCATATCCGGGCGGCAGAGGTCGGCCCCAAGGTCGAAGAGGTCATTCTGGATGCGTGCCAGCGCATCGTCCGTCTCATCCTTGGCATAAAGGCGCGCGAGACCCACGGTCGCGTTGACCTCATCCACCGTGCCGTAGGCGGTGACGCGGGCCGAATGTTTCGCCACGCGCGTGCCATTGCCGAGCGCGGTTTCCCCGGCATCGCCGGTGCGCGTGTAAATTCTGTTGAGAACGACCATGGATTATCCTCCCTGCCTGCGGAAATAGACGAAAATCAGGATTAGGATGATCGCCACGAATTGCGCGATCAACCGCCATTGCATGTATTTGTTCGAACGCTTCGCATTCTCCACCCCCTCTTTGCCAAAGGTGGAAATGCCCCGGATCAGGATCAGCGCAACCGTTATACAGCCCACGGCGACGAGGATGAAAAGCGGATCTTGCAGCATGGAGCGTCCTTTCGGGTTTGGCTTTGGGGCACATCTAGGCGGCACGGCGGGAAAAGCGAAAGGGAAAATATGACGCGCCCCCCGCGCCCGTCAGCCTTTGGAGATGACCCAATCCAGCATGCGGGTCGGCAAGAGGCGGCGCAGCGTGCCCATGAGGTAGGTGGGCGTGGTCACGTAATAGCGTGCCTGCGGGCGGGGCGATTCGATGGCGTGGATCAGTCTTTTCGTCACCGCCTCGGGGGGCAGTTCGAATGTGTCCTTGGAATAGGGACCATAGAGGCGCGGACGCAGTTTGTCGCGATACTCGTCGGCGCGATGCGCGTTTTCCCAGTCGATCCAGCGCTCGAAAGGCGCGCGTGCATTCTCGCGGATCTTGGTGGTCACGGGGCCGGGTTCGATCAGGCTGACATGGATGCCGGTGCCGCGCATTTCGAGGCGTAGCGTGTCTGTCAGCCCCTCGAGGGCGAATTTCGTGCTCACATATGCGCCGCGCCAGCCAATCGCCACCAGCCCCAGCACGGACGAGCATTGCACGATGCGCCCATGCCCCTGCGCGCGCATGGCCGGGATCACCTGCCGCGTCAGATCTTGCCAGCCAAAGACATTGCTCTCGAAAATCTCACGCAGCGCGCCGCGCGGCAGGTCCTCGACCAGCCCCGGACAGGCATAGGCCCCGTTGTTGAATAGCGCATCGAGCCGCCCTCCGGTAGCAGCCAGCACCTCGGCCACGCCCTGTTGGATGCTGGCCTCGTCGGCGTAATCAATGCGCGGGCTCTCGAACCCTTCGGCGCGCAGGCGCTCGCAATCCGCCTCTTTGCGGCAGGCGGCAAAGACCCGCCAACCGCGCGCGCGCAACCCAAGCGCCGCGTCATAGCCGATTCCCGAAGAACAGCCAGTAATCAGGATGGAGCGTTCTGTCATGCCCGACCTTGTGGCGCGTGGCACGGCGCGATGCAAGTCCTAGTCGGCGGCCAGCGTCAGCAGGGTTTCCGCCATCCAGCCAATGCGCCCCGTTTCGACCACCCGCAGCTTGATCCAGCCTTCGCCGGGGTCGTTGAGCACGATCACTTCGGTGCCGCGCTTGAGGCTGGCGATGCGGCCAAAGCCTGTGCCGGGTCCGGTGCGCAGATTGACCGAATTGCCGGATACCTGGCGCATGTCGAGGGCAGGGGCCAGCGTTTCGCCCTCCAGCACGGCCTCTTGCACGGGCATTGCAACTTCGGGCGTGTCGGGAATGACCGCTGGCGTGGTGACGCGCGCGGTGGGCAGGCTCATGGCAATGGGGGCGGGTTTGACATCCTCCTCCGCCGAGGCCAGCGTCACCACCACCTTCTCTCCCATGGTCAGGCCCAGATCATGTAGTGAGGTGATGGTGCGCGTGACCTCCGCATCATGCCGCGGGGCGCCATTCCGAGCCAGTTCGATCACGTTCACCCGCAAGGGCCGCGCCACGGGCCGCTGATTGTCAAGCAGGGCGCGCGCCTGAATGGAATTGGCCGAAGGTCGATAGTCGGACCCGCCGCTCAATTCATAAAAAGACCATCCCAGAAAAGCAAAGCTCACGATAATAAAGCGCCACATTGCGCATCCCCCCAGTACCACACGATAAAATCAAATGCTTGGCAGCAGGTTCAGTATATCCGATTCGCCCGTCTCCATGAGGGGGAAATCGGAAAAGATTGAAACCTGCGGCCTCTGAATGCTTTACGCCGCAGGATGGCAGGGCTATCACCACATGCATGAGTGATCTGTTGGACGACCCCAATATGCAGCCCGAGGCTGTGTCAGAGCCGCTGCGCCGCGCGATCGGTGAGCGCTATCTCACCTATGCGCTGTCCACGATCATGCACCGGGCGTTGCCGGATGCGCGCGACGGTTTGAAGCCGGTGCATCGGCGTATCCTCTATGCGATGCGCGAACTCCGGCTTTCCAGCACCGGGGGCTTTCGCAAGTCGGCAAAGATTTCCGGTGATGTGATGGGCAACTATCACCCGCATGGCGATGCCGCGATCTATGACGCGATGGCGCGTCTGGCGCAGGATTTCGCGGTGCGCTATCCGCTGGTGGACGGGCAGGGCAATTTCGGCAATATCGACGGCGATAATCCCGCCGCCAGCCGTTATACCGAGGCGCGGATGACCGCCTTTGCCGAGGCGCTGCTGGACGGCCTGGCCGAGGATGCGGTCGATTTTCGCGACAATTACGACGGCACGCTGCGCGAACCCGTGGTTCTGCCCGCGTCCTTTCCAAATCTGCTGGCCAACGGCTCTTCGGGCATTGCGGTTGGCATGGCCACCAATATCCCGCCGCATAACATCGGTGAATTGATTGATGCCTGCCTGCATCTGATCAAGACACCGGATGCCCGTGACGAGACCCTGCTCAATTATATTCCGGGCCCCGATTTCCCCACCGGCGGCGTCATCGTCGAGCCTGCCGAGAGCATCGCGCAGGCCTATCTCACGGGGCGCGGCGCGTTCCGCCTCCGCTGCAAATGGGAACTGGAGGATCTGGGCCGCGGGCAATGGCAGATCGTCGTGACCGAAATCCCCTATCAGGTGCAGAAATCCAAGCTGATCGAGCGCATCGCCGAACTGATCCAGAGCCGCAAGGTGCCGATCCTTGCCGATGTCCGTGACGAGAGCGCCGATGACGTGCGCCTGATCCTCGAGCCGCGCTCCAAGAATGTCGATCCCGAGGTGTTGATGGGCATGATGTATCGCAATTCCGAATTGGAAGTGCGGTTCTCGCTCAACATGAATGTGTTGATCGACGGGGTCACGCCCAAGGTCTGTTCGCTGAAGGAGGTGCTGCGCGCCTTTCTCGATTTCCGGCAAGAGGTGCTGTTGCGCCGCTCGGCGCACCGGATGGAAAAGATCGACCACCGGCTGGAGGTTCTGGAAGGCTTGATCGTGGCCTTCCTCAATCTCGACCGGGTGATCGACATCATCCGCTATGACGACGATCCGAAATCGGCCCTGATGCGCGAGGATTGGAGCCGCACCGTGCCGCGCGCCATGTCCGAGGCGGATTATGTGCCGCCCCCTCCGTCCGACGAGCCGGGGCTGACCGAAGTGCAGGCCGAGGCGATCCTCAACATGCGCCTGCGCTCCTTGCGGCGCTTGGAAGAAATGGAACTGCGCGCCGAGCGGGATGCGCTGATGGCGGAACGCGCAGGCCTTGAGGATTTGCTCGACGATGTTTCGTTGCAGTGGGTGGCGGTGGCCGATCAGTTGAAAGAGGTCAAGAAAACCTTTGGCAAGGGCCATGCCATCGGTGCGCGTCGCACACAGTTTGCCGAGGCGGGAAGCGTCGAGGACGTGCCGCTCGAGGCGATGATCGACCGAGAACCGATTACCGTGGTGTGCAGCCAGATGGGCTGGATCAGGGCCATGACCGGGCATCTCGATCTGAGCCGCGAGCTGAAGTTCAAGGATGGCGACGGTCCTCGCTTCATGTTCCACGCCGAGACGACCGACCGGATTCTGGTCTTTGGCAGCAATGGCCGTTTCTACACGCTCAGCGCCGCGAATCTGCCCGGTGGGCGCGGCATGGGCGAGCCGCTGCGCCTGATGGTCGATCTGCCCAACGAGGCAGGGATCGTCGATCTGCTCATTCACAAGCCGGGGCGAAAATTGCTGGTCGCCTCTGACGCCGGGGACGGTTTCATCGTGCCCGAGGAAGAGGTGATCGCCCAGACCCGCAGCGGCAAGCAGGTGCTCAACCTGCGTGATCCCGCGCGCGCCGTGGTCTGCCGCCCGGTGATGGGCGATCACGTCGCCTGCGTGGGCGATAACCGCAAGGTGCTGGTCTTTGCACTGGACGAACTGCCCGAACTGGGGCGCGGCAAGGGCGTGCGGCTGCAGAAATACAAGGATGGCGGACTGAGTGATGCCACCACCTTTGATCTGGCAGACGGGTTGACATGGCGCGATCCGGCCGGGCGCACCCGCACCGAAAGCAATCTCGAGGAATGGCTGGGCAAGCGTGCGGGCACCGGCCGCATGGCCCCGCGCGGTTTTCCCCGTGACAACCGCTTTACCTGATCAGCCCTTGTCTGTTGCGGACGCGCGGCGTATAGCCCCGGCCTGACCCAAAAGGAGCCCTTGCAATGGTAGGTAGTGCCAATCTCAACGTCATGCTCAAGGCCGCGCGCAAAGCGGGGCGGGCACTGGCCAAGGATTTCCGCGAGGTCGAGAACCTTCAGGTCAGCATGAAAGGGGCCGGAGATTTCGTCAGCCGCGCCGATATTGCCGCCGAGAAGATTCTCAAGACCGAGTTGATGGGCGCGCGCCCGACCTATGGCTGGCTGGCCGAAGAGGGCGGCGAAGAAGAGGGGCAGGACCCCACCCGCCGCTGGATCGTAGACCCGCTGGACGGGACCACCAATTTCCTGCACGGCCTGCCGCATTGGGCCGTCTCTGTCGCGCTGGAACACAAGGGCGAGGTGGTGGCAGGCGTGATTTACGATGCCAGCAAGGACGAGGCGTTCTTTGCCGAGAAAGGCGCGGGCGCCTGGATGAACGAAAGCCGCCTGCGCGTGTCAGGGCGCAACAAGATGATCGAGTCGATCTTTGCCACCGGTCTGCCCTTTGGCGGACGCTCGGACCTGCCCGAAACCTTGCAGGATCTGGCGCGGCTCATGCCCACCTGCGCGGGTGTGCGGCGCTGGGGGTCGGCGGCGCTCGATATGGCCTATGTGGCGGCGGGCCGCTATGAGGGGTTCTGGGAGCGGCGTTTGAACGCCTGGGATCTCGCGGCGGGCGTGATCATCGTGCGCGAAGCGGGCGGTTTTGTCGAACCGGTGCGCCCCGGTGGCGATATTCTCGCCGATGGCGAGGTGATCTGCGCCAACGAGGCGATCTTTGACAAGTTCGCGGGCGTGATCCGGGGCTGAGGGGGCAAGTATCGGCGTCGCGTTTGACGCCGTGACGCCGCGCTTTGGCGGTTAGGGCCGATGTCAACTCTCGGCCAAACTCTTCCTCACGGCCCTTCACGCATCCGACGGATGGTTTACCCCGTCGACCCATCCAATCGGGTCGAGATCACGCGGGTTCACGCCCTCGATCGCCCCAAGATTGACGCCATACTCATTCGGGTTCGATCGGCGCCGATGATGCGTGTAAATTCCGCAAGTCTTGCAGAAATAGTGTTTGGCCGTGCCAGTGCCCCATTGATAGAGCGTAAGATTATCCGCGCCGCGGAGCACCTCGACCCCGTTCAGGGGGGCCGAAACTGCCGCCGCGCCGCGCCTGCGGCAAAACGAGCAATCACAGCGTCGCGCGGTCGAAAGCCCCTCGGAGAGCGTCACGCGCAGCTCAACCGCGCCGCAATGGCAGGTGGCCTTGAGGGGGTGGGTCATCGGCGTTTCCTCACTGTCGGAATGGAACTGGGACGAAAGCGGTAGTCGGGCGCAGGATGCGGTGGCGAGCCATGGGTCTCGCGCCAGAAACGCGGGCCGCCAAGCCGCAGAAAGACCGGCAGTGTCAATGCCAAGCCTGCAACAAACCCACCCGCATGTGCCCAATAGGCGACCCCGCCCATGTCGGGATCGCTGCCGAGCCCTGCCATGACCTGAAGCGCGAACCACAGCACCAGCATGATCGCTGCGGGAATCGGGATGATGCGAAAGAACACGAAGAAAAACAGCAGGATATCCACCCGCGCCCGTGGAAAGAGCAGGAGATACCCGCCCATCACCCCCGCAATCGCGCCCGAGGCCCCGACGGTTGGCACCATCGAGCCCGGACTGCCCAGGATATGCGCAAGCCCCGCCGCCACGCCGGTGGCAAGGTAAAAGCCGAGATAGGGCAGATGCCCCATCCGATCCTCCATGTTATCCCCGAAGATCCAGAGAAACAGCATGTTTCCCGCCAGATGCAGCGCGCCCCCATGCAGGAACATCGAGGTCAGCAACCCGCTGAAATCCCCCAGTTGCGTCACCTTGGCGGGGATCATGGCCCAATCGTAGAAAAAGAGATTGAGCGCCCTCTCATTCGCGAAAAGCGGCCAGTAGGATATGAAAATCACGATATTGAGCGCGATCAGCCCGTAGGTGACATAGGGTCTGCGCCCCGAAGGGTTATGATCGCGGATCGGGAACATGGGCGAAAGCTAGCGCGGATCACGGGGGACGGAAAGCCGGTGATTGCACCCGCCGTCTCGATTTGCGCAAGAACCGGGTCGCCCATTATCGGGATCGGTGCGCAAAGTTTTCCCACCCATAGGAGATGACGATGACTCAGCTTGCATTTGCGCTGGTGCTTTTTCTTTTGCCGCTGGCCTATAGTCCCGGTCCCGGTAACCTCTTTTTCGCCGCCAATGGTGCGCGCTTTGGGATTCGGGCGACGTTTCCGGCAAGCTTTGGGTATCACATCGCCACATGGCTGGTGACAGCCGCGATAGGTTTCGGTTTTGTCGGCGCGCTGGAGGCCGCGCCGGGGATTTTCGTCTTGCTCAAACTCGCTGGTGCGCTTTACGTTTTCTGGATCGCTTGGGGTTTGCTGCGTGCCGGGGCACGCGACAGTGCGATTGAGGCACGCCCGGCCTCGTTTCGGGATGGGGCGGTGCTCTTGCTCCTCAATCCCAAGGCCTATGTGATCATTGCGTTGATGTTCACGCAATTCCTGAGCGTTTCGGACACCAACCAGACACTGTTGGTACTGGGTATCACCACGCTTTTTACGCTTAACAACCTTGTGGCCTTTACCCTGTGGACCATGATGGGCGCGAGATTGGGTCGGCTTTTTGCCCGCGCTGGAAGCGCGCTGGCACTGAATACAGCTTTCGGCGTGGTCCTCGGGACCGTGGCCTTGTGGATGCTTTTGGCCTGATCGACCTGGGCCTCAGGACATTCCGCTCAAGAGCGCCGCATTGCCGCCCGCCGCCGTGGTGTCGACACAGACATGCCGCTCGTGGAGCGCGTGGCCGGTGTCAGGCATGCCGGTGATCAAGGGCAGGATCGGGCCTGCACGTCGCGCCATGGCTCCGGCATAGGCGCGCGCCTCGCTTTCGCAGCCCCACCAGAGCACGCCCGATAGGCCGCCCATGGTTACAAGCGCCTCTGGGTCGACCCGGCCCGTGGCGGTAACCGCCACACCGCCCAGCCCCTCGATCGCGCGCGCCTGCGCTGCCGCCAGATCCGCCCCCGGCCCCATGCACAACAGCGCAGGGCGTACATGGGTGGTCAGTCGGTTCGACTCGCCGGTCGGCCCCGGCAGAACAAGGGCCGCGCGGGGCGCACGGGCGGCGGCATTGGCGGCATCGAGCGCCTTTTGCGCCGCTTGCGCCGACATGGCCTCGGTCCATTTCTCGCCCTTTTCCGACGCGGGGCGCGCGGTAAAGCGCGTGAGGTAATGTGGCCCCCCCGCCTTGGGCCCGGTGCCCGACATGCCCTCGCCGCCAAAGGGCTGGCTGCCCACGATGGCCCCGATCTGGTTGCGGTTGACATAGATATTGCCCGCGTGCACCGCCTCGGTCACATGCTGAACACGGTCGTCGATCCGTGTCATCAGACCAAAGGTCAGGCCATAGCCAGTGGCGTTTATGGCGCCGATAACCCGGTCGAGATCGCCGGATTTGAACGTGGCGACATGCAGCACGGGACCAAAGATTTCCCGCTCGATATCGCCGATCCCGCCAACCTTGATCAGTGTGGGGGCAATATAGGTGCCCGCGTTCGGGGTTTTCAGCTCGTGCAAGAGGCGTCCTTGCGCGCGCGCGGTCTGGATATGCGCGGCAATGCCTGCACGCGCCTCTTCGTCGATCACCGGGCCGCAATCGGTGCTCAGGTGCCACGGATTGCCGACGGTCAGCGCATCCATTGCACCGGTCAGCATCTCGAGGAAATGCGGCGCGATGTCATCCTGCACATAGAGACAGCGCAGAGCGGAGCAGCGCTGACCCGCGGATTGAAAGGCGCTTTCGACAATTGCCTGCACGGCCTGTTCGGGCAGCGCGGTCGAATCCACGATCATCGCGTTCATGCCGCCCGTTTCCGCGATGAGCGGTGCGCCGGGGGCGAGATGCTTGGCCATGGCCGCGCGGATTTTGAGCGCTGTTTCGGTCGAGCCGGTAAAGGCCACGCCACCCACGCGCGCGTCAGAGGTAAGCGCCGCGCCCACATCCCCGGCCCCGGGCAGAAGTTGCAGGGCCGTGACGGGCACGCCGGCCTTGTGCATGAGGCCCACCGCCAGATGCGCGATGAGCGGTGTCTGCTCGGCGGGTTTCGACAGCACCGCGTTGCCGGCGGCCAGGGCCGCGGCGATCTGGCCGGTAAAGATGGCCAGGGGGAAGTTCCACGGCGAAATGCAGGTAAAGGTGCCGATCGGCGCGTCCTCGGGGGCGTGGGCGGCGTAGTAGCGCAGGAAGTCCACCGCCTCGCGCAGCTCGGCCACGGCATCGGGGATGGATTTCCCCGCCTCACGGGTCAGCAGTGCGAATATCTCGCCATAATTCTCCTCATAGAGGTCCGCCACGCGGTTGAGGATTGCGCCACGCTCCTTGGCGGGGGCACCCCATGCGGCGGCGGCGTTCAAGGCCACCTCGATATCGGCCTTGCTGGCCCAGGCCACGGTGCCGGGGGTGTCGGCGGGATCGGCCGGGTTCTCGACGGCCTCCGCTGCTTGCGGTGCGGGCGTGCCCGCGATCAGCGGCGCGGCTTCCCAGCGGTGCTGCGCAAAGGGCGCGCGCGCTGCCTCGATCTGGTCCAGCGTCGGCTGGTGGCGCAGATCGAAGCCGCGCGAATTGGGGCGCTCGGGCTGGAACAGGTCCTGCCCTTTGGGAAGACGCGGTTGCGGGTCGTTCACGGCGACAAAGGGATCGCGCGCGACCTCTTCTGGGGCCACCTCGTCATTGACGATCTGGTTCACAAAGCTGGAGTTTGCACCGTTTTCCAAGAGGCGCCGCACCAGATAGGCCAAGAGATCGCGATGCGCGCCCACAGGCGCGTAGATGCGACAGCGGGTGCCTTCGGCCTTGAGGATGATATCATGCAGCGCCTCGCCCATGCCGTGCAGGCGCTGGAACTCGAATGCGCCCTTGTCGCTGGCCATATCCAGAATGGCGGCGGCGGTGTGGGCGTTGTGGGTCGCGAACTGCGGATAGATGCGGTCGGTCATCGACAAGAGCTTGCGCGCATTGGCGATATAGCTGACATCGGTTGCGGCCTTGGAGGTGAAGACCGGAAAACCGTCGATCCCCGCCACCTGCGCGCGCTTGATCTCGGTATCCCAATAGGCACCCTTGACCAGACGAACCATGATCTTGCGATCCAGACGCGTAGCCAGATCATAAAGAAAATCAATCACATGGCTGGCGCGTTGGCCGTAGGCCTGCACCACCACACCGAACCCGTCCCATCCGGCAAGGGCGGGCTCTGCCAACACCGTCTCGATCACGTCGAGCGAGAGCGACAGACGATCCGCCTCTTCTGCGTCGATGTTGAGACCCATCTTGGCCGATTTCGCCAAAAGGGCGAGGCTGCGCAGGCGGGGCACAAGAACCTCCATCACCTGCGCGCGCTGCGCCACCTCGTAGCGCGGATGCAGCGCCGAGAGTTTCACCGAAATGCCGGGATTGCTGCGAATGTCGGCCTGCGTGCAGGCGTTGGCGATGGCAGTGATCGCACGGGAATAGCTGAGGTGATAGCGGGTCGCGTCCGCATCGGTGCGCGCCGCCTCGCCCAGCATGTCATAGGAATAGCTGTAGCCCTTCTTTTCCATCGCCGCCGCGCGGTCCATGGCGCCCTGAATGGTCTCGCCCAGCACGAACTGGCGGCCCATTTCCTTCATCGCGCGCCCCACGGCGGTGCGGATGACCGGCTCGCCCAGCCGTTTGATGGCACCGCGCAGATGGCCCACGGGCCCCGGCTTTTCGTCCTTGAGCACCTTGCCTGTCAACATCAAGGCCCACGTCGAGGCATTGACCAGCGGCGAGGTGGAATGCCCCATATGCTTGCCCCAGTCCGACGGCGCGATCTTGTCCTCGATCAGCGCGTCAATGGTGTCGGCATCCGGCACCCGCAACAGCGCCTCCGCCAGACACATGAGCGCAATGCCCTCATCGGTCGAGAGGCCATATTCGGCCAGAAACACCTCCATCAGACCGGGGCTGGATTGCCCGCGAATGGCGCGCACGAGATCGGCACCGCGCGCGCAGATCCGCGCCCGGTCAGCCTCGGAGAGATTGGCGGCAGCGGTCAGACGCGCCAGCGTTTCCGCCTCGTCCGCATAGGTGGCAAGGTCGATGGCGCGGCGAATGTCGGTGTCGTATGGCATGCGGGTCCCCATGGTTGGATGGCACATCATAGCATCATTGAACCAGTGACTTTTCCTGATTAGAATGAAATTTCAGGCCGGATGGTTTGAATTTGGAGCATACCATGGATCAAAACGAACAGCTCGACCTTGACCGCTTTGACCGGGCGATTCTACGGGTTCTGGCCGGCGACGGGCGGATCAGCGTGACTGAGCTTGCGCGCGAGATTGGGTTGTCGAAATCGCCCACGCAAGCCCGCCTTCGGCGGCTGGAGCGGGACGGTGTGATCACCGGCTACCGCGCGCTGTTCGATCCGATCCGCCTTGGCCTCGATCACGTGAGTTTCGTCGAGGTGCGCCTGCACGACACCCGCGAGGCAGCCTTGGCAGAGTTCAACGCCGCCGTGTCAAAGATCCCCGAGATCGAGCAAGTGCATCTGATCGCAGGGAATTTCGACTACCTGATGAAGATCCGCACGCAGAGCATGGCCGACTATCGCCGGGTGCTGGCCGAACACATTTCGACCCTGCCACATCTGGCCAATACCTCGACCTATGTTGCGATGCAGGCAGTCAAGGAAAACGCCCTCTCCGACGTGATCTGATCCGTCCCAAACCCCTGCGTTTGGCTTTACACCCACGTCAAAGCGGATATTGTCCGCCCCGCATACCCCCGTGCCCGCGTGGTGGAATGGTAGACACATGAGACTTAAAATCTCCCGGCCGCAAGGCCGTGCCGGTTCGAGTCCGGCCGCGGGCACCACAATAATGCTATTAAAATAGCGATACAGATCAATAAGTCAGGATGCCGTCAAGAGTTCACCCGGGTGCCGCCGGTGCGATCCACTTCGCACTGTCGCTGCTTGAGGGCGATGCAACGCCGGATGTGAGCTATCGCGCCTGGATCTATGGACCGCGTGCCGGATCAGGCGCGGACAATCGCATGATCGGGATCATAGGGGCCCGGTGCGATGACCTCGGCCGGGGTCGATCTGCCGATTATGTCGATAGAGACCTCTGTGCCGGGGGTCGCAAGCGCGGGGTCGACAAAGGCATAGGCCAAGTTCATGCCGAGCCGGTGACCCCAGTCACCGGATGTCACTGTTCCCCTCACCGTGCCGTCCACCATCACCGATGCCCCGCCATGGGCCGGGGCGTCGCGGCACTGAATGGCCAGCGTGACACGCCTGCGCTGCGGGCCGGACGCCTGCCGCGTCAAGAGGGCGTCGCGACCGATGAATTCGGCCTTGTCGGTTCTGACAAAACGCTCCAATCCCGTCTCGAACGGGTCGAATTCGGTCAGGATATCCGCTTTCCAGTGCAGATATCCCTTTTCCATGCGCATCGACTCGACGGCGCGGGCACCAAAGACCTGCATGTCATGCGCCGCGCCCGCCGCGCGGAGCGCAAGCCAGGCCGCATAGAGATGCGCATTGGGGACATGGATTTCATAGGCCAGTTCCCCCGAGTAGCTGACTGACATGACCACCGCCGGGGCAATGCCGACAAAGCATTCCCGCGCACTGAGCCAAGGGAATGCGTCGCGGGACCAGTCGGCACGGCTGACCGCCTGCATCACGGCGCGCGATTTTGGCCCGGCCACGACAAGGATCGTGTGATCATTGGTGATCGAGCGGATTTGCACATCTTCGCCGGGTCTCAGATGCGCGCGCAACCAGTCCATGTCGTGGTACTCTGCCGCCGCAGCAGATCCATACCATACCCGGTCAGGGCCACGGTCCGACGCGGGCAGATTTGCGATTGTGGCCTCGGCCTTGAGCGCGCCAAAGTGATTGAGAAGATAGCAGAGCCCGACCTTGCCGGGCTTGCGCGGAATATGGCTGCAGCTCATCCGGTCAAGAAAGTCGTGCACACCGGCACCGGTCAGTTCGATACGGTTAAAGCCGTTCACCTCGCAAATGCCGACACCTGTCTGAACCGCCGCCACCTCGCGGGCCACAACGTCAAAGGTTTCGTTGAACCGAAAACTGTGGGTCTCGTGGAATTCGGGGCCGGGTTTCATATAGTCCACTCGCTCCCACCCGTTGACGACCTTGAACGCCGCACCGGCCGCCGCCAGGATCGGCGTCAGCGGCGTGGTCTTCATCGGTCGCCCGGCGGGGCGGTGTTCATGCGGGAAATGAAAGCGAAATTCGTTCTGATAATCCTCGATAGCCTTTAGTGCGGTCAATTCCACATTGGCATGGCTGGTGAACCGGCGCGGGTCCGTGACCCAGGTGTCATATTGGGCCTCGCCATGAACGATCTGCTGCGCAAGCAGCCAGCCATGACCGCCCCCTTCGCCAAGTCCCGCCCGCAGGCCGATGATGCAGAATGCATTGCGCTTGCCGGGAATGCGCCCCACCAGAGGCGCGCCGTCGATGGTATAGGTGATCGGGCCGTTGACAACGGTATGTATGCCGACGTCCATCAGCGCCGGCATACGGGCAAAGGCCCCCTCCAGCACATCCGTGACCCGGTCAAGATCGTCAGGGCAGAGCGCGTTGACGAAATTCGGGTCGATCCCATCCATGCCCCAGGTTTTGCACCCTTGCTCATAGAATCCGAGCAAAAGCCCGTTCTTTTCCTGACGGCAGTAGTAATCGCTGATCGGGCAACGCAAGAGCGGCATGCGGTGGCCCGCATCGCGGATCGCGGGAATTTCTTCGGTCAGGAAATATTGATGTTCCATCGACATCACAGGGTGATGCACGCCCATCATCGCGCCCACCTCGTTGACACGATAGCCGCATGCATTGACGACGATCTCGCAGGCGATGTCGCCCTTGTCTGTATGCACGGTCCAGCTGTGATCCCGATGTTGGGTGAGGCCAGTCACGGGGGTATGACGATAGACTTCGGCCCCTGCTGCGCGCGCACGCCGCGCGAGCGCCTGACAGAGCTGCGCCGGGTCGATATCGCCATCCAGAGGGTCCCATAGGCCGCCCAACAGGTTTTCGGTGGAAATCAGAGGGTGCCGGCGCGCGCATTCGGCCGCGTCGATCACCTCGAAATGCACCCCCATGCCCCGAGCCATTGAGGCGAAATGGCGATAGCCATCCATCTGCGCCTCGGTGTTGGCCAACCGGATGCCGCCGTCGCCATGGTGGTAGTTGATCGGATAATCCGGGTCTTCGGACAGTTCCTTGTAGAGCGCGATGGAATGCGATTTGAGACCAACCATGGTCTGGGTCATGCCGAAATTCGTCACCTGCGCCGCGGAATGCCAGGTGGTGCCCGAGGTCAGTTCGTTGCGCTCGACCAGAACCACATCGGTCCATCCCTCGCGGGTCAGGTGATAAAGGGTCGAACATCCAGCGATCCCGCCGCCAATGACCACAACGCGCGTCTGCGATTTCATATCATTCCTCCGAGAACTCCCGGGCACCGTCTCACTTTGGCGGAAGGTGTCAACACGAGCGGCCTATGTTCGAAATCATCGAATTGATTTTATGATTTTATCGCGCGGCCTTTGTTGATCTTGCAGGCTGCGCCGCCCCGCAGGCTAAGTGGTCATGCCATTGCATGCGGAGCGTTTTGACATGACCGAGCCCCCTCCCGGAACCAGACGATCCGGCCGAAAGGACCGCATTTCGAGGCGCGCGGCCAAACCAGGTGCAAATCCGGCTGCGCCCGGTCAGCCAGGCGGCAGCTACAAACCACTGAGCGAGAGGGATCTGGTTGCGATCTTCGAGACAGCGCTCCGCTTGCTGGCAGAGCTTGGCTTGGGAGAGGTGCCAGACAGGCTCGGCCGGGATCTAGGGGCGGCAGGAGCCGTGGATAATGGGGCCGGGCGTCTTTTGTTTCCGCCCGAATTGACGCGGGCCGCGATCAAATCGGCGGCCAAGACCTTTGTGCTGCATGGGCGCGATGATGATCGCTCGATAGAGGTCGGTGGCGACCGGGTCTATTTTGGAACCGGGGGGGCCGCGGTGCAAACACTGGATTTGGATACGGGGCAATACCGCCCTTCCACCTTGCAGGACCTGCACGATTTCACCCGGCTTCAGGACACTTTGACCAATGTCAGCTGGTTCACACGCTGCTGCATTGCTACGGATGTGCCCGACAATTTCGACCTTGATGTCAACACCTCGTATGCCTTGCTGCGACACACGACCAAGCCTGTCGCAACGGCTTTTACCTTGGCCGAGCATGTGGCCCCCATCGTCAGGATGTATGACATCGTTGCCGGGGGTCCGGGGAAGTTCGCGGAAAAACCCTTCGTCAAGGCGCATATCAGCCCGGTGATTTCACCCATGCGTTTTGGTGAGGACGCGGTGGATGTGGTCTATGAATGCATTGCCCATAACATCCCGATGTCCTGTATCACGGCGGCCCAATCCGGGGCCACGGCCCCTGCGACCTTGGCGGGGTTTCTCGCGCAATCGCTGGCCGAGACATTGGCAAGCCTTGTCATGGTCAATGTCATAAGCCCCGGCTTTCCCATGGTCTTTTCTAATTGGCCGTTGGTCATTGATTTGCGTACGGGTGCTTTTACGGGCGGCGGAGGCGAAATTGCGGTGCTGAACGCAGCTTCCGCGCAGCTCAGCAATTGGCTCGGGCTGCCCTCCGGGGTCGCGGCATCCATGACCGACGCCAAGGCAATCGATGCCCAATACGGGGTGGAAAAGGGGCTGACTTCGATGGCTGCAGCCCTGGCAGGGGGCAACCTGATCTACGAGTCTTCGGGCATGACGGCATCATTGCTGGGCGCCAGCTTTGAGGCTTTCGTTCTGGACGACGAAATGCATTCTGCGACCTACCGCGCCCTCCGTGGGATCGAAGTGACCGAAGAGAACCTGGGGTTTGACGCCATATGCGAGGCGGTTCTCGGCGACGGTCATTTTCTCGGAGGGCAGCACACCTTCGCGGCGATGGAGCGGGATTACTTCTACCCCGTGCTTGCGGACCGGGACCAGCCCATCACTTGGTCGGAAAACGGATCGCAGGACGCTTGGAGCCGGGCAAGGACCAAGGCCCGCAAGATTCTCGCCCATCATCACCCGGCCTATCTGTCACCCGAACAAGATGCCGAAATCCGCGCGCAATTCAGAATTCTTCTATAGCTTTGGCGGCGGGAAAGAGGTGAAAGCCCGCCTTGAGCCACGGCATCTTGTCGGTGGTCGGATCAATTACCATTGATTGAATCTGAAGACGCAAGGTCGTCACGACAAGATCGACCACCCCGCTGCCATACCCGGGCGATGTATAGACAGAGATATAGCGTGAAAATCCGCGACCCGGAAATGGCAGCAGTTTCAGACGCGACTGAAAGCGCAGGGCGCGGTAATAGTTGGTCGGGGTCGTGATGGCCCATCCCTGGCCCTCGGCCACAAGGCCAAGCACCGATTGGTTGCTCTCGAACTCGAACCGATTGGGCGGGCTCAGCTTCATGCGGCGCAATTGCGTCTCGATCCGCGCTCCGATCAGTTGACGCTGGCTATAGCGGATCAGGGGCAGGGCAGACCGACCCTCAACGTAATCCTCTGCCACAAGATCGCTATCGGCAGGAACGGCAAGTACGAAAGGATCCCGCAGCAGCGGGTACTCGTTGACGCCCTCTACCTCGAAACTTGGTTGCGCCGCGACGCCAATGTCCAACTCCCGACGGCGGATCAGGTCGATCACCTCGTGGCTGGGCCGGGTATAGTGGGAAAACTGACATTTGGGCAGGCTTGCGGCCAACTGCCGTGCCAGGAGCGGGGCAACTTCGCTGTCGAAATCCTCGATCAATCCGAGGCGCAGGTTGCGCGTTTCGGTGATCTGGTCCGAGAACACGGCGATTGTTCCACTGTCCAATATGGCAATCGCCGCCTCGACATAGGGCAAAAGCAACGTCCCTTGGACCGTCAATGCCATTGGACGCTTCGCATGATCCAGCAGATGGCACCCCAGAGCGTCCTCCAGACAGCGCAGATGATGCGAGACGGTGCTGACGGAAAGCCCACTGTGCTGAGCCGCGAGCTTCACAGAGCCATGTCGCGCCGTCAGCTGAAAAACCTCCAGCCATTTCAAACTCATCTGAGAAAGTTTCACGGAAATTCTCCCGCTTCGGACCCGCAGGATGAAATGTCATCCGGCATGATCGGAATGTAAATGCGATTAAGTCGAATATAGGGATGGTGACCACCATCGCTGAGTGGTTTCATGTGTCGCTCATGTTCCTGCACCGCCTTTCGCGGATCCGCTCTTGGTGTCCAAAGGGTGTTCTTGCGAAAAATGATCGCGGCATCCACTGGATAGGCACCATCGAGCCGCTGTGCTTGATACGACGGACCGAATACGCAATAGGTTGAGCAAGCCCAAGACTGGTCCGGGCATGTTGACAAGACAGCCCCAGAGAATGAGCGGGAGTAACAGCATCAAAGCCCTGTTTCTTGTGTCAGGTGCCTACGGGCACATGGATTTCGGCGGTCTCGGGTTCTTGCGTCTCAGCCAGAAGCTTGAGGCCGAAGGGCACAGTTGCGTATGGATCAGCTGCGGGGATCAGGTCACACGGCTGCGAGTGCATGGCTGCCAGGTTGAGGAAGAGAGGCTTCTGAACCAGCTAAGTCTGATGCAGATGCGGCAGATCGAAGTCTTGGAGAAAAACCATGCGCTGCGCGAAGACATAATTGCAGCGCTGGGCCGTGTTCGGCAGCGCATGGCGCAGCATCGACCTGACGTTGTCTTTATCGACCGCCTGCTCGTCGGCACCGGACTTGCCGCCGCCCAGCTTGACCTGCCTTATGCGGCGATGGGGACGCCTGGTGGTTACTGGCGCTTTTTTCCGGCCCCCGCCCAAGGGCGCGTCAACATTCATCCTAGTCCCGAGCCGATCCAAGAGTATCGCGATCTTGGCGAGCGGCTAAAGGAAGAGCTTGGCTGGCAAAAGGGTGGGCTGGACAGTGGCTGGCTGCGGTCTCCGCATTTGAATGCGCAGTTCTTGCCGGCGCGATTCTACGAGCACATCAACGATCCCGCGAGCATCAGTATTTACAACCATGCCACGCCCGCGCCTGCGCCTGAGGTCCGACGGATCGGCGTATCCTTTGGCAACCAAGGCCGCAAAGAAAACCTGGTGCGCCTGACGGAGGCGCTGATCGCGGAGATACCCCAGGGACAGGGTGTGAGCCTCTTTCTTGGCAACGATCGCGACCTCTACGCGCACTTTCAGGCGCTCAGCCAGGGCAAGCATGTCGATTTGCATCGGTGGACGGACTTCAACGCGGTCATGCCGGGGCTGTCATCGTTCCTGTTCCTGGGCGGCGTTGGCACGGTCTGGCATTGTTTGCAGAACACCGTTCCGATGATCGTTGCCCCTGGATACATCGGGGATCAGCTGGAAAACGCCCGACGTGTCGCGGCCCTCGGGCTAGGCGTGCATATGGCCGAAGACCGGCCCGTTGAAGAGATCACGGCCATTGTTCAAGGCGTGGCGACGGATACAGAGATGCGAAAACGGCTGTCACAGGCGCGCGATCCATCCGCCTTCTCTCACACCATGGACAGCGTTCTTGAAAAGATAGGCGACTTGGCTGGGGGATAGGGTGCGGGGCCGCGCGTGTCAGGGTCACGCCTTTGCGGCCATTGCGCTATGCGCGCATATCGACCGGCTTGACGAATTGGTCTACACACCAAACCGGATCAACGCTGGCGATGGCTCTCCGGCACAGCAGGGCGGTATTTGATGGCAGAAATCTATCCGGCAAAGGTTGTTTGCATTCTTGGGATGCATCGGAGCGGCACCAGCTGTTTGGCAGGATGCCTGGAGGAACGCGGTCTGTTCCTTGGCGATGTGATCAATTTTGCAACATTCAACCGACGGGGCAACAAGGAAAGCCCCGAGATCATGCGGATCAATAATGACCTTATGGCGCTGAATGGTGGATCCTGGGACAATCCGCCCGAAGAAATGCGGTGGAATGATGACCTGAGAGCGCGTCGGGACATGCATATAGCATCGCTGGACGGCCATTCTGTCTGGGGATTCAAGGACCCGCGCAGCGTATTCACGTTGCCATTCTGGCAAGAGGCGTTGCCGGACATGCAGTATGTGGCGACCTTTCGACACCCATTTGCCGTGGTGCGCTCATTGCAGCGGCGTGGGCCCAACCTTCAACCTGCCATCGCCCCATTGGAGCTTTGGATGAGGTACAATCGCAAATTGTTAGGGCATATAGCGGCCCACGACATTCCTCTGGTCAACTTTGACTGGTCTCCAGATGCCTACGGCAAGGCGGTGGATCATCTCGCGGGCCGCCTCGGCGTTGCGTCCGACGCCCCGGCAGAAAACCCTTTTTACGAACAGAGCCTGCGCATGAGCGATGGGGATGTAGGCACGCCGCAGTCGCTCAGCCCCGAAGTTCGCGGTGTATACGACGCGTTGTTGAAACGGGCGATGCCTCTCTCCGAGATCGTATGAACGGCTGCGATGCGTTCGACCGAACGGCCAAGATGACCCGGTCAGAAGATCGCTGACCTGTAATCCAGCCCCGGCATCCGTGCCTGCCGGTGCTGCTCTGTCCCCGTCGTATATCCGGATCACGAGGTTTGGTGATGCGGAGGCCGCCACGATGCTTCGTGATACCGGCCTTAGATGGGTGGCGCTGCGCGTTCGGTCATCAATTGGCGGGCTGTGACCCTCTCTCGGTGGATCATGTAGAGACCCGCGCCAATGATGATGGCGATGCCCGTCAGGGTCAACGCGTTGGGGAAGTCGCGGAACACCAGATAGCCCAGCAACGTCGCCACCGGCAGTTCCAGATATTGCAGCGGGGCCAGTGTCGCCGAGGGTGCCAGCGACAGCGCATAGGTCATCATCATGTGGCTGAGCGTGGCGAAGAACCCGACCCCGAGCAACCAGAGCCATGCGATACCCTGAGGTTTGACCGGATCGAGCATGTCGATCCCCGTGCCCTCGGCCAGGATCATCACCGGCAGACAGAGAAGGCTGGCAATCAGGCCGGTGTGAAATTGCAAGGCCACCGGATGCACCCGCCGCGACAGCCCGCGTGTCACGAGGATATAGAAGGCAAAGCCAACCGCCGTCCCAAGCGGAAAAAGCGCCACCGCGCCAAAGGCCGCGAAACTGGGCTGGATCACGAACAGGACGCCGACAAAGCCGACCATCGCCGCACCCACGCGGCGCGGGCCGACATCCTCACCCAAATAGAACTTGCCCACCAAGAGCACGATGAACGGTGCCACGAAGACAATCGCCAGCGCATCGGCCAGCGGCATGACCCGGATTGCGGCGATAAAGCAGAAGGTCGAGACAAAGAGCAGCACCGCGCGCGACAAAAGCGCCAGCCATTGCGCGCGAGGCACGCGCAACGACAGCCCCATGATCCAGACAAACGGGGCCATCAGCGCGCATTGCACGAGAAAACGCGCGGCGGTGATCTGGCCCACCGGCACGCTGGTCGATGCCAGCTTGGCCGCCACATCCAGCAAGGGCGCGGTCACGCAAAACCCCAGCATCAGCGCAACACCGGCAAGAATGCGGTCGGTGGATGGAGAGGCAGAGGCAACGCGTGTCATGCCTCCGCATAGGATGTCCCCCCGGTGGCGTCTACCCTCTTTGCGACGCCCCGCGGCCCCTTTGGTCTAGAGCTTGCTGTGGGTTCCGTCGCAGAGCGGCGGCTTGCCGCTGTGCTTGCAGCCGCAAAAGAACACCCGCTTGCTTGTTTCTGCGGTATATTTGACCGGGGCAAACCCTGTGTCCTTGTGGCTTCCGTCGCAGAAGGGCTGCTTGCCGCTCTTGCCACAGGCGCACCAGAAATAGGTTTTGCCCTCTTCAACGTCGACGGGGTAGGGGGCCTTTTGTGCGATAACGGGGTCTGACATATGCTCTGCTCCGGTGATGAAACTTGTCTTCGATGCGTGCTCTTGCGCCCTGATCACCCTGCGATGGCAGCGCGGTAGAGCGTGGCCGCGTCGTTGCCCGACAGATCGACATCGTCGAGCATCACCACGGCCCCCGCCGCGATATCGCGTGTCACGCGCACCCCATGGGCCAGACCGATGGGCAGCGCCGCGCCCGCGCGGCTGAGCGGCAGCGCCTTGCCCCAGACGGTATAGCCGCCCTCGCCATCCAGCACCTCTCCCGCCTTCAGCGCGCGCTTGGCGACCGAGGCCACGGTGCCGCGCATCTCGCGCGCTTGGCCGGTGGGCTCATGGCGCAGCGCGGCGCTCAGGACGGAGATCGACAATTCCAGCCCGATCAGGTGAAAGGGTTTGTACATCGACGCAAAGCGCCCGGTGGAATCCGTGGGCAGGCCGTATTGCTTGAAACAGGCGGCGGCATAGTCGTTCGGGGCCTCAAGCACCACATAGACGCCCCAGCGCAGATCGCGGAACACGGGCCGCCCGTCGCGTTCGAGCGAGGATACGGTTTCCACCATGCCGCGCCCGTCCAATTGCCCGCCCAACGCTCGCGGGCGCAGCACATGCGCAAGGTCGTCCACGCCGCATGGGGGGAAGCTGAGGCCGTTGTCAGGCACATCGAGACCGCAGGCATTGGCAATCGCCACCATTTCGATGGCGCTTTTGGTGCCATCGAGAAACGAGTTGAACATTTGCGGATTCATCCCCGCTGCCGCCGCCTCTTGCGCAGTCAGGCCATAATGCGACCAGACGTCATCAGGCGTGACGGCATGATAGGCGGGAAGGTATTTGGTGCCTTTGCCCGCCGCTGTCACGTGAAAGCCGGTGGCCCGCGCCCAATCCACCATTTCCGACACGAGCGCCGGTTGATCGCCGTAGGCCATGGAATAGACCACGCCCGCTGCCCGCGCCTCTGCGGCGAGGAGGGGACCGGCCAGCACATCCGCCTCGACATTCACCATCACCACATGCTTGCCGCCCGCAATGGCGGCCCGCGCATGGACAATCCCGGCGCGTGGGTTGCCGGTGGCTTCGATGACAACATCGACGTCGTCACGGGCGGCAAGCGTCGAACCATCGTCAACATAGGCCGTGCTGGCGATGCGGCTGTCGTCCCAGCCGACCGCGGCGCAGGCGGCCCGCGCGCGGGCGGGGTCGAGATCGGCAATCGCCGTCACCTCGAGCCCTGCGATGGTCGGCACCTGGCTCAGGAACATCGAGCCAAACTTGCCTGCGCCAATCAGACCCGCCCGAACAGGCTGTCCCCGATCCGCAGCCTCGGAGGCCAATCGCGCCAGGTTCATGTCACATCTCCACGTCCGCCCCTGCGCACGCGACCTGCAAGCCGCTGCCGGGGGATGATAATCCGCTTTTCACTTGATCATATCAGGCTTGCCCCCGACAAGCGGATTCCAGACCGCCATGACCGGCGCCCTCTCCCCCCTATGCGGACCAAGGGACAGCGGCTCAGTCCTGCGTTCCCGTCACGCCCGGAATATCGACCGTGCCGAACACGCGCCCCGATGGCCGGCCCGTTGGCGAGCCACCGGGCGGTTCCTCGGAAATGCCCAAGGTCAGCGTGCCCCGCACCGCTGCAATCTCGCGCGGCAGCGGCAACGTCACGCTCTCTCCATCGGGCCAGAGCCCCACGGATTGCGCAGGCTCGTCCGGCCCATGCGCCCAGACTTGCAGAATGCGCCCTGCGGGGGCTGCCCCGGCGGTTCGGGTTAGAAAGACCTCGTCTTGCGCCTTGTCCACCAGTGCGACAACGCGGAAGTCGCCGGTTTGCGACGCAATCTCTGCCGCGTAGAGCGGCCCGGTCTGGGGCGGCGCAACCGGCCCCGGGTTCAACACCGCCAGCGCCACCGCAACGGCCACCGCGCCCCCCGCCAGCGCCTGCCACAGCCCAAGACGCTGCCAGAACGGCGCGCGCGCGGGTTCAGGGAACAGCCGCTGCAAGAGTGCGGCACGTGCCCCAGCAGGCGGGGCCAGGGGCGGCAGATCGGCCAGCGGCGCAAGCTGCCGCTCCCAACGCAGGACACGCGCGGCAAACGCCGGATCAGACCCGACGCGCGCGTGCGCCGCCTCGAGCGCCTCGCCCGTGAGCAGACCGATCGCATATTCCGCCGCCAGCATGTCATCATCATCCAAGGTGTCGGTCATCGGCTCATACACTCCCGCAAGGCTGCAAGCCCGCGCCGGAGCCATGTGCGCATGGTATTGAGCGGGATACCCGCGCGCGTGGCCAATTCGGCGTAGCTGAGACCGTCGAGATAGGCACCGGTGATGGCCGCGCGCCGGTCTTGTTCGAGTTCTTCCAGACAGCGCTGAATTCGCCCCGCCTCGGACCGCGCCAGCGCCACGCTCTCAGGGCTTGGTCCCGGCGCGGCGATGCCTCCGTGATGCTCCTCGATGTCGTGATGCAGCCGCCGCGCCCTGAGCCGGTCAATCGCCGTGTTGCGCGCAATCGTGATGAGCCAAGTCATCGGTGCATGTCCGGTGACGCGGTAGCGCCCGGCATGGGCCCATATCTTGACGTAGGCGTCCTGCATGGCGTCCTCGGCGGCATGATCCTGACCCAAGACACGGGCGCAGACCGCGTAAAGTTTCGCGCTTGTCGCATCATACAGCGCGGCAAAGGCGGCGCGATCCCCAAGCGCGCAGCGTGAAATGAGATCTTCGAGATCGTCAGACACGCGCGCACCCCCTGCGGTCTGCGGGGGGATCGCCATTGTCTGTTGCGGGCCAGAACGGCGCAGTTTCGGAATTCGTGTCGATCGGTCTGGCCTTGTCCAAAAAATGTCCCACGCCGTGAAACTTTCGCTCCAGTCGAGTCGTGGCTGTTCCGAATTGGCCCGCATTGGGCGGCCCAATACAACAAGAAAGGACTTTTTCATGTCGTTCAAGACCACATATGCCCTGACCACCGTCGCCGCCATGTTTGCCACCGCCGCTCAGGCCGACGATCATGTCATGCTCAAGGGCTATGCGCTGGCTGCGGATGGCGGCACGCTTGTCACCATGGCCGACCTGTCACAGCCCGGCGCGGTGGAAACGCACGCCCTCGCCACGCCTCTGCGCGCGATTGCCTATCGCCCGGTCACAGGTCAGCTTCTGGGTTATGCCGATGGCGCGATCTACGCGGTCGATCCGGCCTCGGGCCAACTTACGGATCTTGGTGCCACCTTCATGGAGGATGCGGTGATCGGCGAAGGGGCCGTGGCCTTTGACTTCAACAATCAGATCGACGCCGTGCGCGCGGTTGGGGCCGATGGCTCTAACCTCGTCTATTTTCCGCAAGGGTTCGGCGACAATGATGAGCGCGCCAATTCCGTTCGCCGCTTTACCGATGCTTTCTATGTTGCGGGCGATATGTCGGCGGGCGCCGACCCGGTGATCTTTGCCAATGCCTATACCAACGCCATTCCGGGGGCCAAGGCCGCATCGACCGCGCAATACGCGCTTGATGCCGGGGCCAATGCGCTGGTGACACTGGCCAACAACGCCGGTGAACTGGCCAGCGTGGGGCACCTGAGCCTTGACGGCGCGACCGTGGATGTCTCCGACTGGGGCGGGTTTGACATTGCCTCGCCTAAGGAAGGCACGGATATGGCCTATGCCATTCTGCAGATCGAGGGGGCAGCGACCGCTGGTCTCTATTCGGTTGATCTGGGCACCGGGGCGCTCACCGCTTTGGCCGACCTTGGCATGGGTGGATTCACCGGCTTCGCGGTCGCGCAGGCACAATAGCCCCGGCTCGGGTCGCCTGCGGCGCGCGTCGTCATCATGCCACCGCCCCCGGTCATCGACCGGGGGTTTGCGTATAAAGCGGCTTTATCGCGTGGGCTGCGTCCGGTCCCGATAACGGATCGCGGCTGAGGTCAGGGTGAGGGTGTCGCGCGGCGATGTCGCATAGGTATTTGTGTTCATTTGAATAAGTTCTGATCCGCTGAACATGCTGTCTCATCGTCATGGGCCAGTGGTCTCGCGGGCTGCGGGGCCGTCTTTGGCCTCTGTCGGAAGTACGACGGAGACCTCAAATCCGGACGTCGCCCCGGGGCGCGGCGAGGCCAGCTTTAGCGAACTGCCGATCCGTTCCGCGATTGCGGCAACGATGGCGAGACCCAGCCCACTGCCCTCTTCTGTCGCCTGCGCACGCTCAAACCTGGTCGTCAGGCGGTTGAGGGTGTCGCGCGGCAGAACCGGCCCCTCATTGGCCACCACCAGCCGTCCTTCTGCCGTCAGTGCCACATCGACCGGAGCGCTCTGTGCCCCGTGGCGGAGCGCGTTGTCCACGAGGTTCCGGCAGAGGATTGCGAAAGCATCCGGGTCGATATCCGACAGAACGGCCCTGTCCGGCAGGGTAAGCGTGATGCGCCCCGGCGCGGCCATGCGTTCCAGATCGTCCACCACCAGACGTGCGACGTCTCGCAGATCGGTTGGATGATCCATGCGCAGCCGCCCACCTTCGGCGCGCGCAAGCTGCATGAGGCGCTCGGAAAACCGGGTCAGGCGCTTGAGCGTGGCCTCGATTTCTGCGGCGCGCGCGCCTGTGGCCGGGTCCGATGTCTCGGTCCTGAGGCGCTGCGCTTGTGCGATGGCCCCGGCAAGCGGCGTCCGTAGTTCATGTGCCGCGTTCGCCGCAAAGCTGCGCTCGGCCTCGAAAGCGTCGCGCAATCTTGAGAGTAAGCTATTCAGGGTCGCAGCAAGCGGGGTGATTTCCAAAGGCAGATCGTCTGCGGGAACCTCCGAGAGGTCACGCGCGCCGCGTGCCTCGAGTGTGGTGCGGAACCGGCGGAGTGGCGCAAGACTGAAACGAACGGCGAAGATGATGGCGGCCAGTGCAATGGGCAGCATCACCAGCAACGGCAAGCCGAGGCCCATCTGGATTTCCCGCGCGACAGAGGCACGATGCGCCAACGGTTCGGCAACGGTGATGCGGACCGTGTCCTGAAGGGCTGCGTCGCTGTAAAAGCGATGGCTGGCGGTCTCGTGAAATCCCGAACCGTTCCAGGGCGGAAACATGGACGCATCCGCGGCATGGGATTGCAAAAGGATACGCCCTTCGGCATCGCGGACGAGATAGGTAAAGAACTCGTCATGCGCGCGGATCGGCGCCAGGCGCTGTGTGACGCCTTGATCCTCGCGGCCGATGATGTCGGTCACGGCCAAGGGCAGGATGCGCTCTGCGGTTTCGCGCAGGGCGCTGTCGAACACCTCGTCCATCTCGTCCCGGACGATCAAGGCTGTCACCGAGGCGGCCAACAGCCAGAGAACCGTAAGCACAAGGCCAAGTGTAAGCCCAAGCCGCGCCTGAAGACTGGCAGGCCACCTCATGCTTTGCCCAAGCGGTAACCCATACCGCGTTCGGTCTCGATGATGGCGGCACCAAGCTTTTTGCGCAGGCGACTGACATGGACTTCGATCGTGTTGCTTTCCACCTCGGCGTCGAAGCTGTAGAGCTTTTCTTCCAGCTGTGCCTTGGACAAAAGCTGGCCGGGCCGTGCAAGCAGCGCTTCGAACAGCGCCCATTCCCGCGCGGTCAGCTGGACCGGCTTGCCATCACGGTGCACGCTGCGCGCCGCAAGGTCGATGTCGAGCGGGCCGTGGGTGACGACCGGATTCGGGTTGCCGCTATAGCGCCGCGCGACGGACCCGATACGCGCGGATAGTTCTGCCAAATCAAAGGGTTTGACCAGATAATCGTCAGCCCCTGCGTTCAACCCCTCGATCCGGTCGGAAATCTGGTCCAGCGCGGTCAGGATGATGACCGGCGTCACGTCACCCCGTGCGCGCAAACTCTTGAGAAAGCCGATGCCGCGCCCGTCGGGCAGCATGAGGTCGAGCAGGATCAGATCATAGGCCGTGCTGCGCTGTGCGTCATTCGCGGCATCAAGCCGCGTGACCCAATCGACAGACTGACCATCGCCCGCGATCTGGTCGCGCACTGCGGCACCAAGAACCGTGTCGTCCTCGATCAACAGGATGCGCATGGGTGTTGTTTCCTTTCTGCCCCGTCCCGGCTTCTCGCAGGCCTGTATGACGCAAACCTGACGTGCGCGGCCTCGTCGCTTCAGGCTCCTGTCAGCTTTGTCGCGCATCGTTGCTGTCACGTTAGCCGCAAAAAGGAGTTTGGCCCATGAAGAAGACCGTGACAATTCTGGGATTTCTCGCGGTGTTTCCGGCTGGTGCCGCGTTGGCGGACGATGACTGTTTTGTGCCGATGGCCGATTGGAAACCGCGCGATGCCGTGGCCCAGATGGCCGAGGAGAAGGGTTGGACCGTGCGCCGCATCAAGATCGACGATGGTTGCTACGAGATCCATGGCCGCGACGCGACTGGCCGACGGATCGAAGTGACGGTCCATCCGGCGACGCTCGAGGTGATCGAGGTCGAATATGAGGATGAAGACGATGAGTGACGCAAACCCGCGAACGATGGCGCAAACCGACACGCGCAAAGCCGCAGGGATCAAGGTCTGGGACCCGGTGGTGCGGATGTTTCATTGGAGCCTTGTCGCAGCTTTCGCCGTGGCGTGGCTGAGTGCCGAGGAACTCGACAGACTGCACGAAATTGCGGGGTATGTCGTCTTTGGCCTGATCGCCCTGCGCGTCATCTGGGGCTTTGTCGGAAGTCACTATGCCCGGTTTGCCCAATTCGTGAGAGGCCCCCGTGCGCTCGTATCCTATCTTGGGGACATGGCACGCGGCACCGAGCGGCGCTACATTGGCCACAACCCGGCGGGTGCAGCCATGGTGATAGCCCTTCTGGTGACGCTCTCGGGCACCGCCTTTACCGGTTGGCTCATGGCTGAACCGGACCGTCTGGCCCTCTTGCCCGATATGCCACAGATCGTCGCCCCCGCCTGGGCCGATGATGACGGCGACAGGGAATCCGGGGCCGAAGGCGTGCTGGAGGAAGTCCACGAAACACTGGCCAACCTGATGCTCGTGTTGGTGGCGCTGCACGTCGGCGGTGTCGTGTTGGCCTCGGTCCGGCACCGCGAAAACCTTGTTCGGGCGATGGTCACAGGGGAAAAACGTGGGGCCGGTCCCGATGATATTGGCTAAGGGGCGACATACAGCAAATCTTGGCCGCCCCTGAGATTGCAACTGGCCTCGCAGTCCACTGCGGGGCCTTTTTCTTGCTTACGTCAAGCTGAAGCGAAAAACGCTGTGATGTCAGGGTTTCCTCAGGTCGGCGCACGAATTTGGGTGCAGCAGACGAAAGGAGACCCTGCCATGAAAAAGACCCTGACACTTCTTGTCGCCTCGACCGCATTGACCGCCGCCATCGGTGTCCCGGCTTGGAGTACGATGCGCGTCTCTGGCGGCGAGGACCTCTGGCCGCTCGCTGCGCATTTCGACGAGGGCACGCAAGCGCTGCCCCTCGTGCGTGTGAGCGGTGATGACGACGACGACCGTGATGACCGGGACGACGATGATGACGACGACGATGATGATGACGACGATGACCATGATCGCGGTGGTGCCCGCAATCCAGCCCCCGCCGGCACCGTCGCCCCGCCGCAGAACGGCCTTTTCGGTACCGGCACCCCGCCGCAAGTCAAGGTCAATTGATCCATCCTGCGGCGCGGCGGAAGCTGCTGCGCCGCACGTTGAACGTCACACACTGAAACAAGGAATTCATAGATGAAATCGCTTCTCGCAACCCTCGCCCTGACCACCGCGCTGACGCTTCCCGCGATTGCCATGGCCCGTCCCGTGACGCTGACCACGGCGCTGACCAATTATGGTGGAGATGGTGCATATCTCGCGCTCTACGTCACGGATGCGTCCGGGGCCTATGCCGGTAGCCTGTGGATGGCAGGCGGAAAATCTAAATATTACAAACATCTGAGCGACTGGTATCGCGCCACGGGTGGCGACACGGCGCAGGTCAACGGCATCACGGGCGCCAGCGTCGGGGCGGGTCGCACGCTTGAAATCACACTTGATCTGGCGGATGCGCTCTTTGACGCTGGCTATACGCTCCACATTGATGCGGCCGTCGAGGACATGCGCGACAGCCCCAATGAGGTGGCTGTGCCCTTGACCACCACGGGCGCAGGCGCGCCGGTGCCGGGTCGCCGCTACGTTGCCAGCTTTGCCTACGATATGTGAGGACAGGGACCATGATCCGCGCATTCCACCGCTGGCCGGGTCTGTTGGCCTTGGCGCTCGTTTGCATCCTCTCCCTGAGCGGCGCGGCGCTGTCGGTCTTTCCTGCGGCCGAGCGTTTGACCGCACCGCAGGCAGAGACACGGCTGACGGTTGCGCGCCTGGCGGATCGTATTCAGGCCGTCTATCCGGGTGTCGAACAGATCCGGCGCGCGCCTTCGGGGAGGATAACGGCCTATTGGTTCGATCAGGGCGCGCCCGGTGCCGCCGTGATCGACCCCGCGACCGGGCAGGGCGTGGCCGCGGCCGATCCAAGCCAGGTCCAGCGTTGGCTCACCAACCTGCACCGTTCGCTGTTCCTGGGGGATGCCGGTCGCATCACCATGGCGATAGGGGCAGCGGCGCTCTTGGTTCTTTCGGCCTCGGGCGGGGTGCTGGTCATGCGCCGGGTGGGGGGCTGGCGGAACTGGTTTGCGCGGTTGCGCGGGCCGCGCGCCCATCGTTTCCATGTAGAAGTCGCGCGCATTGCGGTGATCGGCCTTGTCCTGTCGTCCAGCACGGCCCTCTGGATGGCGGCCTCGACCTTTGATCTGCTTCCGGACAGTGATCCCGCGCTTGCCATGCCGGCAGAGGTGAGCGGAGAGACCGGGGTCGCATTGGCCCGTATCCCGGTTCTGAACCAGACGCCTGTGAGCGCTCTTCGCGAATTGAATTTTCCCTTCCCGGGCGATGCGACGGATGTCTACACGCTGCGGACGGATCAGGGCACCGGGTATCTTGATCAGGGCACGGGCGCGCTTTTGGGGTGGGCGGACCTGGCCGGATGGGCGCGTGTGTCGGATACCCTTGTCATGCTGCACACCGGACAGGGTGCAGCGGTGCTGGGGCTGATCCTTGGCCTCTTGGCGCTTGGGGTGCCGGTGATGGGCGTGACGGGCGTTTGGGTCTGGCTTGCCGGGCGACGTGGGCGGCCTCGGATACGGGGCAACATGTCGATGGCACGCGCCGATACGATCGTCTTGGTCGGCAGCGAGGGGGGCAGCACCTGGGGCTTTGCCGCGACATTGCAGGCCGCGCTGAAACGGGCCGGGCACCGCGTTCATGTCGGCGCGATGTCAGGCTTTGCTCCAGAGCGCTATGATGCCGCCGAGAGGATCATTCTGCTTGCCGCGACCTATGGCGACGGGGCGGCACCGACCTCTGCCACCGGGTTTCTTGAGCGGTTGCGAAAGGCCGAAACTGCCCGCCGCATTCCGCTGGCCGTGGTTGGCTTTGGCGACCGGACCTTTCCGGCCTATTGCGCCTATGCTGAAGAGGTCGCCGCGGTGGCCCTGGCACAGGGTTGGGCCCAACTTGTGCCGCTGGATACGGTCGATCGCCAGTCGCCGCAGGATTTCGCCCGCTGGGGCCGCGCGCTAGGCGAGGTTCTGGGGTGCGACCTCGACATGGCGCATCAGCCTGTGCTGCCGCACACCGAGACGCTGACGCTCGTGTCTCGCCGGGATTACGGTGCCGAGGTTCAGGCACCAACCGCGATCCTGCGGTTTGCCCTGCCGAAGCTCACGCTCTGGCAATGGCTGACCGGGGGCGGCTTTGCCCGGTTCGAGGCTGGCGATCTGATCGGCATTCTGCCTGAGGGCAGCGCGCTGCCTCGGCTCTATTCGCTTGCCTCTGCGCGCCGCGATGGATTTCTCGAGATTGTCGTGAAGAAACAGCCCGGTGGCCTTTGTTCCGGTCAACTCGCGGCGTTGGAGCCGGGGGACACGGTGCGCGCGTTTCCACGCCCCAATCCCGGTTTTCACGCTGGGCGGGACCGCGCGCCGCTGATCCTGATTGGTGCGGGCACCGGCATCGCCCCATTGGCAGGGTTCGTGCGTGGTAATGCCCGCCATCGGCCCATTCACCTGTTCTTTGGCCTGCGCCATCCCGACAGCGATTTGCTCTATGACGAAGAGATGCCTCTTTGGCAGGCACAGCGGCGGCTGACGCGGCTGGTTACGGCGGTCTCGCGCTCGGCGCGGCCCCGTTATGTGCAGGACGCGTTGCGCGGTGACGCCGCCGAGGTTGTGCGCCTCATCTGCGACGGAGCCCGCGTGATGGTCTGTGGCGGGCGCGACATGGCGGCGGGTGTGGCCGATGCGTTGGCTGACATTCTGGCGCCAGCCGGGCTTTCGCCTGCGATGCTCAAGGCGGAGGGGCGGTATGTCGAAGACGTTTACTGAGCGCGGGCGCGTAGCGCTCAACGGTGCAACGATGGGCACGCGGTGGTCGGCGCTGTTCTTCATGGAACCCGGTTCCGACACGGGCGCGATCAAGGCCGCACTGCAGGCGGCGGTCGATGAGGTGGATAGGCAGATGTCGACCTGGAAGTCGGAGAGCGACCTGATGCGCCTGAACAGGGCACCGGTGGCTCAGTGGGTGGCGGTGCCCGCGCGGCTGGCAGAGGTCTTGCGCCTTGGCCTCAGCATCGGAAAGGCCTCAGGTGGGGCCTTCGATATTGGTATGGGCGATGCTGTCACGGCCTGGGGGTTTGGACCGGATGCGCCCACGCCCGAGGGCATTCGCGCGGCGATGGCCGAGCGAAGATGCCCGGCGCATGAGGTGCTGGAGATTGACGGCTTGCGGGCCTGCAAGCGTGCGCCCATTGCGATTGACCTCAATGGAATTGCCAAGGGTTACGGGGTCGACCGGCTGGCTGAGGTCTTGCGCGGTCATGGCGTTTCCGATGGCCTGGTCGGGATCGACGGCGAGATGCGTGCGTTTGGTCTGCGGCCCGATGGGGAGGCCTGGACCATCGCCGTCGAATCGCCGGACAGTGCGCGCCGAACGCCCCACTCCATCCTCGCGCTTTCAGATGCCGCCGTGGCCACCTCGGGGGATTATCGCCACTGGGTCGAGGTGCGGGGGCGGCGTCTGTCGCACACGATGGACCCGACGCGCGGCGCGCCCCTGATGGCCGCGCCCGCCTCTGTCACCGTTGTGGCCCGGACCTGTGCAGAGGCCGATGCCTGGGCGACAGCACTGATGGTGCTGGGGCCGGATGCGGGTGCCACGCTTGCGCGACAGCGTGGGCTTGATGCGCTCTTCCTCTTGCGGGAGGAGGGGCAGTCCCTGCGAAGCATCGGGGTTGGGCGATTGTTTTCCACGGATCCGATGTCTCAGAGCCTTGAGGCAGGACGGTAGGGCGCAGACCACCGTCCTCAGGCCCTATGCCCGGATTGCCATGCATCGCGTGCCTGTTCAGGCTGCACTGGATCTCGCCTGCCGCGCGCTGCCAAGCTGGATGACGGTCGTGTTCCGCTTGCGCAGGTGACTGGGCAATCGCACCCGGGTGCTCTCATCGACCTCGGGTGCCAGCAAGAGCAGCTTGGGTTGCGCAAGCCGGACACGGGCAAGGCTGAGCGCAAGACGCTCGGTGTGGGTCAGGTTCTTGCCGCCCTCCAGAACGGTTCCGCTCAATCCCCCCAGCCGGTCGAGCAGGGGGCCGAGCCCCAGGTCGCGCGCTAGGTGCTCTAGCGTTTCCTCCTCCGGGCGATGGTCACACCCCATCAAGAGGGCGCGGCGCAAGGACCCTTGCAAAAGCTCGGGGGTCGCGCTGAGGCACTGCACATTGCGGCGCAGGCTGCCGCGGCTCAGATCGCGCAGGTCAACGCCGGACAGCAGTATCCGCCCCGCAGTTGGCGTATCGAGCCCAAGCAGCATGTCGCGGACAGCCTGCGCATCGAACTCGTCAATGGCCAGATAGGCTTCTGTTCCGCCCTTGGTGTGCAGGGTCAAGATCTGCCCGGATGGCAGGGGCACATCCTCGAACGTGACATCGACCGGCCCTTTTGGCAGACCCTGACCAGCCCGGTAGAGATCGCGTTTCTGTCGCGACAGCGCGGCATGCGCCTTGATCGCGGCGGCCCGAAAGGCGGCCCGATGGTTCCAGACCCCCCCCAGATCGCGCAGGGGCGACAGCAAGAGGCCGAGAACGGCCAGCGCAGCGGCAATGTTGCCTGGTCCCAGCCCCGCGCGGTGCCCCGTCAGAATGACCAGCGCCGCGGCAATCCCCGCCGCGAGATCGGGCAGGGCGTTGAGGGTTTCGGCACTCAGGCGATGGCGCAGGGCGGCACGGATCATCGCCTCTGTGCGCTTGTCCAGCTGGGCCAGTTCCTTGCCGCGTCGGCCCAGGCGGTCCAGCCGTGGTGCCAGCGGCATCCGCTCGGCCATGTCGGCTGCGATCCGGGCGCGCCGCACCCGCAGACGGCGCTGCAACGGGATCAGCCGCAAACCCCCAAGCGCGATGGCAAGCAGAGTGATCCCGAAAACCGGCACCACGGCCAGGGCAAAGATCGGGTCAAGGAGCCAGAGGGTGACAAGCATCGCCGGGATCAGCACGGACCCCGCGACAAGCCGCGGCAGACCCAAGCCCACCCAGTTGCGAAAGGCCGTCATGTCGCCGACAAAGCGCAGCGACATATAGCCGGCGCGCCGCTCTGCCACGGCGCTTGCGGGCATGCGTGCCGCATGCTCGAACAGGGCCGCCCTGATCTGGCGGGCATAGTCCTGACCGATGCTTTCGCCCAGGTATCGTGCGGCGATGCGGGTGACGGCGATCATAGCCCCAGCCCCTGCAAGCACGGTCAGGCCGGTCAGCGACAGCGGGCCGCCGCTGTGCATCCCTTCGAACAGCGCGCGGGTGGCAAAGGCGGCGGCCCCGGCCGCCGCGCCCTGCACCAGGGTCAGCGCGGCAACAAGGGCAAGGCCGCGCCCGCGTCCGCGATCCAGAAGCGGGGGCAACGCCATCACGCGGCCCGCCGATCCGTGCCCAACGCGCGCAAGGCAAAGACATTCGCCTCAGCCGGATCAGCCAGATCGGTTTTGCGCAGGACCGGCACGCCGGTGGCGGTCTCTGCCTCGGCCGCAGCCATCGGTGAACAGCTCAGGATGCCGGTCAGCGCATCGGGGCGCAGCCCGTGCCGGGCCAGTTCGGCCACCCCACCCGCCGCCGCGACGGCATCGCCGCAGGAAAAGATCAGGCCCGACTGCCGCGCGCGCAACCAAGGGTCCGCGACCAATGCGCCGGTCTCACGCTGGAAAAGCCCGTCGGCGATTTCCATGACGGCGATCTGGCACCCCCGTTGCGCCGCATGTCCCAACAAGAGGTCAAGCCCGGCCTTCACCCGCTCGAGCGGTTCGCGGTAGGTCGTGACCATACCCGCGTCAGTGAAATCGGCCACCCAATGCGCCCCGGTGTCGGCATATTCGTTGAAGTCGCCAAAGGCCCCTGTGCCGGTTCCTTTGAGCGCGGCCACCTTGTAGCCCGCCCGCCGCAGCCCAAGCGACAGTTGCGCGGTGGCCAAGGTCTTGCCCGAGTTCATCGCGGTGCCAAGAACAAAGATCACCGGAATGTCGCGGGTGCCGGCGAGGGGCGAAAGGGCATAGCGGTCAAGGTTCACGGGCTTGCCCGCGTCATCAAGCAGGCGGCCAACGGGCAAAAGGCGGGTCGCAGTCTTGATCCGTTCATTTCGGGATACCATCCGCCCGATACAGCCGCCACCTGCCAAGAGGTCGGCCCCTTTGGGATCAATTTCCGCGAGACCTTCGAACTGATCGGGCGCATAGCGCGCTCCACAGGCCAGAACCACCATATCTCCCGGATAGATCAGTGATGGGCGCCCCGTGGCGAGCTGGACACGATGGTGTTGTCCAAGGCTTGCGACCTGGGCCAGGATCAGATCCCCGGCACGGGCTGCGCCAAAGTCGGTGTCCAGTCCGGAAATGTCGGCGTGATCGACCCGCCGGGTCGAAAAGGTCCATTTGGCATCTGCAAGGCAAGAAAGCATGTCATGTGTCATGGGCGTTATCCTGAGGTGAGGGTGTGAGATCAGCTTGCGACTTCGAGGGGAAACCAGCTGCGGGATGTGTTGACGCCTCGGGCCACCTTGGTCGCCAGCCCGGCGTCGCGAATGGCTTGGGTCACGTCATGACCAATCCCCGGCAAATGGGTCAGTGTGATGTCGGGGGTGATCCCCTTGGCCTGCGCCGCTTTGCGGAAGTGCGCGACATAGGTCCGGGCCCTTGCGATCCGTGTCGGCCCCTGAAGACGGTCGAGCCGGGGGGTCTTGCGCAGAGTGTCGTCGCGAAGGGAATCCTCAAGCCCGACGAAGACCTGAACCGGCAGGCGGAGATATGCGCCGAGGGCCTGCTCATGTCGCCGTGCCCAGCACAGGCTTGCGGGATCTTCATCGACCCCCAGCCCATAGGGATAGGCCATGCTGGCATCAGGCAGGCAATACCACCCGGCAGCAGCGAGGCTGAGGCGCCCCACGCGATGCGGATAGAGCATTGCAAAGCGATGGGCGAGTTGTGCCCCCCCGGAATGTCCAAAGATATCGACGGGCCCGGCAAAGGCCGCGTCGCCCTGGGCCAGATGTGACAGCACCGCCAAGAGCGCCTGATCGGGCCGCGCAGCGCGGCAGGGGCGTTGGAAATGCGGCCAGTCCGGTTCGGAAAAATGCGGCACGACCACGACGCGCCCGCTTGTCTCGGCCTCTGGTGTGAACAGATCGACCAACTCATCGGCGTTGCGCGAGATACCGTGGAGAACCACCAGCGGAGACAGGCCAGACCGTCCCGCAGGTGTGATGACCCGTGCGGTCAAGGTGCCGGATGACGAGGCGACCCGATGCGGAGTGACGATTGTTGCGAATGTGTGGCGGTGCATGTGCGTCTCCTGCATGATGTTCTGCTAGGGAAACGGGGCACTCGCAGGATTATTCCACGCGGGCAAAGAATTCCTTGAGGGACCATAGGCTGTGCTCGTGTTGAAATCCGGAGAGGGCGCGTCATCTGTCCTCTCCACAGGTGTTTTGCGAGGGATGACAGCCGCGATGACCGATCTGATTGCGACCCGTGCCGAAGGCGTGGCACGCATGGCCGCTTTTGCGCCGCATATGGGGCGGCGCTATGCCAATGGCCGCAACACGGACCATGGGCCGGGCGCGCATCACGCGGTGTCCGGCCTGTCGCCCTATATCCGGCGGCGTTTGGTGATCGAGAGCGAGGTCGTCGCGGCTGCTCTTGAAGAACATGGTCCCGAACAGTCCGAGAAATTCGTCCAGGAGGTGATCTGGCGCGGATACTTCAAGGGCTGGCTGGAGCACAGACCCCAGGTATGGTCCAGCTATGTGAAGGGGCTTGAGAATGATCTGGCCGCGCTCGACCAGGATCGCCGCCTGCGCCGCGACTTTGAGCGCGCCACAGAGGGGCAAACCGGGCTGGCCTGTTTCGATGCCTGGGCCGCCGAACTGGTCGAAACCGGATATCTGCACAATCACGCGCGGATGTGGTTTGCCTCTATCTGGATATTCACGCTTGGGTTGCCGTGGCGTTTGGGGGCGGATTTTTTCTATCGTCACCTGCTGGACGGGGATGCGGCCGCGAATACCTTGGGTTGGCGCTGGGTGGCGGGGCTGCATACACGGGGCAAGCCTTATCCGGCGCGCGCCGACAATATCGCCACCTTTACCAATGGCCGCTTTGCGCCGCGCGCCAAGGACCTCGCGGAAGTGACCCACGGCCTTGAGGCAACCGAGCCGGAGGGGCTGCCGCCGCTTCAGCCGCTGCGCCCGGTGCAGGCCCCGCAATCCGGTCGCCCCACCTTGCTTTTGCTGACGGATGAAGATTGCCGGGTTGAGGATTTTGATCACGCCATGCTTGATATCCGCGCGGTGGTCATGCTGGCCAGTAGTCAGCTACGTTCGCCCCTGCCTGTGGCCGAGGCGGTTCACCGGTTCGAAGAGGGGGCGTTGAGGGATGCCGCTGCACGGCTGAACATGGATGCCGAGATGGTGCGTGCCGATCATCTCGAGGCTCTGGTCCATCGGGCGGTCAGGGCGGGGGCGACGCAGATTGTGACGCCATATGTCACGCGCGGCCCGCTGTATGACTGGCTCGACGCCGCGCGTCCCCATCTTGCGGGCCGGGAGATTGCATGGGCCGAGTGGCGGCGCGCGTGGGACGTCGCAATCTGGCCGCATGCCACGGCGGGCTTTTTCAAGGTAAAGCAGAAAATCCCGCTAATCCTGAGGGATGCCGGCCTCGTTTGTTAACGCGCGCGCGGTCGGGCGGGATTTTTCGTGCTGCGTCTTGCAAACGTTGCGCGGGAATCACCCGCACCTTCGCTCTGGAAAGCAACGCTCTATTGCTGGGCGGCGCCTCTGGTCGTGGCGTTCTTCGGCAATCTGCTGATGTCGCCGGACAAGAAACAGCCTCCGCGCAAGGAACCGGAGTTCGAGGCTGCCTCGAATGATTGACGCATTCGAGGGGGCTGCTGTCGCAGGTGCCTAGTCGCGCGGTGTTTTGAATTTCCGATTAAGTTTAAAAATTTTGATCGGGAATCTTTATCGTGCTCGATAAACTGGAAATGTTTATAGCCCTTGCAAGGGAATGCCATTTCGGGCGCGCCGCTGAGCGCTTGAACATTGCGCAACCGACACTGTCAGCCGGTATCAAGCAACTGGAAGCGCAGTTGGGCGTGCAATTGGTGCATCGCGGCTCGCGCTATGGAGGGCTGACGCCCGAGGGACAGACAGCACTCAGCTGGGCCAAACGGATTGTCGATGATGCGCGGCAATTGCGCGACGAGATGCGCATCAGTCGGCAGGGCCTGACCGGAGAGGTGCGGCTGGCGGTGATCCCCACTGCGCAAACCTGGGCGGGGCGGCTTTGCACGGCTTTTTCAGAACGTCACCCCAATGTCAGGTTTACCATTCTGTCGCGCAATTCGCGCGAGATCCTGCAAATGCTCGACGATTTCGAGGCCGATGCCGGAATATCATATCTGGAGAACGAGCCGCTTGGTCGTGTCGATACCGCAGAGCTCTATGATGAAAGCTACATTCTCGTGTGTGCCCAAAGGTCTGCGCACGCGAAAAAGACAAGGATGGCATGGTCCGATCTGGACGGGGAGACACTGGCATTGCTGACGCCCGACATGCAGAATCGGCGAATCATCAACCAGTTGTTCGCCGACAACGGTGTGACCCCTGTGACCTGCATTGAATCGAACTCGATCATTGCCCTGGTTGCGAGCGTGGTGTCGGGCCATTGCATGACGGTCCTGCCCGGCGACGTGGCCAGCTTTCTGTCGGCGGGCAAGGACCTCGCGCTTGTGCCGCTCGAAGGGGAAAAGCGACCACAGAAAGTGGGGCTGATCCTGCCGCACTGCGATCCGCGTACGCCGGTTCTATCGGCCCTGATGACCGAAGCGCGGCGCCTGCCTGCGGCCGTTTGATCCAAAACACCTATCGACTCACGGAATGCCGTTATTGATCGGCAACCGGCTCTGTGTGCCAAGGTGGGCCAAATTGGAGGACGACAGCCATGGCCCAACCTGCCACCGTCATCGACGTCGAAGAGATCACCCGGATCATCGACGCTCACGCCCGCCTCGAAGGGCCGCTATTGCCGATGCTGCATGCCTTGCAGGAGGCGTTCGGATATGTGCCGGCGCAGGCACATGCGCCGATCTGCGATAGGCTGAACATCACGCGCGCCGAGCTGCATGGCGTGATCACTTTCTACCACGATTTCCGCGAAAAACCTGCCGGGCGTCATGTGCTCAAGATCTGCCGCGCCGAGGCTTGCCAGTCCGTTGGCGGTGCTGCCATGGCGGACGCGCTTCTGGCCAAGTTGGGTCTGAATTGGCACGGCACAACGGCGAATGGCGCGGTGACGATCGAACCTGTCTATTGCCTTGGCCTTTGTGCCTGCGCGCCGGCAGCGATGGTCGATGACCGGGTCGTGGGGCGCGTCGATGCGGCAAAACTGGACAAGCTGCTGGCGGAGGCAGGCGCATGAAGATTTACGTACCCATGGACAGTGCCGCAAAGGCTCTGGGGGCCGAGGAGGTGGTTGCCGCCCTGCGTGCCGCCACCCCCGAGGCGCAGATCGTGCGCACCGGTTCACGCGGGATGATCTGGCTGGAACCGCTGGTCGAGGTCGAAGTGGACGGTGTGCGCCACGGTTTTGGCCCGACGGACCCGTCCGACGTGACGGGCATCCTGGACGGCACCAGCGCCAAGGCGCTTGGCCCGGTCGAAGATCTCGACTGGATGAAGCGCCAGACCCGCCTCACCTTCGCCCGTGTCGGTGTGATCGATCCTCTGTCGCTGGCCGATCATCAGGCGCATGGTGGCCTTGTCGGACTACGCCGCGCGCTGGCCATGACCGGGCAGGAGATCGTCGACGAGGTCAAGACGTCCGGTTTGCGTGGACGGGGCGGCGCGGGCTTTCCCACCGGCATCAAGTGGCAGACCGTGCATGATGCCGACGCGCCGCAGAAATACATCGTCTGCAACGCCGACGAGGGCGACAGCGCCACGTTTGCCGACCGCATGGTGATGGAGGGCGACCCCTTTACCCTGATCGAGGGCATGACCATCGCGGGAATCGGCGTTGGTGCCACCAAGGGCTATGTCTACCTGCGGTCGGAATACCCGGACGCGATTGCCGTTATGACCCGCGCGGTCGAGATTGCCCGCGCCGAAGGGCTGCTGGGGGCCAACGTGCTGGGATCCGGCCGAGCCTTCGACATGGAAATCCGCAAGGGTGCGGGCGCCTATGTCTGCGGCGAGGAGACGTCTTTGCTCAACTCGCTCGAAGGCAAACGCGGCGTGGTGCGTGCCAAGCCGCCGCTGCCCGCGCTCGAAGGGTTCCTTGGGCGTCCGACCGTGGTGAACAACGTGATTTCCCTCGCGACCGTGCCGGTGATCTTCGAGAGGGGCGCGCAGCACTACGCCGATTTCGGCCTTGGCCGGTCGCGTGGCACCGTGACGCTCCAGATCGCGGGCAATGTGGCGCGCGGCGGGCTGTTCGAGACCGCCTTTGGCATCAGCCTTGGCGATGTGGTGAATGACCTTGGCGGCGGCACCCTTTCGGGCCGCCCCGTCAAGGCGGTGCAGGTCGGTGGACCGCTAGGGCCCTATATGCCTGTGTCAAAATTCGACACACCGCTGGGCTACGAAGAATTCGACGTGGCGGGCGGCTTGATCGGCCATGCCGGGCTGACCGTTTTCGACGACACGACCGACATGCTGGGCATGGCGCGCTTTGCCATGGAATTCTGCGCGGTCGAAAGCTGTGGCAAATGCACCCCCTGCCGGATCGGGGCGGTGCGTGGCGTCGAAACCATCGACCGGATCGCGCAGGGCGACGCCGACGCGCTGCCGCTGTTGGCCGACCTGTGCGAGACCATGAAGGACGGCTCGCTCTGTGCGCTGGGGGGCTTTACCCCGTTCCCGGTCATGTCCGCCGTCACCCATTTCCCCGACGATTTCGCTCGCCTGAAGGAGGCCGCCGAATGAAGGATTTCATCATTCCTGACGACCGCGATATGGGCACGCCCGCCAAGACGGGCAAGCCGGTCACCCTCACCATCGACGGCTTTGAGGTCACCGTGCCCGAGGGCACGTCCGTGCTGCGTGCGGCGGCCGAAATCGGCATCCAGATCCCCAAGCTCTGCGCTTCTGACAATCTTGAGGCGTTCGGATCCTGTCGTCTCTGCGCGGTGGAAATCGAAGGGCGCCGAGGCACGCCCGCCTCTTGCACCACGCCGGTTCTGCCGGGCATGGTTGTCGACACCAACTCGGCCAAGGTGCGCAAGATCCGCAAGGGCGTCATGGAGCTCTATATCTCGGATCATCCGCTGGACTGCCTGACCTGCTCGGCCAATGGCGATTGCGAGCTCCAGGACATGGCGGGGGCGGTCGGCCTGCGCGATGTGCGCTACAAGGCACCGGAACATGGCGGTATGGCCAACCACTTTGCCGCGCGCAACACCAGTGGCGAGGCTAATCCCGAATGGCTGCCTAAGGACGATTCCAACCCCTATTTCAGCTACGATCCGTCCAAATGCATCGTTTGCAACCGCTGCGTCCGCGCTTGCGAAGAGGTGCAGGGCACCTTTGCGCTGACCATCGCAGGGCGCGGGTTCGACAGCCGCGTGTCGGCGGGCGGGGCAGGGGATGACTTCCTGTCCTCGGACTGCGTGTCCTGCGGTGCCTGCGTGCAGGCCTGCCCGACCGCGACGCTGCAGGAAAAATCCATCATCGAGATGGGCACGCCGGATCGCTCTGTCGTGACCACCTGCGCCTATTGCGGCGTGGGCTGCTCGTTCAAGGCGGAATTGCAGGGCGATGATCTGGTGCGCATGGTGCCCTACAAGCACGGCAAGGCCAACCGCGGGCATAGCTGTGTCAAGGGCCGGTTCGCCTATGGCTATGCCAACCACCGCGACCGCATCCTGAACCCGATGATCCGCGACACGATTGACCAGCCCTGGCGCGAAGTCAGCTGGGACGAGGCGCTGAGCTTTGCCGCGAACCGCTTGCGCGGGTTGCAACAGACCTATGGCAAGAAGTCCATCGGCGTCATCACCTCAAGCCGCTGCACGAACGAGGAAACCTATCTTGTGCAGAAACTGACGCGCGCAGTCTTTGGCAACAACAACACGGACACCTGCGCGCGGGTCTGCCATTCGCCCACCGGCTATGGTCTGGGCCAGACCTTTGGCACTTCTGCCGGGACGCAGGATTTCGACAGCGTCGAACAGACCGACGTCGTCATCGTCATCGGCGCGAATCCGACCGACGGTCACCCCGTCTTTGCCAGCCGGCTGAAAAAGCGCCTGCGCGCCGGTGCGAAGCTGATCGTCATCGACCCGCGCCGCATCGACCTTGTAAAGTCGGCGCATATCCAGGCGGCGCACCACCTTGCCTTGACACCCGGCACCAACGTCGCAGTCGTGACCGCGCTGGCGCATGTGATCGTGACCGAGGGGCTCATGGACGAGGCTTTCATCCGCGAGCGCTGCGACTGGGATGAGTTCCAGGTCTATGCCGAGTTCGTTTCGGACGCGCGCCACTCGCCCGAGGCGACCCAGCTTCTGACCGGGGTTCCCGCAGGGGAACTGCGCGCGGCGGCCCGCACCTTTGCCCGTGGTGGCAATGGCGCAATCTATTATGGGCTGGGCGTGACCGAGCACAGCCAAGGCTCGACAACCGTGATGGGCATCGCCAACCTCGCGATGCTGACCGGCAACATCGGCCGCCCCGGTGTGGGCGTGAACCCGCTGCGCGGTCAGAACAACGTGCAAGGTTCCTGTGATATGGGGTCTTTCCCGCACGAATTGCCTGGGTATCGCCATGTAAAGCTGTCCGAGGCGCGCGAGATATTCGAGACCACATGGGGCGTCGAGATCGATCCGGAACCCGGCCTGCGTATCCCCAACATGCTGGACGCGGCAGTCGAAGGCTCTTTCAAGGGGCTGTATTGCCAAGGCGAGGACATTCTGCAATCCGATCCGGACACCAAACACGTGGCGGCGGGCCTTGCGGCGATGGACTGCGTCATCGTGCATGACCTCTTCCTGAATGAGACGGCGAATTACGCGCATGTCTTTCTGCCCGGCTCGACCTTCCTCGAAAAGGACGGGACATTCACCAATGCCGAGCGCCGCATCAACCGCGTGCGCCGGGTCATGGCCCCGAAGAACGGCTATGCCGATTGGGAGGTGACGCAACTCTTGGCGAACGCCATGGGGGCCGGTTGGGCCTACACCCATCCCAGCCAGATCATGGATGAAATCGCGGCGACAACCCCATCCTTTGCCGGGGTGGATTATGCCCTGCTCGAGGAAAAGGGATCGGTGCAATGGCCGTGCAATCAAGCGCATCCGGACGGCACGCCGCTGATGCACGTGGATGGCTTCGTGCGGGGCAAGGGACGGTTCATCGTCACCGAATACGTGGCGACAGACGAAAAGACCGGCCCGCGCTTTCCGCTGCTGCTGACCACCGGTCGCATCCTGTCGCAATACAATGTCGGCGCGCAGACAAGACGCACGGACAATGTGGTGTGGCATGAGGCCGACGTGCTGGAGATTCATCCGCACGATGCCGAGAACCGGGGTCTCAACGATGGTGACTGGGTGCGGCTGGCCTCCCGGTCGGGTGAGACGACGCTGAGGGCCAAGTTGACCGATCGTGTCAGTCCGGGCGTGGTCTATACCACTTTCCACCACCCTGATACGCAGGCCAACGTCATCACGACCGACTATTCCGACTGGGCCACCAACTGTCCGGAATACAAGGTGACGGCGGTGCAGGTTTCGCTCTCGAACGGGCCGACGGACTGGCAAGAGGATTACGCGGCGCAGGCGACCCGCGCGCGCCGGATCCTGCCGGCGGCGGAATGACCATGCTGGCCCATATCAGCACGCCGGGTCGGGCGCATCGCACCGAAGGCACGCGCGACATCCATCGCGCGCTGCCCGAGGAGGTGCCGGTCGCGCTGGTGTTCAACGGTACGACGCAGGCGGTGATGATGGCGACGCCTGCCGATCTGGCGGATTTCGCCCTTGGCTTTGCCCTGACCGAGGGCATCGTCACCACGCCGTCGCAGGTCGAGGAATTCGAGATCGTCGACCATGCCCATGGCATCGAGGCGCGGTTCTGGCTGACCGATGATCGCGCCGAGGTGCTTGCCGAACGCCGCCGGACCATGGCCGGTCCGGTCGGCTGCGGGTTGTGCGGCATCGACAGTCTGGAGCAGGCCATGCGGTCTGTGCCGCATGTCATGTCGGATATGCGAATGACGGTGCAGGACGTGACCCGCGCCACCGGGGCCTTGCGTGATCATCAACGCCTGCACGATCTGACCCGCGCCACCCATGCCGCCGGGTTCCTCATGCCCGGCTCGGGCGTGTTGCTCGCCCGCGAGGATGTCGGCCGCCACAATGCATTGGACAAGCTGATCGGTGCGCTTGCCCATCAAGGCCTCGATCCGACCCAGGGCGCGGCGGTGATGACCTCGCGCCTGTCGGTGGAGCTGGTGCAGAAATGCGCCATCGCCGGTATTCCCGCCCTGATCGCCGTCTCTGCCCCGACCGGCGCCGCCGTGCGTCTGGCCCAGGAGGTGGGGATCACTCTTGCCGCATTTGCCCGCGGCGAGGGGTTTGACCTCTATTCCCATCCCGACCGTATCAATGACGAGGCCGCAGATGTCGCCTGACAAGATGATCCGCATGGCGAACCAGATCGCCACCTTTTTCAAGACACAGCCGGGAGAAGATGCGCCCGCCAAGGTCGCTGCCCATATCTCCGATTTCTGGGAACCGCGTATGCGTGCCCAGTTGCATGACCATGTCGCGACCGGTGGGGCCGGGCTTGACGCGCTGGTGATCGCGGCGGATGCCCGAATTGCGCGGCCCCGCGAACGCGCCTGACGGGTCTCATATGCCTTTGGCCAAAGATCTGCCCCCTCCAGGGCAATCGGGAAGGCCTCAGACAACGACAGGCGAGCGATAGGCGATCCGGTCGGGGCGAGGGGTCACTTCCTTTCGTCCTTCGGCATTCCCGATGCCTGTCTGGGCAATTCGGTGGTCGGTTCTCGGGGTGGTTTCCGGTGTTATGGAAAGGCGACAGAATAGTTGCGCGAACAGGCGAAACTGTCCGCGATCAGACGCTATACGCGAGGATCTGGCTGATGTGCGTCAGGCTGCGACCAGATTGCTCCGCCCAGGCATTGAAGGCCGCCTGCGTTGCGGCAAGGTCGCGCTTCGAGGTTGGCGGCTTGTCGACAACGCCCTCGGCAATCAGACGCGCAACAACGTCCGGCGACAGGATGTAGCTGTCCTTTCCCATGCTCCGCAGCACCCTCTGACCGGTCACCGACCCAAGCCGCGCGCCCTGCTTCGACAGAACGGACAGCAGCGCGTCGTAGCTCTCGCCGGGCCAGTTGGCGACAAATGCGCCAAAGCCGCCGTGTTCCCCGGCGATCTGCCGGATAAAGCGGGCGTTCTCGATCACCGCCATCACCTTGGCGCCATTCCGCACGATTCTCCTGTCGGCCAGGAGCCGGTCAATATCGTCGTCGTGATAGGCCGCGACGCGGTGCGGGTCGAAGTGTTCGAACGCATCCTCCATGCCGGGCCATTTCGCATCGATCACCTGCCAGTTGAAGCCCGCCTGAAAGAGGCACTTTGCCATGGCGGCAAGCCAGCGGTCGTCCCCGGTCGCGGCCAGTTGCACGGGGGTAAGAGGTGTCGAGAGCCGTCTTTCCAGTGCATCGGGGCCGCCTTTTCGGTCGGCCGCAATTTCGTAGATCTCTGCGAAATCACGCATGTTCATCCTCCCGATAGAGGCCCAGTGCTTTCAGCGTGGTGCTTGCCGTCAGCCACAATTCCTGTTCATCGCGCAGGGCCTTGGAAAACAGGTTCAGACCGATCAACAGGTTTTGCAGCGCCAGCGCCATGGCATGGACGTCGGTCTGTTCTGCCAGTTCACCGGCACTCACCGCCAGTTTCAGAAGGTCTTCCAGTCGCGCCGCGCTGTGCAGGACGGCGTTCGCGATCATGACGCCAAGCTCGTCGTGCAGGGTGTCGAGCTCAGACAAGCTATTGATTGCCAGACAGCCGCGCGCTTCGGGATCTTCGGCGCGGGCCTTGCAGATGGCCCGAAACGTCCGGGTCAGCAGGACAGGGATCGGCATATCGGGAAGCCCGCCGTGCAAGACGGCATCCGGCGATTGCGCGAAGTAGACGGCAAGAGCTTCCTTGAACAGGTCCTCTCTGGTGCCGAAGGCATTGTAATAGCTGGAGCGCGTGATGCCGAGTTTCTCGGATACCGCCTTTACGGAACTCGCCTCATACCCGTTGCGCCACATCTCCTGCATCGCCGCTTCGATGGCGGCTTCCCGATCAAAAATCGATGGGCGGGCCATCTGACGCCTCCTGTAATTATGTTTTGTACACTTATGGACAAAACGCTTCGGATGTGTTTTGTACATGAATGTACAAAACAGCCAAGTCAAGGAGACAAACCCGATGACAGCCTTCTTCGTATCACGGATCAAAGTGAAGGATCCGGCCAAGATGCAGGACTATGCCGCCGCGACCGGCCCGACGATCGCCGCCCACGACGGCGCGGTGGTTCTTCGTGGCGGGGCCATAACGACGCTGATCGGAGAGGAGGCCGGCCAGCATGTCACGAGCGTTGTCCAGTTTCCCGACATCGACGCGCTGACCGTCTGGTTCAATTCACCCGAGTACCAGCAACACGCGGCCCTTCGGGACGAGGCTGGCGAGATGCAGTTCGTCGCCTACCAAGTGCCCGCCGCCTGACCATTCTTCCAAACAAAACGGCACCAGGAAATCGGGTCGCGTCAACACCCGGGAGGATGAATTCACCCTTCCGGGGACGGTCGTTAGGGTTCACGTTTGATCACGTGGTTTTCGAGAGTTTCGTCGCATTGGCTGAAGTCGGGCGACCGGCCGTCCAAAAATGGGGGACCGGGCCAGCTTTTAGCGCGGGGTAAGCTCGCGCTCGATCTCGGCCTGCATTTCTGCCACCGCGCCTTCGAGGTCGGCGATGAAGGCGCGGGCAGGAAGGGAGTGCGTGGCATAGCCCGGCGTCAGGATCGACACGCTGTTCGCGATGCGCGGGCGAAAGCGACGCATGACAAGCCGGGTATCTTCGGGTGCCTGTAACAGGTGGCTATATGCGGTGATCATGTCGCTCACCATCACGCAGGCGCCAGAGGCCACGAATTGCAGCCCCGGAAGAAACGTACGCAGTTCCAACCGCTTGTAGAGCCGCGCGCCCATGTCGCGAAAGGCGCGTTCGGTCTGGATCGCTGTGGGGTGCTGGTCAAAGAGCACGGCCATCGGGCGCCCATCGAGATCAGCTGGGGTGATCTCTTTCTGAACGGCCAGCGGGTCGTCGGGCGGCAGAAGGCAGACACATTCAAGGTCGTAGTCGAGCTGACGGATCGATGCACGGGGGGACGGGGTTTCGGCGAAGCCAATGTCGAACTGCTGAGAGGCAATCAGCTCCTCTATCATCTCGGACGACCGCATGATCAGGGAGACTTGCAGGTCAGGCTTGTTCTCGAGGAACCGCGTCAGAAGCCGGGGCAAGAACACGCTCGAAGCGGCAGGATGACTCGCCACCTTGAGCTTACCTGACTGCAGCGCACCGACCTCCGCCATCGTGCGTTCCGTGCGCTCCACACGGGCGAGGATTTCTTCACATTCCTCGAGAAAGAAGCGGGCCTCAGGGGTCGGCGTCAGTTTCCCGTGCGACCGCAGGAATAGCTGCAAATCCAGCTGCTCTTCCAACGTCCGGATCATTGTGGAAATCGCGGGTTGGGTCCGGCCAAGCGTGCGGGCCGCTTCGGTGATTGATCCCGAGCGCATGACCTCGCGGAAGGTAAGTATTTGTCGAAAGGACAGGTTCATGACCTCAAGCATAAAGCAGATTTATGAAGTCAAATAAATATTCAAATTGAGTTTATGCACGTGTTTGACCGACAGTTCCGTAAAGCCTCGCAAGAGTCGGGGCGCGGGGGACGCTTATGGACACTGTTGCGAAATATCTTCTGACGGCGCTGATCTGCATCGTGGCGCTTGGCCAGTTCGTGCAGGTCATCACACGCTACGTGTTACAGGTGCCGGTGATGGGGCTCGAAGAGACGATGCTGTATCCGACGCTGTGGCTCTACATCCTGGGGTCGGTCAACGCGTCGCGCGAAAACACGCATATCCGCGCCAACGTCCTGGAAATCTTTATCAAGACAGACCGGGGGCATACGATCCTTGCGATCATCGGCGAAATCATCAGCCTGATCGTCGGCCTCTGGCTGCTGTCGTGGGCTTGGGACTATACCCGGTATGCCTGGCGGGTCTGGCGCGAGAGCCCGACCCTCTACATCCCGACCTTTTATTCCGACATCGCCATTCTGATCGGGCTTGGGCTGATGATGGCCTACACGGCTTGGCACTTGTGGCGGCATATCGTCAGCCTGCGCACGGGAGAGCCCGCATGATCGAGATCGCGCTCCTCGCCATCGCCATTCTGGTGATCACTCTGACCCTGGGGGTTCCGCTGCCTTACTGCTTCGGCGCGGCGCTGATGGTGATGTACTTCATCGGCGACGTGACCATGAAGGGCATGATGCTCTGGGGCTTCCAACAGCTTGGTAACCCGGTTCTTCTGGCTATTCCGCTGTTCGTGCTGGCTGGCACCATCATGGCGGAAAGCGGGATCGCCGCTTCGTTGTTGCGCTTTGTCAATGCTTTCATCGGGCATGTGCGCGGGGGCCTGGGCGTTGTGGCGGCCGTCTCTTGTGCCGTAATCGGTGCGATTTCCGGCTCCGGGCTGACCGGCATCGCTGCCATCGGCCCTCTTCTCATCCCCGAGATGGAAAAGCGTGGCTATCCACGCGAATATGCCACGGCCCTGATCGCCAATTCCTCGATTCTCGGTCTGCTGATCCCGCCCTCGGTCACCATGATCGTCTATGGCTGGGTGACCGACACCTCGATCCTTGCCTGTTTCCTCGCCACGCTGGGGCCTGGCCTTCTGATCATGGTCGCGTTTTCGGTCATCAACCTGTTCATGGCGCGGAAATTTCCGCTTATTCTGGATGACAAGCCGTCCTTCTCCGAACTTTCGGGCGAGGTCGCGCGCCGGGGCTTTCACGCCTTCCCGGCGTTGCTGATGCCGGTGATCATCCTGGGCGGGATCTACGGCGGCGTGATGACGCCGACCGAGGCCGCTGCCGTCTCGGTGATCTACGCGATCCCGGTTGGTTTTCTCATCTACAAGGGCCTGAAGTGGGAGAACTTTCTGTCCGCAGGGCGGGAAGCAGCGACGGCGGTGGGGGCGATCATGATGATGATCCTGTTCTCCATGATCCTGAGCCAGATGTTCGTCTACGAGAGCATTCCGCAGCAGCTTGTGCAGGGCATCTTCTCGATCACCGAGAACAAGGTGCTGCTGCTGATCATGATCAACATTCTGCTCTTCCTGGTGGGAATGGTCGTGAATGACGTGACCGCGATCATCCTGATCGCGCCGCTGCTTCTGCCGCTGATGCAGGCCATCGGCGTGAGCCCGGTCCAGTTCGCGGCGATCATGGGGGTAAACACTGCGATGGGGGGTGTTACGCCGCCTTACGCCTCGATCCTCTATCTCGGTGCGCGTATCGGCAAGGTGAAGGTGACCAAGGTCATTCCACCTGCGATGAAACTGATCCTGCTCGGATACGTGCCCGTGGTCTTCCTGACCTCGCTCTGGCCCGACCTGTCACTCTTCCTGCCGCGCTTCTTCGGATACGACGTGGCCCCCTGATCACCCCAACTTCGCAAAAGACAACCTGGAGGAAAATCAAATGAAACATGCATTCCTTACGACCGCCGTCGCGGCCCTCATGGCGCTTGGCAACTTCGCCGAAGCGCAGGAGCTCAAGATGAGCCATGTGCGCCCGCAGGACGCAACGATCGACGTAGAGCTGCGGGCCTTTGCGGCAGCCGTCAGCGAGGCGACCGGCGGCGACGTCAAGGTCGAGATTTTCCCCGCCTCGGCGCTCGGCGACTATACCACCGTGCAGGAGCGGATCAGCGTCGGCGCGATCGACATGGCAACTCAGCCCGCGGCGACCGCCGCCGACCGTCGGATGCAGATCAGCTCGTTCCCCTATCTCGCTGGCAACTGGGACCAGGCCCGCGCGGTCTATGGGCCGGGCGGCGTGGTCCGCGAGGTGATGGCCGACCTCTATTCCGAGCAGGACATCACGATGCTGGCGGCCTATCCTGTCTACTTCGGGGGTATCTCGCTCAACGTGGAGAACCCGAACGCAGGTTCGGTAGAGCAGAACGGAATCAAGGTGCGCGTGCCTGGCATCAAGAGCTTCCAGCTGACCGGCGAGGCACTGGGCTACATCCCGTCGCCGATCCCCTTTTCCGAGGCCTTCACGGCTGTTCAGACCGGCGTGGTTGATGGCGTTATCGGCTCTGGTGCCGAAGGCTACTACGCCTCGTTTCGGGACGTGACAAAGACCTACATTCCCGCCAACACGCATTTCGAAGTCTGGTACATGATCATCTCCAACGAGAGCCTTGCCGGGCTATCCGATGAAGATCAGGCGGCCCTCAAAGAGCAGGCCGTCGCGTTCGAGGCGACCCGCTGGGAAGTGGCCCAAGCCGATCAGGGGCGCAATGAACAGCGCCTTGTCGACGACCTTGGAGCAACGGTTGTCGATCTGTCGGAGGCGGAACTCGCGGCCATGGCGGCCAAGGTCCGCGCCGATGTGTGGCCGGCGGTTCTCGAAGATGTGGGGGCTGATTGGGGCCAGTCGATCCTCGATCAGGTCGCTGCCGCCACCAACTGACCATCGGTGTCGGGGCGGCATTCCGCCCCGACTCATTCACCCGAAGGGCGGATCAATGGAAACCGAATTTGCCATCATCGGAGGCGGCGTCGTAGGCCTCTCTGTCGCTTGGGGTCTGCTCAAGCGCGGACGGACCGTCGCCGTGCTCGATGGCGACGATGGCTCCTTTCGGGCGAGCCGGGGGAATTTCGGTCTGGTCTGGGTTCAGTCCAAGGGCATGAACCAGCCGCGCTATGCGCAGTGGTCGCAGCAGTCCGCCGCGATCTGGGCGGAGTTCGCGGCAGAACTGGGCGAGAACACCGGGCAGACGGTGCCGCTTCAACAGAATGGCGGGTATGACCTGCACTTCTCTGAAGAGACGTTGCAGGCGACTGTCGAGAAATACGAGAGACTGAAAGCGCAGCTTGGCGGCGACTACCCGTTCGAGGTTCTGGGCCACAATGCGCTTCGCAAGGAAGAGCCGCATATAGGACCCAAGGTCGTCGGCGCGATCCTGCATCATCAGGACGGGCACGCGAACCCGCTCAAGCTGTTGCTGGCTCTGGCCGCCGACGTGCGGCGGATGGGTGGGCGCGTCCTGACTGGCAAGACCGTAACGGATGTGGACAGGCCGGATGGCTTCCGCATCTCGTGCGCCGATGGCACAACCATTGAAGCAGGCAAGGTCATCCTGTCGGCTGGCCTCGGCGCGGCCCAGCTTGGCCCCAAGATGGGCTTCAAGGCTCCGATCCGTCCCCAGCGCGGCCAGGTCCTGATCACCGAAAAGCTGCCAAAGCTGATCAATCGGCCCTCGCTCATCGCGCGGCAGGTCGACGAAGGCGGCATCCAGATCGGGGCCACCAATGAAGAAGTGGGCCTCGATGACCGGGTGACGCAGCCGGGCCTGTCCCGGCTCGCCTCCGAGGCCATCGCGGCCTACCCGGCGCTCGCAAAGGCGCAGCTTGTCCGGTCCTGGGGCGCGCTCCGCGTGCTCTCGCCCGACGGGCTGCCCATCTACCAGCAAAGCCCCGATATGCCTGGGGCCTTCCTCGTCACCTGCCACAGCGGCATCACACTGGCCGCCGCTCATGCACGCCTTTTGCCTGACTGGCTGGAAGGCACTGACGCGGCCCCCGATCTGGAGGTGTTCGGTGAATCCCGCTTCGCCGTTTCTTGAACTCGAACAAGGTCCGCGCGTGTCGGTTACCTTCGACGGCGCGCAGCTCGAGTTGCCCGAAGGCGCGAACCTCGCCGCGGCGCTTCTGGCGGCAGGAGTCGATGTTTTGCGCCATACGCCTGTCTCGGGCGCGCCGCGTGGGCCCTTCTGCATGATGGGGGCCTGTTTCGACTGCCTTGTTGAGATCGGGGGCGTCGTCCGCCAAGCCTGCATGGTTGAGGTGTCGGCTGGCATGGACATCGCCAAGCCTCGGGGGGATGCCGATGGACCAGTTTGACCTTGCCATCATCGGGGCGGGCCCTGCGGGCATGGCTGCGGCGCAGGAGGCGGCGGGGCACGGTTTGCGCGTTGTGCTGCTCGACGAGCAGGCGCGGCCGGGTGGGCAGATTTACCGCGATGTGGACCGGGCCGGGTCACTGCGCGGCGACATCCTCGGGTCTGACTACACGGATGGCAGGCGCCTTACGGCCGGGCTGCGGCACGACGGTATCCGTCATGTCACCGGCGCGGTGGTCTGGGCCATCGAAGAGGGGTTCCGGATTTCCTACACGCGCGAAGGCCGCGCGGCGCAGTTGGCGGCCGACCGGGTTCTGATTGCCACCGGCGCTCTGGAACGGCCGATGCCGCTGCCTGGCTGGACCCTGCCGGGCGTGATGACGGCCGGTGCGGGTCAGATCCTGCTCAAACAGTCAGGAGTGCTGGCGCGCCGCGCGGTTCTTGTCGGGTCGGGTCCGCTCCTCTACCTCATCGCAGCGCAGATGGTGCGAGCCGGCACGCCGCCGCAGGCCATGGTCGAAACGCAGACGACCGCAGACCTGCTACGTGCCATGCGGCATCTGGGCGGTGCCCTGAGGGGGTGGCCCTACATGCTCAAGGGCTTGAAGCTGCTGGCCGAGATTGTCCGCGCGCGGGTGCCTCGCCACACAGGCGCGGTCGGCATCAAGGTGGAAGGCGATGGCAGGGCCGAGGCCGTCCGCTTCACCAGTCGGGGCAGGTCGCAACGGATCGCCTGCGACACTGTCTTCCTTCACCATGGCGTCGTGCCCAATACTCAGGCCGCGCGATCCCTGGGCGTTGCGCATCGCTGGAACGCGGACCAGACCTGCTTTGCGCCGGTGTTGGATCGCTGGGGCGGCACCGACGTGACGGGCATCTTCATCGCGGGCGATGGTGGCGGCATCGGCGGGGCGAAGGCCGCCGAGATCGCCGGGAAAATCGCCGCGCTGCGGATCGCCGAACTGGCGGAACGCCTGACCGAGGTCGAGCGCGACGGACATGCCGTACCCCTGCGCGCCGCACTGGACCGGGAACTTGCTGCGCGTCCCTTCCTCGATGCGGCCTACCCACCTTGTGCAGAAGCGCTGTCGCCGGAGGACAAGACCGTGATCTGCCGTTGCGAGGAGGTGACGGCGGGCAAGATCCGTGAGCAAGCCCGTTTGGGCTGTCTCGGGCCGAACCAGGCCAAGGCCTATGGCCGCGCGGGTATGGGGCCGTGTCAAGGGCGCTATTGCGGTCTCACCGTGACGGCGCTGCTGGCCGAGGCGAACGGGCGCACCCCGGACGAGACCGGATATTACCGCATTCGCCCACCCCTCAAGCCCGTGACACTTGGCGAACTCGCCGCCATGGAGGAGACGCCTTTGGACAAGGCGGAGAAGGAGATAACGACATGATAGAACGGATCGAAACAGGCCAGCGCATGAGCAAGGTCGTCAAGCATAACGGCGTCGCCTATCTGTGCGGTCAGGTCGGTGACGGCGCAACGGTAGCCGAACAGACCCGCGATTGCCTGTCGCGCGTCGAGGCGCTTCTTGACAGGGCTGGGTCGTCGCCCGACCGGATGCTCACGGCGATTATCTGGTTGGCTGACATGGCCGATTTCGCCGAGATGAACGCGGTCTGGGATGCCTGGGTGCCCGAGGGCCACGCGCCCGCACGGGCCTGCGGCGAAGCGAAACTGGCCCGCCCTGACCTGAAGGTGGAGATCATCGTCTCGGCGGCTTGCTAGACGCGCTTGTCCAAATGGCCGACGCGGATCGCATATATGCGCTTCGGGTGCCTCTCTTCCAGCCCCGCCCAATGATCGCCGTTGACGTGTTTTCGTGCAGTCAGGGTGGCAGATTATCATCAGTCTGCGTATGGTGCGTTTCACCGCAAGTGGCCCCTAGGAGATCGCAGAATGCCCTTGAACGCAGCCACAGAGGCCGCGCGCCTGTCCACAGCACCGATGATGGACTGGACCGACGGTTCGAAAAGCCTGTGATTTTTCAATTTCTTGAGGTCATGTTGTAACTCGTGTTGTAAATCATGTTGTAAGTCCGTCCCGGCCATGCGCACAAAAATCAGGCGGAGAATTTCACCCTTTATCGCCAAGATATGCCATTTTATCATTTAATGTCAGTTGCTTAAGTTTTTGCCGGACGGGCTTTGCGCGAATTTTGGGCGATGGGGTTTGAGCCACTTGGATTGGACGGACCGAATCGGTGAGAAAACCGCTCCCCAGCTCAAATCCAACCGGTGTTTTGGGGTCTGGGACGAGCCTCTTCTGAAGAGCCGATAGTCACTACTTGAAGGCGTCCCGCTCGTACAGCGCGACCTCGCGACGCTTGTCGAGATAGGTGGCGAGATCCGAGAGGTGGACGCCCTTGGCGCTCTTCTGGCTGCGCTCCGATCGCACCAGCGGCAGATCGATTTCACCGGAACTGACCTTCCTGAGAAACTTCGGCAAGGTCAGATGGGAAAAGTAGTCTTTGCAGACCGCATCGACCGGCACGACCGCGCGGCCATCATATTGAGCCATCAGGAGAAAAAGCGTGTTCATCTGTCAGTCTCGGTGGTTTCTCTGCTCCACATCCTGGCCTCAGCCACGTTCTCCATCAATGCGAGCGGGCGGCGGCGTTTGGCGGGATGAGGGACCTTGATCGTGAAAAGGGCGGCAAGCGGCGGCAGAAGGTGGCGAAGAAATAGGACAGAATGCGATCAAATCGGCGGACTTCCTGCGGACTTTCAACGGTTTCCCGAGAGTCAGAGGCGGGCAGGGGGGACCGTGACGGGTTGAGGGCTGGAGGAGAGGCCTCCGGCGCCCGTCGCGGAGGTTTTCAAATGAACACCGAACTCATCGATGCCGGGCGTGACATGAGCGGCGGCTATAAGGTGGATGTGTCGCGCGGCACGAATGTGGACCGCGTGTCGTCCGAGTGGTTCTCGCGGCCGGATGACGAGCGGTTCCTGTCGCTCGACGATCTTTTCGCCTCGGTCAAGGGCCGGGCGGAGCGGAGCCGGACGCGCACGGTGGAGAGTGCGGCGCTCCGGGTCGAGGCGCATCGCGACGACCCGGAGAAACTAAGCCTTGTCCTGCCGGGCACGGATGAGCCCGTCGCGCCGACGCATTGGTCCTTTGGCCAGCTCTCGAGCCTCGTCGGCGCGCCTGCCGCCTATCTGCGGCAACTGCCCGCGCCGCTGGCGGGGATCAACCTGCAATACGGGCTGACCAACCACCGGGCCGAGCAGATCAAGACCCTGGAGGTCGCGAATGGCCGCACGGAACTGCGCGCGGTGACGGGCCCGGACTACGGCCGCATCTACGACCACGAACTGGTCTCCGCCGTACAGCGCATCGCGGGCAACGGCACCGGCGACACGCGCTGGAAGGTGCCGGGCGTGCTCGACTGGTCAACGGGCATCTACAATCCGCGCGTGGACGTGACGAAGGAGACGACGACGCTCTACGCCTCGGACCGTGACGTGTTCCTGTTCCTCGTCGACGACCTCAATCCGATCGAGGCGGGGCTGTTGCCCAATGGCTCGCCCGACCTCTACTTCCGGGGGTTCTATTGCTGGAACTCGGAGGTGGGCGCCAAGACACTCGGCATCGCGAGCTTCTATCTCCGGGCCGTGTGCCAAAACCGCAACCTTTGGGGCGTCGAGGACTTCCAGGAGATCACCATCCGGCACTCGAAATACGCCGCCTCCCGCTTCGCGCATGAGGCCGCGCCTGCGCTCAGCCGCTTCGCAGAGTCCTCGCCCGCACCCTTCATCGACGGCATTCGCGCGGCGCGGGAGAAGATCGTCGCACGGTCGGACGAGGACCGTCTAGACTTCCTGCGCAAGCGCGGGTTCTCGAAGGCGGAGACAGGGCGGATTGTCGAGACGGTCCTGGCCGAGGAAGGCCGCCCGCCCGAGAGCGTCTTCGACTTTGTGCAGGGGATCACCGCAGTTGCTCGGTCGAAGCCACAGCAGGACGCGCGACTGGTGATGGAGGGGAAGGCGAGGGCGTTGTTGGAGCGAGTGGTCTAGTTTGTCTGATCGGGTGACGACCAGTTCAGGTTGTCACCCAGCCCCAACAAACGACTCAGCCCAAATGAACGCCCACCGGGCGCCACCATCACAACTCGTATTTCCAAGGAGCCATCTATCAACTTCCTGAGTCAAAACGACGATCATTGCTGACACTCGTGCGCCTAGGTTTCATTCGGCAGCATTGCCACTGAGGTCTTGCTGCCTAATGAGGTCGGCTGCGATGATTTTTGCGTCGATATCTGAGCCCAGAGCTTTTACAGCTGTCTTGGCGTCCTTCGCAAACGTTAGGTCTGTGACGATTTTTTCGTTGCGCAGGCGAACAGCCGGGTATGTGTCGCGATACTTCTGATCGGTTTTGCCATCCCGGTGGACCAATATGTGACGAGCGTCGAGATATGGCATCGCGGCGTCCAAGAGCGCATTGTCGACGTTCAACCCGAGCCGACGGCTGGCCTTCCTGATCAATTCGCGCGTATTTCTTTCATTCTCCAGCTTTCTGAATATCTCGCCGGAGATGTGGCTTACGACTTGATCCCAAGTGCCATGGGAGAGAATGTCTCGTGCTTGGATCTCGATCTTCACGTCGCCGACAAATTGAGCCGGATTAATTCCTTTTATGGCTGCTTTCGTCATGACTTCTGAGATGTATTCAGAAAAGTCTTCAAACAGATCTTTGATATAGGCGGCGGCCACGGTGCTCTTGAGGTGGTTACCGGTGGTGTTTCGGGATGCTCGTGTATTCGGCCTCCCCGCCAAAACTGGGTGAGATTCAGCAGTCGCACTCAAAGCAACCGCGATGTTCTCGTCCGAGTTCGGCCCATTGAGGTATGAGTTCACCAACAAGTCACACAGTTCAATGTCGCTGTCATAGTATCCAATCCGCTGGATAAATCTCTGAAAAGCTTTTGTTTTCATGGCAAACCTTACCGCCCAAATTTACTCGCACTATAGCGAAACGGATCGCAGGAACTACACCCCAAAAAGGTGCTCCTGGACGAAGTCCCCCATGAAGCAAAAGCCATTCCATGGTGTTGCCACCGGGATCGCACATAGAGTGAGAGGGTGGCCGGGTTTTCTGTGACGGGTTTGGAGGTCGGGAGAGAGGCTCCCGGCTGGCCCGTTGCGGAGATATCCCGATGACCAAGCAACAGAAAATTACCCTCAGCGCCTCGCGCGACATTCCGTTCAACAAGCTGATGCTCAGCCAGTCGAACGTGCGCCACGTCAAGGCGGGCGTGTCGATCGAGGAACTGGCCGAGGACATCGCGCGGCGGACGCTGCTCAGCTCCATCACGGTCCGGCCCGTGATGGACGACAGCGGCGCCGAGACCGGCATGTACACGATCCCCGCCGGCGGGCGGCGGTTCCGGGCGCTCGAACTGCTCGTCAAACAGAAGCGCATGAACAAGACAGCACTTGTCCCCTGCATCGTGCGCACAGACGGGCTCGCCGAGGAAGACAGCCTCGCCGAGAACGTCCAGCGCGCGCCGCTGCATCCGCTCGACCAGTTCCGAGCCTTCCAGGCGATGCGCGAGAAAGGCCGCACAGAGGAGGAGATCGCCGCGGCCTTCTTCGTCTCGGCCAGCGTGGTCAAGCAGCGGCTGAAGCTCGCCGCGGTCGCGCCGTCGCTGCTCGACGCCTATGCCGAGGAGGAGATGACGCTCGACCAGTTGATGGCCTTTACGGTCAATCCCGATCAAACGCGGCAAAGCCAAGTCTGGGAGGCGCTGCAGCGGCACTATTCCCGGCAACCCTACGAGATCCGCCGCATGCTGACCGAGGGTGCGGTGCGGGCCTCGGACAAGCGGGCTCAGTTCGTCGGGCTCGACGATTACGTCGGGGCCGGGGGCGAGATCCTGCGCGACCTGTTCCAGCAGGACGACGGCGGCTGGCTGCAGGATGCCGCCCTGCTCGACGTGATGGTGCGCGAGAAGCTCGCCGAAGAGGCTGAAGCCATCCGCGCCGAGGGCTGGAAATGGGTCGAGGTCGACACCGAGTTCCCCTACGGCCACACTTTCGGGATGCGCCGGGTCCACGGCGAGGCGGTGCCGATGAGCGACGAGGAGGCTGCCAGCTATCAGGCACTGAAGGCCGAATACGACGCGCTTGAGGCCGAGCATGCGGAAGCCGACGAGTTGCCCGACGACGTCGATGCCCGGTTGGGCGAGATCGAAGAGGCAATGGAGGCACTCGAGGCGCGTCCAATCTGCTACGAGGCCGACGACCTCGCGCTGGCAGGAGCCTTCGTCAGCATCGACAGTTCTGGGCGACTGCGGGTCGAACGGGGCTACGTGCGGCCCGAAGATGAGCCGGCCGAGGAGGTGGAGGATATCGGTGAGGTCGCACCAGAAACGGCGCCGATCGAGGACTCCGACAACACCGTTGCGCCGGCCTCGGACGAGGAGGAAGAGGATGACGGCCTGAAACCGCTCTCCGACCGCCTCGTCATGGAACTGACGGCCCATCGGACCCTGGCGCTGCGCAATGCGCTGGCCCAGGACCCGCAGGTCGCCTTCCTCGCGGCGCTGCACGCGATGGTCCTGCGGCTCTTCTATCGCTACGCGGTCGACAGCTGTGTCGAGATCGAACCGCGCAATGCCGCCTTCGGATCGCAGGTGCCGGGCCTCGGCGACACGGCCTATGCGCAAGCCATCGACCAGCGCCACGAGACCTGGGCACGGAACCTGCCGAAGGCATCCGAGGACCTCTGGGAGGCGCTGACCGAGTTCGACAGCTGCAGCCGCGAGGCGCTCTTCGCCCATTGCGTGGCGATGAGCGTGAATGCCGTCCACGACCCCTACCAACGCCGGCCGCGCGCCATCGCGCATGCGGATGTGCTGGCCGGGACCGTCGGGCTCGACATGGCCAAGGCGGGCTGGACGGCCACGGGTGACAGCTACCTCGGCCGCGTGACCAAGGCGCTCATCCTGGAAGCCGTGCGCGAGGCGAAAGGCGAAGACGCCGCTGACCGGATCGCCGGCCTGAAGAAGGCGGAGATGGTGACCGCCGCCGAGGACCTGCTCGTCGGCACCGGCTGGCTGCCCGACCCGCTGCGCACGCCGCCGCTGCCGGAAGAGGACGCGCCGGAGATCGAGTTGGTCGACGACGCGGACCGCACCGACGATGACGGTTCCGAAGACGATCCCGACGCTAGCGAAGCGCAATCGGCGGAAGACGGCGGCGAACCGGCTATCGGAGATTACGAACCCTCGGGAGAAGATGATCCCATCGCCGGTGACGCCTTCGCCAAGACAGCCGCCGAGTGACCTACGAGCAGCACGGGACCTTCCCCCAAGGTCCAAAGTCAGGGGCCCGTCAGTCATGGCGGGCCCCTGATTGCGTCCAACCCTCTTGGAGACCGCCATGACGAGCCCCGCCACCGAGCTTTCGCGCCAGCTTTCCCAGAACGCCGAAACGGTGTGCCGGCACTATCTGTCGAACGGCCGGAAGCAGGGTCATTACTGGCTGGTGGGAGACGTTCAGAACACACCGGGCCGATCCATGTTCGTTCGGCTGTCCGGGCCACTGTCCGGCAACCGTGCCGCTGGAAAATGGACCGACGCAGCCACGGGACAGCATGGCGATTTGCTCGATGTCATCCGTGAAAGCTGCGGCTTGGTCGACTTCAAGGATGTTGCCGATGAGGCCCGACGCTTCCTGAGCCTGCCCTTGCCTGATCCACCCCGACAGCATTCTCCACATTCACAGCCACCAGCTGCCACCGGATCTCAGGAGGCGGCTCGACGCCTGTTAGCAATGGGCGTGCCGATCCGCGGCACTCCGGTAGAAACCTATCTGCGCAGGCGTGGCATCGGAGCGTTTGACCAAATGCCAAGCCTGCGGTTCCATCCCGCCTGCTTCTATCGGCCCGAAGGCGGCGGACCGGTCGCGCGGCTTCCGGCCATGCTGGCTGCCATCACCGATCTCGACGGCCGCCAGACCGGGACCCACCGTACCTGGCTGCGCCCGGACGGGAGCGCCAAGGCCGATATCGACACACCGCGGCGCGCGATGGGCGCTTTGCTCGGGAACGGGGTGCGGTTCGGTGCGCCCGCAGACGTGCTCATCGCGGGCGAGGGGATCGAGACGGTTCTTTCTGTGCGCTCGGCCCTGCCTGAGTTGCCCGCCGTCGCGGCGCTGTCATCGGGACACCTGGCCGCCATCCGGTTTCCCGCTGGCCTGCGGCGGCTCTACGTGTTGCGCGACCGTGATCCCGCAGGCGCGGCGGCAAGGGATCGACTGGAGGCGCGCGCAGCCGAGGTCGGGATCGAGGCGTTGACCCTCTCGCCGCGACTGGGCGACTTCAACGATGATCTCCGACGCTATGGGCTGGCGGCTTTGAAAGCGCGGTTTCGGCTTCATCTCCACGTCGAGGATGCCGCTCGTTCCGTGCCGGTGTGACAGGGCGGCAATCGGGCTGGCGCTGTACGGCTCACAGCATCATTTTCGCAGGGGCATCCCGCGCGCGGTTCCCATCCACGGGAAAGGCGGGCGCGCACGGCCTTCTCAGAGGGCAGGAGGCCCACAATCGGGACGGCCCGGCAATGGCCGCGCTCCGGCTATTTTCCGCCGCGCCCCCTTGGGGCGCTTTGCATCGCGAGGCAAAATAGCCGGGCTTGGCCATCAAGGCCCTCGCGAAAGGCTCGGGCTGCCCGGCCGCCCCGCCCGTGGGCGCGTTCCTGCCACGAAGGCCGCGTGTGGCGCGCGGCTCCCCCGAGGAAGGAACCCGCAGATGACCCTCGATCTCGAAACCGATGCCCACGAGCCGCATCACAGCACGTCCTCGACCGCCCATGTCCTGACCGAACTCCAGCTCTACGGCTGGCGCCCCTACGAGGATGAACCCGATCCGCGCCCCTTGCCCGAGGGCAGCCAGATCGCCGGTGCCGTCGCCGATATCCTCGACGCCCTTGTCGCGACGCTCGGCGATACACGTCTCGAACCCGATCTCGACGAACTGCTCTGGGGCACGGTCAACCTCTTTCACCGGGCGCTCGCCCGGGCCGAACGTGAACTCGACGACAACGAACAGGCGCAGCGCCGCCTGCAGCGGGAACAGGATGGCTCAGAGGTGAAATCCCTCGAACTCGAACGCCTCGTGGCCGAGGGGCAGAGCATGGTCGAGCGGCGGACCGCGCTGGAGCTCTTCCGCGACCTGTCGGCCGAGGGTTTCGAGCATCACCTCGGCAAGCCCTGGCATCCCCGGACCGGCTCGCGCGTGAGCCATCGCAACCTGACCGCCGCGATGATCGACAGCCGGGATTTCCTCGCCGCCCGCCGCCGCGCCGAGGCGCAGCTGCTTCTGCCCGAAGGCCCCAAGGTGGCCGTGGCCGGCGGGGCGGATTTCAACGATCACCGGCTGATATGGGCGCGGCTCGACCGAGCCCATGCAAAGCACCCGGACATGGTGCTGCTGCATGGCGGCTCTCCCAAGGGTGCGGAACTCATCGCCTCCCGCTGGGCCGATCATCGCAAGGTGCCGCAGGTAGCCTTTCGTCCCGATTGGACCAAGCACGGCCGTTCGGCCCCGTTCAAGCGCAACGACGCGATGCTGGACGTCCTGCCGATCGGCGTACTGGTCTTTCCGGGTACGGGTATCCAGGAGAACCTTGCCGACAAAGCGCGCAAGCTGGGCATTCCGGTCCTGAAGCATAAGAATAGCGCTTAGACCACGTCTTTAGAGCAGCGAGACTTGCATGTTCGACAACAAGCAGCCAGCCCATGAGTTGCTTCTCTCGAGAACTATGCGATTGGCGCTTCGCTTTTCTCGCCCAGGCCGAAACCTTTCAGCATCCAAATGGTCGATTTTGCTGGTAGAAGTTTTTTCTTTCCGGCGAGTCCCCTGAGGTCACCATAGGGGTTCTTACCAGTTTCTTGTTTCACGAACTCCCCCAAATCACTCATGTATTGCAGGGCATAGTATATTGCCTCTCGACGGGTTGGATCTGTTGTCTTCTTTCCGTGGATGAGCTTGTTTCTTATGTCCTGAGCTTTCGTTAAATTGGATTTGGCATCGGCAGGGATGGCTTTGGAGAAGATGTTCTTGAAGACCGCCGCATATTTGTCGGCAGTGAAGTGTTGCTTCTGAAGTTCACTATCAACTTTTTCCGAGGCGCAATCGTGTATTCGAATAAGCCCGCATTTAAGGGCGCGGTGATGCCCCTCTTCAAGCTTCATAAAGCAGTATGCCAAAGCAATTTCGTAATTTTTCCCATCGGCCAGTAGCGGCTCCAGCTTTCCCAAATAATTCTTCACATCCCCGTCGAGACCGTCATAGATGGCTTTCAGGCCTTTGTAACTCTTGGGTACTGGCATCTTAATCCATTCCAATCGCGAGTTGGTTAGTCCGTGTCCATGGGCGAGCAACAAGCATCGAAATTTCGCGCTGCATGTGAGGCTACACTAATCTCCTGAGTTCGCTCGGCAACGTCTATCGTCAGCAACGCTCTGCTGATTAGCACGGCAAGGCTTGACCGAAACACAATGTAGCATCACCATTACTTAGCAGAACCGGCGGAGCAGCATAGTCGAAGGCGGTGCGCACACTCGGGCAGCCTGTCGTGATCCCCGCAGTCACAGACCTATGGAGGCGTCCATGTCGCTTGTTCTTCTTGCCATCTCACTATCCATCGCGCTCGGTGTTCTGGCCTTCCGCTTCGCGGTCTTCGCACTGCCGGTCATGGCCGGGATCGTCGCGTTCCAGCAGGTGAATGAGGGTGGGGCCGGTTTCGGCCTGTCTTTCCTTGCCGGCCTGGCGGGGGCCGCAGCATCTGTCGTGTTGGTGATCGCCATTCTCGGTTTCGCCCGGAATCCCTTCCTCCGCCTCGGGGCGCTCGGTCTCTTTGCTGTGCCCGCCGCCGTTGCGGGTTACGCGCTGGCCCATGGCATCGCGAAACATTCGCTCGACCCGGGTGTGATGCTGACGCTGATCTGCGGTGGCTGCGGCGCTGTCGTCGCCGTTGCGGCGATGATCAATCTCAATGCCTTGGGCGAGGGGCTGCTCGACCCGTAGCCCTTGGTCGCGGTCGTCCCTGGTCAGTTGATCGCAGGCGCGGAGCAAATCGGCGCTGCGACGGTCCTTGGGTGATCGCAGGCCAAAACCCGGACCATCCCCTTCTCGCATGACCATGGACCAACCGGGCCTATGCCCGTGAGTGCGGTGAACGGCGCCTGACGTGCTCGGTTCTGCTTGCGTTGTCTGGCCATCGCACACGGCGCAGCTGTGGCACGCGACGGTGGGTGCGCGAGGCTGATTGCCGATGGGTGCGTGATCTGGGGGCCAAGTTGCCCTTCGCGAGGAAGATGGTTCGGCACTGCGTCCCCGTTGGCGCTCCCCCGAGAAGACCTGTCCCTCCTCCTGATTGATCCCCTAAGCCCGTCCGTCCGAGGCCAGCAACCCCGCGCGGCGGGACCCGTGTTGGCGTGTTCCACGCCTGCCCGCGCCACGTCCCGACTTGGGGGTCGAGCGGACGCCAGAGGCGTCCGTGCGGGCCACGTCCAGCGGTCTTTGACGGGCCTCATCGGAGGGACGGTCCCTCCGGATGAAGCAACGGAGACTTACCATGCAGAACATCGTCATCCTCGCCGGCAACATCGGCCAGACCCCTGAGACCCGCACCACCCAGGGCGGCACCTCGATCACCACCCTCACCCTGGCCACCTCTCGCCCGCGCTATTCCGAAGGCCGGGTCGTCCGCGACGAGAACGGCTACCGCGTTCAAGACACCGAATGGCACCGCATCACCTGCTTCAACGGCCTCGGCAAGACGGTCCAGCAGTACTGCGAGAAGGGGATGAAACTCCTGGTCCGTGGCCGCATCCACTACACCAAGTGGACCGACGCCGCGGGTGTCGATCGCTACGGCTGCGAGATCATCGCCGAGACGGTCGACTTCCTGACCAAGGCCAAGCAGGCCGAGGACGAGGATCCCTCCTTCATCGACGATGAGGATGATCAATCCTGACACGGCATCGAAGCCCGGCGGCGCGAGCTGCCGGGCCTCTTCGCCGGTACTGTCCGACACCGTTCACAATTCGTATCACTCGGCGACATCCCGCCACGCGCAGCCGCCGAATCTGCGGTGAGTCGCGCCTTGGTCGGCTCTTCCGAGATCCAATGCCGGAAACTGCCACTGACCGCGATGATCACTGGCAAGCCCCCGGAAATGCGACTAAAATAGTCGTAGTTCTGGCATGTGTGAATGGCCGGGTGGGAGGTGATCATCATGATCACCGCCCGACAATCACGGGCCGCGCGCGCATTGCTGGGATGGACGCAGCAGGAGCTAGCCGATAAGGCCCTGGTATCACTGACCGCACTGAAGAGGCTCGAATCCGAGAAGGATCTTCGTGTCTACGAGTCGACCGAGGATCAGGTGCGGCGGGTGTTCGAGGATGCAGGCATCACGTTTCTGCATTTGGACAAGGGTGAAGGCGTCTTGATCGATGTGACCAAGGCGAAAAAGGCCAAGTGATCTTAACCGGTTGTTGCGGATATCGGTGGCGCGCCTGTACGGAAAGGCAACTTTGGGAGGGGGGTCGTTTCTGCGATCCTGTAGGCAAATGGCACAGGGCGAGACGACATTTCTGGACGCACCGCCGGACAGCGATACGCTGACCGACTACGACCATGCTCATATGGTTCTCTACCTCCGCATTTTCGACGCCGCCGAGGAAGGGGCCAATTGGCAGGAAGTGGTCGAAGTCCTGTTTGGCCTCGATCCGAAGCATGATCCCGATCGCTGCAGGAACGTCTACGATAGTCACCTTGCGCGGGCTCGCTGGATGACTGAGCATGGCTATCGAGACCTGCTTCGGCAGGGGGGTGACGGCCCGAACGGCTGAGTCGCGCCGAAACCCGCTCATGTGGGGTGGGCCGGACTCCCGGAAATCAATCAATACGTGTAAAATCAGGTCGTTTCTGAGAAGTTGACGAACGGGATTAGTCATGCCGTCGGAACGCTCCGGCTGGCGTTCCTCGGCAGAGTACGACTACGTCGAAGACCTGAGCGCGTCCGATCTTGCCTGGGAATGGCTGCGCCGCAACAAGCGCTATGCAAAGGACTATGCGACCCTCTCCAAGGCCGCACCGGACGACGCGTCTCTGAAAGAAGCGCTCCTCGACAAATGGGGGTTGCGATTTCGCGGCCGATCCCAACCTCCCGGCTCCAAAGGCCTGCGCACTCTGGGACCCCCGGATCGATCCCTCGGTGGTAGTGCTGCAGAAGGCTCCGAAGGTCCTGAGCGGCGCGGTGGAACCGACGATTCTACCTGAAGGGACAGTCAAATACGCCCATGACGGCCTCCACCATCTTCTTGGCGCTGGAGGGCAACGTCGCCTGCAGGCTCTGCAATCGGATCCCGACAATCATGCGCTTGTGGCAATCGTCCCACTCGATCAGGATGGCCTTGCCCGTCTCGACGCTGTCTTCCGCTTGCTTGCGCAGCTTCACGGCAGAGTGGTTCCTGCCGACAAACGCCTCACCCGCCAAAAACGCCTGCGCGCCAAGCGCATGTTGCAGGCGTTTGACGGGCGCGCGGTCGGCGCGTCCCAGCGCGAGATAGCTGAAGTGGTCTTTCGGCTGTCTCGGTTGAGCCGGGACGAGTGGCAAAGCGCGCCGGAGCGCTTCGCGGTCATGGCCTTGCTACGCGATGCTCGGAATATGGTTGAAGGCGGGTATCGTGCGCTGCTGCGTTCGAGGAGCATGCGTCGATGACGTCCGGACGAGGTATCTTTGGGTCGGTGGCCTCACGCAGCGCCACGCTGCAACGTCTTTCAGTAGCTTTTCTGAAACCAGCGCTGATGCCACTTTCCTGTTTCCCGTAAGCAGGCAACGGGGTGCCAGGCGCATCGGCGGCGTTGGCAACGATCCCCCAGGCGTCTACGATGCAACAAAAACAAGGCGAGGTCTGCCAATGGAACCCGAACCCAATCTGGTCATCTCGAGTGCTTCACAACGGGTCGTTGTCGACAACGTTCCGTTCAAGGTGGACATCTACAAGCTGGAAGGCGGCGAAGGCTGGTCGCTAGAAGTGGTAACCGAGGACGGCACGTCCATTGTTTGGGACGAACTGTTCGACGACGACAGGGCTGCATTCGAGGAAGCACTGGCGACCATCCAGAAGGAGGGCCCCGTCGCCTTTGTCAGGGGTGATGAAAACGTAATTCCCTTCCGCCGATAGACTAATTGTGAGCGGCCCAAAGGTGGCGCTCGACGTCCCCACTACGCTGCGCGATAGCCCTTCATTCCGGACATCCGCTACATGTCGGCGAAGACCATATTCCGCTGAGGCTTATGCATTGAAACGACAAACCCTTATGCTTCATATTGTGGTTGAACTGACTGACCCCACTAGTGGCTGATTTAGCCCACGCACCTACGAGAGCTTTCACATGGACGAGTTAAGTCAAGAATGGTTCGAGCTGCGAGACCTTCGACGCAGGTTGTATTCTCGTGCCGTGTGGGTCCCAGTCTACGGAACGATTCTTCCTTTGGAACGTGGAAGTTACCCAGACGTTGGGCATGGGTTGTGTCTCGAATCTGGTAGAAATTCTCCGGCGGCGTTCTCCGAGCATGTGGATTTGGGCCTGATCAGGCCGCGAGGTCAAGGCTGATCGGAGCGATGGGCTGAGCCAAGGTTTCCCAACCAT